>Ga0209086_10000761_pt1 | contig 26911 bp, 21 predicted proteins | sample M_130207_XF_Meta_FD_187312 | JGI IMG/M metagenome (GOLD analysis project Ga0209086, IMG submission 187312) | Freshwater microbial communities from Lake Montjoie, Canada to study carbon cycling - M_130207_XF_MetaG (SPAdes) (version 2) | ecosystem: Environmental > Aquatic > Freshwater > Lake... | reverse complement strand
CTCTCATTGCTGATTACCACTGCAACCTTACTCGTTCCAAGGCAGTTGGGTTTCATCAAATTGCAATTTATTGTGGCGTTCTTCTTGGTGGATTCAGTGGCTATATTGCAGATGAGCCCAAACTTACTTGGCGCTTTGCTTTTGATATCACCGGGATTGTTGGAATTTGTTATGCGCTACCCTTGATGTTTTTCCTTAAGGATGCGCCGGTTGATTCTGCAAATCAAAATACTCAGCAAAAGCTTTCGGTGATACAAGCAGGGCTAGCCTTGATGACTAATTTTTCGTTCCTCCTTCTTGTAGTTTATTTTACCCTGCCCGCAATCGCTGGTTGGGTAGTCAGGGATTGGATGCCTGCAATCTTGCAAAAAACCTTTAACATTAGTCAGGGGGTTGCTGGTGTATCTGCAACACTTTACTGGCAGGTGGCTGCAATATTCGCAGCTTTGTTGGGCGGTTGGCTCGCAGATCGTTGGATGCTAAAAACTTCCCGAGGACGGATTTATGTTAGCGCCCTTGGGATGGCCTTTATCATCCCAGCGCTCTTTGGCGTGGGCAACGCAGCTAGTTTAAATTCCCTTCCTTTGGCCCTTATCTCGTTAGTGCTATTCGGTATTGGTTGGGGCTTCTTTGATTGCAATAACATGCCCATCCTTTCGCAGATTGTTGGCCCCAATCTTCGTGCAACAGGCTATGGCGTCATGAATCTGGTCAGCATTAGTTGTGGTGGTTTTGCAGACTGGGGCTTCGGGGTATTGCAAGATCGACAAGTTTCTTTAAACATGATATTTAGTTTGTTTGCAAGCTTGGCCTTGTTTTCAATGATGTTGGTATTATTGATTCAGCCACGGGATGATAAAGACCTAGTAATTGGGAAGGAAAAATTATGACTCATTTGTTGAACGGTTTGGTTGCTGCAACTCACACCCCTTTTAAAAAAGATGGTTCGCTTAACCTTGATGGGATTGAAAAAATAGCTGCGCACCTATCTTCTAATAAGGTTGATATCGCATTCATCGGGGGTAGCACTGGTGAAAGTCATTCCTTGAATGTTGAAGAAAGAATGAGCCTTGCAAAGCGATGGTTTGAAGTTGTAAAGGGCACCAAGTTAAATGTCGTGGTGCATGTGGGATCCAATTGCTTGGAAGATGCCCGCACGCTTGCAAAGCAGGCGCAGGAATTAAAAGCATTGGCAATATCAGCTCTTACGCCATCGTATTTTAAACCTAAAAATGTTGAAGCTTTAGTAGAGTGCTGCTCGTTTATTGCGAGTGCTGCACCGAATTTGCCATTTTATTATTATGATATTCCCACGATGACAGGCGTTAATTTATCCATGCCTGAGTTTTTGGAACGCGCAGGGAAATCCATTCCCAACCTCAAGGGATTAAAGTTTACCAATGTGGATTTCATGTCTTTTCAATTATGCAGTCAGATGGAAGGTGGTAGGTTTGAAATCTTGTGGGGCGTGGATGAGATGCTGTTGCCTGCACTCTCAGTGGGTGCGCATGGTGCGGTGGGTAGCACCTACAATTTCGCAGCACCCATTTATCATCGCATTATCGAAGCATTTAAAAAATTCGATTTCGAGACTGCCCGCAAAGAGCAGCTTCGTTCCATCAAATTGGTGAATATACTTGTAAAGCGTGGATACATGGCAAGCGCTAAGGCCATGATGGGAATGCTGGGCGTGGATGTTGGTTCCCCTAGACTTCCAAATGTCGCATTAAAGCAGGAAGAACTTGCAAGCCTAAGGTCTGATCTTGAAAAAGAAAGTTACATCTAAGGTTTAAGGCATGTCGGGGGTGTAACCCAAAACCAGATTGAAATTCGCACTTAGTTCTTTGAGTTTCGATCCTGGAATTGGAGCGAAATCAACCGTAATGCTCTGCCTTTGCTTGTCATCTTTGACGCTTTGATAAATTCCATCTTTATCGTTCTTTGGTTCGCCCTTTACATAGCACTGGGTGCTTAGAAGTGCCTTCCCTGCAACTTTGATTTTGAAATGAATGTGTGGGGTTCTGCCTGGGTATGCTACAGGCTTAATGGTGCGGAAATAATACTCACCAGAAGATGAAGTAGCAAATCTTCCGAAGCCCTGAAAGTTAGAATCTTGCTTTGCTTTGTTGCTGGTTTTGGAATGCAAGTACGCGCCATTGTTATCGCATTGCCAGATTTCCACCACAGCATTTTTGATCGGAGAGCCATTGGCATCAAGAATTTTGCCTGCAATATGAGTGATCTGACCCACTGCAGGAGTGATTTTGTCATTGATGATAATAAGATCGTTGTCTGTGTCGAGGGGCAATTTATCAGGGTAGAAGGGGCCATCAGTTTGGTTTGGAGTCAAAGTAAGTTGCTCCGCAAACAATCCTGGTACGGTGTAAAAAGATCCAGCGAGAATGGAGGTGCCTAAAAACATTCTGCGATTGAACATGGTAATGACCTTTCAAAAGAAATCGGAACTGAAGTTACTTTACCTTATCCGGAACGGAATACATGAATTATTCGTGAGAATCCTTTGATAACAGTTTTTTGGAAAACTTAATGTTTGTTTGAAGTATGAGCCAAAGTGCGAAGCAGAGTGTTCCCAGAGGAAGGGCGGAGAGAAGAACAGGCAAATGGTTTCTTAGTGGGAAGGTGAAGTTCTGCCAACCCAAGACGAGAATCAAAACGATTGAGATTAACAACAAAGGTTCTCCCTTGTTCCAAGTTTTTCTTTCCAGCCAGGCCCAGCCTAAAAAGGGTGCTATGAAAGCGAAGGTTGGAAACTCTGAAGCTGGTCCAAATAATAAAATCCAAATCATTCCCAAAGCGATTGATCGGAAGATAAGTTCGACGTTATCTGTTAATTTGGTTTTCCAATAAAGAACAGCAAGTGCGGTTCCAAAGCCTGTTAACAATTGAAGTACTTTGTAAAAGGTATTGGTTGGGATGCTCCATAACTGTTCATTGAAATTTCCAGGATGCAATTGCTCTTGGAAGACAAGCCAGCCATACCAGGCATCTCGGAACCCAGGCCAGCGCAAGCCTTTTGTTTCCTGAAGATGATCATACCAAGATTGATATTCTGCTAATACGAATGAAGTCGGTGATGCTAGGAATGGGAAAAGTACTAACAATGCTATTGCGAGGAAAAGTTTGGGTAATAAGGGAAACGGCCTGATTAAAACTAGCAGAGCAAGTATGGGAAGGATGGTGCTTTTGATGATGAAAGCAAATGCGAGAAAGAAAGCTGCACGATTGTTTTTCGCTTCGATAAGATCGGTTGCTCCAAGAAGAATCAGGCCAACAATAAAAGCGTTACATTGGGAGTTCCATACGCCACTAAGCGCTGCAAAAAGACTGATGATAAAAAAGCTGCCCCAGTCTTTATTGTTCGTTGAACCATTAAAAAGCATGGTTTGTCTGAATCGATTACAGCCCAGAATAAAAACAACGATCGAAAAAAAATTCCAGAGAATTGCGCCTAGAGTAATTCCCATAAAGGTGAACGCTGAGAAAAAGATCGCTGCGGTTGGGGAATACCGATAATGATCAAGGCCTTGATTCACCTGATAAACATCAACCTGCTGCCACCAGTTTATCCCCGCTTGAAAGTAAACCGGAAATACAGAATGGCTCGTTGGTTTAAGAATAGTCTTTACAGTTAATGCAATAAAAAGAGTAATCCAAAGAGTGATAGCAATGCGTTGGGCTAGGGGAAGCGAAAAGAAAAAGCGCCAACTTGCTGTTTTGGAATCAGTCATTCTGTTTCAGCGGTGCTTTCTATTTAAAGCGATAAAGAAAAAGCCAAGTAAACAAGCTGATGTACCTTTGAGTATGGAAGGTATTATGAATTAATCAGAAGATGGTGGGAAGAGCGAAGTTGATGAATCAGGGTTTGCAGGGGCATTTTTCGAGAGCGAAGAACATGCCCATCTTCGGGCAGGGGCAGTCGCGGAAGTACATGATTCCTAGATAAAGCCCGGGTGCGATCTCCCTTACTTCATCACGCGCCTTTTGCGCCCATTTCGGCCCAGTCGCATAATCAAATATCACGGATGGTTTACCATCCAACCAGCTTTCCTCGTTGGCAATTGATGCAGCAACCATCTGCTTTTTTCCAACTTGGTTCAGCATGAGGGCTTCCTTGGTGTAGATGTTTTTACCCTTCCAAACCAAGCCGATGGTTTCACTTCTTAATTTGTGTCCAAACTTATCGGGTTTAGGGAAAGCTTTGCCTTTCAAGTAGCCATCGATTGGCTCAAAAACTTTACCATTTCTGTAAAGTTCCTCTAATTGAGAAGCACTCATCTTTCCTAGGGAGTCAATATTAAGAGTGGTCTGCGCTTTAAGGGGTAGGGCAAGAACAACAGTTGCAATCAAAGTTGCGTAGTAACAATGGTTCACGGTAGTGCTCTCTAAAAACAAAGGATCATCCTTTTTTTCGGAAGAAAGCATGGATAAGTTTTAAAGATTTGTGGGTGGGAAAGGAATCTTGATTGGCGCTGGGTGTCATAATCGCTAGAAGCGAAAACATGCAACCAAGAGGGGATCAAGAATTCGATTTTGGGTTTTGATAAAGTCGACTTGCGATGAACCCAAGGGCTGCAATGGTTGCAAGGCCCACTACGATGCCTAGCCAAGGGGTTTGTATGAATTGATTGCGATCGGGGGATTTTGAAACCAAAATGTTTTGATTGTTGGTGTCTGCAGGATTTAGTTTTGGAATGATCAGCGGGGTTGAGGAAAGGTGGCCTGCGCCATCATTGACAAGGATCTTGTATTTGCCTGGAAGAGGAGCTGGGGCTTGGAGTTTGCCTTCTTTGTCAGTTTTTTCAGAGAGGATTTTTTCTCCTGCCTCGTTTTCAATCGTTACTAGTGCATTAGAAGCAGGGCTATCATCATGAAAAAAAGTCTCGATATAAATTTGATTGTTTTTGAGTCGGACTTCCACCCCCATTGCATGGGCTAATGCCAGTGCGGGGAATAAAGCAAGGCACACAATTGCGATAAATGAAAGACGGCTAGGCACGGGGAACTCGCTAAGGCTGAAGCTTTAATGGTTCTGATGTTATGATCATGAAATTAATAATAAACTTTTGTCGGGCGGGGGCAAGCAAATATCACTTCGATCCATCATGATCATTTTCTTTCGGCTTATGACATGGTATTGTGTAAAAATCATACCTTAGTTTTAGGAAGAGGAAAAACCATGCATGAGTTATCAATCCACCCCAACAGGCGAAATATTATTGCAAGCGCAGCAGGCTTTTTAGCTGCAGCGCTGGTTTCTGAAATCAAAGCAGAGGGCGAAGCAGAGTACTTTCCCTCGATTGATACCCATACTCATTTTTACGACCCAACCAGACCGCAGGGTATACCTTGGCCGGGCAAGGGTGATCCGCTTCTTTATCGCAAGGTGATGCCCGCTGAATTTCAAAAGCTGACCGCTCCTTACAATGTGAAAGCTACCATCATTGTGGAAGCTAGTGCCTGGGTGGAAGATAACCAATGGCTTTTGGATCTTGCGAAGGGAGATAAATTTATTGCGGGGATAGTGGGCAGGCTGGATCCCGCTGACAAAGAGTTTTCCGCACATTGGAAACGCTTCGCCAAGAATCCGCTTTATGTGGGCATTCGGGTCAACCACTCAGATTTGCAAAAAGGCTTGGAAGATAAAAGTTATCTTGAGAACCTTCGTATGATTGCAAGTGATCAAAGGCAGTTGGATGTGAATGGCGGGCCCGCCACCACTGTTGATGTTGCCAAGCTTGCAAAGCTTATTCCCGATTTAAGGATTGTGATCAACCATGAGGCGAATCTGGTGATCGATGGCAAGGAGGTTCCAAAAGATTGGTTAGAAGGAATGCAGTTGGCGGGAAGTAATAAGAATGTATTTTGCAAGGTGTCAGCATTGGCGGAAGGAACGAGAAAAACGATGGGTGATGCGCCTAAAGAAGTGGAGTTTTATAAGCCTGTGTTGGATTCGCTTTGGAATGTATTTGGTGAAGATAGGTTGATTTTTGGAAGTAACTGGCCTGTAAGTGTAAGGGCAGCAACTTACGAAACACTTCATAAAATCGTGCACACTTATTTTTCGAGCAAGGGAAAAGTTGCAGCAGAGAAGTACTTCATGAAGAATGCAATTGCAGCATACAGGCCCCCAACCCGGGGATAATTATTACAAGTGAATGCTGGATCATTGGTTTACATGCACGACTTTTGCAGGCGGGAAGCCATTGAAGTGGGTGCTGCTTGCGTTTGAATAAGCGCCGATGTTTTCGCTGTAAAGAAATTCATCGAGTTCGAGGTCGGGCAGGTTTTCAGCAAGGCTAATGGTATCGAGGGCATCGCAGGTTGGGCCGAAAACTGCACAAAGCTGCTGGGGGCCTTTTTTAAAGCTCTTCATGTGGTAAATGCAATGGTCAAATATGATACCCGAGTAGGTATGGTAGACGCCATCGTTTACATAATAACAAAGCTTATCATTGCGCAAAGCTTTACCAATGATTTTCGAAACCGCAGTACCAGCCGAGGCGACTAAAAAGCGCCCGGGCTCTGCGAGAATCTCGATATCCTTGGGGAAGAGCCTGTCGATTTCGTGGTTGATGCTTTTTGCAAGTACGCTAATTTCAGGCACGCTATCATCGTAAAGGGCGGGGAAGCCACCGCCTATATCTAAAAGCTTGAGATTGTAACCCGCAGTTTTAGCTTCGGAAAAAATGCCAGCACAAAGATGCAAAGCTTGAATATAGTTTTGTGGATTCGTGCACTGGCTGCCCACATGAAAAGAAAGCCCCTCTACGGTAAGACCATGATCATGGGCAAATTTGATCAGGGCTACAGATTCGCCAGGCAGGGCGCCAAACTTGCTGGAAAGCTCGACCATTGAACCTGTATTAGGCACGCGCACACGAAGTGCAAGCCCCGCATGAGGTGCATACTTCGCAATTTTTAAAACTTCTTCGTGGTTATCGTAAGTTACAAGGGGTTTGTACTTATCTAAATCTTTGAGTGTTTCCACGGGCTTGATTGGGTTTGCATAGATGATGCGATTCCAAATGAAATCCTGTCTTTGCTTTGCGGGGAGATGCGCAATCAGATCGTGAACGGTGTTGAACTCTTGAATACTTGCGACATCAAAGCTGCTGCCCAGTTTGTAAAAAGTTTCAACTATTGCAGGGTCGCTGTTTACCTTCACAGCGTAGTAAATTTGAACCCTGGGGAAGTTCTTGCGAAATAGTTTGTAATTCTTGATGAGTTCCTTGTGATCCACGATGAACAGTGGGGTGCCATGGGTCTTTGCAAGTTTGAGAAGAGATTTTTGATCCATGGATGAATGCTCACAATCTTGAATTTAATTCGTCTTCGATACTTGTAAATTATGATAGGGGCTGAAGTTTACTTTTAAAAAACAGCCCCGTAAAAGATTCAACGAAAGTTAATCCCCATCGTTGATCAGGAAGTTTTTAAACTGCCAAGGATCGGATAAATCCTGCTCGGGTTTGTTGTAGCCATTGAATGCATTGGCGTAATCTCGAAGCGGAGTCCAATCAGAAGCAACGGAAATAAACTTCCCAAGATAGGGCTTGGAAATCTTTAAGACAAAGTCGTGGGGAAGATCATCGGGCAGTACCACGCCCTTTTCAGGATTTTCGATCATCCACATGAAGGCAGCGACCACGGAGATAGCGACCTGAAGTGTGGTTGCGTTTTGATGTGGAACTTTCCTGCGCGATTCTTCGATGGAAAGATCTGAACCGCACCACCAAGATTTGTAAGGATGGCCCATAATCAAGGCGCCTAGGATATCCTCACCCGAAGTGATTTCATCCGTCATGATGCGAATTTTTGGCTGAAGATTGTAACGGTTGCTCTTAAGCTCATTCAAAGATGCGATTGCAGCATCACAAGGGCAGTAAGCGTAATGAACGGTTGGCCTGTAGATGGCTTTGTCTCCTTCGCGCACGGTAAGCTTTTCGGTGATGCTGAAAGCTTCGCCATGCCTTACCACCATGCCAACAATGCTGTAGTTGGGAACCCAACTGTTGACATAGGTATTGATGCCCATGCGTGCGAGGCATATTTGGCTTCCTGGTCCATCCTTGTGCTCATAGGCAAAAGCGGGAAGTTCTTTTTCGTGAGTGCCCCAACCCATTTCCGCTGTTGTCGTGCCTTCTTCTCGAAATCCTTCAACACTCCATGTGTTCAAGAATTCGTTCACTAATTTTGGTTGATCGGTGATTTGCGTATCGCGTTCGCTGCAATGAATCACCTTGACGCCCAGTTGGTGTGCAAGGTGGTTGAATTCTTGTTTCTTTGCATGTTCTGCAATAAGCTCGGCTTGTGCGCCCTTAAAAAGTTTGTCTGCAAGTGCATGGCTTGCAATATCCAAAAGGCCATGCTTGGTGAAGTGACTGATAAGGCCGGGGTTTGCGCCGTGCTCTAATACCGCAGTGACGGAAGGTTGCTTCCATGATGCAATAAGTTTGCGCAGTTTCATGTGCCTGTGATAAAGAGTGCGTTCGGTCGGGTGCAGTTTTTCTGCGTTTTCGTAAGGGTCCCAGACTTCCACCGAGGTATTGATGTAGAGTACGCCATGCTCATGGCACCAAGTCAGAATTTCGCAGCAATCGATATTCCAAGCAAGATCGATGATGATATCGCCTTTGGAAACATACTGGCCTAGAAGGGAGCCCATGTTTTCGCGGGTGACACGATTTTTGACGAAGGTGATACCTTTTTCGATCCATGGGCGCAGGGCTTCATCGTTGGAATCAAAATCCATGATGGTGATATTTTTAGTTGGGATTTTAACATGGTCCATAAGCACGGGAATGGAGCAACGGGCCACTGCGCCAAAGCCAACAAATAAAACACGGTTCTTGAATTCGATCATGGATGGTTCCTGAAATTCCGTAATTCGATGAAAAGACATTCTCGTAAATTCGAGGTTAAGCTTAGTATATAAACATTGGGGGCAAATTAGCAGATTGCGATGCGGTGGGCAAGCAAGTAAATCACGAGGATTTCATGAAGCTTGATCAGAGTGCATTGTAACTTTCTTTTCTCGGATAAGTTCAGAGGTGATCATGCGTACTATTTTAATTGGATTATTAATGGTTGGCACAGCTTATGGAGGTGCAACTCTCGAGCCTGTTGCAGAGGGTTCTGGTGAAATTTCCATCAAGGCGGGCAAGTATGACTTGCAGCTTTATACTTTCAAACCGAAGAATTATGATTCAAAAAAATCTGAACTCCTTCTTGTTTTTCATGGCAAGTCGCGCAATGCAAATTCTTATCGCGATTATGCTGAAACCATTGCCAAGAAAAGTGGCGCAATCGTTGTCGCACCACTTTTCGACAAGGATCATTTTGCTGGGAATGCATATGGGCATGGCAACATGATGGCTAAAGGTGTTTTGCTGCCTAGGGAACAATGGGCATTCAGTTTGGTGCCTGAAATTATTGCAGCGATTCGGAAGTTGGAGCAGCGCCCTGATATACCTGTAACGCTTTTTGGGCATTCGCAAGGCGGGCAGTTTGTAGGTAGGATGGCTGCTTTTAATGAGGTTGGGGCAGTCAATGTAGTGGCTGCAAATCCGGGGAGCCAGTTGTTTCCTACAAAGGAGCTTTTATACCCATACGGGTTTGGTGGTTTGCCCGATGCTTTGGGTTCACGCGAGCAGATTAAAAAATATCTGGGTACTCCCATTACTTTTTATGCGGGCACTTCGGATAACGATCCGATGCACCCCGATCTTGATAATAAACCCGAGGCAATGAAGCAGGGGAAACATCGCTACGAACGCGCACGCAATTGTTTTGATCTTGGGCAGAAGTTGGCCAAGCAGGAGGGATGTGAATTTCGATGGCGTTTTATAGAGGCTGCCGATGTTGGTCACTCTGCTGCAAAAATGTTAAGCCATGCAAATTGCTATGAAGCTTTGTTTGGTAAAAAGCAATGATGGCGGTTTTGGGTGGCAGCAAGAGTTATAAAAAAAGAACCCCAGGAGCAAATAGTCTTGGGGTTCTTTTGCAGGCTGTTTTATAACGAGGACGACGGGACTCGAACCCGCAACATCCGGCTCGACAGGCCGGTGCTCTAACCAGTTGAGCTACGTCCCCAATTGAATTAAGCCTCGTTGATTTATTAGAACATTTATTGCCTTTTGGCAACTAGGATTAGTAGTTTGTGGGGTAAATTGGTGGTTTTGACACCTTAAAATCGGAGGCCCACCTTAAAATTCTGTAGCCTTTTCTGGCTAATTCCTGCCATTCTGACTGATTTGCTTCGACTATTTCATAAAAACTCGCCTCCATTTTGCCCATTTCAAAGCTTTCTTCGCCATCCCATGCTAAAAGCCGGTTCGATTCCACCCTTGCGGGCACGATCAAGCCATCCATTCTGCAGCGTAACTTCATGTTTTTTTCTCCTTTAATATCTCAGCCTTCCAAGGCTTTCAATTAAGAAACTACCTTAGAAAACTATTTTCGCAAGCCCGGCAGGTATTTTCTTTCAACCTGAAGATAAACATCTATCATTGTATTAGATGATTTTAACCTAAATATGGACGATTCAACATGAGCCAATCTGATGTTAACAACCCTTCACCTTTTCCCCCTTATTACCCTGCACCTCAGCAGCGTTCTTCGTTGGTGGGTTGTTTGTTGGCAATTTCCCTGGTGATGAATGTTTTACTGGGCGGATTTGCCTTTCTGGCTTGCCTGGGTGCAGCAGCGGTGGGCGGTGGAACTTCCACTGATTTCTCTTCTCCGACTCAACTTTCTGAAATCCACCATTCTGGTAGCACCACCTCCAAGGATAAAGTTGCGATCATCAATCTTGAAGGCGTTATCATGGAAGGAACTTTGGGATTTGTACATAAGCAAATTGCTCAAGCTTCCAAAGATAAAAATGTGAAGGCGGTTGTGCTTCGGGTTAACAGCCCCGGCGGCAGCATTACAGCAAGTGATGATTTGCATCGCAGGCTTGTTGAATTAAAACAGGGCAACGATGCTAAAAAACTTCACGCAATGCCTCACTTGGTGGTTTCCATGGGAAGCCTAGCTGCGTCGGGTGGCTATTATGTTGCAATGCCCGCTTCAAAAATCTTTGCAGAGCGCACCACCATGACGGGTTCGATTGGTGTTTATGCATCCTTCCCCAATATGGAAGGCTTAAGCAAGCAGATTGGTGCCGGGATGATTACCATCAAGCAGGGCGAAATCAAAGATAGCGGTTCGCCATTTAAAGAAATGGGCGCCAAGGAAAGGCAGGTTTGGCAGGATATGGTAGATCAATCTTACAACTTGTTTATAAAAATTGTGGAAGATGGCAGGCCCGAACTTAAAAATAAATTTCTTGAGAAGATCACCATCGATCCTTTGCAAGCCGGGCCTGGGCCTAAGATTGAGGGTAAGACTTACACGCGTTATCGTGCTGATGGCGGAATTTTCACAGGCGATCAAGCCCTTAAGTATGGTCTGATTGATCAGATCGGTACTCTTGAAGATGCAGTTGCTGAGGCACGCAAGCTTGCTGGCCTATCCGAAGATAACAAAGCCATCCGTTACGAAAAACCCAGGTCTTTCATGGATTTGGTTTTAGAAGTTCGCTCGGGTAAGAATTCCCCGAATGCTTCCTTTAACTTCGCCAACCTCCCCGAAGCTTTAATGCCCAGACTTTGGTATTTGGCCCCGGGTTCCGAGCTTTCTGGTATCTCCTCGATTCTTGCCAACCCTTAAATCGTTACCTAAGAGTCTAGTTACTTTTTTTGTTTAAACCCTTCGTTTTTCCAAGAGCCTCCTCTAATTTAGTGGGGGCTTTTTATCCATATTACAATCATTAAAACCCCTTTTATTCCTACTTTTGTCTTTCCAGAACTTAAATTATTTAAATTAGTTTAAAGTTTTGTTGTTTGTGCGAACTCTTTTACTGTTTATGGCGTATATACTTTTGACGGCAGGGGAAAACACTACTAACGCAAGTTAGAAACCCACCTTATGACAAGTGCTTTTGCTCTCTTCTTGGAATGCTACGACTTGATTTAGCATTAGAAAAAAGCGTTGCCTAAGGTTTTAGGTTCTTCTCTGACCTCATTATAAATCACTGGGCGTTTCTTTTTTAAGAGACTTTAAGAAAAAGAGGTGGATCATGGCTCGAGTAGATGCACTATTACAATTGCACAAGGTTTTAGTTGCGAGGCGTGCCGACTTGCGTGCCAAGTTGCTGGGCGATCTGGATTCCTTGCATTCTAGACAGGGGCGAGACAGCGCTGCGGAAGCTTTTGATGCAGGCAATGATGAAGTCAACTGTCAACTTGCAGAGCTGGAATCTGATGAGTTGTCACAGATTGAACGAGCTTTGGTAAAGTTAAAGAAAGGCAATTACGGGACATGCGAATCTTGTGAAAAGAAGATTCCCGTAGGCCGTTTGCACGCACTTCCCTATAGTACTTTTTGTATTTCCTGCCAGAAGGAAATGGAAGGCGGGCACGGTTGGGATATGCAAAGCAACAATAGCAACGCAGGCTGGGCCAAGATTTCTGATCGAGCATTAGGGTTGGTGGATAGCATGGAATCGGTGAACTTGGCTGATTATGAATCTTAAGGATTTGGGTTTGGAACTTTGATGAATTTTCCTGGCTTGGGAATAATTTCCCGAGCCAGGTTCGTTTTATACCGAATAGGTAGGGCAGGAACTTTCCTAAATACCTTTCACTTTTATCATCTTTTTTAAATTTGAAGTTACAATTGATCAGATGCTTATCGAGGGTTCTTTTCCCATTCGGGATTTTGAATACTATCCTTTCGCCTTCGCTTCGAAACTTGGGGACTATTATGAAATCAGTCATGTTGGCCCTTTTCTTGGGTGGTTGTGCGTTTTTAGGCGGTATCGTTGGGGGTCGATTTCAATCGAGCACGGATCTTTATGCCGATGGCGAAAATAAGCCTGCAGTTTCTCCCGGAGAATCGGTCAGGCTGGGCGAACGATTTGAAACGGTTTCCCGTAAAATTTCTCCTGCAGTTGTTTCTGTTGAAGCCTTGAAACCTGGGAAAAAAGGTAAATCAGTTGATGAGTCAGGCTCGGGTGTGCTTATCCGTGTTCCTGGGCAGGCAGGTGTTTTTGTCATCACCAACAATCATGTTATTTCACAATCCCAACCCCAGCAGATTACCATCACTCTTCATGATAACCGAATTCTTCATCCTGTTCAGGTTTGGTCTGATCCTGAATCCGATATCGGTTTGCTTAAACTAGAAGATATTGAATCGCTTGTGACCGCGCCTTTAGGTGATAGCGAGCAAGTTAAAGTCGGGCAGTGGGTGCTCGCTTTTGGCAGCCCTTTTGGTCTGCATCAAACCGTAACCCACGGAATCATCAGCGCCCGGGAGCGTGGCCAAGTTAGCCTGGGTAACACCATCCGCATCAAGGATTTTCTACAGACCGATGCTGCTATCAATCCGGGTTCGAGCGGTGGCCCCCTCGCAAACATCGATGGCGAAATCATCGGGTTGAACACAGCGATCGCATCGCATAGCGGGAACAATAGTGGCGTTGCGTTTAGTATTCCGATCAACATGGTAAAAAAAGTGGTGCGCAATCTTTTGGATAAGGGTGTTGTATCGCGGGGTTATCTTGGCCTTCAAGTTGCGCCTTCTTTCGAATCAGCAGATGCACAAAAGCTTGGTTTGGAAAGGTTGCAAGGGGCTTTGGTTGAATCTATTTATCCTGAAACTCCTGCTGCACTTGCTGGAATTCGCAAAGGGGATGTGGTCTTGCAGATTGATAATGTTGTGATTCGCAATGAAAACCACTTCATCAATGTTGTTAGTTCCATGGATCCAGGCAAGACGATCAAACTAAGAATCTGGCGTGAACGAGTTGCAAGGGAAGTTAATGCTGTTGTAGGAGATTGGAACGCAGCTCAGGCAAAGCTTAAAGTAAGCCAATAAAAAGGTGGGGCATCCTACCCCTTGTTAGCTTCCTTGCCAGTACACCTGCAATACTAGAAAAACACTTGATGATTTGAGATACTCAAAACCAATGTTTAATTCATTTGATTGAACTTATGTAATCGGCTTCATCAGACAAAGCAAGCATTCAATTTATATTTTTTTGAAAAATATAGCTAAAGATAATAAGTATGTTAGTTGTTCTTCATGCCTACAGCATCCCGCACGAGGTCGATGGTGGCCCTAGCCTCGGCTCTGGCTTTTCTTGCGCCTTCCCGCAATATTTCCTCAACAATGCCTGGGTTTGCTGTGAATTCTTTGCGCTTGATTCGGGCTGCTTCAAAATAAGTATTGATCTTCCCAAGCAGTGATTTCTTCGCTTCCCCGTATCCCATTCCGCCTGCCTGATATTTTTCCGCAAGCAACTTTTTTTCTTCTTCCGATGCAAAGAGGGAGTAAAGAGTGTACACATTGCATTTCTGGTGATCCTTCGGGTCTGCTACAGGCGTGCTATCGGTGACAATACTCATTACCTTTTTTTCGAGCGCCTTTCCCTCTGCAAATATTTCGATCGTGTTGCCATAGGATTTGCTCATTTTCTGCCCATCAATCCCCGGAACTTTCGATTCTTTATCGAGCTTGTATTCTGGAATGGGGAAAATGTTTGCGTAGGTGCGATTAAACTTTCCTGCGATGTCCTGCGTCATTTCCACATGTTGGATTTGGTCTTTGCCCACGGGAACCAAGGTCGAACGATAGATGAGAATATCAGCTGCCATCAAGATGGGGTAATAGAACAATCCAACGCTGGCATCGATGCCTTTTTCGATTTTTTCTTTGAAAGAGACAGCGCGTTCTAAAAGGCCCATGTTGGTGACGGTGGAGAAAATCCAAGCTAGTTCTGTAACTTCGGGGACATCCGATTGCCTGAAAAAGACTGCTTTCTCAGGATTCAAGCCTAATGCCAGGTAATCAAGTGCGACATCGGAAGTGTTTTCTCGCAGGGTTTTGGCATCATGGATTGTCGTAAGGGAATGATAATCTGCAATAAAAAGAAAGCATTCTGCGCTGTGATGGAGCTCGATATGCTGCCTAACCGCGCCAAAGTAATTTCCCAGATGCAGTTTACCCGAGGGTTGTACGCCACTAAGTATGCGTTTTTTTGGCTGATTAATGCTCATGGCAGGGCTCCTTATGGTGTATAAAGAATTAGTTTAATGTTCAGAGACGGTTTTGGCTCGTTTAACTGAATAATTATAGCGTAGTTAATGGTGTAGTTAGAGGTCATTGATGAATCACGAAACTGATATGCTGGTCGCAGCTTTGAGAAAAGTGGTGGCTTCTGGGGGCGAACATCTTTTGTTCAAGGTGTCGAAGCAGGAAGGCTTGTTTGCCTCTAAGACCGGGCTTGCGGCAGAGGTATCCCAAAATGCTTTGGATAGGCAATTCATCGAGTTGGTGCGAAGTGAGGGTGAAGGGAAAAAATTATTCCAGTGGGTGAAAATCACAGCTAAGGGCATTCGTTTTCTACATGAAAGAGAATCCCCGGTGCGCGCTTTGGATGAGGCGTTGAGCTTACTCAAGAAGGAGAAAGATGCCACCGCGGTAGGGGTGGTGCGAATGCAGGAAAGGCTGCAAGAAATATCTGAAAAACTTTTGCAAGAGGCTGGGCATTGGACCCAGAAAATCGAATCGCTTGAAAAGCGAATTCTCGATGCGTTAGATCGGCTCGAGCAAGCAGGGCCCTTGGTGCCTCCGGGTTTGCTGAAAGAAGTTCCTTGGTCGATCGAGGTAGTTCGATATTTGCAATGGCGTAGGGGCGAGTTGGATTCTGGGAAATGCCCACTTCCAGAGTTATTTGAGATGTTGCAGAATGCTTATTCTTATTTAGATTGCCCATCCTTTCATGAGGGGTTAAAAAAGCTCTATCAAGCAAAGGTCATTAGGTTGGAAGGCGTTTCGGATCCTTCCTTGATGGATAAGCCAGAGTTTGCCCTTTTGGATTCTGGGCAGGTGTATTACTTTGCGTGCCGTTAGTCCATTATGAAGAATCGTCATTTATATACTTTTTAATATCAATTCTTGATGGAGTGCGGTCTATTTATGCAGTATGATTTACTAGGGTCTAATTAGAACCGATTTAGGAATAATTGATGAAGATAGCGGTGAAGGAACTCGTTGATATCCGTGAAAAAAATCAGCCGATGCAGCCTTTTGAGGTTGATTCATCCATTACAGATTCCATCAACCGGGTTTGTGAAAATGTATCCTCCGCATTGCTTGGAAAATCCGAAGTTGTTCAGCTGGCAATGGTAGCACTTTTAGCGGAAGGCCATTTGCTAGTGGAGGATGTTCCAGGCATAGGAAAAACCCTGCTGGCGCGTGCGATTGCAAAAAGTCTTTCGTGTTCTTTTAATCGAATTCAATTCACTCCGGATTTATTGCCCAGCGATTTACTTGGAACCAGCGTGTATCAGCAAAACACAGGTGCCTTTGTCTTTCAGTCCGGGCCCATCTTTTCGCAAATCATTCTTGCAGATGAAATCAACCGCTCCAGCCCCCGCACCCAGTCTGCATTGCTCGAAGCAATGAGCGATCGACAAGTATCAATCGATGGAAAAACCCGCCCCTTAGGGCCTCCTTTCTTTGTGCTCGCAACCCAAAACCCCCGTGAGTTCGAAGGCACCTACCCTCTGCCTGAAAGTCAGATCGATCGTTTCATGATCAGGCTTTCCGTTGGTTATCCTGACAGGGCTTCTGAAAAGAAAATCTTGGTTGGCCATCGCGATGGTGAACCCATTGACGCTTTGAAATCAGTGCTTTCCGGCGAAGACCTGATTGCTATTCAAGGCATGGTTTGCAAAGTTGCGTTTGAAGATAGCATCGCAGATTACCTTTTGGATTTGATTGAAGCTACGCGTATGCACCCCGATATTTTACTAGGCGCAAGCACCCGTTCCGCCCTGGGCCTATATCGTGCATCGCAGGCGATTGCCCTGATGCGTGGCAGAGGCTTTGTAATTCCCGACGATGTTAAAAATCTGGCAAAGCATGTGCTTGCGCATCGAATTATGCCCAGGTCTGCAGGTGGTTCTGGCGCCATCCGGGTCGCAGAGCAAATTCTTGGCGATATCCTTGATCGATTAGTGGTTCCGGAATAAACCATGGCGGAATCAGTCAGCGCTTCTCTTGTGCAAGAAAAAACCGCAGTGGTTAAAGAAATCAAACCACGCAAGCGCGCCCTCCTACCCCTTGGTAAAATATTCTCGCTGTTTTCTGCGTTGTTGGTCTTTATAGGTGTGTATAAAAGCATCAATCTTTTGTCTTTGATGGGATATTTTTTATTACTCGCCCTCTTTTTTAACGCGGTTTTTGCTTCTAGGCGTCTTAGAAATGTCGCTGTGAAGCGCTATTTCCCAGATCAACTTTATGCCGGCGTTCCGAGTGTCTACCAGATCGAAGTCTACAATGTTGAAAACAAAATAATTCCCCCTTGGTATCTCCTTGATGCTTCGAGTGATCGGGGAAAGGGTTGGGCAATCCCTTCTCTTGGGGCTTATGTGAGGTATTATTTACAGTCGCGAATTCTGCCTTTACATCGGGGTTATCTGGAACTTGCAAAGTTGGAGTTAAGGGGAAGTTATCCGTTTGGGTTGGTGCAAAAGCGCGTCTGGGCCGAGCAAAAAGAGAAAGTCCTCGTGCTTCCCAAACTGGGATTATCCAGGCCTGGTTCTTTGGAAAGTTTTATAGCCAAGCTTTCAACACTTGATGATAACGGTAATATCTCAAGCTTTCATCCGCTTGCACAGGAAGAGTTTCATGGCTTACGCGTTTATAGGCCGGGAGATAGCCCCCGTGCCATTCATTGGCGCACTTCAGCGAGGCGAGGCGAACTCATGGTTCGGGAGTTCGAAGACTTTCCCGGTGATGATTTACTTCTGGTGCTTGATCTTGGCATACGCAATAACATCGAGCTTGAATCCTACATTAGTTTTGCTGCGACTGTGGTGCATGATTATTGCAGAGTTCGTGGCAACAGAATGGTTGTGGTTTTAGTGGCTGAGGAAGTTGTTGTTTTTGATGCCCGGGCAGATTATGCATTTGGTGTGAAAGTATTGCAACATCTTGCGGTAGCCAATGCTTGTGCAAGTGTTTTTGAATACCGCAATGCTTGTACCAAGGCTGCAAATCTTTTAGAGAGCATAACGCTGCCTCCTGCAACTTTGGCGCTAAGGAGAAACAATTGCACAGATTTGTTTGAGCCTTTGAAAGATAGGTTGGTGCCATCTCTTGATGCGAAAACAGCCCGTGAAAAAGGCTTCTACGAACCTCCCTCGCTTGCGGAGGAAGCATGATGGATAGCACTATCTTTGATGAAAAGTCCGCCTCCGAATTAGATCCCCAATTGCATTTTCTGGGCCATCTTGCCTTGGCCCTTTCTACAACATGTCTGTTGGAATCGGAAATGGCTTTTGTGCCTGGCTTGATTATGTTTCTTCCTTTGTTTTATGCCTTCCTTTGGATTTCTTATGTAAGCAAGGGGCGTAGAATACTTGCCACCTCGATTTCTAATGTGTTGGGTATTCTTATTTCCGTGCTTGGTTGTTTCTGGGTGTTTTCAAGGGTCTCACGAGATGCGGGGATTCCACAATCTTTGCCCATGCCTACCGCGCTTGTCCCTTTTGTCGGCCCCATATTGGCATTTTTGGTTATGCTCCGGCTTTTTGGACCCAAGGGGAGAAGAGATTTTTGGATTCTTCAGGGCATGGGTATGCTGCAAGTCAGCCTTGCTTGTGTTTTAACTACGGGCACTATTTTTGCATTCCTTTTTTCCACCTACCTTTTCTCGCTTGTATGGATACTTAAACGCTATCAAGCCACTCGGGGCGAGGTGGAACTTTCCACCAATCCTTTGGAGTCGAGGCCTTCTCTTCGAAGCATGGGGCTATTCCCAAGCATCGGTTGGACCTTGTTGCTTGGTGTTTTTAGTGTTGGGCTTTTTCTCATCACCCCCAGAACCGATTCTTCTTCTTGGAACCCTTTAATCCGTTTTGGGCAGGGCCGTGGCGCAGGTGGTGGTGGCAGTGTTACTGGGTTTGCAGAGCAAATGAATTTGAATAAGACCGGCGAAATCGAGATTAACGATGATATCGCAATGACGGTTTCCGTAACCGATGTGGATGACAATCCTTTTAATGGATTGCCCATGGATCAGCGCTGGCGCGGAGCGGTGCTTGAGCATTACGACAATGGCGTATGGAATCGAAGGATCTCACGAAAACCCACCCCGAAAGTAGTTCAGACAAAGCTGCCTTTCTTTGGCCCCGAACAACTGATCTTCCGTTATCAACTCATCCCCAGGAAAGTTGGGGGATTGTTTATTTCAGATCCCGTTCGTTTCAACAACAATGATCTTGAAACTCGGCTGCCTGTGGTGATTGATCCGCCTTATCATGAAATGCCTTTTTTTTACGAGCAAAGCAGCACGGTTCAATATTCCATGGGTGTTTCTAAAATCAGGCAACTCGTAACTTATAGGCAGGTTGTGCCTTCGAAAAATCAAGGCGAACGCGTGGAAGCTACCCTTGATAATGAATTTCTAGGAGACTTGATCAATCCTAGGGATGGTTCACTCGAAGAGTGGACACTTGGGGTTCTTGAATCCATCAAGGGAAACCCCCGTTATGGTTTGCAAAAGGTTGCTTTCCCCAAGGGTTTTGCCCGTGAGCAGGCAAGGCCTTCGATTGAAAGCACTTATCGCGAAGTGGTTGCACGAGCCCTTTCCAATTACCTTTCGCAGAGTGGCGATTTCACTTATACCCTCGAAATTAAACGCTATGACCCGAGTATTGATCCAGTCGTCGATTTTCTTTTGAATGTTAAAACCGGACATTGCGAACGCTATGCTTCAGGCCTTTCCTTGATGCTTCGTTCCCTAGGTATTCCTTCGCGGGTTATCAAAGGCTTTCGCGGGTGCACTTATTCCGAAAATGGCACCTATGTTGTGCGCAATAATCAAGCGCATAGCTGGGTCGAAGTTCTTGTTCCACAACTTTCGAGCGATGGTAATTTTAAGCAGGATTTGGTTTCAGGCAGACCCATCTTTGATTGGCTTACCTTAGACCCCACCCCTGATAGCGAACTCCTTGAAAATCAGAAGTTTTCACTCTTGCGCATGGTTGTTGAATGGGTCGATCGCGCCAAGGCGTTCTGGCGCGACATGATCGTTGATTACAACGCAGAGCAACAAGCAGAGTTCTGGTACAAACTTTTTCCTGAAATGAGCAACACCAACCTACAAAGATTGATCGCTTCGCTTCCCAAAATATTTCTAGGCATTGGGTTTACCCTTCTTGCTGGAGTCGGTTTGGTTCTGGGCCTTCCCAGACTTATAGCGGGAATTGGTTCGTTGAAGTATGTGGGCCAAAGCCCTGCCAGAATTCAATTTGATAAACTCAAAGTTTTTGCACTGGTGCATCTGCGACTTTCACCCTCCCCAGGAGAAACACCCCTCGAGTTTGCTGCCAAGATAAAAAAGGAGCTACTGCAATTACAAATTGAACCCCGCTTGGCTCTGATACCTGAAAAAATCGCACGCACTCTTTATGCTGTCCGATTCGGGCGCGAAGCTTTCTCCAAAATTAATGCGGATCTCTTGCTTCAACAATTTCAAGAACTCCAGTCCCAATTGTTTGCCAAAAAAAGAAGCTATTCTGCTGGTAACAGGTCCTTGGTTGCTAGAGAATAACATGTTTCCTTGTTTATCATTTGCTTCTCTGGCGCGAACTCCTTGATCTATCCATCAAGATCGATTAATTTTAAAGAAGTTGGCCACTTGATAAACGGCTTAGTCTTGACTAAAAGGTGATGCCTTATGATTCATGTTAAAAATCTAACCAAGTACTACGGCGATTTCCTCGCTGTGGGTGGCGTTTCCTTTGATGTTCTCAAAGGTCAGGTTGTCGGATTCCTTGGCCCCAACGGCGCAGGCAAATCCACCACCATGCGCATCCTCGCTGGTTTTCTTACCGCTACCTCTGGTCAGGTCACCATCGATGGTATTGATGTGTTTTGGGATCCCGTCGCTGTCCGAAAGCGCATTGGCTACATGCCCGAAAGTTGCCCACTCTATCCAGAAATGCGCGTCGTGGAATACCTTACCTTCAGGGCAGGCATCAAAGGTATACATGGTAGCCAAAGAGCAAAACGCGTCGATGAATGCTTGAATCGTTGCTGGTTGGGTGAAGTTCGAAGCCAGATTATTGGCACTCTTTCAAAAGGTTATAGGCAGCGTGTGGGGCTAGCTGATTCTTTACTTGCAGACCCCGCGGTGCTAATTCTGGATGAACCCACTGCAGGGCTCGATCCAACCCAGATCCGCGAAACCCGTAAACTTATTCGTGAACTTGGTTCCAGACATACCATTTTGCTTTCCACCCATATCCTTTCCGAAGTCGAGATGACTTGCGATCAGGCCATCATCATTAATCGAGGCAAAGTCGCTCTTGCGGGCCCCCTCGAAGATTTGCGCTCCAAGAATCAAACCTTGGAAGAAATGTTCATCAAACTTGTTGATAGGGAAGAATCCGCCTTGGCAGGTGGATGATTTTCCCTGTTGGAGATCTTATCATGCAGGAAATTGCCTTAGTTGAATCTACACAGCTTAGCGTCTTCGCAAAAATTATTGCGATCGCTCTCGGTGTGGTTTTATTATTCATTGCAAACTATCTTGCCCGTGGGCTTTATAGTGCCAGAACTCTTTTACGCAGAGAATTCAGCGCCTACTTTCTTTCCCCCATCGCCTATGTTTTGTTTGTTGTTTTTCTTGCAGTCACTGGCTACCTTTTTCACCGAACCTTCGATCTTTTAACCACCGCCGGCCCCAAGGGAACAGAATTCCCCATGCAAGCCATGTTTGCTGATGAACGATTCTGGCTCGTGTTTCTCTTCATCCCGCCCATCCTTACCATGAGGCTTTTTGCTGAAGAACGCAGTGCTGGTACCTTGGAAATGCTCATGACCGCACCACTTCTCGATTGGCAGGTAGTACTTTGCAAATATCTTGGATGCCTTGCCTTTTATGTTGTCCTTTGGCTTCCCACGCTCTGTTATCTCCCCGCTCTTCTAGGTTGGCATGCGTTCGAATTGCATGCTCCTTCAGGCTTTGCTTCCTTTGTTTTTATTCTGGGATTAATCATCTTTCTTGCCGGGATTGTACTTCAGTTTCCCATTAATCTTGAACCAGTCTGGAGGCTTTCGGGCTTGCTCATGATTGCTTCAGGTTTAGTGATTGGCATTCTTGGTGGCATCAATCATTTTCAATCGGATGCGCCACACCTCATTGATTTTCAATCAGAAATTGATCCCTTCCCTGTGCTCTCCACCTATCTCGGAATGTTTCTTGCGGGTGCGATGTTTCTTTCCATCGGCATTCTGGTCAGCAGCTTAGTCAAAGACCAAATGGTTTCCGCTCTTATTGCGATGGGGTTAAGCTTACTATTTTTGGTCGCAGGGTTTTGGCGGCCTGAACAAGATGGTGGATTGTTTTATCGCACCCTTTATTTCTTCAGTGTGCCTTTGCATTTCGAACGATCTTTCACCCGTGGTATTTTTGATACCAGACCCATCATCCTCTATGTCAGCACTGCGTTTTTCTGTCTGTTCCTTACTGTTCGAAGCCTTGAAAGCAGGCGCTGGCGCTAGGAAAATATTACCATGAAAACACAAATAGAAAAAAAAACCGGACTGTTCACCAGGTTTCATGCCTCGGTTCGACTTCTTGGCTTAACTGGCTTTATCCTTGGTTTTGCAACTATCATCCTTGCAAACCCTGCTGATCTTGCTACCTCCGCAAAAGATATTATTGCCCAGATTCGCTCCCGCGAATTCGCAATCATTCCTCTGCTTACTCTTGCTGGTGTTTTCATCGGCTTTGCTGCAATCGCCATCGAGGTGTTCATTGCCCTAAGTTTTGCAGCAGGCAGAAAAAATGCCATGGGCGTAGGCGCAACCACTCAAATTGCCCTCGCTACCATCCTTGTTTTAGGTGTTAACTTTTCCAGCTTCTATTACTACTCCCTCTTCGATTTTACACGCAATCACCTTTTCACCCTCCCCGACGATCTTAAAAATCGACTCCAAAACCTCAAGGAAGAAACCACTGTTGTTGTCTGCCAACTTCATAAAACCTATGGCAACTTTACCGATAAACCCGATCGCTATGATTACGCAGCAGAACGCCTTGTGGTGGGCAAGGTGAAGGATCTTGTGGATCAATTAAGAGAGTTTGGCCCACGCTTTAGGGTGGTTGTCCTTGATGTTGAAGAAGAAAGCTACGAGCGAAAATTAAATCAACTGACCCAGAATGCACCTGAACTTAGAAAGGCGATTGAAACCGCCCCGGAGAATAGCATCTTCTTCTGGGCTAAAAAAGCAACGCTCGCTTCTTCTGCTCCCAGCGAAATCATGCAGCGCATCAGCTTCAACGAATTCTACAGACTCGATAAGACTTCTTCCCAACTTGCAAACGAAGGGCGGGGCAATCTAGTGTTATTGCCCCAAGGCTCTGAAGGACTGGGCGCTGCAGAACCCTTTGTTCGTAGAATCCTAAGCCTTGATGCCCCGAAACCCAAAGTGGCAATCGCTGTTGTCGATGAATGGCTTACTTCGAAAGGTACCGATTCTTTCGGCCTTGCAGGGTTGCGCAAATCCCTCGAAAGTCAGGGATTCGATGTCAAGGATCTTATCCTGCGTAAACTGCGACAACGACCTTCCTCTTCCGTTGCTTATACCTTCGATGAAAGTAAATTAGATCGACTTGATCAAAAGCTTCGAAACCTTAATTTGAATCTCGAAAGGTTTGACAAGGGAATTGATTCCCTAGGGAAAATGGTCACCCAGTGGAAATCAACCCCCATCCCTGAACTTGAAAAAGCTTATGCGGAACTCCTTCGAGGCGGGCGACTGTCCGAAAATTCCCGCAAGGATCAGGTGGAGTATTTTGAAAGTGAACTGCGCAACATTCAAGATGCAAAAGAGCGCTTCAAAAAACAAAAAGAGGAAGCTCTCAAAGAACGCAACCTCCTCGATGTTGATTCCCTAATCGAACAACAGCGTATGACTGATCTCGAAGCCAAAATGAATATCCTCCTCGCAGATTGCGACCTCTTGATTGTTCCAAGGCCCACTCTTCATGATGTAATTACCGATGATCGCAATCTTCCCTTCTGGTTGCATGGCCTCGAAAAAGCACAGATCAATGCAATGCAGAGTTTCATCAAGAAAGGCAAACCTGTTTTTGCACTTCTTGGCCCTGTTTCTGAACCCTCGGATCAGGGGCCTGTGCCCCCAGGCTTTATTGCAAACGATGGCTTCGAAGAGATGCTCGGAAAACTTGGTTTCCGCTTCGGCAAACAAACCGTCCTCTTCGATGAAGAAGTTGAAGGCTTTGGCGAACAGATGGCGGGGCTGCTTACAGGGGGCACCGCAGTCAAGATTCCACCTCTGCTGTTGAATTGGAATGAAGGTTCGGGTAGACCCCCAGCACTCAAACCCAACTATCCAGAAAAGGCTCACCCCATCCGGGAATCCATGCGACTTACTGCCCGCAGTCAATCGCCCGACAAACCCTTGGAATTGCGACTCAGGCATCCGCGACCTGTTTATTTCGAATCTCCCAAAGGTATGAACCTCGTTTACAACCCCGATTTGTTTCAGACATCGCAAGACTCTTGGAACGAAAACCAACCCTTCCCAGAAATGCAGCCCAATTCGGGTGAACGCAAGGCGCCCGCTTATAATCCCGATGATAAAGATCCTAACAAAGGTAATCTTGATGCCAAGCGCAGAGGGCCTTTTCCTGTAGGTGCCGCTGCTGAAGTTCCACTACCCGAAGAATGGTTTGGTAAAGAAGAAAAACATCCATCAACCGTTAGAGTAGCTGTGGTTGGAGAAAGCTGGTTTCTTGTAGGGCCTGATCTTCCTCCTGTAAAGGAGAGGCTGGTCTTGGATGTTTGTAACTGGCTCTTGGGCAGGGATGATTATTTACCAAGGCCCAGTACACCATGGAAATTCCCAAGAGTGGAACTTTCTGCTCAATCGCAAGACTTATGGTTGTGGGCATGCCAACTGGGTTTGCCTGGTATGTTTGCATACCTTGGGTTTGTTGTGCTAATACTGCGCAGAATGCGCTAATTGAATCCTTGTAAATATAATCGAATTTGCCTTGGAGTGACTAGGAATGAATTGGAAAACAACTCTTGTTCTGGGCTTTTTTGTGGGCGTTCTTGCCATGTTTTGGCTCGATCGTAGGCCCGCACAAGAGCAATCACTTGATAAGACAGATTTGGCGCCCTTGGAAAATATCCGAGCTACGCATCTGCGCAAAATTGAAATCGTCAAAGGCAATCAGATCGTTAAATTAGAACGCTCTTCAGAAAACGAAGCTTGGAGCCTCCCCGGGAAATGGCCCACTCGTACCTCCGAAGTTAACAAAATTGTTGATCTCCTTCTTGGCATCCGTTCCCGCTTTACTCCCATCAAAGAAAAAGTGCTCAATAATCCTGAACTTACCATCAAACTCGCTTGGCAAACACCCAGCTCCCAGACTCTCGAGAATATAACTCTCGAATTCGAATCTGATCCCGTCACCAACTTGGAAAATAAATTCTCCCTACCCACCTTTCTGCGCATACCCGAAAAAAACCTAGTCCTAAGATTGGGCCCAGGCCTTGTTGCATCGCTTGATCACCCTGCAGACTTCTTTCAGCAACGCAGACTGTTCCAAGGCGAAAGATTGGTTGCTACTTCCAAGGAGGGTTCTCTTTCCTCTTCCCAGAAAAACGAAAAACTCCTCGCCAAATCCGTATCTGTCAATTTCGACATTGAAGGCAAACAAACTTCCTTCAATCTTGTAAACAATGCTGATGATTGGCAGCTCGCAAACCCCGTGGGCAAAGATAACCTCGATCCCAAAGCTCGCGATGCATTCCTTGGCGCAATCCCAGACCTGTGGGCTGAAAAATTCGTCACCCAAGATCTTGCCAAGGCTGGTTTGGCCAAACCCGAACGAACTCTCTTAGTCACCCGCAATGATGGTTCCACGATTACCCTTCAAATTGGGAATGTATCTTCCACGAAGACCAGCAAGAAAATCAGGCCCCCCGTACCCGGCACTCCCCCAGGTATGCCCCCACAAGAAGAAACCATCATTCAAGAAATGCGCTTCGCTAAAATTCTTGATAACGATCAAATCTTTGAAATCAATGGCGATGGCCTCAAGAATATCTTTGTATCGGTTGATCAAATTCGTGACCCCATGCTTGCACGAATCAATGCTGCAGATGCAATCAAATGCGAAATCCAGCAGGGAAGTACATCGCTATCACTTGTAAAAAAAGAGGGCAGATGGAAAATCGAATCCCCAGTACAAGCCGATGCAGATCCTGAAAAAGTGAATGAACTTCTAACCAAGCTTTCTACCTTGGAGACTCGGGGTGCAGATATTATTGATAACCCCAAGCTCGCAGATTTTGCATTAGAAAAGCCCGAGAATAAAATCACCATTACTTTGGAAGAGGAAACCAAACCCCTTGCGAAAGATAAAGCTCCCGAAAAGAAAACCCGTTCAGTTACTTATTTCCTAGGTAAAAAAGATGCTAAAGCAAAGAAGCTTTATGTTGCAGTGGATGGTTTTCCCAGAGTGAATTTTGTTGATGAAGTTGTTGCAACTCTTGCTGCCCGACCTGCAATGGCGTATCGGGGGAAGCGAATTCTTGATCTTGCCACTACCGATATCAACGCAATTAACATCAAGACAAAATCCTCGGACATCTCTTTTTCCAAATCTCCCGAAGGCAAGTGGTTACTTCTCAATCCCAAGGGTGTTGAAATCGATGATCCAAAAGTTTCGCAGCTTGCAAATTCCCTCTCCACATTTGAAGTTGCGCAATTCCTTGAAGAAACCCCA
>Ga0209086_10000756_pt1 | contig 27071 bp, 21 predicted proteins | sample M_130207_XF_Meta_FD_187312 | JGI IMG/M metagenome (GOLD analysis project Ga0209086, IMG submission 187312) | Freshwater microbial communities from Lake Montjoie, Canada to study carbon cycling - M_130207_XF_MetaG (SPAdes) (version 2) | ecosystem: Environmental > Aquatic > Freshwater > Lake... | reverse complement strand
TGCTTCGTCAGTTGCTCAAGCCCCCGCACCACTTCTTCACGATGATCGAGAGGAACTTCATCCACCCCATCAATCAGCACCAGCCCGCGTCCCTCCTTCAAAATCGTCCTTACCCAATCATCGGGCAGTGTCCCAACGCCCTCACCGATCAACTTGGAAAAGTCTTCCGCCAAAGGGAGCTTTCCACCGGGACAGTGGCGCAAAAGGACGACGAAGGGGACTTGATCACGCCATGGATGAGGGTTGGGTTCTGGAAAGTGAATGTCTCCATCATTGGCCATTTCATTCAAGATTTCTGCTGAAAACCCCTGAATCTCAGGACCGTTGCCCTGACGACCTCGATGCCAATCGCGGTACAGCCTGGAATCCGTCTCAAATGCAGCGTCGTTGGGGAGGGAGATACGGATTCTGCTCGGTGTCATCCCCGCTACCTGAATCGCGATCCATCGCATCAGCGTCGTCTTGCCGCTTCCGGCTGCTCCGCGAATCAGCAGGCGGCCCTCGCCCGGACGCAGTCGCTCCAACACCGCTTCGCACGAGAGCAACTCGCTGTCCGACTGGTCCTCGTCGGTGGCAGGGGATTCCGGTTGGCGTTTCTTGCTCCGCGCCGGGTACTTGGTCGGCGTCAGCGACCGTTGCAGGTTGAGCGACACGAACGCGTCCGTCAGTTGGAACCGACGCAGCTCGCGCGGGATCGTGATCCCGAACAGTTCGATGTAGTCGAGGTTCGCCGCCACCGCCTGTCGGAACTCAATCTCAAACCGCTGCGGATCACCCGCCTCGGCGAGACGCTGCACGGCCTGCGTGACCCGCGCCAGTTGCTGAAGCACCTTCTCCACGTTGTCGTCCAACTGCCGCAGCCGTCGCAGACTCTCGACCATCGCCTGCGGCTGGAAGTCGGGGAGTTGACTCGCCACTCCACGAGGCACTGCACGGCATGATCGAGCATCCGCTCGTAGGCCAGGTCGCTGTCGAGGTTCAACACCCCCTGAGGCAACGGACGCAGGGAGACATACGCCTCCACCAGCCGCCGCGATTCCAGGTCATGCTTCAACAGCAGGCCGGTCGACAGGTCCGCCTGAAGAGTCAGCGTCAGTTGCTCGGCAATCCCCTTGGGATCGATCAGGGGATTGTCCTTCGCCTCCTGATTCAACCGCGATTGGATCTGCCGGACGACCTTCAACGCATACCTGCGGATGTCGCCGACCGCCTCCATCCGGTCGATGGCGTCCTTGATCCGGTCCTTCGCCAGATCGGCGAGTACGTCGACCACGACATCGCCCGCCTCGCCGAGCAGGCCCCCGTCATGCAGGGCTTCGCCGTGAGAACCGACGATCTGACCCTTCTCACCGAGATATCTCTTGAAGAGAAACTTGGCGGCGACCAGCGTCAACTGCGTCAACAGAACGGCTTCGATGCTCATGCCCGACAGCTTACTTCTGAACATTCCACCAGTCGATGAAATGGCTCACCTCCTGAACCACACGGCTGCGGGGGAGCCGCTCACAAACGAAAGAGTCCCGGACGCTAGGGACGTGCGGGACTCTTTCGTCGGTCACAGGAATCACCATTAATTGGGCGATCAGAAGATGCCGAGTTGGTCTCGGGCTTCGTCCGTCATGCGGGCGGGGGTCCAGGGGGGGGACATGACGAGCTTGATGTCGGCCACGTCGATCCCTTCGACTTTTTCCAACGCCATCTTGGACTGCATGATGATCTGCGGCCCGGCGGGACAGGCGGGGCTGGTGAGCGTCATCTCGACCTGAGCCTTTCGGTCGGTGTGGTTGATCGAATAGACGAGGCCCAGATCGACGATGTTGATCATCAGTTCCGGGTCGATCACCTCACGCAGCGCTTCAATCAACGCGGCATCATCGACGGTCGATTCGCCCGCGTCGGCATCGGTCTGAGGCGAACATTCGCCGGTGGGAGAGGAGGACTCGCAACACGAGCCGCTGGCGGTGGGAGCGATCTCCAACCCGGCGGTCATCGGGGCAACGATCCCGCTCGTCGCGGCGGGAGTCGTCGAGCAGCAGCCGGAGTCGTGATCATGATCGTGATCGTGATGATGGACGTGAGCGTGCGGAACGGCGTCATGGCTGCAACTGGCCTCCGGGATAGCAGCGACAGGTAGCTCGGGTGCGGCTGGAGCGGGAGAAACGTCGGGAACGATCGTGTCGGTAGTCATAGTGGGCCTCGTGCTCTGAGTTCGATCTTCGCTGGGGCGGGCGGCTCGCGCGGGACGCACCCAAGATTTTTTGCTGTCGGTCATCATGCTGCCTGAGAAACGTGGGGCAGGTTTGTCACCTGCCCGTGAATCGAAAGAACTCTGCCCGCGAATGAAGGAAAGGGGGGCGGGCCGGTGACAAACCTGCCCCACGTCAATCGTGTGCCCTCGCGAAGACGCCGCCGTCGCGGATCTGGACTTCAAACGTGGCGATGCCCACTACGGCGGGCATGCACATCGCCGCTCCGGTCCGCAGGTTGAACTTCGCTCCATGACGCGGGCAGATGATCGAGCAGTCGCCACCGACGGGACCGTTCGTCAGCGGCTGACCATCGTGGGAACAGACATCCTCGACGGCGAAGAACTCGTCACCCACTCGGACCAGCAATGCAGGGATGTCATCCACAAAAATGGAGAGCCTTCCCCCGGAAGGGACATCATCAACAGAGGCAACTCGTTCAAACTCAGACATGCGGGGAAGGCTTTCTCGTCATTGGAATCGCGGAGACGTTGCTCGGCGTTGTCATTCGGTCAATCAGTCAGTCGTTCGTCTTCGCGACCGCCGAATGGCGGGTGGCGACTTCCAGCGGTCGGCAATGGCCAACAGTTCTTGCAGTGGGAGTTCAAATCCCGGCAGCAATCGCGATTCGTAAGCTTCCTGCTCCGCCACAAGCCGTTCCGTTCCGTCCACGAACGAGACCGTCATGGTTCGGCTAAAGCGGTCGATGATCCAATACTCTGCCACGCCCACCTCGCGGTATTCGCGGCGTTTGATCTCGTAGTCGCGTTTGCGGTCGCTGCGTGACTTGGAAACGAACTCGATGGCGATGGAGGGAGGATCGAGCTTTGGATCAGGCTGCCGTCCGAGTCCCGCCCAGACGACACGATCCGCCCGACGACGCGAGCCATCGGACAGGTAGACGTAGCGTTCGGGCAAGGTCAGGTCGAGCGAAGCCCCCTTGGGATGATCTGCTTGGTATCTCTGCAACAAATAGCCCAGTCGATCGACGGGCTGGGCTTCACCTTCGGCGGGAATCGGACTCACGATGACGACTCCGTGAATCAGCTCGTAGCGGTAGGCGGGATCCCAACGGGTGACGGCGTCAAAGTCTTCGGGCGGGAGTTCCATCCCGTTCGAGCGGCGACTGAGTCGGGGTGGTTTTGTTTCGACGAGGCTCATTGAAGCACCTCCATTCAGGACTCAATTCACTTTGCGACCGTACAGGTTCAGAAGAACCTCTCACCCTAGCCCTCTCCCCGCTTCTGCTTCACCACAGCTAGGCCGTGTGGACAATCACAGGACGTTGACCATGAGTACCGCGAGCCAGATGAAACCGGCGAAGTTTTGGAGGGTCTTTTCGTAGCGGGTGGCGACTCGGCGGAATTGTTTGATTCGGCCGAAGAAGCGTTCGATCTGGTTTCGGTTTCGGTAGCGGACCTTGTCGTAGCGTTTCTTCGTGGTCCGGTTTTTGTGTGGCTTGATGCAGGCCTTCGCCTTCAGTTGCCGAACACAGGCTCGCGTTTCATCACCGTCGTAGGCGGTGTCGCCCAACACATGTTTGATCTGCCCCGGCTCGAACGATTCCAGCAGTTGTCGACCCAGGGGGCCGTCGCCGTCCTGGCCCGGAGTCAGGATCATTTTCACCAGACGGCCTTTCCCGTCGATCGCCGCGTGGAGCTTGGTATTCAGGCCTCCACGGGAGCGACCGACCCCGCGACGACGGTCGGCATCTTCTTTTTTTCAGCGGCCAGCCGTCGTCCACCGACCGCAGCCAGATGCACCTTGATGGACGTGGAATCGAGCTGCAATTCCTCCAAGTCCACGTCCCCCAGTTCCTTCACCACGCACTCCCAAACCCCCTTCGCACTCCAACGATCAAACCGACGCCAGATCGAATTCCAGTTCCCAAAACGTTCCGGCAAGTCCCGCCAAGGCACGCCGGTCTTCGCAATGAACAACACCGCATCGACAAACAGACGGTTGTCTCTCCCCGACTGCCCCGGGTCTCCGACCTGACCAGGCAGCAGCCCTTGAATCCGGTTCCATTGTCCATCCGTGAGTGCATGACGAGGCGACATGTCGGGTTCCTTCCCTGATCCACTTGGAAACTCCTAACCTTCCAATTCAACGCTACGTATCCTCCTTTTCCTCGCTCTTTCTTGATAGAGGAATGTCCACACGGCCTAGGGTGTCGTCGAGGCTTTGCGAGAAGCACCATCTGAACCAACCTTTGGGATTGGTGCGTCTCGAAGACTCGACGCACCCTACGGAACTAAATCCGTTCGCTATCGTCGTGTTTTCCGCAGCGATTCACACACTCAGCGCGGCTATTCTTTCTTAGAAAGGAGTCTTAACAGTCCCGCGATTTCTGTTACCGTTCTGTAGTTTCGTTGTAATGGCTGTGCTAATGCAGAATGCCTATCCGGTGTTTTAAAGTCTAGGTGTGCGTGCGGACGACCTTCTTGTAGATGAACAACAAAAAGAAACTTCTGGGTTTCAATGATCTCTTTTCCATCTTCATTCGTGCAGTAGAGCCCAATGGTGCCACCGAGTCCTTGGGGATCTTTGGAGTTTGCCAAAGGATAGTCAAAATCGTCAAAAGGAATGGTGTCGCCGGGCGGAATTGTCTTTTTCGCAATTGGTGACCGTAAATCCAATTTGCCTTCCCAGCCACCGACAGGTTCGGCACCCACATTGAGCCTGTCGAATGTCACTGTTGCTACAACATTGTAGGCGGCTCCTCTACCGATGTTTCTGATCCGCACTTTGCCATCCGTCAGAAGATGACCGGCAGCACTCATTTCAACACGCTCCACCGGACATTCGACCAATAAGCGAGGCAAAACTTCAAGATCGCGACTCTTCTCGATTGATGAACGGAGGATTTCTATCTGCTGAGCGAATAACTGAATCTGTCGGTCGCTATCGTTTTTTCCCTGCTTCAAATCACTAATCTGCTTCCATTGAAACAACAGGCCAATGAAGGCGATACAGAAGGCACCAAATGTACTCCAGTTGGAGACGTGACTTGACTTGTCGCTCAATCGCCTCCACAAATTCTGAGGGCCTGCGATTTCCTCGTTCGACAAAACGCGCGCTGATGCGTTCTTGGGAGCGGCATTGGGGTTGCTCTGCGGTCCCTTGTTTTTTCGATTCTTGGCCATTCATTTCCTCCGTGATTCTTTTCTGTACCGCAACGTATTATAGCCGTGTTCGGATCACAAAGGATTACTGAGGCAGAATCAGAGAAAAGCAAGATCGGAACGAGGTCGCACGGCTCAACCTCTACCTCACGCGGCCGAAGCTGAGAAACTGGCGAGCCGCATGCCGTCAGGCTGCAGGTTCTTGATCGTCGCAGGAAACCCGTGGCCTGACGGCACACGGCTCGCCAAAGCCATCTCACTCACGGCCGCGTTGGAGTTTTGGCGTGCCGGGTAGGGTGTGTGCAGCAACGCGCAACACACCAGTCGTGCCCGACCCACATCCGCTGAATCCATTCAGCATCGTGGCGTGTTCCGCGTTGCTGCACACACCCTACCTAGCTCGCCCGATTGCCAAGTTACGAGGAGCATTCATGTCGCGACATACTCGCATTTTTTTGATCAGTGTTGGGGTGATTGCCAGCGTGGGGATGCTGATCGCTCGGCCTTGGGGACGTGGGCAACCCCTCGATTTTTCCGACCCAGACAAATTCCTAGTTCGTACCACTGACGAGAGTGGCAAGGAACTCGTTTTGAAACGCGTGAATAACTTTGCCAGCGACTTTGAAACGGGGATCGCTCGCAAGATCGAGGGATGGCACCAAACGCTCACACTTTCGTCGGGTACAAAATCGGGAAACGCCGCCAATCGGGTTGAGACAACCACCGAACAGGTTCATTCGGGAGAGTTCTCACTGAAGACGTATACACCCAAGGATCCAAACGATCTGCAAAAAGCCACTCTGTTACGTGAGCTGTTCTTCTTTCCACCGGGAAGCGATTGCTGGTACTCGGCTTGGTACTTTATCCCCGGTCAGGCGAGCATCGAGAATCTGTTCATCTTCGATTTGGAAGCCACACAGAATCACGGCTTGGGACGTCGCCTCATGTTCACCGGCCGCAACGGCCAATACCTGATGCTCGAAGGGAAACGATCAACCGGCCCTCAGTATGCCCAAAAAGAAAACCCGGTCGCCTTTCCTCGAAACCAGTGGGTGCATGTGAAGCTTCACTTACATTTGTCTGCGAGTGGCGACGGCAAGGTCGAATTGTGGCAGGACGGCAAGTTGGTGCTAGATAAGCAGGGAGCCAATATGCCGTCCAACACTTTCTACGATCGGATTGAAGTCGGCCAGACTGCGAACACCACGCACCAGGAACAGACGGTCTACGTCGATGACGTTCGCGTCTCAGACAAACCGATTGAGTAGCGGCGGAGTGGCACGGTTTGATTCATCCAGAGATGACAGCTTCGAAGCCATGAAACGCAAACCGCCAGCCAACTCGGCGACTTGGGAAACAGTCCAAGAGATTGCGCGCGCGCTGCCCGGAGCGGTGGAAGGAACGTCGTATGGCACTCCGGCGTTTCATGTCCGCAAGAAGCTGTTCGTCAGGCTCCATCAGAGCGGTGAGTCGATCGTCATCATGATCGACCTGGCCGAGCGAGAAGCTCTGATGACGCTCGATCCGGAGACCTGCTTCATCACGGAGCAATATCTCAACTACCCGGCGATGCTCGTGCGGCTCGCGACCCCAGGCGCTGCGCGAACTGATCGCAGACTCGTGGCGATCCCGTGCTCCCGCGAGCCTTGTAGCGGAGTACGACGACAAGGGCTAAACGTGGGAACGTCTTATTCCCTGTGGTGCCTTGGTTTGATTCATGTAGCCTTCATCGCTCCGCGTGAAGTTAGCCGAGTGAGTATGGACATCTGTTTCAACAATAGCCGCCGAACTCGTGCCCGGCATTCTTCACGCGGAGCGGTGAAGGCTACTTGGGCGGAGTCCAATGCCCGTGCCGGAACGGAAACCCGATGGTTTCGGAAGTCCACCGACGATTCCGGCTTTACCGACCCGACAGACAAGACTAGCCTGATATGTGGGGGCTCTTGCTAATAATCCAGCAAGCCGGGCGGCGTCAGCCTCTGGACATTTCGGACGCACAAGAATCCGGGGGCTGACGCCGCCCGGCTCACCAAGTCAGTCTGATGAGGCTCCTGCATGCTCCCGACACACAGCCATTCGCATCTCGGTCGGCATGCGTTTGAGAACTTTCACGGGCATGAGCGTGAAGGGGTGGCGGTCGTTGGGCGGCGGAGCATGCTCAAGGCGGGATTGGCCGGGATGGCGGGGCTGTCTCTGCCGGGATTGCTGGCCGCGAAAGAGACGGCCGGCGGGGCAGGGGGGGCGGTGCCTCGGCAGAAGAGTGTGATCCTGATCTGGATGACGGGGGGGCCGAGTCAGATCGACACGTGGGACGTGAAGCCGAACGCGCCGATCGAAGTGCGCGGGCCGTTCGATGTGATTTCGACGGCGATCCCCGGCGTGCAGTTCTGTGAGTTCCTGCCGAAGCAGGCGGCGATGATGGACCGGATGACCGTCATTCGGTCGGTCGATTGCCGGTTCTCGAATCACGAACCGAACATGGTCATGCAGACGGCGAACCTCGCCGCAGAGCCGCGCATCAATAAAGAGGCCGAGAAGTTTCCGGCCCTCGCGTCGATCATCGCGAAGCAACGGGCTGGGCAATCTCGCGAGCTGCCGCCGTACGTCGTGCTCAACATGAAGTCGCGGTCGCACGTCGCGTGGGGCGGCTATCTCGGACACAGCTACGATCCGTTCCTTGGCAACGACGTGAGCAAGCTGTTTCAGTTGCCGAGCGGCCTTTCGACCGAACGGCTCGAATCGCGACGGCTCCTCACAACGGACCTCGACCGCCTGCGGCGCGATCTCGATCTGAATGGGTCAATGGACTCGACCGACCGCTTCACGCGGCAGGCGATTGATCTCGTGACGGGGCCTCACGCACGGCGCGCCTTCGACATTTCGCAAGAGCCGGACTCGGTGAAGGCCCGCTATGGCGATCACGAATGGGCGAAGCAGGCGCTGCTCGCGCGGCGGCTGGTCGAGGCGGGAGTCAGCTTCGTCACGATCGACCTCAGCCATCACGGAGCCTCGGGAACATGGGACACTCACGGCGACAACATCCCGCCCTACGGCGGCATCTGGAACGGACTGCGACCGCTGCTCCCGGTCTTCGATCACCTGCTCACGACGCTGGTGAGTGACCTCGGCGAGCGAGGGTTGCTCGACGACGTGCTGGTCCTCGCGATGGGCGAGTTCGGCCGCACGCCGCAGATCGGAACTCAGGGGAGCACTGACGGCCGCAATCACTGGCCGATCGTGATGTCGATGACGGTCGCCGGCGGCGGACTGCGACACGGCCAGGTGATCGGCTCAACCGAACGAGACGGCGGCCAGATCCAGGAGCGACCCGTCACACCGGGCGACCTCGCCGCGACGATCTTCCGCCACATGGATGTCCCGCGCGACGTGACCTATCTCGACAACCGAGGCCGCCCGCGCTTCGTCATCGAAGCCGGACAACCGATGGCCGAGTTGTGCGGGTGATCGCGCGGCTCATCAAAGTCGCCTTCATCACTCCGCGTGAAGAAAGCCGTGCGCGAGTTGGCCATCGATCACACCAACGATGCCGCATTCGCCACCGGCTCACTTCACGCGGAGCGATGAAGGCAACTTTAGCCCAGCAGCCACGCCGACGGGTTGGCGATGGCGTTGACCACGTCTTGCAGGAAGCGGGCGGCGGGAGCTCCATCGACGATGCGATGATCGAACGTGAGGCTCAACGTCAGTTGATGTCGAGCGGCGATCTGGCCATCGTCGAGCACGACCGGTTCGCGGCGAATCGCCCCCAGTCCGAGAATGGCAGCCTCGGGAAGGTTGATGACCGGCGTGAAGGCGTCGATGCCGAACGCGCCCAGATTCGTGATCGTGAAGACGCCACCCTGCATCTCGGTGGCGACGAGCTTCCCAGCGCGAGCCTGATCGGCGAGTCGTCGTGACTGACCGGCCAATTCGCTGAGTGATAGTCCGCCCACGTTACGAATGACCGGAACGAGCAACCCATCCTCCGTATCGACCGCCAGGCCGAGATGCAGTTCATCGTCGGCAGGCAGAACGATCGCGTCCTCGTCCCAACGACTGGCAAGCCGCGGATGCCGCTTGAGAACCTCGGCCACGAGCTTGGTGATGATGTCCTGATAGCTGGGAATCGGAGTCGAACCGCCGACCGATTTCAACGGCTCGCGCCGCTTGAATTGCTCGCGCAGGTTGACGAGGTTTGTGGCATCCGCTTTCGTGGTTAGCGTGACGGGAACCGTCTGTTGACGGCTGGCGACCATGCGCTGCGCGATGACCCGACGACGACTCGTCAGCGGCAATCGTTGTCCGGCGCGAGCCGCCGAGGTCGATGAGTGGCCCGAAGCGGCGGCGGCCCGGACATCACGTTCGCGAATGCGGCCATTGGCACCGGTCCCCGTGAGCGTGCTCCAATTCAAGCCGAGTTCCGCGGCGACTCGCCTCGCGCGCGGTGATGCAACTGCTGACCGGCCGTGGGTGGGACGGGGGTTCGCAATCGGCAGGGCGGTGACCGGTTCCTGCTGCTGCGGAGATGTCCGCGTTCGATGAACATCCGCTGCCATGACGCGGCCTCCGGGGCCGGTTCCAGCCACGTCGTTGATCGCGATGCCCGCCTCTCTTGCCTGCCGCCGAACGGATGGAGCCGCCGCCGGCGGCAAAGCGGATTCCAGCGCCGGTGGACTGTTTGTCATTGGACTCGGGACGGTCCACGGAGTCTCTTCCCCCGCCGCGACGAGATACCCGACGACGGCTCCGACCTTGAGCAGACTGCCGGGCTTTGGTCCCGTGGGCGGGATTCTCAGGATTCCTTCATCGACCGCCTCGATGTCCTGCGAGGCCTTTTCGCCCTCCAGTTCGAACACGGCATCGCCGCGTCGCACGAGGTCGCCGTCCTTCTTCAACCAGCCGACGAACGTCCCCTCTTCCATCGACCAACCGAGACGCGGGATCACGATTTCGTGGGACATGATTACTCCTTCACCAGCGAACGAATCGCGTCCGCGATCATTGCGGCTGTCGGCACGACGGCGGCTTCGAGCGGCGGACTGTACGGGGTGGGGGTGAAGACGCCGGTCAGACGACGGATCGGAGCATCGAGATCATCGAAGCCGGCGTCAGTGACCTGAGCTGCAATCTCGGCCGCGAAGCCGCACGGGGCGGGCGGCTCATCGACGATCAACAGGCGACCCGTCTTCGCGACCGATTGCAGGATCGTGTCGGTGTCGAGCGGTGAGACCGTGCGCGGATCGACCAGTTCGACCGAGATGCCGTCGCGTTCCAGTTCCTCACACACCGACAGGGTGAGATGGACCATCCGAGCGAGCGCGACGACCGTGACGTCTCGCCCCGCGCGAACGATCGCCGCGCGGCCGAACTCGATCTCGTAGTCTTCCGTCGGGACGTGACACTTTGTTGTGAGGATCTCGCGATGTTCGAGGAACATCACCGGGTCGTCGCACCGCAGCGCGTGCTTCAGCAGTCCCTTCGCGTCGTAGGCGTTGGACGGCACGACGACGCGCAAGCCGGGGACTTGAGCGTACATCGCGTAGTAACTGCCGGAATGATGCGTCGCCGCCGAGTGACCGATGCCGATGCAGCCTCGCAGCAGGACCGGCATCTTCAGACGACCGCTCGACATGTACTGCATCTTGGCGATCTGGTTCACGATTTCGCCGACCGAGTCGAGGATGAAGTCGGCGAACATGAAGTCGATCACTGGCCGAGTCCCCGTCATCGCCGCGCCGCCTGCAAGTCCCACGAAGCCTCGTTCGGAGATCGGCGTGTCGCAGAGACGCTCGGGACCGTAGAGGTCGTACAGTCCGGCCGTCGTCTTGAAGTTGCCGCCGCGAATCCCGATCCCCTCGCCCATGACGAAGATCGTCGGGTTCACAGCCATCTCTTCGGAGAGGGCTTCGTGTGTCGCCTGTGTGAAGGTGATGACGCGTGATGGATCGCCTGAGGATGGGCGATTCTGCCCGTCCGCGTTTGAAGCGGGACGGGCAGGAATGCCCGTCTTCCGCGTCGCATAGACATTCACCGCCGCTGTCGCCGCGTCCGGCAACGGGCTGCTCTCGGCGAACTGACGCGACTCGGCCACGAGTGCGGTGATCTCGGACTCGACCTGCTGAAGCTGTGCTTCGGCGATGCCGAACTCGGTCAGCAGTCGTTGCCGCAGCGAGGCGATCGGGCAGCGAAGTTTCCACTCATCGACCTGCTCGCGAGTGCGATAGGTGAAATCACCCATCCCTTCGGCGTGAGCACGCGTGCGATACGTCTTGCACTCGATGAGCGTCGCGCCGCCACCGGACCGCGCCCGAGCCACCGCCTCGCGCGCGACCTCCGTGACGGCCAGCACGTCGTTGCCATCGACCTCAAAACCGGGCAGGCCATAGTTGGCCGCCCGACGCCCGACGTGAGGACTGCCGCTGGAATACGAGAACGGCACCTCGGTCGCGAACTGATTGTTCTCGCAGATGAACAGGACCGGCAGCTTCCAGATGGCGGCCATATTCAGTCCCTCATGAAACGCGCCGTTGTTGACGGCCCCGTCGCCGAAGAACGCCGCTGCGACTCGCCCCGTCTTCATCAGCTTCGAGCTGTACCCGCCGCCGCACGCCTGCAAGATGCACGGCCCCACGATGCCGCTCGTCCCCATCATGCCGATCTCGGGCGAGAAGAGGTGCATCGAACCACCCCGCCCGCGCGAGCACCCGGTCGCCCGGCCGAACAACTCGGCCATGAGTTCTCGCGGTGGCATCCCCTTCGCCAGAGCATGCCCATGCCCACGGTGCGTGCTGAAAATTGGATCGTCGTTCGTCAGATGAGCACACACGCCGGTCGAGATCGCCTCCTGCCCGACATAGGTGTGACACGCCCCGAAGATGAGCCCTCGCTGATGGCAGCGCGCGAGTTCCTCCTCCGTATGCCGGATGATGAGCATCGTGCGGAAGAGGGAAAGGAATTGGTCATTCGTCATTCGTCACCTTCATTTGGAGTGCGGAGGTTCGACTCCGCATGGGCATTTTATTTTTCGCTTCGTCGCCTTGAATCTCGATTTCCTGTCTCACTGCTCGAATCCAAAATGTCGCACAGCGGCAAAGCGGAGTCGAGCCTTCGCACTCCAAAGGGTCATTTGGCTTCGGCGCGAAATGTTTGAACGTCTCGTTGTTCGTGTCCGGGTGTGCCTCCCGCATTCATCGCCATGTTGCCGCCGTCCATTGGGATGATCGCTCCGGTGATCCACTCGGACGCGTCGGAGGCGAGCAACACCGCCAGCCCCATGATGTCGCGCGGCTGGCCGAGTCGTCCGGCGGGGATCCCTTTGAGAAACCGGCCTTCGAGAGTGGGGTCCGCTTCCATGCGCGCGGCCAAGCTCGGGTTGACGACCTGTGCTGGCGTGACGCAATTCACCCGGACGCCGCGATGGCTCCACTCCGTACTCAGTTCGCGAGTCATCTGCACGACCGCCCCCATCGCCATGCTGTAGGCAATGTGCCCGCGGCCCAGCGCCGTCGTGCTGGCGAGCGATCCGATGTTCATGATCGAACCTCGTCCCTGCGCCAGCATCCGCCGCCCCGCCTCCTGACACATCGCAAACCGACCGACGACGAGATTCTGCATGACTCGATGCAGATCCTCGATCGTCAGATCTTCCGGCTTGGCGAGATGCCCGTCACCGGCGATGTTGCCGAGAAAATCGACGCGCCCGAACTCGGCATCGACCTGTCGGAACAATTCCCGAATCGCGTCCGGGTCCGAAACGTTAGTGTTCGCGGCAACCGCCTTCCGGCCCAGTGAACGAATCTGCTCGGCGGTCGCTTCCGCACCTTCCAAGTTGCGGTCGACCAACATGACATCAGCGCCAGATTCCGCAACAGCGAGCGCAGTGGCCCGCCCCAGTCCTTGAGCGGCACCAGAGACAACCGCCACCCGGCTGGTGAGATCAAACAGTTTCATATCCCCTCAACTTTCTTGCCACGACACAATCAGCGCGGGCCTACGATTAGTGGCCAGATTTTGAATACGAACACAAGCGTCGTCAGTCCTAAGTAAAACACGCCGCAACCCAAAACTCCCGCCGAGTGATACCAGCGCGGCCGCAGTTCGCGCGGCAGCAGCGTGTGGTTGATCCACAGCAGTTGAAACGACGTGACGCCGAGCGCCAAGTTGTTGCAGTTGGCGATGAAGTCGGTCATCAGCCTCGGAGCATTGCTGAAGAGGTACGCACAGACGAACGACCATAGGACGTAGCTGCCGAGGATCGTGTAGTAGATGTACTTCACTTGATGAGCCTGCATGGACTCGCGCACGCGCCGATTGGCCGACCAGATGGCGTCGGTCCAGCGGCGGCTGAAGTCATCGACGATCGACATCTGGCTGGGGAGCATCACCGTCAGGCCGGTGAAGATTGCGGTGATCCACAACACTTTTCCCAGTACGGGAGAGAACCCTGCGTTGCGCAACCCGTCAGCCGTGATGAGGGCCTGCGCCATCCCCGCCTGCTCGTAAGTGATCGTCGAGTATTGGGCGAACTGCATCGACAACAACGCGGGCAACGCCATCCCCATGAAGCAACCCGGTGCCCAGACGATCAATTGGTCGGTCAGCACGTACCGCCACCAGCCGCGCCACCGACGCATGTTCTCGGCGGTCAACTCGAAAACCTTACCAACATGGCTCAGTGTCACACTGCGACCCCCGACCGCACTGGGAATCGCACCGACTTGGCTGCCCATGCCCCAACCCTTGTCGCGGACGAAGTTCGAGTACGTTGAGTTCGCCAAGCCACCCCCACCCGCATAGCCCGCGAAGGCTCCGATCACAATGATGCTGGCGGATGACATCACCGGCCACTCGCCGTGTTCCCACCAATGCAGGAAGCCGTTCGTCAACACCTCGCCGCCGTGACCATCACTGACCGGCACGTTGCCAAACTTCACGAACCCGCTGAAGACATTCCACCAGCTCGACGCACTCACGCAGGTCACACCCAGAAACAGGCAGAAGCCGAGTACGACGACAACCTTCACCGTCATCACGCCCTGCAAGACGTTGTAAACCTTGCCTCCCAACAACACCGGCAGCGCGACCCCCAACAAGCACGCATACGCCAGCGGCGTGATGAGCCAGCGGTCATCGACGGTCGGCGGTCGATCCAGAATGAGCGACGCAATCATGGCCGCGCCGTGCGTCGAGAGTCCCGGCACGAGTGCCGACACATTCAAGAACAGCATCAACCCAACCCAAAACCTCGGTCCCGGCGAACAGCGCATGAAACCGGTGAAGACCGGCTCACCGCAATAGAGGGCGTAGCGCCCGCATTCGAGGTTATAGAAGACTTGAAAGATGATGGCCGCCGTCGCGATCCACATCAGCCCGCCGCCGTACTTGGCCGTGACGGCTGGCCCGAGCAACCACTCGCCCCCGCCAATCTGAATCCCCATCATCACGATGCCCGGCCCAATGAAGCTGGACCAATTCTTCCACGAGAGCGGCTTCGGCTCGGGGAGTTCGGCGGTGGTCCACGGAGGCAGGCGATGGGAGTCACTAGTCATTGGTCATTCGGTATGAGAGGTCATTCGGTGTGAGTGTCGATGGCGAATAAGACGACATCGGACGATTTCATTCTTGTCCCCGCTCCCGCCCACTTCGGAGGGGAGCGGGGACAAGATTTGCGAATGTGATTCGTCATGGACTAACTCGGCTCCGTCATTCCAAAACAATTGCTCGTCCCGGCCCGCCGTGGCAGTCGCGAATCTTGAGTGGGGCGAACAGGAAGTACCCGCCGGATGAAAGTTTTCCGAAGTTGTGCAGGAACTCGACGCCAACCATCTCGCGGCTACCGAGAGCCCAGTAGGTCATCAGGGCTTGCTTCGGGCTCACTCCACCGAGATCCGGGGCATCGGTGGCGACGCAGCGGATTCCCTTGCTCTTGAGGTAGACAATCGCATCGGGGCCGGGGGCAGGCCAGCCTTCGCTCTTGCCGCTGAGTGGATCGGCCCAAACGCCGGTGTCGTTTGGCTGAGGTTTGAAGTGTTTTTCGAGATGGCCGGTGTGGAACAGCACCACATCGCCCGGCTTGAGGTCTCCGCTCTGCTTCTCGAATGCCTGAATGTGAGCCGTCGTGATCTCGGGAGACGCGGGCCACGACTTGGCATCTGTACTGCCGACGAGCGGTCTCACGTCGATGACTCGCGCCGGACCGCTGGTCCAGTCAAGCGGCACCTGTTCGGTCGTCATCGAACTCGCACCGCGCGGGCCGTAATTCTTTTCGTAGTCGATCAGCCAGCCTCGCACCTCGGGAGAGTACGCGGGCTTCGCCCCATCCGGCGGCAGTGCGAACGACGGCGGGACGAGATGCGTGCCGGCCATCGAGTCCATCAGGTGCGCGTGGTGCCAGAGATCGAGGTACTCGGAATAAAGGAAATCGATCTTGAGGTAAGTCTGCCGATGATTGCCGGTGCCGATTCCCGGCGACGTGATGGGCAGGTTCGGAGCGAGCGTGGGCGAGAGATCAATCGCCCGCTTGTTCTTCGCCGCATCGATCAGCCGCTTGGGAAGATCGCCACCAACAATCGAGAACGCTCGGCCTTCTCCATACGGAGCACCCTGATGCTTTGGGCCGAGCATGCAGTAGAAGGCGCCGGTCGGCGGCAAGGCTCCCAGATTCGTCGCGCTCTCGGTCCAAATCATGCCGTGCTTGAGTCCCGCGAAGTGAGTTGGCTCGGCCAGATCGGGCAACGGTCCCATGCTGGCACTGTCGGTCCCGAGCGTCATCACGCCGCGAGTCGCCAGCAATTCCATGCACTCCGGATTCGGATCGGGGAAGCCGGGAGCCTTGCGATCGAGCGCATCGGCGATGAAGCGGCTTCCCTCGGGAAACGGCCGGTAGTACTTGTCGGAGTAATCACTGCGGAACAGCACGACGTCGCCGAATCGCAATCGGCGATGCTGCTTCTCGAACCGCTCAACATGCTCGGGTTTCACGAGCGGGCTGACTCCCTTCGCCGCCTGATCGAGCAAGTCACGCACATCGACCACGCACGCCTCACCGCCGAACTGCCACGCTTCGATTTTGTCGGTGTAGGCCAAGCCGAGCGGTCCCGACTTCTCCCGCTTGAGATCCGGCCGCGCGACCGAATGCGGCGGGACATCCAACTGAGTTCCGGTGTTGCCGTCGATCAGCAGCACATCAATGTTGTAGGCCGAGTCCGGCCCAATGACCCGCTGGTGCGTGATCTGAAATCTCGGAAACGGAGCCGACGGCCACGTGCAGGGAAACTCGGGCGCGATGAGCAGCGAGTGATCGACAAACTTGGTCGCCTCGGTCGATTGAGCGATCGCTTCGCGGGCTCCCGCGATGAAGAGCATCAACATACTGAGCAACGCCAGCCAATCACGAACGGTAGGAAACTGATTGGGCATGATCCGAAACTCTCCGGTTGGTTCTTGGTCACTGGTCACGGAACGACTTCACAAAGTAGGCATAGGAATTGATGGTGATTGTCGGACTATTCAGCCCGGTCGGTTTTTTCAGCCCGGATGGCTAATGGCCAAGGACCAACGATTACAGACTCAACTCCACATCAAACTCCTTCGCCACGACTTCCAACTTCGCAATGACATCGGGAGGCAACGCGATCCCCTCTGTCTGTGCGCGTCGCAACAATACTCCCTCACGCTCGCCGGGAAGGAGGACACGTTCGATGCCGTCGGCTGTCTTAGCTCCGTGAATTTCGTCGATCAGCTTTCGCAGGCGCTGTTGGAATTGTTCGGGAGGGACCATCGCCGCGATGTCGATTGCGATGAAGGACGCGTTGTGTCGGGACGGCTGCGAGGTGTCGTCGAACATCCAACTGCCGATCTCCCAGGTGATGCGGCCACCGGGGAGGATGCCCGACAGGATCTCGCACCACAGTCCAAAACCGTAGCCCTTGTGCCCGGCCATCGGAGCGAGCGACGCCTGATACGGGTAGAGGCTGCCGTCGGTCGTCGGCTGGCCGTCGGGGCCGATCAGCCACGTCGGCGGGATCGGTTCGCCTCGTTGATGCGCCGCGTAGACCTTGCCTCCCGCGACCGCCGCCGTCGCCATGTCGAGAATGATCGGATCGCCGTCGAAGACCGGGACGCCGTAAGCGATCGGATTGCTGCCGAGGACCGCTCCACGCGAACCGGGTGCCGCGACGCTCGGCATGTCGTTGCCGGTGATCATTCCGATCAAGCCTTCGCGCGCTGCGAGGACTGCGTAGTAACCGGCCGCTCCGATGTGCCCCGTGTTCGTCAGGCCGACATACGCGATGCCGACCTGCTTCGCCTTCGCTATTGCCGTCCGCATGGCAAACACGCTGCCGACCTGCCCGAGCGCCGACTCGCCATCGATAATCGCCCAACCCGGCCCTTCACGCTCGATCCGCGGCGCGGCCGTCGCCCGATACCCGCCCCCCTGGAGACGGTTGAGATACCCGCCCAACAACTTCGTCCCGTGCGTGAAGACGCCCATCGCGTCTGTCGTGACGAGGGCGTTCGCAGTCGTCTCCGCATCCGCGCGAGACATGCCAACCTTGGTCAGGGCGGTGATGCAGAAGGTGGTGAGGGATTCGATGGAGATCGTCATGACTGCTTCCGATAGAACTCGACCGTCTGCCGCACACCCTCTTCCAACGTTGTCGCTCGCCAGTCGGGGAAGAGTTCCGAAATGTAGTGCGGCTTCGGCGGGATGTTGGAGGGAATTGAAGGACCATCGACGGTGATCCGCGAACCCGCACCGGAAACGACTCGATCGATGACGTTGACGAACTCTTCGGTCGTCGCGAGTTGGCTTGGCAGATCGACGACGGTCGAACCACGCGGCGTCTCGAGCGCCGATTGAACGAATGCGCGGGCCACATCCTCAACGTAATCGTATCCAACGCGGCCGGTGTAGTTGATCGAGTACGGCTCGCCCAGCGCAGCCGCCCGACAAGCCTGCGAGGGACCGGCGGTGAGTCCCACGGTCCGCTCCGGCCCGTAAGCGACATGCGGCCGAATGCCGACCGATGCGATGCCGAAGTGCCGCCAATACTGCTCGGCGATCGAATCGACCGCCATCTTGAACGCCCCGTAAAACGACGGCGGCCGATTGTCGGCGGCCGTCAGTCCCAGCGAATTGTCGTCCGCTTCGGGACCGTAGACCGCATAGGAACTGGCATACGAAATCCCCTTGATCTGCCCGGCACACGCCCGCGCCAACTCAAACAGAGCGACACTTCCCAGCACGTTAACCTCGCACCCGGCATACGGATCCTGCTGACAGTTCGGGGTCAGCAGCGCGGCGAGATGAATGATGTGCGAGACGTGCTGCTCGTCGGCTGTCCGCTGCAACAGCCCGCGATCCAGCAGGCTTCCCGCGACGAACGCGACCTTCGACGCCTCGCCCCCGAGAATGCGCTGCCAACGCTCATCGTTCTTCTGGACGTCAAACGCCACCGGCTGGAACCCGCGCGACAACAACTCGCGCAGCACCCACGTGCCGATGAACCCGCCGCCACCCGTGACCAGAACCGAATCGCTCATCTTGCCCTCTGCTACCCGTCGCTCGCCCTAATCTAGGCCGACCTCGCCGAGGTCGGCGAAGCAGATTTCGCCGAAATCTGTCCACTACTTCCCAACCCCGTTCACCACATTCGGCAACACGTCCCCACGCAGTGCCATCGCGGCGAGATTGGCCGCCGTTTCCCGCAGCTTCCGCACGGCAGGGACACTGCACGAGGCGATGTGCGAGGCGACGATGACGTTGTCCATTTTCAGAATCGGATGATCGGCAGGAATCGGTTCGGGAGCGAACACGTCCAGTGCGGCGGCCGAAACGTGACCGTTCTGCAACGCCTCGGTCAGCGCGGCGGAATCAACGAGATCGCCGCGAGCCACGTTGATGAGGATCACGCCGCGCCTCGTGATCGCCAGCGAATCGCGATTCACCATTCCACGAGTCTGTGCCGTCGAGGGGCAATGCAACGAGATGACGTCCGACTGCGAGAGCAGCTCACGCAGGGCGACCGGTTTGCCGCCAGCTTGCTCGATTTCTCCCGCCGCGACGACCGGGTCATGCACGAGGACTTTGCACTTGAATGCTCGCAACCGAGCCACCACTTCGCGCCCGATCCGTCCCAAGCCGACGACTCCCACCGTCAGATCGCGCAGTGCCCGCATCTGATCGAGCGGCGTCGCCAGGCCCCATTTTCCCTCGCGGTTCCGCACGCAGTTGGTCACGACCTGCCGCGTCGTTGCGAGTAGAAAAGCCAACGTCTGATCGGCCACTTCGTCGATGCAGTAGTCCGGTACGTTGCAGACCGGAATGCCGCGAGCCTTCGCCGCTTCGAGATCGACGTTGTCCACTCCAATGCCATAACGCACGATGACCTTCGCCTGCTTCATGCTGGCGATGACTTCGGCATTCACCGGAGCGAACTGCGTAATGACCGCGTCGGCATCGGCTACCAACTGCGGCAACTCAGTCGCTGTCCGTTTTTCTTTCCAAGCGGCGATCTCGTGACCCAGCGGACAGAGAATGCCCTCTTCGATGTCGAGGCTCGGAAACGAGTAATCGGTGATCGCGATCTTCATCGTGCTGCGTGCTCCTCAGTGACGGATCATCGGGATTCAGTGGCTGCGACAGGATCTGTCAGGATTGCCTGAAATAGATTGTCTGATAATCTAAGCATCGCCTGCGACCTCAACAACGCTGCCCGCCTCCGATTTTCTTTCGTCCGCGAGAATCCCCCATGCTCGAAACCGTGCCACGCTCCAAACTCCGCGATGTCGTGGCTGATCGACTGAAGGCGTTCATCGTCGAGGGAAACCTCAAATCGGGCGACCGGCTGCCGACGGAGACCGAGCTGGCGACGAAGTTTGGTGTCAGCCGGCTCAGCCTGCGCGAGGCGACCAAGTCGCTGGAGTTCCTCGGTATCGTCGAAGCCAAGCCGGGGCGCGGGCTGACCGTCGGCAGCGTCAACATGGAGCGAGTGACCGAGTATCTCGGCTTCCATCCCGCGCTGCACGATGTCTCGCCCGAGGAACTGATCGACACGCGAGTCCTCATCGAAACGGGCGTCCTACCGCACGTCGCCAGGCGAATGAAGCGAGACGACACGCTGTATGTGAAGCTGAATGCCATCAACGCCGACCTGCGGCATGCGCGCAGCCTTGCTCGCTGGGTCGAGCTGGACATCGACTTTCACCGCGAGCTGATCTGCGCCAGCGGACTCTCGCCGTTGATGGCCTTCACCGACGTGCTGGCCGTCTTCTTCCAACGCTTCCGCGAGAGTGTCAAGAAAGCCGAATGGTCTCAAGGGATCGACAGCCATCAGTTCATCCTCGACAAACTCAAGTCGGGCCGCGTCCGTGAAGCCGATCAGGAATTGCGAACCCACATCGAAAGCCATCGCGAGCGAATGGAGTTGCACTAAAAGTCAAACAGCACCTCGACTGGTGAGCCGGGCGGCGTCAGCCTCCGGACTCCGTTGATCAAGAGTCCGGGGTCTGACGCCCAATGGCACTCACTTTGAGCGGCACGGCGCTAGCCGCCGGTGGATGGAGTTGTGTTTCCAAGCAAAGAACCGGACGGCTTGCGCCGTGCCGCTCACGGGGTGAATGACAAAGTGAGTGCCATTGGGCTGACGCCGCCCGGCTCACCCAGATCAACCGCGTTCCGAGACGAGGCCGAGCGACTACCATGAAACGAACGATCTGCCTGACCGCGATGCTGGTCACGAGTCTGCTTTCTACGAGCCACCACTCGGCTCGCGCGGACGAGCGTGACGACTTCTTTGAGGCGAAGATTCGGCCGGTCCTGGTCGGCACCTGCTTTCGCTGCCACGGTGACGCGAAGACCGGCGGGGCGTTACGCATTGACTCACGCGAGATGCTGCTCAAGGGTGGCGAGTCCGGTCCCGCGATTGTGCCGGGAAAGCCGGAGGAGAGTTTGCTCATCAAGGCCATTCAGCGACAGGCGGATGTCTCCGCGATGCCGCCGGAAAAAGACAAAGCACTGCGGGCCGATCAAGTCGCGGCGTTCGTCACTTGGGTCAAAGCGGGAGCCGTCTGGCCCACCCAGACCGCGAAGTTTGAAGTCGCGAAGCACTGGGCATTCGAGCCGGTCCGCGATGTCGCACCGCCGGCTGTTCAGGACAAGACGTGGGTCAAGAGCAGCATCGACTCCTTCATTCGAGCGAAGCAGGAAACGACCGGAGTTCGTCCCGCGCCGGTCGCTGACAAGCTCACACTGATTCGGCGCGCCACGTTCGATCTCACGGGCCTGCCGCCGACACCGGAAGAGGTTCGGGCGTTTGAGCAGGATGCTTCTCCCAACGCATTCGAGACGGTTGTTGATCGACTGCTCAAGTCGCCCGCGTATGGTGAACGTTGGGGACGGCACTGGCTCGATGTGGTTCGTTACGCCGACACGGCGGGTGAGACGGCTGACTACCCGGTGCCGCTCGCGTGGCGATACCGCAACTACGTCATCGACGCCTTCAACAACGACAAGCCCTACGACGAATTCCTGCGCGAGCAGATCGCGGGGGATGTCATCGCATTACAGAGCGGCACGGCGCTAGCCGCCGGTTCTCGTGACGCGAGCGATCACTCGCCGGCGGCTAGCGCCGTGCCGCTCACTAAGGTCAGTACCGGAGGGCTGACGCCATCTCGCTCGTCAGATCCTTCGCAGGCTCGAAGTGATCGCTATGCCGAGCAAGTTACGGCGACCGGCTATCTCGCGATCTCACGCCGGTTCGGCTTCGATTCCGAAAACTATCACCACCTGACTATTGGGGACACGATCGACAATCTGGGCCAGACGGTGCTCGGGCTGAGTCTCGGTTGTGCGCGGTGTCACGATCACAAGTTCGACGCGGTCTCGATGAACGACTACTACGCGCTGTACGGCATCTTCGACAGCAGCCGCTATTCATTCCCCGGCTCTGAGCAGAAGCAAAAAGTCCGCTCGCTGCTGCCGCTGCTGCCGCCGGGCGAATCGCTTCCAAAATGGCGCGAGTTCGACGGGCGAGTCGCTTCCATCGCGGCGAGTCTTGAGAAGCAGAAGCAACCCGTCCCCGCCGCCATCCTCCGTTCGCTGCACGATCTCGACGGCGACTTCGAAATGCAGGCACCGGCGGCGGGAGGGAGTAATGGCGTGCTCGTTCCACCGTGGCTCTATTCGGGAAAGATCGCCATCACCAACGCGGCGCAAAGCCCGTTCAAAAACTTCTATCCGCGAGGCAAAGTCGGCGCGAGCATCACCGGCGGAGCAGGGGAGTACCGGATCGCTCAAGCCCTGTACCCGCGCCGTTCGGCCGACAACAGCGACACGCTGCACGTGAACCTCGACTTCCGCATCGCCGCGCCGGACGCCAACGCAAAGGGACTTCATCGATTCTGGATCGGTGCCATGCCCGCATCCCCCGCCGTCGAACTGCTCATCTCGTCGGAGTCCGTTTCACTGCGAAGTGGCGAGACCATCGAAAGCCTCGGCCCGTTGAAGCCGAACCAATGGCACAACCTGCAACTGACCCTCGATCTGAAGAGCCGGACCCTGTCGGGCAGAGTTGGCATGCCGGGGAGCACGACGGAGTTCACTGCAAAACCGTTCTCGCCGAGTTGGCCCGGCGCGATCGATCTCGTCGTACTCGACTCACTTGGCCAGACGGAAACAAAACTTCCGGCGATCGAGTACGACAGCCTCGGCGTGCAGGACGCGCCGATCGCGCCCGTTTCGACTGAGCTGCCTGCTCCCGCCATCGCGGCGGGCGGACTCGATCCTGTCGCGCTGACGAAGGAGCTCGAAGACCTGACCGGGTTCGACGGCGACTTCGAGCTACAGACGAAGGACGCTCCCCCCGCCAGTCCGTGGGGGCCGGGACCGAACAGCGTGGTGAAGCTGTCCGCCAACTCACAAAGCCCGTTTCTCAACGCCTTCGCGCCGGGGGAACTCGGCATCCACATGCCGAACCGCGGTGAGTACGACGGCTTCGGCCGAACGGTCGCCAACGTCAAGCCGAACGAAGAAGGGCGGCTTTACTCCAGCTTTGATTTCCGGTGTGCGAGCAAGGACGCGGGCGGCAACGGCTCGTGGCGGTACTACCTCGGGCACGGACCGGGCAACTCGGCGGCGGTCGAGTTGTTCTTCAACGGCAGCGAGTTCTTCCGTCGCAGCGGGGACGCGAGGGAATCGGTCTGCCCGCTGGTCGTGGGCGAGTGGTATCAGGTCCAACTGACGCTCGATCTCAAAGCGAAGACGTACACGGGGCTGCTCGCGACGAAGAGCGAAGCAAATCCAAAAGAGTTCTCCGGCCAGTTGGCCTCCGGTTGGGACGGCACGATCGACTACACGTTCATCGACAGCTACGGCCACATCGGCGGCGTGAGACCGTCGCTCGATGCCGACAACTTTGTGATCTCCGCCACCGCGCTGCCGTCGCTCGATGCGGCACCGGTCGAAGCGGCGAAGACGGCGTCCGAGTCGCGCCGCGGCCGAGCCAAAGAACTTCGCCAACAACTCGTGTCACTTCAGGCCAACGCCGAGTTGTCGAAGCAGGAGTTGAACAAGCTGCTGGCCGAGGGACCGTTCGCGATGACCTACGGCATGGCGGAAGGGACGCCTCACAACGTCCGGATGCAGATGCGAGGTGAGCCCGATCAACCCGGCGTCGAAGTCCCGCGCGGCTTCGTCAAAGTGCTGGGAGGCGAGCCGTTGCCAGACAACGCGCCCGGCAGCGGTCGGTTGGAGTTGGCTCAGTGGTTGACTCGCCGAGACAACCCGCTGACCGCGCGCGTGATGGTCAATCGGATCTGGCAGTACCACTTCGGACGCGGCCTGGTGAAGACGCCGAACGATTTCGGAGTCCGCGGCCTCCCGCCGACGCATCCCGAGTTGCTCGATCACCTCGCGACGCAGTTCACCAAGGGGGGCTGGTCGGTGAAGGCGATGCACCGGCGGATCATGCTGAGCGCCACGTACCAGCAGGCGTCTCACGTAGTCACGGGCGGCTCGGCTGTGGACGGACAGGCGAGCCGCCTGTCCTACGATCCCGACCTGTACTCATCGTTCCCACGTCGGCGATTGAGTGCCGAAGAAATCCGCGACGCGATCCTCATCGTCAGTGGCGAACTGGACCTGTCACCGGCGACGGAGCATCCCTTCCCGACGCCGATCAATTGGGGCTACTCGCAGCACGGACCATTCAGCGCGGTCTACGACCACAACCAGCGGAGCGTTTATCTCATGACGCAGCGGCTCAAGCGGCATCCGTTCCTCGCGCTGTTCGATGGAGCGGACCCGAACGCCACGACGGCCGAACGTCTGGGGACGACAGTGCCGACCCAGGCGCTGTTCTTCCTCAACGATCCGTTCGTCCACACGAAGGCCGAGAAGTGGGCGACGCGACTTCAAGCCTCAAGCCCTGACGAAAAAACGCGGATCGAACAGGCTTGGCTTCGGGCCATTGGACGACCTCCGACCGAGATCGAACGAACCGAGGCCGCCGAGTTCCTCGGAGCCTATCGAGCCGAGCTGACGGTGGCCAAAATTGACAACATCGAAACCCGCTCGCTGGCGGCTTACCTCCGCACACTGATCGGTAGCAACGAGTTCCTGCATGTGGATTGAGTGCCATCTCCGACAGTATTTGGTGAGCCGGGCGGCGTCAGCTCCCGGACGAATGTGATTTGTGAGAACGTCCAGGGGCTGATGCCGCCTGGCTCACCTGAAGAGTTTTCTTGTCACAACACTTTGAGTGTCTCCATGAAATACACCTCCAATTTCGACTCTTCCCGCCGCGGCATGCTCCGTTCGATGATCGGTGGCTCGATGCTGCTGCCGGGGATCGTGTCGCAGTTGCTGGCCGAAGACGCCGCGACGTCCAATCCAGTCGATCCGCTCGCTCCGAAGGCGACTCATTTCCCGCCGAAGGCGAAGCGGGTCATCTTCCTCTACATGAGCGGCGGCGTGTCGCACGTTGACTCGTGGGACCCCAAACCAAAGCTCTTCGCGGACGCCGGGAAGACTGTCCCGGTCAACGAGTTTCAGGGGCGGAAGGGGGACTACAAGATGTTCCTCAAGAAGCCGCAGTGGGAGTTCGCGCCGCACGGGAAGAGCGGTACTGAAGTCAGTGCGCTCTTCCCGCACATGGCCGAGTGCGTCGATGACCTGTGCGTGATCCGCTCGATGAAGTCGGACCACACGAACCATTACGAGGCGACGCTCGGCATCCACACCGGCTCGTTCACGTTTGCCCGGCCGAGCATCGGTTCGTGGGTCAGCTACGGTCTGGGGACGGTGAATCGCAACCTGCCGTCGTTCGTCGTGATCGCTCCGCAATCGCCCTACGCCGGAGGACAAGTCTGGGGCAGCGACTTTCTGCCCGGTGCTCATCAAGGGACGCTCGTCGTCCCCGGCCCAGAGCCCGTCGCCAACATCCAGCGTCGCGCACCAAGCAGCCGTTTGCAGGAGCTGGAACTCCGCGCGATGGCCCGGCTGAACCAGCGCCATCTCGCGTCGCGGGCCGACGACCCGCTGCTCACCGCGCGGATGAAGTCGTTCGAGACCGCGTTCGGCATGCAGGCTGAGATGCCCGATGTGTTCGATCTCTCGAAGGAGACCGACGACACGCTGAAGCTCTACGGTTTGGAACGAGGCAGCACGAAGGGCTTCGCGTGGCAGTGCCTCGTCGCCCGCAGGCTCGCCGAACGGGGAGTCCGCTTTGTCGAGTTGATCGATGTCGGCTCATCCGGCAACTGGGACGCGCACGGCGACATGCTGACGCACGCGCCGCTCGCGAAGAACATCGACCAGCCGATCGCCGGCCTGCTGCGTGACCTCAAACAGCGGGGCATGCTCGAAGACACGCTCGTCGTCTGGACGACCGAGTTCGGCCGCACTCCGTTCAACGCCGCCGCCGGAGCCGCTGGGCGCGAGCATCATCACTGGGTCTTCTCATCGTGGCTGGCCGGTGCGGGGGTGAAGCCCGGCATCACCTACGGCGAATCGGACGAGTACGGCATCAACGTCGGAAAAGACCCTGTCCACGTCCACGACTTCCACGCCACGATCCTGCACCTGATGGGCCTCGACCACGAACAGCTCACCTACCGCCACACCGGCCGCGACTACCGCCTGACCGACGTGCATGGCCGTGTGGTCAGCGAGATCCTCAGTTAGGGCGTTGTCACCTCTTACACTTGGGATTGGGTGGCCGGGGCTGGACTGAGGTTTTACCAAGGAAGCCTCGGGGTTTCGCGAAGACGCTCAACCCCGGCGACCCCGCCGCATCTTCTCTTCTGCATCGTGGGCAAGTGGACGATGGTCTCGACAATTGCGAGGACTCCAATGTGGTTGCACAATGAACGCTAGAGAAAATGCGGCATGGTTCAAGACGGGGTTACAGTTCTGAAGAAGCCGTGCGTCTTAACCGCCCGCTGAAAGAAATTAGAGTAAGCCTCCGGCTTGCTCGTTTTCTCACTGTAAAGACGGGCAAGCGAGACGCTGACCCGCAGCTTTTCCGCAGTCGGTTAACGCCTTCACTCGCAAAGCTGGATGTTCGGTGGCAAGTGAAGAGGCCTGTGACCCAAGCCCGTTGCGATTGAAATCAAGCCGAGCACGGGCATCGACAGACGGACAATTGGAGCGGGTTTTGTGGCGGGGGCCGGTCGCTGAGATTGAAAACTTTTGAATTTT
>Ga0209086_10000755_pt1 | contig 27148 bp, 22 predicted proteins | sample M_130207_XF_Meta_FD_187312 | JGI IMG/M metagenome (GOLD analysis project Ga0209086, IMG submission 187312) | Freshwater microbial communities from Lake Montjoie, Canada to study carbon cycling - M_130207_XF_MetaG (SPAdes) (version 2) | ecosystem: Environmental > Aquatic > Freshwater > Lake... | reverse complement strand
GCAGCTTCATCAACAGAAACTAAATTAGAAGAGGCAAAAAACACTACTGGAACTACTGAAGGAACTACCGGGCCAGCAGTTTCGTCAGCAGAAACTAAATTAGAAGAGACAAAAAACATTACTGGAGGTACGGGTACAGTAAACTCCGAACCAGCAAAAATAGAAACTACAAATAGGGAAAGTAAAGTTAATAGTATGCTTAAAGATCTATTTGGTATAGATTCAGGAGCTTCGGGGGGAACTGGGGGAACCGGAGGAACTGGAGGAACTGGAGATAGTAAAGCTAAGACAGAAACAGAAAAACTTGCAGAAAAAAAAGCAGATGATATTTCAGGTGCTCCTAAGGGGGTAACGGGATCTACCGGAGGAACTGAAAACAAAGAACCCGAGAAAAAAAATGAAGAGACTAAGCTAGAAAATAAAATAGATAATAAAAATGAGAAAGTAAATGAAACTTTACCGGTTTCTACGGGTAAGATAGAAACAGCAACACAAAATTTATCTAGTGTAAGCACAACGGTAGAAAAGCCTAAAGAGCCAGAACCTAATACTGCTACCACTACTAATACCACTACTAGTAATACTAGTTCTAATACGGGAAGCTCTGGAAGTACCACTACAGAAGTTCCCAAGAACGAAACTACTGATAATGAAAAAAAAGTTGAAGGAAATAAAACAGAAGGAGAAGGAAATAAAGAAATGTTAGATACTATGAAAACTATATCTGCATTACTAGTACAGCTTAATAGCACTATGCAAGGACCTTTAATTGTTACTTCAACTAATAAAAAGTTCCAATAGGGGATTTACTTTATAAAAAGTATTTTCTATATTTGTAAAATAAAACCTAAAATAAAAAAAGTATGAGTAAAAACTATGAGATTTCGAAAGAGCTTAAACAGGCATCGGCTCAATTCCTAAAGGAATATTCGAACTATGAAAAATGTCTGCAGAATTTAGAAAATGAAGAAAAAATTGGATTTACAGAAGATGAAGTTAATGAGATATTAAATCTCCTTGGTGCTTTTAGACTAAGAGACGTGTTTTCTATTGTAGAACGCTATAAAATCGAAGTCGTACCTTTAAAAGCACAAGCTGATGATCAATCAGAACCTACCGCTGCAGAAGCAGAATAAGATCGATTTATTGTACTTAAGAATGGCCAAAGTTTGGTCAGAAAATTCTCACTGTAAAAGAAGTCAGGTAGGATGTTTAATAGTCAATAATCGTACAATTATATCTGATGGATATAACGGAACTCCTTCTGGATTTCCTAATCAATGCGAGGATTGCGACGACAACACCATATCAACAGTTTTACATGCAGAAGCTAATGCTATAACTAAAATAGCTAAAAGTACAAATTCAGCGGAAGGCGCTACATTATATGTAACCCTATCTCCTTGCTTCGATTGCGCTAAACTTATAATTCAGGCAGGAATTAAAAGAATAGTTTACTTGGAAGTTTATAGAAAGACAGATTCTTTTAAACTTTTTGAACAAGCAGGAATAGAAATAAAAAAATTAGAAATTTAAAAAAATTGGAACTAAAATGGCAGTAAAAAACATTCAAGAATTGGCAGAGAGCTTTATGAGAAGCTCCTCAGAGAAAGATTTTGTAGAACTTTACAAAAGAATCAAACCGGGATTATTAAATCATTGTAAATCTATTTTAATAGAACAGGAAGCTGCAGAAGATGCTGTTTCAAATACAATGGCTAAAATATGGACTAAGATCACTCAGTATGATTCAACTAGAGGTAATTTTTCTACCTGGGTCTATAATATAGCTAGAAACGAATCTTTAGTTATTAAAAAGTGTGAAGATAGGTATATGCCTATTATACACGAGATGGTTAGAAATTCTGATGATTCTGACGATCATGTATTTAGATCAAGTACAAATGTAGTTCAAGGTGACTCCACTTGCGACTATATAACTTCTGATAATGACGAGATGGAGGATCTTTATGATAATGTTATAGAGAAAATGAGTGACCTTCCAGAAATTTACAAAGACATTCTTTATGATAGAGAAATTTTAAGAATGAAATATCAAGAGATAGCAGATAAACACGGAATGAAGAAAAGAGCTATAGCTACAAGAATTAGAAGAGCAAGATTAAAAGTCAGAGAAATGTTTCCTGGAGTTAATTTAACTTTTAATAATTAATGTAACTTTTCTTATAGTTTAATCTAAAATTAAGAAAAAAGTCATGAAATATCCATTTAAAAGAGTTATAATAGACATAGGTAATTATTTCTTTGTGAGAAGAACCATAAAGAATAATATGAATTCTATAGAGTGGAATAAATTTAAGCTTAGAGTTGATTGGATTGGAAGAATCTATACTGTTGTAAATCTTCCACCAGAAGTAATATATTCTCCAGATACACCGGAAGAAATAAGACCTGCGTATGTTATTGAAGAGTCTAAGCCATTAAATGAATATCTTACTGGATTAGGATTGTCTGAAGTTATTTTACCTGAAATAACACCAATACCAAAATCAATTTCTTATCTTATCACGTACACTCCAGCTTTTCAAAGGTTATCATTAAGATGGATTTTTTATAGAATTGGTTTAATCTTAGTAATTAGTTATCTTCAATACAAGTTCGGATTCTTATCATGGATAGGTGGTCTAATAAAATCGTTATTTGATGTCATCTTCTAATATAGAAATTACAAGAAAAGCTTACCCCTGGGGTAGAGCATATATCGTTGAAGGAGCTTCCGAAGCTCCTTTAATTTTGCCATCTGTTACCACTGTGCTGAAATTATTAAAAAACGAAAAATACGAAATGCTCAGAAAGCAATTCGGGGATAAGAGATGGGATAAGATATTACACGATGCTGCAGAACGAGGAAATGTAATGCACAGAATGTTAGAACTTTTTCTTCTTGAATGGGCAAAAGAGAAAAACGTAGACAGATCGTTAAAGAAAGCACAAATATTTGCAATAGAAGAATCCAGAAGAGATGAAGGTAAATTTTCTAAATACGTAGATAAAGGAAGAGATCTTTTTTGGAATTTTTATCACGAAAAGTTTTGGGAAAATATCTTAGAAGTTGTAGATAATGAAGCTTTCTTATACACAACATTTAAAGGAGGATGGGCTGGTGCGTGCGACTTTGTTTATAGAGATATAGAACACAATTTAATAGTAGAAGATTTTAAATCATCAACTTCTCCTAAGGACGAAGAAGATATACTAAGTTATAAATTACAAATAGCAGCTTACATGTTTATGTGTGCTGAAAAATATAATGAAGTACCTAAGGTTGGTAAGATCAGAATAGCAAATGAGCAAACATCTGATATACAAACATTTGAAGTACATGATTATGAATTAAAAGATTACCTTTCACAGTTCATAGATTTATGTGAAAAATTCAGAGAAATTAACAATATCTAAGAAACTTTCCATTACAAATAACCTATAAATATAAAAATACAAAATGGCAAAAATAGCAAAAATACCAAAAATGGAAGTGATTCAGGAAGAAGCAAATGAAGCTGCTCTTGAAAAATATCTTTCTAATGTTGATCATGATAAAGTTAATTCTATCAAAAAAGATCTAGAGGATTACAAAAAGAGTCTATCAGGAAAAGAATATGCTGTGTCTATGACACCAGAGATTCTAGATGTGTTCTTAGACTACATGAAAAATGGAGTTCAATGGAGATCTAAAGAAGCTCTTGGGGTTAAAGAGATTTTAAAAAGTATAGAGAGAACAAAAAAAGAAGGTATTAAAGATGGCGTTGCTTATTTCAACAACTTAGAAGTGGAAGCTTCACATTATTTTATTCTAAAAATGGAAGGAACTGGAGAAAGTCGAATTGATAATTTCGTAGCTCTTTGGAAAACTTTTGAAGAGACATTAGTTTTAATTCAACAAGATAATGTGGTTGTTAAAGATCTTGAACAGCAATTAGCTGCTGCAGAGCAAGGAATAGAATTACAATAATAAACATTAAACACTAATATAACAAAAGACTAGAAATATTTCTAGTCTTTTTTTTGTGGATATATAAGGCATGAAAGAAAAATTGTTACCTTGGATAATCACACTTTCAGCACTGTCAGTTTCTGGCTCTGCTGCTTTTTATTCTGTATCAGGTTTAGGAAAAATGTTTGCTGGTGCATCCACACAAGTTATGGTTCTAGCAGGAAGCTTAGAACTTGCAAAATTAGTAACCGCATCATTACTTTATCAATACTGGAAACAGCTTAATGGATTTCTTAAAACTTATCTCTCTATAGCCACTCTAATATTGATTTTAATCACGTCTGCTGGAATTTATGGCTTCCTTTCATCTGCTTATCAAGAAACTGCATTTAAAGTCCAGAATCAGGATAAAAACATTGAAATATTAGATAAAGATATTGTAGTGATACAAACAGAAATTAAGAACTACGAATCTCAAATAGGACAAAAAAATAATAGACTTACACAACTTATATCAATAAGAACAGGTCTACAAACAACACAGGATGTTCTTATAGAAAAATCAAAATCTACAGCAGCTATCAGAAATCAAATTTCTGAAGTGGATTCGGAGATAAAAAGAATGGATTCAGAAATATCTGTAATGAATGATTCAATATCATCTAAGAATACAAAAATAGGTGGAATTGAAAGGAATAAATTAGGAGTTGCTTCAAACTCAGATCTAGCAAAAGAAGTGGGTCCTTTAAAATATATTGCAGAGCTCACAGGTAAAACTTTAGATCAAGTTGTAAATTGGTATATTATTGTACTAATGCTAGTTTTTGATCCTTTAGCAATTGCTTTAGTTATTGCGGCAAATTTTGCTTTCGAAATGGGCAAAGACAAAGAAAACAAAATAGAAATAAAAAAAAACAAAGAAATGAAAGAGAATAAATTAAAAAAGCTTTGGAGTAATCTATTTAAGAAAAAAACTCAAGAAAATAAAGAGGAAATAAAAAAACTCAAAGTAATCAAAGAGAATAAATTAAAAAAGCTCTGGAATAATTTATTCAAGAAAAAAGTACAAAAACCCCAAGAAGAAAATAGCTTAATACATTCTAAAAAGGAATATATTATAGATTATAGTGAGACAAAAAATGATTCGAAAGGCATTGTATTTATACCACAGGAAACTGTAATTAAAGAGCCCGAAATTATTATAGAACCAGTATCTATTATTCCAATAGAAGAAAATGTGAAAGATACAGAGAATAAAATAGATGATACGGATAAATACAAAGATAGTAATCTTTCTTTTGAAGAACAAAAAAAAATTAGAGAGAGATTTAGAAATAATCCAGAGTCGGACCTTTTAAATTAAGATGATAAAACCTGTTTATACGACAAATTCTGTTCATATTAAATATCTAGATTGTAATCCCGCAGTCTATAGGAGGATTAGTTTCCAATCATGTAATTTAGATATTAAAGAAGGTTCAAATGTTCTATCTACTATATCTTTATGCGATTTTAAACTTGAATCATTAGGGAGTTCGGAATTAGGTGGTTGCGGGGGTTCATTAAAAAAGAACATAACTTTAAATGCTTTAAGTACCTATATACTAACAGCAAGTGAAATTGGTCAGGCACAAGGAGAGGTTCAAATGATAGTGGTAAAAGCTACGTATCAAAAAAATCATCCAGAAGAGGATAGACTTGTATACTGGGAATATAAAGGAAACACCTATCCAATACACAATTTAATGATATTAACAGGCAGAACACAAGCAGAAATACCATGGCAAGGATGGGATTTAGGATATTATTCAAACACTCCACCAAGTCCGGTATTTAGCCCGCACACATATCCACCAATAGCATCGCCCGATTTATCGTTCGGAGGAATTATGTTCAGTAATCCCAGCAACACATATAATACTGAACTAGAAATATTTGTTTTTAATTAATGGCTACACCACCTATAGTATGTGATACAATACAGTTTGAAGGAGCAATATTTCAAAGATGTAACTTGAGTGTAATAAAAGGCACTACGGTTCTTAGAGAAATAAGTCTTTGTGATACTAATATAATTTTAAATAATTATACATCTTTTAATGGGTGCATATACGGTAATTCAAGTCTTATTCTTAATTCTGAAGGATTAGGTGAGGTATCTTTTATAATGATAAAAGCAAGTTATCCGTCAACACTTCCAGTATATAATAGATTTATTAATATAATTTATAATGGATCATATTTACCAATGTCAGATATAACATTATTAACAGGGAATCCATCAGATCTTTCTCCATATTTTTTAGGAAGAGGTTGGGATTTAGACCCAAACGGAAGTGATATTGAATCCCCTTACTTTGATGAAGGAGGTATGTTATTATATAATCCACATTCAGTTAGAGTAAATGTTGAGGTTATTATTGGAGGAAATTAAATAAACGAGATTGAAACTTATTATTATAAAGATCATTAAATAATAACAAAGAGGAATCTAGAAAAGAATAGATATATACTAAAAAAGCGAATTAAAAATGGAAAAAAATATTAATCCAGAGATCAGCAGATTAAACATGGAAACATCTAAGCAAGCAGCCGATTCTTTAAGAGAATGGGCAGGATTAGGTGCTTCTCAAGCTCCTGTTGCTTCTTCATTTCTTAATGGCTCAACTGCTCAGCACTTAAACGAATCTGCATTTCCAGATATGTCAACTAAAGCTTCTAAAAGAACTTCTTTCAGCTTTGGTGTTTTAAATACTGTTTCAGCATTAAGAAACTCAAGCTTAAACGAATTACCAGCAGGTAAAATTCTTTTAGAAAAATACAATTACTTACTAATTGAGAAGGGAATTTCTGAATCCTTTATTATTGAAGAATTACTAAACGACCTTAGCTCTTTTTCTTGGGAAAATTCAGTTAAACCAGTTTTAGAAAATTTAACAAATACTTTTGAAAGTAACAGAAGAGAAGTTGAGGTTTTAAAAACTTATGAGACTATTAAGAATAATTCAGGAAGAGAACTTTTCTCTGATGCTACAGACCAGATGCAAAATTGGTTATCTTCAGAAAAAAGAAGCTCAGATACTTTAGTTCACGGATTAAAAAGATTTGGATTTAACCCAATGGTTAGAAATTTAGTTAGTTTCCTTTCAATTTATGAAAATCAAGGAACTAGCAAATTTAATGTTGGATTTGACAATAATATTTGCGAGATTAGTAATATCTATTCTCCGGTATATGTTAACGAAAATGAAGTGGTATTCTACTCTTCTGGTAAATTCTTAAAACTTCAAGAATCTGAAGGAACTATTTTTGAATGCGAAATGGAAGAAGTTCCTGCGGAGTTACAAGACAAAGCTTCAATCTTAGCTGATAGAGACGTTAGAGTTGAGAATAACAGAATATTATTAACACTTGGAAATAATAAAATTGAAATCTCTTTTGCAAATGAATCAAAAACTATCTTCTTTGATGGTAAAGAAATTAAGGAAGAAGATTTACCTCTTGCAGTAAGTGTTTCAACTAATAACTTATTAGAAAATTCAAACTACAAGATCAATAAGGCAATCTTTATTGCTAAAGTTGCTGATGAGATTATTGATTTGGATTTTGGTAAAAAAATTAAATCTAAAGTTTATGAAGGTGTAGAAGCTAATATATTTAAAATTGGCACATCTATCTACGTTCAAACAGTTAATCCAGCAATGAGATTAAATAAAATCTACGAAGCTAATGCTACTCAAGCAATTAATATCGTTAAAGACTTTATTAAATACGATATCTCTGAATCTTTAACAGAATTCTTAGATGGCGAAGTAGCTTTCTTAAGTGTTATGAAAAATGACAAAACAGAAATCGTTAAGAATATTGATATCTTAGAAAGTGAATTAAAAAAATTGGATGTTGTTAAAGAACAAAATCCTCTTATTGCTAATTCTGATGAATTAATATCTTTAGAAGAAGGTATCGAAAACGAAATCGAATCTTTAAAAGACAGATGGAATCAAATCAATGTAGAAATTGAAAGATTTGAAAATAAAGCTAAAGACGTTTCTTCAAATATGAATGAAGATCTTGGATATCCAATTGATACTGAGGTTAGAGTAAAAAGAAACGGCGTTAAAGGCAGAGTGATTGGAGTAGATGGAAGCTCTAAGACTTACACTATATTATTCCAAGAGGGAAAAACAGGAGAATATTTCTTCTCTGATGTAGAAGATCTTACTGATGAAGTTAACAACTACGACATTAAAACACCCGATTTAGATATTGAATATACAGATGATTTAGCTAATGAATCCAATCAAAATTTAGCATCTGCACCAGGAGCTAAAGGAGCTAGCTATAAAGATAAATCAGTTATGAATTTATCTAAAAAGCATATGGCTGCTGCTCCAAATAAAAAAACAGGATCATCACCTAAGTTTATAGATAATGATTCAAATGCTAATTTTGGAAAAACTCCTAATTCTGGCGGAAAATCATCCGAAACAGGAAACAGTGTAAAATCTGGAGCTAGTAATTTAGCAAAACTTCCTAAAGGATCTGCTAGTAAAGGAAAAAACTTTATTGATAGCTTAGAAAATTTAGATTTATCTAAAGCACCAAGCGGATCTGTTAAAGGATCAGCTAAATTTATTCAAGATCTTAAGAATATGAATCTTGCAATTAAAGAGAGTCAAAAGAATTCGCATATTGAAAAAGCTCCTGCAGGATCAAAAGAAGTACCTAAAAAGTTTATTGAAAAAGAAGAGAGAGCTAATTTAGCAGATGCTCACGGAAATTCCAATAAGAATGGTAAAAGATTTGCAGAAGCAGATTCTGTAGCAGCCTTTGCTTCTACACCAGGAAGAGCATCAAAAAAAAAGTAATTACGAAGAAAATAATTGAGTCTGTTGGCCAAAAATCCGAAGAGGGTATTGGCAACAGACTCAATTTTGTTTTAGATGATTTGAAAGATTGTCTAGCAAAGATAAAAGAATTGGAAACTTCTAGCGAAGAACACGGTAAGATAGGTATAAAAACAATTAGAAATTCGAGGATAAATTTGGAAAAATTAAGATTAAATTTAGAAGATCAAATAGAAAAACTCCAAAATAACAGCCCCGAAGCACAATGATATATGTAAAAAACAAAGAGCTTAAAAGAGCTTTACAAGAAAGCAAAGAAGTAGGAAAACTCACATCCGAAACTGTGCAAATGTTTACCTTAATAGTAAACGGAATGTCTAAGACTCATTCCTACAGAGATCACGAAGATCGCGAAGATTGTATCTCGTTCGGATTAGAGGATTTAATAAAATACTGGAACAGATACGATCCAGAAAAATCCGATAATCCTTTTGCTTTCATTTCACAAATAGCACATAACGGAATGAAGAAAGGTTGGAAAAAAATATATCCACCTAAAGCTCCTAAAACTATACCATTTTCAAGAATCGTAAGAGAAGAAAATTCCAATTATAATATATAATTGTGAATGGACATCAAAAAACTAAAACCGAATGGTAAATGGAAGTCTGGTAAATACTACCCTACCAATCCAGAAAAGTATATTGGTGATATCCATAATATAATTTATAGAAGCTCTTGGGAACAAAGATTTTGCCAGTATTGTGATATTAATCCCAATATAACTAAATGGAGCTCAGAACCCACAGATATTCCTTATTGGAGTCCAATTGATAAAAAAGAGCATAAATACTTTGTTGATTATTATATTCAAGTAGCAAAAAATAACTCAGTAGAAAATTGGTTAATTGAAATAAAGCCAGAAGATCAGTATGCTCTACATCTAAGACCAAAAGAACCCATTGGTAATCTTACAGAGAAGAAAATAAGAAGCTATAATGAAAGACTTAAAACTTGGATCACAAATAGATGTAAGTTTGAAGCAGCAACAAGATTTGCAGAATCTAGGGGTTATAAGTTTGGTGCTATAAACGAAACCTTTATAATGCGATGAAACCTTTTAAAACACAATTTGAAGATTATAAATTATCTGTATCTGGTCTTTCCTCATTAGCTGAGGATTCTTTTATGCACTGGTTTAAAACATTTGTAAATAGTAAGAGTCAATTTAATCCTTCAGGTTTTTTACCTGGTAAAGTTTATTCTTTTGAGTATAACGATCAATTAGAAAAAAATAAAAAGTACATTAATAAAAGACCTATAGTATTCTTTACTGGCTTTAATAGCTATCAAGATAAGTCAATATTTTATGGTATAGATTTAATATTGCTGTCTCCTCAATTTAGAATTCCTTTCTTTACAAGAATACAAAGCGTTTATCAAGACATCATAGAAAAGAATCAAGAAAAAATTGATAGAGGAGATATAAAAAGTCAGGTTCCGTTAAAAACAGATTACGAAACTTTGGATATAATACTTAAAGGTATTAATTACAAACATGCTTATAGAGCATGGGATTTAAAAAAAGTTCGTGATGTTGTGGAAATTCCTTATGAAGATTGGACTAGAATAGTATATCTGGATACTAGGTCAATTGAAGGGACCCAGTTAAATGAGATATATAAGAAAAATTTACAGATCTAATGGCTGGATTTACAGACGATAAAAAAACATTCTTTAGTGCTATTATAGATAGCGTTAAAAAAGTGGGCAGTTTTGGTATGTCTTACGAGGATCTAGTGATTAAAAATTCACAAGCAGTAGGTGTAAGTGAGGCACAATTCCTACAAAAAGGTGGTATTAAAGATGAGGCTTTCTTATTCGGTTTAAGAAGAGCAGATACAACAACTAAGCAGTATATAGCTTATTTTGATAAAGATTATAAAAATAAAAAGCATTACTTACAAGGTTTTTCACAGAATCCTGAGATTGAATTTATTTTAGATACTATTTGTGATGAAGCTATAGTGTATGACGAAAGAAACTTTTGGGCTTATTTCTCATTTATGCAGCACGATGATGTTGATGAAGAGACATACGATAAAGTACAAAAAAGATACAAAGAGATTTATAATCTATTTGGATTTAACCAAGACATATTAGCTTGGCACTTATTCAGAAAATTCTTATCCGATGGTATATTATCTTTTGAAATAGTATTTGATAAGAAAGGTAAAAATATAGTAGGTTTTAAGGAATTAGATCCTGCTTCTCTTGTACCAACAGTAGAAGCACAACCCGATGGATCATTTATAGACATATGGATTCAATATCCAGATAACCCATCTTTGACTAGAAAGCTTTATGATTCGCAGATAATTTATATAAGTTATGCTAAAGGCGGAGGTACAGCAGGTAGAGTAAGTTATACTGAAAGATTAATTAGATCATTTAACTTACTTAGAATCATGGAACACACCAGAATCATCTGGAACGTAATGAATTCTTCTTATCGTATGGCAATGACAGTTCCAATTGGCACTAAATCTCCGCAAAAAGCTAAGCAGACTCTTGGAGAGTTAATGTCAATCTATAAAGAAGATATTAGATTAAATACCGATAGTGGAGAATTATCAGTGGACGGAAAACCCAAAATACAATTCTTTAAGAATTATTTAATGCCTTCATCTCCTAACGGAACACCAGATATTCAATCTTTAGCTGGAGCAGGTGATGCTACTGCATTCTCTGATACTACAGTATTAAAATATTTTGCAAATAAATTAAGGATGGATTCTAAAATACCTGCTACTAGATTCGGTAGGGAAGAATCAGGATCAGAAGGTACTATCACATTTACTGCAGAAGGATTAGACCAAGAAGAAATTAGATTCGGTAAATTTATAAATAGACTAAGATCAATATATCAAGAGATCTTAATGAAACCATTATGGGTTCAATTCTGTTTAGATTTTCCTAATCTAAAAACCGATTACATTCTAAAATCTGAATTCGGACTAGACTATGTTAAGGAAAATATGTTTAGAGAAGCCAAGGATATGGAGGTAATGGTAGCAAGAAAGGATCAAGTTATAAAAATATCGGGCCTACTAAATTCAGAAGGTAAAAAATACTTCAGTATGGATTTCTTAGTTGATAGATTCCTAGGAATGAATAATCAAGATATTTCTGATAACAAAAAAGCTAAAGAAGAAGCTGCTGAAAAGAAAAAAGAAGCTGAAGGAGCAACAGGTGGAGCTGAGGGCGAAACACCAGCTGAAGACGAAGCACCAGCTGAAGGATCAACAGGTGAAGCACCAGCTGAGGGAGAAGAAGAATTTACACTATAAAAAAATATGGCAGGATTTCTAGATAATATTGGAAAGTTTAATCCTAATATCTCAAGGATATTAAAATCAATTAGTGGTTTAGGATCTTTTGGTATGGAATATAAAGATATGGTAATAGAGGATTCTATGGCTATAGGTATTTCGGAAGCTAATATGAGAGAAAGATTTGGATTCTCTGGAGATGATGAAGATTTTATTTATAGTATAGCTGCACAGGATACCACAAATAAAAAATACATAGCATATTTCGATAAGGATTATCCATTCAAAAGAGATTTTCTTAGAACATTTGCACTTAATGCTGAAATAGAATACATCTTAGACACTATTTGTGATGAAGGTATAGTTTATGATGAGAAGAACTTCTTCTGTCATCCTGCAACTATTAATATGGAATTAAAGGATGACGTATTAAAATCATTAAGAGGTAATTTCAGAAAACTTTATGTGCTTCATAATTTTTGCAACGGGATAACAGGATGGCAATATTTTAGGCAATTAATTGTTGAGGGATTTTTGGCATTTGAAATCATTTATTCTAGTGACGGAAAAGAAATTGTGGGATTTAAAGAATTAGATGCTATAAGTCTTACGCCAGCTATAGAAAAAAAAGCTGATGGCACAAGGGAAACTATCTGGTGGCAGTACTACGGTGAAACTACCAGACAAAGAAGATTATTAGATGCTCAGGTGATTTATATCTCTTATTCTAAAGCTAATTCGGTTTCAAGAATATCTTATACTGAAAGATTAATTAGATCTTTCAATTTACTTAAGATTATGGAACATTCAAGGATTATCTGGAACGTAATGAATGCCCAGTACAGAATTAAAATGACAGTTCCTATTGGAAGTAAAGCTCCGCAAAAAGCCAAAGAGACTTTGGGAGAACTTATGTCAGTTTACAAAGAAGATATTAAACTCGATACCACATCAGGTGAATTATCTATAAATGGAAGACCTGATTTACAATTTTATAAAAATTATCTTTTTCCACAAAGTGGAGGTGAATCAGTAAAAGTGGAAACAATCAACGGACAAGGACCAAATCTGAACGTAATGGATTCTGTGGTTTATTTCTATAATAAATTAAGACAGGATTCAAAAATTCCATACAATAGATTCTCTTCCAGATTCGGTGTTAGTAGCAGCAATACATTTAAATCTGGTGCAGATGGTGCAGAAAGGGATGAAGTTAGATTTTCTAAATTTATAACAAGACTAAGATCTATCTTTCAGGAGATTATGGTTAAACCATTATGGATCCAAATGTGTTTAGAATTCCCACATCTTAAAGACGATGCAGAATTTAGAAGTCAAATAGGTGTTAAGTTTGAAAGCGATAACATGTTTGGCGAATCTAGAGAGATTGAACAACTAATTAAAAAAGTAGATTTTGTAACTGCTTTAGGTGAAGTAAAAGAAACAATAAACGAAGAAGAGGTTCAATATTTCAATCAGGATTATTTAATAGAAAGATGGTTAGATTTATCTAATGATGATATTAAAATGAATAAATTTTATGTTAAAAAAGCAGAGGAGGAAGTAAAAGCAGGAGCAACTGGAGCAGCAGAAGGAGCAACTGGAGCAGCAGAAGGAGCAACTGGAGCAGAAGGTGAAACTGGAGCAGCCGAAGAAGAAGTAACTATTTAAGAAACTTAGTATTTTATAACAAGTATAATAATAGAAATCATTTTTATTATTTAGTAGGTATTTCTACATTTGCTTAAAATATATCGGATGCAAAAAGAACTTAAAATTTTATTAGAAATTGAATGTTTGTCGGGAAACGGTTCACAGAAGATCAAGCAGGATTTAATTAAAAATAACTATTCGAAAGAATTAGAATATCTTCTTAAGGTTGCATTAGACCCATTTTTAACTACCAAATTACATAAACTAGAAGTTTTAGAAGAAAGTCCATACCTAGTTTCTGCTGACCAAGACATATTTGAAAGATTTAAGGATCTAACAGAAAGACTTTTTATAGCACCTGCAGCAAATGATAAGTTTAGAGAAGAAGCTTTTGAATTAGTTAATTGTTTTCCTCTTTCTGTAGATGAAAGGAAAGTATTATGTAAAGTTCTGACTAAAAGACTCAATATTGGTATAGGCGCTAAGCTCATTAATAAATCTTTTGGTAAAGAAATTATACCAGATCCAAGTCTAATGTTAGCTCAAGATGATGAAGACGAAATAAAAAAATGGAGTCATATTATTTGCGAGGAAAAATACGACGGCGTACGTGTGATAGCTTTTGTTTCTGGTAATGAGGTTAAATTCTACACTAGGGCATTTAATGAAATTTCAAATCAGTATTTAGAAAAAATTGGAAATGAATGTTTGGTTTTAATTAAAAATTCAGGATTACAAGGAGATTGGTTTTTTGATGGCGAGCTAACAGATCTGAATAGAAAAAGCGTATCGGGCAAAGTCACACAAATGTTAAGAGGTAAACCTATGAATTCTATAGGCGATGATTTAATCTATAATGTATTTGATTTAGAATATGCAGATACTCTTAAGACCGGAAAAGGTATCATTCCTTTTAGTATCAGAAGGTCTACCTTAGAGGGGGTTTTTAGTACATATAAGACCACTTCACTAACACTTGCAGATTCTTTCTTGACTACAGAAAAAGAAGACATATACGCTTACTATAAGAAGATCGTAGATAATGGAGGTGAGGGAGTTATTCTTAAAAATCCAGAACATGTATACGAGTGTAAAAGATCTAAAAACTGGATTAAATTAAAAGAGGTAAATGAATGCGATTTAGTAATCACAGGCTGGTACCCAGGAGAAGGCAAGAGAGAAGGATTTATTGGAGGATTCTTTTGTAAAGATTTGTCAGGAACACTTAAAGTAAAAGTTGGATCAGGATTTACAGATCAGGATCTACAAGAATTAAGCAAAGACCCAGATTCACATATAAACAAAGTGTGTTCAGTTTTATATAATGTTATAATTAATGACAAGAACAACAACTGGTCATTATTTTTACCTAGATTTGTGGAGCTAAGACATGATAAGGACCAAGCAGACGATTTAAAAGAAAAATGTAAATAATCTAAATTTTAATATATGGAGGAGGTTAGGGTAACAAAATTTTTAAAGGATTCATGCTATATTCATGGTGAGACTGATTTTTATATTTACAAAGAAAAGGCACATAAGTGTGTTGAGTGTACCAAGAAAAAATCTAAAGAGTGGAAATTAAAAAATCCTAGGTACGTAAAACAATATTCTATTAAATATAGTGAAGAAAATCAGGAGAGAATAAAACACCTAAACAACAGACACAAAGAAATAAGTAGAAGAAAGACATTAGAAAATCATGATAATTTTTACAAAAAATTTGGAGACTATATAGAAGAGATAGCATCTAAAATTTTATTAAAAAAAATACCACACGATACAAAATTTAGAGGAATGAATAATCCTACTAAGGATAAAATACTTGAAGTTCTTATAAAATCCAAAAGAACTCAATTAACCAACTACGAGAGATATAGAGCTTCTTCGATGGTTAAATGGAATCATCTTAAGTCTCTTAATATGGAATTTGCAACAGAAGAGCAGAAATCTATTATAAGAGCGGAGTATAAAGAAATAGCTCAGAAAGTTGTTGATGCTGAGATGGAAATAATAATAAAAAATATTAAATGATAAAAGAATTATTAACAGAAAAATTAAGGCCTAAAGAATTAAAACATATGATTCTTCCTCAAAGGATTAAAGGATCATTCGAAAACGGACTTCAACAAAATGTTTTATTAGCAGGATCACCTGGATCTGGTAAAACTAGTATGGCTAAGATTCTTATAAAGGATCACCCATATATTTTTATAAATGTATCTGATGAAAGTTCAGTGGAAACAATAAGAACTAAGGTACATGATTTCTGTTCCACTGTTTCTATTCTTAATGGAGAGAACCAAACAAAGATAGTTGTACTAGATGAGTTTGATGGTGCATCAGATCAGTTCTATAAAGCTTTAAGGGGTACAATTGAGAAATATGCTAAGACAACAAGATTTGTTGCTACGTGTAATTATATAAGTAAAATACCGGATGCTATAAAATCAAGATTCGAGGTATATGATTTTGATCCAGCATCTAAGGAGGAAGAGGCTGAAATACAGACACAATGGCAAGAAAGAATTTCTAAAATTCTTTCAGCTATGGAAATAGCTCATAATGAAAGAACATTGGAGTTATTTACTAAAAAATATTTTCCAGATATGAGATCTGCACTGAATACAATTCAAAGATGGAATATTGATGGAGTGACAGATCTTACAGAACAAAAAATCAATGAGGCTTTATTTGATCACGAAGATCTTTTTAATCTTATAATGAGTTCGCAAGATTCTTTGAAAAACTACCAATACATCATTGGGCATTATTCAGGAAAGGTTGATGAGGCTATGTCTTCTTTAGATTCTGAATTTATAAATTGGTTGGCTGAGAAGCATCCTGGTAAATTAAGTCTTATTCCTAATATAATAATTCTTAGTGCTAAGTATCAAGCAGAAAGAAGTCAGGTTATAGATCCTATTACAAGTCTATTAGCATTAGTCTTTAGTTTACAAGGGACAATGAATAAATGACTGATAAAATAGTCTAAAAATGACCAGCAAAATAGTCTAAAAATGACCAGCAAACTACACATTAACTAAGGAATCATATGATAATGCTTAGTATACTACGCAAAAATAAGTTATGAGAGGGAAAATTATAATAGTGGGACCAGGAGGATCAGGAAAAGATTTTCTAAGAAAGAAAATGGTCGAAAGAGGATTTGATTATGGTGTATCTTTCACTAGCAGACCTCCAAGAGAAGGGGAGAAAGAAGGAATTGATTATTATTATAGAGATATTAATTTCTTTGAATCTAATAAAAATATATTTTTAGAACTACAGGAATTTAATGAATGGAAATATGGTATTTCTAAAGGAGAGTTTTCAATAAAAAATCTTTTCATTCTAAGTCCAGCAGGACTTAAAAGTCTACCTAAGTCATTTAGAGATGATTCTTTTGTTATTTATTTGAATCCCGCAGAGGATACAAGGGTTAAAAGATTGAAAGAAAGAAATGATGCAGATGATGTCGAAAGAAGATTAATCGCGGACCAGAAGGATTTTTTTGAATTTTCAGACTATGATATAATGATAACAAATGAAGATTTTTAAAATATGGTAACGGTACTAGTAGATGGTAATTATATATTTCACAAAACATTCGGGATTTTTTCCGGTTTTGGTAGCAAAAATCCAGGGGACGTTTTATCTTCTGAGGCAGAAAGAAATATGTTTGTAAGAAAGGTGATAACAGATTTATGCTACGCATTAAATCAAATACCTAATATAAATCGTATAGTGTTTTGTAAAGACTCCAGATCTTGGAGAAAAGATTATAAAATAACACGAAGTGTATATAAAGAGAGCAGAATAAAAAGCGAAGGAGTTGACTGGGGATCTTTCTTTAAACTCATGGACGAATTTTCTGAATATTTAGAAGAGAGCGGATTTATTTATAGCTCTTATAGAGGTGCGGAAGGTGACGATTTAATTTGGGCTTGGTGTGAATATTTAAAAGATTCTGAAGATTGCGTTGTGGTAATAAGTGGCGATAAGGATATGCACCAGCTTGTAGAATATAACGGAAAAAGATGGACTGGTATATGGAACAATAATTCAAAAAATAATAAGTTAGTGGTATCACAAGATTGGTCTATTAATCGAGTTGAAGAACCCACTATTTTTGATGTCACGCCAGCTTCTGGATCTAATGATGATAAATTAGATAAGCTAATCTCTTCTTGTATTGTTGAAAAAATAGATGTTAAAGAATATGTCTTTAAAAAGATCCTTATGGGAGATAAAAAAGATGATGTTCCTGGAGTTTTTCCCTACAAAACAAAAAACGGTAAGAATTCAAATATTGCAGAAGGTAAAGCACAGAAGATTTGGGATCTTTATGTGGAAACTGATTGGGTTAAGTTCAGTCTAGAAGAGCTATGGGACAATGAAGATTTTCTTGGTTGGATTGCAGGATTATCTTTAAGATTAATATCGCAGACAGACAATAAAGAAAATAGAGATCAATTTAAAAAATTCTACGAAGAGAATGCCAGATTAGTTTGGTTAAATAGTAAATCAATACCGCATAACATGGTTGAAGGACTTAGATCTCATGTTCAGGAATTAGATGCAAAAGAAAAATTTGAAGTTAAGATTGATAAAAAAGAAATGATTGATAATTCACCATGGGCTAAAGAGTCAACACCACCTAGGGGATTTGATCCTTTTGATTTATTTAAGTGATATGAATAATCCATTCGATATAATTAAAGCTTTTCATTCTAAGAACTGGGATAAAATTTCAGATAGAGATAAAGCTAGAAATCTATTTATGATAAACAGGATATGTTCTATTGCATATCCTTTACAAGCTAATTCTTTTAATCATATAAAAATAAATCCCGCAAAGGTTGTTGACTTCTGGAAGGTTTTTATCACACACAAGCATAAAACTACACCATCTTGGATTTGGACAAAGACTCTTAAGAAGGAGAAAGAGAAATTAGAAAATAAATACAAGGAAGAGATCATAGATTTTATAAAAGAGAAGAACGAAATCTCTAATAGAGAGATAAAAGAACTGATTGAATTTTTTCCTAGTAAATTCAAAGAATACTATAAAGAAGTAGAAAGCCTCCTGAGATAAGATTGATATTATTCGTTAGGATATATATCATAAACAAAATAGTCCGGGATGAACGAACTTAATCAAATAACGATAAAACAACTCCTGGCTTCTAATACTATAGGAGTCAATAATTCTATCACTAATGCGAATTTTGCACAATTACAAGAGGGATTACTTCTTATAAATTCTGCATTTGGTATTTCAATACAGAATAAGACATTAAATTTCCCTACTGGTAAAATTAATACCGGTACAATAAAAGCAGACACCATAAGATTGCCTATCAATGGGAATTCTTCTATTCAATTAAATGGAAGCAACGGGGAAATATTAGTAAACGGATTAAGCACAACTGCTAATGCCTTTATTGGAGGAAACTTAATAGTAGGTGACAGTAACAATGGAGGAAGATTAAAATTAATCCTAGACCGAACTTATATAGACGAAACAATTAAACCTGGAGAACCCGGACAGGTAAGGTTTATTGGAGATGACTATGAAGTTTATTTAAATTATGGAGAGGCATTAGCGTCATTCTCATTTACTGTGGGCTCTGGTGCAAATGGACAGAATATAGCGGTTTTATATAATGGAGCAACAGCAGGACAAGTTCAATGGAATAATGATAATGTTTTAACATCAGAAAATTTAGTAAATGCTATACTTACTAACGCCACTGGTCCTTGCTTAGCAGAATCAAATTTAAATACAGTTACAATCCTAGCATTACCTGGATTAGGTGCAACAGCAAACGGAGACGCTATAACAATATCAGGTAATGTACCTGTCAGTGTGTCATCTGGAACTATGTCAGGTGGTGTTAATGGAACAGGAGCTTGGGTTTCTATAATAGGATCACAAGGACCTACAGGACCTACAGGATCAGGAGCTGGACCTACAGGAGCAACTGGAACAGGAGCAACTGGAACAACTGGAGCTACAGGACCTACAGGACCTACCGGTACAGGAATTACCGGAGCTACCGGAGCAACTGGAACAGGAGCAACTGGAACAACCGGAACAACAGGAACAACCGGTCCAACAGGACCTACTGGTTCTAATGGAGCAAAAGGATCCGCAGGATCTCCAGGTGTTACTGGTGCTACCGGACCTTCTGGACCTTCTGGACCTACTGGATCTACGGGAACAGCAGGAAGTAATGGTGCCACTGGATCTACAGGTTCTACCGGACCTACTGGAGCTACTGGAGCTACTGGAACTAATTGGTACACAGGATCTGGTGCTCCTTCTATAGGAACAGGAAGCGAAGGAGACTTATACTTAGACGGTGTTACTGGAGATGTATACGAAAAAATAGGGGGAATTTGGCAATTACAATCTAATATTAAAGGTGTTACGGGAGATACGGGAGCAACGGGAGCTACTGGAGCAACTGGAGCAACTGGAGCAACTGGAGCTACTGGAGCTACTGGAGCTACTGGAGCTGGTGAAACGGGAGCTACTGGAGCTACTGGAGCAGTGGGAACACCTGCGCCTATGGGATATGTAGATTTATCTAAACTTAGCACAGTACAACAAATATCAAGCGGTGGATATAAACCTATAAATTTTGACACCACAAATCTTATTGATAACTCATATTTTACAACTGGGAATTTTACAATCTCTTCAACAGTTGGAGTATATGTTGAGGTTTTAAAAGATGGAAAATATTTCGTATCTTATAAAGTTGGTTTAGAACATGCTTCTTCTGGATCTTATAGTTTTTTATCTAGTAGCTTATGGAAGGATACAACAACACCTGTAGAAATAACAAATTTCAAGGGATTTACCACATTAGAAGATGTTGCATCTGGTGTAATACCATCTAATATAATTACTATTACTGGTATTTTGAATGCAGTTGCTGGTGATCAGTATTGGGTAAAGTTAGTATATCAAGGAGGAGGATCAGGTCTTGTAGATATCACTGATGGTGACACAGGATTTAGTATGTTTTCTTTGGAAGGTAATCAAGGAACAGATGGAACTAGTGGATCTTCAGGAACTTCAGGATCTAGTGGAACATCAGGATCTAGTGGATCTTCAGGATCTTCAGGATCTTCAGGATCTAGTGGTACATCGGGATCGGGATCTAGTGGAACTTCAGGAACATCTGCTCCTGGAATAACAAGTGGAACATCAGGATCAGGATCTAGTGGAACATCAGGAATAGATGGATCTAGTGGAACATCAGGAATAGATGGTTCAAGTGGCACATCTGGATATAGTGGATCTAGTGGCACATCAGGATCTAGTGGATCTAGTGGAACATCGGGATCAGGATCTAGTGGAACATCAGGAATAGATGGATCTAGTGGCACTTCAGGAATAAATGGTTCAAGTGGAACATCAGGAATAGATGGTTCAAGTGGCACATCTGGATATAGTGGATCTAGTGGCACATCAGGATCTAGTGGATCTAGTGGAACATCGGGATCAGGATCTAGTGGAACATCAGGATCTAGTGGAACATCAGGAATAAATGGTTCAAGTGGAACATCAGGAATAGATGGTTCAAGTGGCACATCTGGATATAGCGGTTCAAGTGGCACTTCAGGATCTAGTGGTTCTAGTGGAACATCAGGATCAGGATCTAGTGGAACATCAGGATCTAGTGGAACATCAGGATCTAGTGGTTCTAGTGGAACATCGGGATCAGGATCTAGTGGCACTTCAGGATCTAGTGGCACTTCAGGATCTAGTGGTTCTAGTGGAACATCAGGATCAGGATCTAGTGGAACATCAGGATCTAGTGGAACATCAGGATCTAGTGGTTCTAGTGGAACATCGGGATCAGGATCTAGTGGCACATCAGGATCTAGTGGCACATCAGGATCTAGCGGAACATCAGGATCTAGTGGCACTTCAGGATCTAGTGGTTCTAGTGGAACATCGGGATCAGGATCTAGTGGCACTTCAGGATCTAGTGGCACTTCAGGATCTAGTGGATCTAGTGGTTCTAGTGGTTCTAGTGGAACATCGGGATCAGGATCTAGTGGCACTTCAGGATCTAGTGGATCTAGTGGCACTTCAGGATATAGCGGTTCAAGTGGCACATCAGGATCTAGTGGTTCAAGTGGTTCAAGTGGTTCAAGTGGAACATCAGGATCAGGGTCTAGTGGCACATCAGGATCTAGTGGATCTAGTGGCACTTCAGGATATAGCGGTTCAAGTGGCACATCAGGATCTAGTGGTTCAAGTGGTTCAAGTGGAACATCAGGATCAGGATCTAGTGGCACATCAGGATCTAGTGGCACATCAGGATCTAGTGGATCTAGTGGCACTTCAGGATATAGCGGTTCAAGTGGCACATCAGGATCTAGTGGTTCAAGTGGTTCAAGTGGAACATCAGGATCAGGATCTAGTGGCACATCAGGATCTAGTGGCACATCAGGATCTAGTGGCACATCAGGATCTTCAGGAACATCAGGATCTAGTGGCTCAAGTGGTACATCAGGAGTAGGAACAGCTATTCTTTATAATTCAGTTTCTAGATATCTAACTTATCTTAATTCAGATATAGAATGCTGGGTGGTCTCAAGTTCAAGTGTTAAAATTGGAATTGTATGGTCTAGATCTGGAACAACATTAACGATGACAGATCCTTCTCATGGTAGAAGCACAGGTAATATGATTATTGTAAGAAACGCAAATGCTGATAATTTCAATGGTACTATTACTGTAGTAGATGCAAACACCTTCACAGTAGCTACTGTGAATAGTGGGGATCTTTCGGGTAAAGAAGCAGCTTATTCTCTAGGATTTACAGTGGGAACACCTACAGCAGCAGCACTGACTATAACAGCACCTGCAAGTGCTGATTGTCAATTATTGTCTGTATTATATGCAACAGGAGCTAGATCTGGGCAAACATTAACAGTAACTACTCCTATTGGTGCAACAAATGGTTGTGGAGCGAATAGTACTGCTCAAAATCAATTTTATCCTGTATTTTTAGTTAGGACAATATCATCAGGTGCAACGCAGGCGGCTACATTAACTTTAGCTACAGCAAGTAACTTTCATGTATTTACCTTTGGATCAATGAACGCAACATTAAGTAATCTTGTAAGATTAGATTTCTAATTAAAAGAGAAAGAATATATACAATAAGACAAATAAATATAAAGAAATCAATCTGTGGCTAGACCTAATTTAATAACCGGACAAATTACCATACCGGGGTTTTCTCAATACATTGCAGTTAACCCTACGGCAGACGTAGCTTCAGGTAATGCTAATATTAGTGGTATAACTGATACGAATCTGCTCTATCCTGGATTAGAAGTATCTAATGGTAATTTTCCACCTGGTACAACTATATTAAGTGTAAATTATGGAGCGAACACTGCAATATTAAGCAATAATGCAACAGGTACAGCTACTGGAACTACTTTAACTATAGTATTCGCTGATGGACTTTACTACTGCCCTGGATCTACATATTTGGATGTAAACGGAGCTTATGACAATACAGATATAACAGAGGGATTTCAGATAGTTAATCTAGCTACTGATGCTAACACTAGTTATTTTTTAGCGGGTGTATTTAATCTTTGGAGAATCACATATATTTCTGATGTTGTTGGAGATGGTGTTACACTTTCTTTCTATGTACAATTTGATGAAGAAGCACCATATTCAGCTTTTAATAGAATACCTACAGATGCTATACAAAATGCCATAACTCAACAAACATCTAACAGAGCTTATGGATGGAACGTGTCTTCACAAGTTTATGCTAGTCTTCCTCCAGGATCTGATATAGCTCAAACCAATTTAGATGCACAGAACATCTCAGATTATGTTCCAGTAATCGTAGGTCCTACAGGACAACAATTTAATGGAGCTTGGTATGTTGGATTTACTGGTGCTGGTGTTACAGTAGCTGGTGATGGTGCAGAATTTGAAAAAGTAACAGTTACAATACCAGGTGGATCTGGCGGATCTGCTATAGAAATATACGGACCAACTGGACAAGTGGCTACAGGAGCTACTGGGATTAATTTTACCGGATCTGGTATTGGTTCAGTTACATCTTCAAATAACTTTGTTACTGTATCAGTATTGGGAGGAGCGGGAACATCAGGTTCAAGTGGAACTTCTGGATCTAGTGGAACTTCAGGATTAGATGGTTCTTCAGGAACTTCAGGATTAGATGGTTCAAGTGGAACTTCAGGATCAGATGGTTCTAGTGGAACTTCGGGTTTAAGTGGAACAGATGGTTCTAGTGGAACTTCGGGTTTAAGTGGAACAGATGGTTCTAGTGGAACTTCAGGAATAGATGGCTCTTCAGGAACTTCAGGATCAGATGGTTCTTCAGGAACTTCAGGATTAGATGGTTCAAGTGGAACTTCAGGATCAGATGGTTCAAGTGGAACTTCAGGATCAGATGGTTCAAGTGGAACTTCAGGTTTAAGTGGAACAGATGGCTCTTCAGGAACTTCAGGAATAGATGGCTCTTCAGGAACTTCAGGCTTAAGTGGAACAGATGGTTCTTCAGGAACTTCGGGATCAGATGGTTCTAGTGGAACTTCAGGATTAGATGGTTCTTCAGGAACTTCAGGATTAGATGGTTCTTCAGGAACTTCAGGATTAGATGGTTCTTCAGGAACTTCAGGATTAAGTGGAACAAATGGTTCTTCAGGAACTTCAGGATCAGATGGTTCTAGTGGAACATCAGGAATAAATGGTTCAAGTGGGACATCAGGAATAAATGGTTCAAGTGGGACATCAGGAATAAATGGTTCAAGTGGAACATCAGGAATAAATGGTTCAAGTGGAACATCAGGAATAGATGGTTCAAGTGGCACTTCTGGATCTAGTGGTTCTAGTGGAACATCAGGAATAAATGGTTCAAGTGGAACATCAGGAATAAATGGTTCAAGTGGAACATCAGGAACAAGCGGAGGATCAGGTTCTATTGGTAATGATGGTTCAAATAGCGGTAGATGGTTATTTAACAGCTTTGTAACCGCTTTTAACGACCCAGGCCAATATTTTTTTGCCGCTGATACTACTACACTTGCATCTATCACAAAAATTTCTATATCAAAATATGACAAAAACGGAACAAATTATACTAACTGGCTTAACAGCTTAGATGTTTTAAATAGCACTAATTATAGTATATATTTGCAGATATGTGAATTAGGTAATGACTCTATAATTGGATTATACGAAGTCAGACCTGGTAATGGAGTTACAAATCCTGGTAGTTATTATGATATAGAGCTAACTAATTTAGTTGGTAATGGAAGTTTAACAGGTGGCACTTACACTATTTCTTGGGTTTTTAATGGTAAAAACGGAAGTTCAGGAACATCAGGTTCTAATGGAACTAGCGGAATATCAGGATCTAGTGGAACATCAGGATCTAGTGGAACTTCAGGATCAGATGGTTCTAGTGGAACTTCAGGCTTAAGTGGAACAGATGGTTCTTCAGGAACTTCAGGATTAAGTGGAACAGATGGTTCTTCAGGAACTTCAGGAACTTCAGGATCAAGTGGTAGTTCAGGAACATCAGGTTCAAGTGGTTCAAGTGGTTCAAGTGGAACTTCAGGAATAGATGGTTCTTCAGGAACTTCAGGATCAAGTGGTAGTTCAGGAACTTCGGGATCAGATGGTTCTAGTGGAACTTCAGGAACAGATGGTTCTTCAGGAACTTCAGGATCAAGCGGTAGTTCAGGAACTTCGGGATCAGATGGTTCTAGTGGAACTTCAGGAATAGATGGAACATCAGGAACTTCAGGATTAGATGGTTCTTCAGGAACTTCAGGATTAAGTGGAACAGATGGTTCTTCAGGAACTTCAGGCTTAAGTGGAACAGATGGTTCTTCAGGAACTTCAGGATCAGATGGTTCTAGTGGAACTTCAGGTTTAAGTGGAACTTCAGGTTCAAGTGGAACTTCGGGAATATCAGGTTCAAGTGGAACTTCAGGATTAGATGGTTCTTCAGGAACTTCAGGCTTAAGTGGAACAGATGGTTCTTCAGGAACTTCTGGATCAGATGGTTCTTCAGGAACTTCAGGATCAGATGGTTCAAGTGGAACTTCAGGAATATCAGGTTCAAGTGGAACTTCAGGATCAGATGGTTCTTCGGGAACTTCAGGCTTAAGTGGAACAGATGGTTCTTCAGGAACTTCAGGATTAGATGGTTCTTCAGGAACTTCAGGCTTAAGTGGAACCGATGGTTCTTCAGGAACTTCAGGAATATCAGGTTCAAGTGGAACTTCAGGATTAGATGGTTCTTCAGGAACTTCAGGCTTAAGTGGAACCGATGGTTCTTCAGGAACTTCAGGAATATCAGGTTCAAGTGGAACTTCAGGCTTAAGTGGAACAGATGGTTCTTCAGGAACTTCTGGATCAGATGGTTCTTCAGGAACTTCCGGATCAGATGGTTCAAGTGGAACTTCAGGCTTAAGTGGAACAGATGGTTCTTCAGGAACTTCAGGATTAGATGGTTCTTCAGGAACTTCAGGTTCGAGTGGAACTTCAGGAACTTCAGGAATAGATGGTTCGAGTGGAACTAGTGGTACAAGCGGTTCTTCAGGAGCATCAGGTTCAAGTGGAACTTCAGGATCTAGTGGATCTTCAGGTTCAAGTGGAACATCAGGTTCTAGTGGAACTTCAGGATCTAGTGGAACATCAGGTTCTAGTGGAACTTCAGGATCTAGTGGAACTTCAGGATCTAGTGGAACTTCAGGATCTAGTGGAACTTCAGGTTCAAGTGGATCTAGTGGAACTTCAGGTTCTTCAGGAGCATCAGGTTCAAGTGGAACTTCAGGAATAGATGGTTCTTCAGGAACTTCAGGATCTAGTGGAACATCAGGTTCTAGTGGTTCTTCAGGTTCAAGTGGAACTTCAGGATCTAGTGGAACTTCAGGATCTAGTGGAACATCAGGATCTAGTGGAACTTCAGGATCTAGTGGAACATCAGGTTCTAGTGGAACTTCAGGATCTAGTGGAACATCAGGTTCTAGTGGAACTTCAGGTTCAAGTGGAACTTCAGGATCTAGTGGAACTTCAGGTTCAAGTGGAACTGGTGGATCTAGTGGAACTTCAGGAACATCAGGATCTAGTGGAACTTCTGGAATAGATGGTTCTTCAGGAACTTCAGGATCTAGTGGAACTTCAGGTTCTAGTGGTTCTTCAGGTTCTAGTGGAACTTCAGGATCTAGTGGAACATCAGGTTCTAGTGGAACTTCAGGTTCAAGTGGAACTTCAGGATCTAGTGGAACTTCAGGTTCAAGTGGAACTGGTGGATCTAGTGGAACTT
>Ga0209086_10000753_pt1 | contig 27156 bp, 22 predicted proteins | sample M_130207_XF_Meta_FD_187312 | JGI IMG/M metagenome (GOLD analysis project Ga0209086, IMG submission 187312) | Freshwater microbial communities from Lake Montjoie, Canada to study carbon cycling - M_130207_XF_MetaG (SPAdes) (version 2) | ecosystem: Environmental > Aquatic > Freshwater > Lake... | reverse complement strand
TCAAATATAATATTGTCAGGGTTAGGAATTGATTCAACAGGGCGTTCAACATCATCAGCAGGAACAAATATGTCTATTTTTAAATTTAAATCATCTTTACAAAAGCTAGCAGTTTCCATTTTTAAGTTAATTTATATTGTTATAATTTAAAGTTTAATTAAATCAATTTTTTATTTAATTATAAAATCGGCGTTTTAAATGTGCGAAGGTGTAAAATATATTATTGTGTTACATATATTACTTTTTTAAGCATCTCTGAAAAAACGCCTTAACTGCCTCTATATCCCCGCCTATAACCGAATCATCGGGAATATACCATTGTTCTCTTACAACCCCGCTAAAAAACGCAAAAATCGCCGGTACACCTTTTATCATTTTTTTACTTTTAAAAGCCATATACAAATCCATGCTCTCGTCAATATCAATGTCGGCGTAAATAATATGCGGGGGACAAGTTTTAACCCACTCGTCACACACCGGTTTAATTAATTTGCAAGGCTTACACCATTCGGCACCGAATTTTATGATAATTACCGAACCCAGGCCTCTTGCTTGCAATTGTTGTAATTCCGTCGGCGTCAACGCTGTAATAATTTGCTTGGTCTGTGTAGCCATTAGTATATAAACACCAGCAATGTTTAAATGCTTATTCGTAAGTATTTTATAGTTTACCGCCCTGCAAGTGATTTTCACCGCCCTGCAAGTGATTTTCACCGCCCTGCAAGTGATGTTCACCGCCCTGCAAGTGATTTTCAAGTTCTGCAATGTCAATCTCCGGCAAGTTAACGTGCGCTTCCCAGAAATACTTGCAAAACACCCATTGAAAATCACAATCCTCTACATACCATTCCGGTTTGGCTTCTAATAACCGCTCACCCACTCTATCCGGAATCAAATATAAACTCTGTTTCGGTAAAACGTAACTTAATTGCACGGTCGGGGTCACCGGTGTAGTTTTATTCACTCCAAAATAGGACTTGTCAAAGTAGGGCATATACTTGAGTAAATCCCCGAATAAAGGCGGATAATCGTATTTATATGTCCACCGCCAATCAACGCAATCGGCTTTATAATATTTATATGTCCATTCGAGGCCTTCCAAATAATTCACACAAATCTCTTTTTTCCGCTCCTCGTCCTGGGCGGCAATGTCAAATAAGACCCGATAGTAGCGCGCTTCCCACCCAACCTCGGTCGGGTTGATATATTGTTCTATCGCCCGGTCAGTCATCGGTAAATTAATTAAGGTATTTTCTAATTCTTTTTCTGCGCTTAAATTTTTCTTATGCAGAAATTTCTGAGCCCCTCCGCTTTGTTTCTCTCTGGCAAGATACTCGGCTTTTATATATTGCCCTTCATTTATACTTAAATATTCCACAAGTATACGTAAATTTCGCCAGTTTATGTTATGTTTCTCGTCGGTTAAATACACATGTTTACTACTGATGCAGTGTTTATAGGCGTTTATAAGCAGTTCAATCCCCTTGGTGCGAATATTTAATGCGGGAAAATGAGGCATAAAATCATTGCCTAAGAGAAAGAAGATGAAGATGTAATCATTAATTATACGCTCATTATCTGGTAGTGTCAACTCTTTCCCCGTAAAATCCTGCACGATACTTTTCCCAAAAGCCGGAATATCCAATAAATACAATTCATTTGGATTCAAGGTATTATCAATGCTTTTAATAAATTCCGGTGTTTCGCGGAATAAATATAAATTTGCACTAATCGGCAGGTGACTAAGCGTTAACATAATTAAATCCGCATCTAACCCATAAATTACCGTCGTGGTGTTATGGTGGTATACTTTATTATCGCGGATATAAGCAAAGAGTTTATGTTCGCCTTCCCCGACTTCATCCGCACAGGAGATGACAAAGGATTCTAAACCAAATTCCCGTGGATTCAGAAAACGTTGTTTAATCACTCCGGCCAACTTCTGCATAAATAACGTACCTGGGGTAATGGCTGAGGTATTCCAGGTATTCGAGGCTTTTCCTGTATACTCTGTCATAAACTTCGCTTGAAACCCGGTTAAAAACCGGCGCTTGCGTTGCTGGTTCAATTTTGCCACTGGCGCCACCCCATCAAAGGCTATAAATACTTTTTTAGTAGGTTTCAACAAATTTATATAATATATAAGTTTGTCGCACACGAATTTCATTAAAAGCGGTTCATCGATAGCGTTTTTATTGTTATTTACACCATCGTAAATAAATGCATTGCAATCCAAATATAAATTATTAATTGGTTTATTAAGTTGCTTGATGGGTTTTATAATCCGCCGGTGCTGTCGTACAAAGTGCGCAAAATAACTTGGTATACCCATTCTTAGAGTTAGATACTTATATAGAGTTAGTTATAATATCTTTATATATATTAGATATATATATTAATGGTCAAGCTTGATACTCTTAATACCAATACCAATGCTAACGCCAATGCTAATGCTAATGCTAATGCTAATGCCAATGCCAATGCCAATACTAATGTCAATAAGCAAACTTATATTTTACACATTAATAAATTACTCGCGATTGTAGCTGATACATATATCGCCATTAGTAAATATAAATTACTGCTTCTGATAGATGCTAGTTACAGTTATAATTGTACCTTAGTTTTACAGAATATTACTACTAATTTAAAAAATGTATTAGCGTTATTACAAGAACATGAACATATTGATGAGAACTCTTTTATACTAGCCATCGAGGAGATTTCTGCCGACTTGTGGTTGATTGTTAAGAATTACGGCACATATAATCTAGCGGATGCCTTGTATTTAGCGTGTGGCGAGCCTGTAAACGTACCTACAGTCCAGAGAGATAAATATAATTTACTCCTTAAATTTGCTCACCCCGTCAGTTGTGCGGGGCCTACCAGTGTTGCATTGCCTACCAGTGTCGCGTGGCCTACCAGTGTTGCATGGCCTACCAGTGTTGCATGGCCTACCAGTGTTGCATGGCCTACCAGTGTTACCTTCCAAGATACCCCCTATATTACATTAGACATCCTGGACATTGGCGAAGATTATAAACACACCATGGAATATAAAGATTTTATATATAAAATCTACTGCATACAGCTTAAAATTACGTATGGTAACCAACTCTTTCTAATTACTTGCGTGTTGGATGAACTACCTTTAGATTTAATACCCGGCGATTATATAAGTAATAAATTGTTATACCTTAAAACCAATAACCTAGATAATATCTACACTTATTTGAATACCACTTCTTTTGCCCTCTATGTCGAGTGTATTACCCTCAAAGATATACTAATCTATAGCGAAACCACGATACATACTAATTATATGCAAAAGGTAGTGCACATTCACCCTGAACAATTAATCAGTGATTTTGTAAAAGATAATCTCTATGATAAACGGAGTAAAATAATGTGCTTATTGTATGACACGGATAATCAAGAAAGTCAATATTTAGCCTATTTGTTATATGACCTGTTAACAAATGAGGCCCACGGGCTGAATGATACCCTCGAACAAACCTTATTATTTGACAGTTTACCCTTTAAAATGAAGCAACTCTTTTATAGTGCCATGCAAAAAACAATTACTTATACTAAGAAACTTTCTAATATTGATGCGAATAATATACCCCTCGAACAGCGCATCTGTTTATTAAAGACCAGCGATAGCGTTAAAGAGAAAGCCCTGATAAAATTGAAGGAAATAAAAGCGAAAAGTGAAGATTCCGGCTCCAAAGCCCGCCATTATTTAGATGGTCTGTTAAAAATCCCGTTTAAGGTGTTTAAAGAGGAACCAATTTTACAGACAAATAAAGAATGCCTAGCCCTGTTCGAGAAGTTACTGCTCGGTCTAAGCGCGGTTAAGGTGGACCCGGGCAGTGTGTGGGGCGTAGTACCCCTAAAAGCCAAATATAATACCCCGGAAGTACATAAATATACCCGCGATTTGCACTCACAAGTCCTGCCGGAGTTATATGCTGTTCAAAGTGCGGATTTTATTACTAGTGTTAATACTGCCCCCCGGCGCGATATAATCCCCTTGGTAACTACCATAAATCAGTTTATTAAACAGCACCACCTGGCGTATCCCCTGTTAAAACCTCTCCACAGAAAAATTAACGAGTTGCGTGAGGCGATTTTAACTTTTTATAAAGACTGCATCGAGCAAAAGGCGTCGGTGTATATGAATGAGTTTATGTTGCGGTGTAAAGTACTGCCGGCGGTCAAGTATAATGGGGCTATTATGCAGGCTATCGCCTTGATAGAAGATAGTGCCCAGATACTCTCAGAAAAACGGCAGACCTGTAGTGCCTATTTAGCCGGGGTGAATAAAATCCTTGACGAAGCGGTCTACGGACATGCTCCCGCTAAACGGCAACTTGAGCGCATTATCGGCCAATGGATAAACGGCGAAAAAACGGGCTATTGTTTCGGGTTCGAAGGCCCGCCCGGCGTAGGGAAAACCTCCTTGGCGAAGAAAGGTATCGCTCATTGTTTGACCGACGAGCAGGGGCAACCGCGGCCCTTTGCGTTTATTGCGATTGGGGGGTCGGCCAACGGCAGTACGCTAGAGGGACATAATTATACATATGTCGGGTCCACGTGGGGGAAAATTGTGGATATTCTCATAGAACAGAAATGCTTGAATCCGATTATATTTATCGATGAATTAGATAAAGTCAGTAAAACCGAGCACGGCAAAGAGATTATCAGCATCTTAACGCATCTCGTGGACCCCAGTCAAAACGATTCTTTCCAAGACAAATATTTTAACGGCGTGGATATTGACGTGTCGAAGATTTTGTTCGTCTTTTCTTACAACGATGCGAGTTTGATTGATAGTATATTATTGGACCGCGTCCACCGCATAAAATTCGACCATCTCGCCTTGGAAGAGAAAATTACCATTACGCAAAAGTTCCTTTTACCGGAGATATACCAGAAAATGGGTCTGCAAGATATAATCGTGTTGGCCGAGGCCGAGATTGAATACATTATTGAAGAATACACAGCGGAATCGGGGGTGCGAAAATTAAAGGAAATATTGTTCGATGTCATGGGGGAAATAAATTTGGAAATACTCCAGATGGCGAATATGCATGCCCTGGAGTTGCCGATAATCATCACCAGACATGATTTAAAAGAGAAATATTTGAAAGACCTGGAAAGAACGAGAAAAACGCGCATTGCGCTTGACCCGGCCGTAGGGATTATTCATGGGTTATGGGCGAATGCTCTAGGCAAAGGCGGGGTATTACAGATTGAAGCGCGTTATTTTCCGGCGAATACTTTCTTGGAACTCAAACTCACGGGGATGCAAGGCGAGGTCATGCAAGAAAGTATGAACGTGGCGAAAACCTTGGCGTGGTCGTTGTTGCCCGAGGCTACCAAAAATACCCTGCAAGAGCAGAAAAAACACGGGTTACATGTGCATGTACCGGAGGGAGCTACGCCCAAAGACGGGCCTTCGGCCGGGACGGCTATAACGGTCGTTATGTATAGTTTACTCACACATCAGCAAATTAAACCGGACGTAGCTATTACGGGGGAGATTTGCTTGAGTGGTAAAATAACGGCGATTGGCGGGCTGGAGTTGAAAATACTCGGAGGGATAAAAGCCGGAGTGAAAACGTTTCTCTATCCGCAAGAGAATCAAATGGATTTTCTTAAAATAAAAGCCAAATATGGAGAGAAATCCTTCTTTCAAGCCATTAGGTTTCAGGCGGTAGAGCGCATTGAAGAGGTTTTGCAAGAAACCTTTTGGGAAAAGGTTTAAACCAAAAGCACTTTTAGAAAAAGTGCAACAAAACAGCACTTTTAGAAAAAGTGCAACAAAACAGCACTTAATGTTTTTGCTATACTTTTTCTAAAAGTATTTTCAAAAAGTATAATGTTTTTGCTATACTTTTTTAAAAAAGTATAATGTTTTTGCTATACTTTTTCTAAAAGTATTTTTTAAAAGTATATATATAAATGGCTATCCAACTTAATTTCTCCAATATATTCGAATTATTCTCTCTAATGGCGCCTTTGCTCTTAGGGTTTTTCCTCGTCATGTCCTCCATTTTTAATCAAAACTTGAAAGGGCTCGTGTATTTAGCTGGCGTCTTAATTGCCGTTATCATTAATATCTTTTTAATGAATCAAATCGGGAGTCGGAAAGATGCTACCGCCGCCTTCTCCTGTGATTTTGTCAGTATACCCTTTATGAGTAACTTTAATAGTCCCGCCCCTACCAGTTTATTTATAGCATTTACCATTGCATATTTAGTCCTACCAATGCAATACAATAAACAAATGAATTATGTCATACTCGCCGCCTTATTATGTTTACTAGTGATGGATAGTGTCACAAAGATAAATAAAAAGTGTACGACAGCCGGCGGGACATTTTTAGGAGCTTTAGTCGGGTTATTATTAGGCACGGCGTGGTATTCCCTATTCCATATTTCCGGCTATGATTCGCTGTTATACTTTGATGAATTGCAGAGTAATAAGGTTAGGTGTTCTAAACCCTCCAAACAATCCTTCAAGTGTTCGGTATATAAAAACGGGGAACTAGTCTCTAGTAATATTGTTTAAGCCCCCTACAAATTATATTTATACCTATTCTCCGTAATATACTTTACAAAAGCTTTCATATAATTTTGCCGATGAAAAGAGTTCATCATTAACCTATCATTGTTTGCGTTTTTACTCATAATATTAATAAAATGGGCGATTACTTTTTGCGTATTAGCCCGTGAATACATCTCATTTAGTGCCTCGCTAGAAAATTCGGGTTTTTTCGTGCGTTTATTAACCAGATTATGAAACGTGTATAAAAAATTTATTAACGTTTCTTTCGAGGAGGTGATAAAACGTCGATTTGCTGTGGCAAGGGTTTTGGTGGCGTGTTCTTGGCAATCCGGACAGGGTAAGTTACTGCAAATACTATTTATATGTTCGAATAATACACCAGTTTCCCGGCTATATTCTGGTTTTAATTTATGAGCTAAGGTATGAAATAAATACCAAACGGCTCTACCCCAATCTTTTTTTTCCATATTCTATTATAATATAAAGATAATTTAATATTTAAGTTAAATACATTAAGATGAATAATTTAAAGTATGTTATTGAAGATAACCTCGATTTTAAAACGGCCATGATGGATGTGGATGTTGACGAGGCGCATATTTGTTTAATCTCTCAACAACCCCTCACGAAAAGTCATATTAAATTACCTTGTATGCACGCGTTTAATTATATGTCGCTCTATAAAGAAGTACATAAACAAAAACTTTCCAAGAATGCATTTGAACCATGTAAATTAAAAATAAATCAAATTAAATGTCCGTATTGTCGGACCGTTATCGACCAACTCTTGCCTTATATTGCGGGGGAATGTGCCGATAAAATCTGTGGGGTAAATTATCCGCTGAAATATTGTATGCAAAATGTGGTTGAATGTGATTGGGTTAATAAGAGTACAAACCATAAATGTGTGAAGGCAGCACATTTTATAGATAATATGAGTTATTGCAAGGCGCATTATAAAAAGGCACCGGGCCCGACCCCATGTCCAGCCCAAGCCCAAGCCCAAGCCCCGACCCCGGCCCCGAACCCGACCGTTATTTGGACCCCGGCCATGGACCACATCTATAAAAGTAAAAAAATCATTGAGCTTAAGCAATTACTAAAACTACATAATTTCAAAGTCGGGGGGAATAAGCGGGAATTAGTAGAGCGAATATTTGAAAAAAACCTAAATATTGTTTTTAATTAGGCTTAGGCTTAGGCTTAGACTTAGGCTTAGGCTTAGGCTTAGGCTTAGGCTTAAGTTTAATACTTTTGTGTCTAATATTAATTAAAAACAAAAGTATGATTATATAATAATGTCTAATAAAGAACAGTTATCTTTAAATATAAAGAGTTGGTTACAACTTGATAAAGAAATGAAAATGTTACAAAAGGAATTGAAAGACCGCCGTAAGAAAAAAAATGACTTGACGAATGCATTAGTGGGTATTATGAAAAAGAATGACATTGACTGCGTTGATATAAGTGACGGTAAGATTATTTATACACAAAGTAATACCAAGGCCCCTATCAATAAAAAACATTTATTAGACTGTCTAGAGAAATATTTTGAAAATAATTCAACTATACCCACGGATGATATTGTTAATTTTATTTTAGAAAATAGAACGGTGAATTTAAAAGAAAGTATACGACTAAAACCAGCTAAAAATATATAGACATCTTGTATATATGTTGAGTAATAGAATCAAACAAGTTTTAATAGACAAAATTAACTTTAAGAGACCAGCAGAGCGAGAGCGTACTGCGGTCGGGCAGGAGGTAGCATATTCAGACACGGACACAGACACTGACTCGGACTCAGACTCAGATACAGGCACAGCCACAGACACAGACACAGACTCAGAGAAGGAAAATAAAGTTATGTCTACCAACAAGGCCTATACAGACCCCGCTATGTCTACCAACCAGGCCTATACCAACCCCGTTATGTCTACCAACAAGGCCTACAGCCATTCTGTCGACACATTAGAAAAAAAACTACCTAGTAAAGTCTACGCCAATATTCGCGTATGTATGTATAAAATAATTACTGATGAAATGTATCCATTTATAATGTTTTTATTGTATAAATCTGCAAATAATGAAATGAACTTTGTTAAAGTGGAAGAAAATGTTACGGGGGACGAACTGATTGCCCACGTATTAAACCTCTTTCGGAAAATATTTTCCGACTGGGAAGACGTGGCGATAGAATACAAGGGTTTTGTACCAGACGCCGTCGATGACGACACCTTAACCCTGGTATTAAAATATAGTACCTCCAGCAAAGAACCCTTACAACAAGGCCATTATACGGCGTCTTGGTGGTGGTTACTCCCAGCGGAAATTATCAACAACCAAAAAGTGTTGAATTTCCCCATCAGTATAGCAGTAAAAAATATCTTGTTAAATCATAATAAATTGTTTTTATTATACGATACAGCCGGCAAGACGTATGAAACTCCGGAGGTCGGTTATTATGGTAATTATTATAAAAAAATTGCCTCGGTAGCCAGTTTGGGCCTGAGTCGACAAGGGATATATTCGTCATTTGGACCGTATTATTATTTTAGTACTTATAAACACGCCATGCGAAATGCGTTTTGGAACCCGAGTTTTAAACCGATGAAAGTGCTAGAGGAATATATTACCGTTGATGAGCGCGGGCGGTATACAAAAGGGGGCATCGTTAAATTTGCTTTATTTGCGGGACACACCAAAATGTTAATCGGTCGCACTAGTGATAAACCAGATGCATCCTCCATTAGTACCGAGTTGTCAGAGAAAAACGAGTTTGTAAAAATGATGCTGAAATTGCGTGATAGTGATGGACACTGGGCGACCGAGTATAATTCGATTAGAATAGGTAGTCATGATATTACCTTGCAAGAGAAACCATCTGTGATACATACCGACCCTATGATTGCTTTAAAAGAATACGAACAGCAAGTACCGTTGGAATACTATTATGTCGATACAGCCCAGGACATTTTAGAAGAAAATATAGAGCAAGCAATTATAATATAAATATAATATAATATACTATAATATACTATAATATACTATACTATGAACGATGCTACCTTTATATATGAAACATTCTTGAAAGATTATATTTTTATGAATAAAATAGACCATATTATTAGTACTTTCTTAACGGATTGTACCATAGACCCCACGGATATTCCTGCCTTATTATTGCAAATAATTGACTGTTTACAGGAGCAATTCCAAGTGGTTTCCACAAAACGTAATATAACCCCGGAAGAAGCATATAAATTGTTTGAGCTGTATCGTGTGTATATCGTACAAAAAATCGTCTGTGAGTTTGATTTGAAAGAATTTAATAAAGTCTATAATAATTGCTTGCAATTAACTATTATGAAATTAGGATTTGTTAAGAAGAAAACAAGCTGGTTATGCTTTAAGACATAAGCTTAGTCTATGTGATGTTCTAGGGCAAACACAGGTACGGCAGGCCCGGCAGGGGCAAGTACAGGCACAGCAGGCCCAGCAGGGGCAACAGACACAGTTTCATGAATAGGCTCATATGATATCAAACTTTCTTCATCCGCCGGCGTGTTATTTATATCTTTTCTCTCTCGATATAATTCTAATGCTTTGTAATAACCGATGATTAGCGAGGCTACAACTGTCACAAAAGTATTAACCAACAATGGTAAGTTATCGATATCTATTGCGTATGCAACCCATATTATACTACCCACAATGCGGAGAAAAATAAACCAAGAACTAAAATCTTTGGTAGACTTCGTTTTCATGGTTTTTACCACTTGCGGTATATTATAAATCAAATTTATTATATTAGCTATAGTTATAAAGACATTCATAGTCATTGAGACATTATGGTCTATCAATGTTAGTTGCATGTATAAATATACTGGTGAGTTATATTTATATGTTAGATATATATATGTTAGATATATTACTGCATTAATCTACAGTAATTTTTCTAATTGTATATAAATGCCCAAAATCGTATACATATTAATAGGCATAATCTTACTGACCCTGACAACTACCTTAACCTTTCATTTTTTGGGCATCGAGTTCGCCGCCTATGGCAATTATTTACTATGGCTTATAGCTTTAGCTATCTTTTATGCTATCTTGCCGTCCGGTGATAATAGTATTTTTTAAGCCAGAGAATTATCAAACGAGGCTTCTATGTGTAATTGTTTCTTACTGGTCCGCAGTTTAGCTATAACGTGTTGAATAATATGCACCGGTAAGGTACTTTCCAAATTATTTACAATTTCTTCTACTGTTGGCTCGCGTTTTTTCTCCAGCTCAAATTTATTAATAAAATCTTCGATTTGTTTGCGCTTCTTCTTCTCAGCCATTAATTTTGTAATATTAGCAAAGTCTCTCGTGCTATTATTATCCTCCAATTTGGGTTTATAGACCGTTTTCATAGTGGTTTCAATGGAATCACATATTTCCGGTTTATTCAGTTCCGTAAAAGCAATTTGTTTGGGGGTTAACTCTGTTGGTTCGCCCAGTTCATTCGTCTTGATTTCCCCGCCGGAAAAGGTTAATATGAATAAACGGATAACTTTCTCTGATAGAGTCGGGCTGGTTTCTATTAGTCTATCGAATTCTTCTTTAGAGTGTTTCAGTAATTGCATCACGGGCGTGCGCTCTTTGGGTGATTTGGCTAATTCCACTTTAATATTTCTACTAAACTTTCCCCACGCAATCGAGCTAACACGGTGCGATTCATTTAATTCCCCGATTTTTAAAAATTGTTGAATGGTTGTCAAAATCCCGGCTAACAAATTTATCGTCCCTACAATAGCGGTAAACAGACTTACGTATTGACTAGGTATACGGTCTTGTGCAAAATTGGCTGTGCCGGTTACAGTACTCATAATAATCACCGGAATGGTGAACCAGATATTTAAACGCGAATAATTATTATGTGATTTAGAATGTAGCCACCGATAACACAAGGCTTTATCCGCCCAGTCAACTAATATTACTTCGTGGTCCGACGACCATTCAATATAGGGCTGATGAGCAGTTTCCACAGGAGAGGTTAGTACATCGTCGTCAATAGGAATCTCGGCATCTAGGTCCATTTATATATATTCATATTTTTTATATATATTTTTTATATTCATATTTTTTTATATATATTCATTTTTTTATAAATTTATCATATACTACTATATTAAAATATGACAGATTTAAACGAAATTATCGACAAGTTTGAATATATAAAAACTATGCGCTCTAAAATCTGCGCGATTTTTCAAGATGTAAAACAAAAATTACTGTATCTAAATAAAATATATGCAGATATTGTAAAAATACATTCGAATAAAGAGTTTACCTTTGGCTTAGATGCGTTTTATTTTCAATCACAGTTAATAGACATTGAGCATAATAATTTGGATAAAATCTTAAATATATTGACCAACCGTTTTTATTGTGAATATTATAAATTATATAAGATTATTGAGACTTATATTACCCAAGAAATAAATGATGTTAAGCTTAATGATAAGTTTTCCAATAAGAAAATCTTTCCCGTGTATAAAGATTTAGATAAAAACGCTAATTATGATTTTAGTCTCACGATTGAGATTCAGCGGATTATTGTTAAATATATAAATGATTTAACGGAATATTTGCGCATCAAGAATATTGAACTAAAAGATAATACTAAACATTCCAAGTTGGGTATAAATATAGAAAATATCGTTAACTATCAGCATTATTTTAATGCTTTATTACATGAGCGTATTCAAATGTTCGTGCGCTATTTGGAAGCCTTGAATAAACATCATACCAAATATATTAATCGCTTATTTATGAGTTGTAAATCCATGATTGATTCAGTTAATGAAGATATTATGACTAAACATTTTAATAACGACCACAGTATTACACCGGACAATGACACAGATACAGACATGGTTGACATTGTTGAAACGTTGGGCGAGCCGAATAATATAGAATTTAATGTCTTGGAAAAACCTAGTGCCTTGGAAAAGCCTATAGCTGAATTATTACACCGGTCTATATCTGATTTTGATTTGAATGCATTATAAACTCAATGCATTATAAACTCAATGCATTATAAGCTCAATGCATTATAAACTCAATGCATTATAAACTCAATGCATTATAAACTCAATGCATTATAAACTCAATGCATTATAAACTCAATGCATTATAAAATCAATGCATTATAAACTTAATAAAATATAAAATTGATTTATATCTTATTACAAAATAAAGAACAACATACGATACATCATGGAGAACAAGATAAACACGAAAATAGATAAGCATCAATCAAATTTCAAGGACGCCATTAAGGACTGGATACAAAAGAATAACGCACAGGTCATCTGCAACGAGGCCGATAATACGAGCGAGTTTATCCAATTTGTCTACGATTATAGTAACATGAATATTAATAAAGAAGATTTACAAAAACGCACTCGCGTAAAGAATGTGGTTCCGCAATGTGACTTATGTACGGCAAAAATAGCCAACGGTGAACAATGTACTAGACGTAAACAGGATGCCGAGACGCCGTTTTGTGGCACGCATATTAAAGGCCAGCCGTACGGCATTGAAACCAAAAAGGACACAACCAAACAGCAAACGAAGAAGGTGGATATTTGGGTCCAAGAGATAAAAGGTATAAATTATTACATTGATAGCACCAACAATATATATAAACCCGAGGATATTCTGTCGAACATTGCAAACCCAACGATTATCGCAAAATGGGCACTGAATGCAGAGCAGAAATATATAATTCCAGCGTTTGGTATCTAAACCAACCTTTTGGTAAGCGAAGCAATTGGAAAAGGTTGAGCCAAAACCAACCTTTTCAAAAAAGGTTGAGCCAAAACGTACTTTTTGGAAAAGTACAGCAAAACCAACCTTTTTATAACAACCTTTTCTAAAAAAGGTTGAACCAAAACGTACTTTTTAGAAAAGTACAGCAAAACCAACCTTTTTGTAAGCGAAGCAATTGGAAAAGGTTGAACCAAAACGTACTTTTGTAAGCGAAGCAATTAGAAAAGTACAGCAAAACCAACCTTTTTATAACAACCTTTTCAGAAAAGGTTGAGCCAAAACCAACCTTTTCACAAAAGGTTGAACCAAAACAATTTATTCGTATTATCGATTAGTTTATTTTTTTATTTAATATATATGGCAGACACAACAAGCACAGCAAGCACCGCAGACACAGCAAGCACCGCAGACACAGACACAAGCACAGCTATAACAGAAGAAAAATATAAATGTGTTATATACATTTTAACCGCCTGTAATATCACGTGTAATTCTTTCAAAGACTTACATGGTTTAGTCATTCCCCGCACGTTATGTGTAAACGAAGAGAAATACTTACAAATCCGTGCAGAATTGCCCAAGCTAAAGAAACATTTTTCATCTTCTTATTTGACGGCGCTCCAAGCCACCGCTACTAGTAAACAAAAGTTTCCCCTCTTAAATTTAATCCGACAGTTACTCCGCTCGTGCAATTATAAATTAACTCCCAAACGTATTACCGACGGCTACACATTATCCGGCGAGAAAAAGTATATTCGTTTGTTTACCATTGAGCGGATGAAGCTCTAAGTACGTTTAGTAAAAGTATTTTTTGAGTATGGTATACAATTGACCGAAGCATACCGGGTCTCGATGTTGGACGTGCGTGCAATTCGTTTCATATATATGCAATCGCTCTGTTTCATCTAGGCTCCGTAAGCCAAGTAAATCGTCTTTATACAATACCGTCTCTCGTAAAGGGATAATATTATACTCCTTATCATAAAAACTAAATTTCGCACTTTCGGGCGGGTGTACAACATCATCAAAGGGTGACCATATAACAATATAATTTCTCAAAGAGCAAATATTCTCTTTATATTGCTTCGACAAAGCCGTCTCTCGTTCATTATTCAAAAAAGGTAAATACGAACATTTCTCTAGATACTCTCCTAAGCGTGTCGGGTCCCGCCAATACCCACTTAGTGCAAAATGCTCTTGATAAAACGGTGTATACGGGTCGAATTCTGTATTTAGCATAACTCCGCCGTTCGGCGAAGCTAAATTTATTAAATTGCGCACGGGATAGCCATTGCAATTTTCCACATAACCACGCGCCAGTAAACCACCTTGGGACATACCCAGAAAGTCAAACCCGTGTTCTAACGCAGGTATAGCGTAAATCGTATCGCAGAGCAAGTCTAATTGTTCCATTAAAGGCATATATATGCTATTTTGTTTCCCATTCCCGAGTTCAATATTAAACACTGTGCGCTCAAATGTCTTTTCTAACCACGTACTTAGCAAATCCATTCGGACCGCGGAACTAGCAATACCGTGTAATACTACGATAGGCAACGCCTCTACGCTCGGCAAAGCATCTACGCTAGGCAAAACATTCGCGCTCGGCAAAGCATCTACGCTCGGCAAAATATTCGCACTAGGCAACGCTGGGTATTTTATAGGCAAAGCACCCACGAGAGAAAAAACATTAGCCATCACCAACAATAAATACTTCCAGACCATATATAATATATTCAAACACAATATGTTCTTAATATGTTATACAATAAACTATTCACTTGGTCGCATAGTATTTCTCTCTTGAATGACCGCCTCAAGGACGCCGTTACAAGAATTTTGTGTGTGCATAAATTGACTTAAAGCTTTAATATCTTTCGGCAAACAGGCCCCGCCAAAAGATATCTGACCATCTCTACCCGGCACGTTGGTATGCATGGGGTTAATCCAGTGATTATTTAACATGAGGTCCTTGACATCGTGGAATTCCACTTGGATTTTATTACATAATAAAAATATTTCCGTAAAAAATTGCACTTTGGTGGCGTAATAACTATTACACGCTAACTTGGTCATCGCCGAAGTACTGGCGGTAGTTATCGATATTAAGGCTTGAGGAAATAACGTTTTATAAAAACTTTCCACTATAGCCGTGCTCGGTTGAGAGTATTTGGTATAACCCAGAATAATATGGGTCTGCTCGGCGAAATCTTGGACGGCGGTATTCGCCGATAAAAACTCTGGATTGTGTATAATTGTCAAGGCAGGGAATGTATTATTCATAGTGTCACAATACAGTGGAAGAACCGTTGATTTTATTAAAATAATACCCGTATACTTGAGTTCGTTTAATAAATATAAAGTATTATCCAGTTCATCCGTATTGTAAGTTTGACGACTCTCCACGTAGGGGGTTGGTAGACAGATATAAATCATTTTGGCGGGTAATAGCGCTTCGAGTATGTTGTCACTGCCTTGCTTGTCTTGCTTTTTATACTTATCATATACGACCACCTCTTCTATCATATCTTTATTTTGCATAAACGTCCAAATGGCCTTACCCACAAAACCTAAACCACAAATACCGACAATCATAATATTATAAGATGATATTATTTTTCCATATTTTTAACCTGTTAAAACTCTGTATAGGCTATATAACGACAATATACGGTAGGCACCGCAACACTGGTAGGCACCGCAACACTGGTAGGCACCGCATCGCTGGTACTTAATGCAACACTTGTAGTTACCGCATCGCTGGTACTTACTGTTTCGCTTGTACTTACTGCATCACTGGTACTTACTGCATCGCTTGTACTTACTGCTTCGCTTGTAGGCACTGCTTCGCTGGTACTTAATGCAACACTTGTAGTTACCGCATCGCTGGTACTTACTGCTTCGCTTGTACTTACTGTTTCGCTTGTAGGCACTGCTTCGCTTGTAGGCACTGCTTCGCTTGTATGCCCTTCTTGCATACTCTCTATGGTCAGGTAGTCATAATCATAGTCATAACCAACATAATACAAATACTCATCATTATAGGCTGTTTTATTTTTAATAGTTACGATTTGGTCCATAGACTCGGCTTCGGCTTTGCCTTCGTCCATAGCCTTAGCCTTCGTAATTAACCGGGTTTTCCCCCAGCTGAAATTATCCATATGTATTAGCGCATAGGTATAACACCCTAAACTAACTATACCCGAACACGTAAAAAAAACAAGATAAGAAAAATAATAATACAGACTACTTTTGAAAGCTAAAGGGCGAATAAAGATTGGAATTAGAAACACATAAAATACTGGTATAAATAAAATAATACTCAAATACAGCATTAACATTGTCGGCTGTGACGCTACCGCAATGATAAAATAAATCGTAGCGAGAAACACGAACGGCGTAAGCGCGAACGTCAAGACATTTACTAGAGCTAATATGCGCTCACACCAGTTTATACCCGGTAAATAGACCAACAGCAAATCATTCGTATTCGCACCCAAATTCCAGCGCCGCCGTTGAGATAAAAACACGGCTACATTGGTCGGCACCGCCGTATAGGCCACTGCTTTCAGCGTTTGGCTAGTTTTTACATAGGGATATAAAGCTAACATATTACAGACATGATTCCTATCCTCGCTGGCGTACGACCGAATATGCGTCAGAATATTATCCCCGGCTTGGGGATAATAATTAAACTTATTTAAGATTTTCTCTCCACAGGTCTCAATAGATACGCGCAAGATTTGGTTGCAACCCGAGAGACAACTCACTTTCTTGGTTATATTTGCTTGGGCTTGCCGGCGTAAACATTGGGCGAAGGTATACTCGGCATATTGATAGAGTACAAAAGGCGAAAAGAAATTCATAGCTCGCGAAATGTCTACATAACCCACACAACCGTGCACGTTTGCGTCTTGGTCGAGACCTTGGATTAATTCATAGGTGCAATTATAGTCGAATATCGTATCAGCATCTATGCCGATAATGTAGTCAATGGGGGTAGTATAGATTGTGGCGAGTTCCGTGGTCAGGTACGTATTAAACTCAGCATCGGTGGTCGGCGGGGTTTGCATATTATATAAACCGCACGCCCGGCGGATAAGCACCAAAGAATCACGCTTGCCGACATTCTGCTCTTTTATAAGCACTATAACGGGTACTTGGTGTATCGTATTCGTATACTCGCCAGTATAGACCTGTACTTGATTTTTCTCCCCCGTCCAAGTGGTATATGTATATTGCGCCCCTGTCTCCTCGAGCTGTAATAAATTCTTTAAAAGTATATCGGTACTAAACGCATTTCCGGCACCTTTGACTTGTCCGTCACAAATAATAACTATGAGCCGTTTATCATGCGGGACCGTGCGTTGTTCTACTAAAGAATTTAAACTATTCCGCAATTCAGCTGTCGATTCATTATAACAAGGTAATACATAAATATAGTTGCGGGACTGAATACGATAAGTCTTGTCGGCAGGGTTACACATTTTGAAAAATAGATTTAGTATACTACTGGAAGCATTTAACGTGGTGGATAAACTCAAGAGACCGATATACACATACCATAACCGTTTATAAATAATAAAAGTATACATTAACACGAAATTTAGAGAGAAAAGACCAATTATTATTAAATATTTTTGCCAGGTTAGGTCCATTTATATTTAGTGGGTTATTAAAGGTTTAGTTAAATAGATTTAATTTAATTAATCTACTTTTAGAGAGAAAAGACTAATTATTATTAAATATTTTTGCCAGGTTAGGTCCATTTATATTTAGTGGGTTATTAAAGGTTTAGTTAAATAGATTTAATTTAATTAAGCTACTTTTAGAGAGAAAAGACCAATTATTATTAAATATTTTTGCCAGGTTAGGTCCATTTATATTTAGTGGGTTATTAAAGGTTTAGTTAAATAGATTTCTTTTTTATACAAAATATATATAATTAAATTAAATTAAATTATTTTTTTTATTTAGTCAATATATAAAATGGCATGGACGGCACAAACTCAAGCGGATTCGAGAAGTTGGTATAGTGTAGCCTCCGATTCTACAGGAGATAAGTTGGTCGCGTGTGTTTATAATGGCTCTATTTATACTAATGCGAGTGCAGGTAATGGCGCTTGGACTCAACAAACTGGTGCACCGACCAATGCACTTTGGGCCAGTGTAGCCTCCGATTCTACTGCTGGCGATAAGCTCGTCGCGTGTGCTTATAGTAATGGTATTATTGGCTCTATTTATACCAATGCGAGTGCGGGTTTTGGCGATTGGACTCAACAAACCGGTGCACCGACAAATGCATTTTGGCAAAGTGTCGCCTCCGATGCTACAGGAAATAAGCTGGTCGCGTGTGTTTATGCTGGCTATGGCTCTATTTATACCAATGCGAGTGCGGGTTATGGCGATTGGACTCAACAAACCGGGGCACCACTTTCATTTTGGAAGAGTGTCGCCTCCGATGCTACAGGAAATAAGCTGGTCGCATGTAATGTAGCTAATGGTTCTGGTGGCTCTATTTATACTAATGCGAGTGCGGGTTATGGCGATTGGACTCAACAAACCACCGGTTTACCACCGGCCAATGCAAATTGGGAGAGTGTAGCCTCAGACCAGTTTGGAAATAAGCTGGTCGCGTGTGTTAATGGTGGCTCTATTTATACCAATGCGAGTGCGGGTAATGGCGATTGGACTCAACAAACCGCCGGCTTACCGCCCACTGCAAATTGGTACAGTGTCGCCTCCGATACTAGTGGAGATAAGCTGGTCGCGTGTGTTTATGATGGCTCTATTTATACCAATGCGAGTGCGGGTTTTGGCGCTTGGACTCAACAAACCACTGTAGTACCGACCAATGCACAGTGGCGGAGTGTAGCCTCCAATGATGTAGGAGATAAGTTGGTCGCGGGTGATGGGTCACCTGGTTATATTTATACCTTTGGAAGTCCCGCCCCTACGCCCGCCCCTACGCCGGCACCCACACCCGCCCCTACGCCTGCACCTACGCCTGCCCCTACGCCGGCCCCTAGTCCGTCCAACGGACCCTACTCGGTTGAGACCGTCACCATTTTTACCAACCAAATCTATACTCCGACCACGGCAGACGAGCTAGCTGGAGTCACTCAACAAGAAATTACAAATTCTACGGGCCAACCCACCACGGTCACCGGTACTGAATCCGGTAGTGTGATAATATACACTTTAACCACTGGGTTTGCCTCCCAAGCTGCCGCCGAATTAGGTGAACAACAAATTATTAATATAGTTTGGGACCCCGCCTTAGGAACGGTGACCTATACATTTAAAATTATCTTTGAACCCGCCATTAGCAACATTTGTTTCCCGGCGGGGACGCCTATTACCACTGACCAAAGCCCCATCCCGATTGAAGACCTGCAGTCCCAGGTACATACTATCCACGGTCAAGTTATTCAACACATCACCCAAACTCGAACCTTGGACCCCTACCTCATTTGTTTCGAAAAACACGCCCTCGGCAGACATGTGCCTAATCAAAGAACCCTGATGTCAAAAGACCACAAAATCGAATTTAACGGGCAACTGGTGTCGGCAGAGCGGTTTCTCCACTATTCCCCAGAAGTGAAAAAAGTGAAATATACCGGGGAAATATTGTACAATGTGTTATTAGCCACCTATGAAACAATGCACGTGAATAATTTAGTCTGCGAAACCTTACATCCAAACAACTTTATTGCGAAACTTTACACTACCAATTTAAATGAAGAGTATAAAAGTAACATGATTAGGCTGATGAATCATAGCATTCTTACGAAAGATTATTCCACTTATAAAAAAATAGTCACACAATTATTATAAATTATTATAAATGAACGTAATATGACAAACTATACCTTTGCATACTTATTAACAGCGTAGCAAGTACATCGCCAACTTTGTCAGCTTTTATCGGTAGCAAAAAAAACAGTTACCGCGCACTTGAAAAGTACAAAGGTGTAGAAAAATCGCATATTTTTTATTTTTATTTATATTTATTTATATATAAATATAAATCATGAGCACATTACGTAGAGCATCAATCCGTAGAGAATCAATCCGTAGAGAATCAATCCATAGAGAATCAACAGGGCTGGCCTCCACACCTAGCCCCCCGATTAAATGTTTAACGTGGAATGTGTGTTGGGGGTGTATGTCTAATAACCCAAATGATGGTTCGGCCAACGCAATCGCAAATAAATGTACCGATTTATCCAGCGAAGCCGCCGCCGCCGTAGCCGGTCCAGAAGAAATATTCGTATGTTTAGACAATGTTATAACTACTATACAAGCAGGAAATTATAATTTAATTGGTTTACAAGAATCGTCCAATTGGGAAAAAATATACGCCCAAATATCTAATTCCCATCATTACATCAATGTAAAAATTGAAAATTCATCTAACCTGGGGGTAGATTTAACTACTTTTTATGATAAATCGCGATTTACCATAGTAGAAGTCTATTTTGGAAATATTACACGTAACGGTTCGGATGTTCGTCCATATCAAATAATTTTGTTTAAAGATAAGGACGGTAAACTATTTTATTTTATAAATTTACATAACGCTCATCGGGTAAGTAAACCTGAATTAGCCGCTTTTTTAGCCATGGGTATTAAATTACCTACCGCTCCCACTCCCGTCCCCGTCCCGCCAAACCTTAATATTATACTGCCTCTAAGCGGAAATCCGGCTTTAAGCCAAGGTATCGCCCAAGTAGTGGGACAGGTATATAACTTTACCTATGAGGCCGACGGTGAAATGCAAACAAGTACAGTAGAAGCCTATTTTGCTCCCGAGAGAAAACGTAAAGCAACAAATATTCCAGTTATTCTAATGGGTGATTTTAATGATGTGGGACCCTATAATACAACCACCCATTCGCGCGACAACCCCGACTATTGGACAGGCATAACTTTTAATGGGGTCGAGGCTAGTTTACGGGGGTCTAGTTTACGGGGGTCTAGTTTACGGGATGCGCCCAGCCCTCCGCTAACGTGTTGTGCCGGCAGTGGAGAAATTCGCACAGCAGGTGGTGAACGTGACACCCATTATGGAGATTATATTTTAAATGGTGGTGATATTATTGTGAGTGAGCCCTGTAGAATCCTGACCGACTCCTTCGACCAGGACGCCGACAGATTTCCCACCTCGGACCATTTACCAGTGACGGCTACGTTTATCTTGACGTCCCCAGTATCGGGGGGGAAGCAGCGCACCCAGCGAAAAAAAACCTACACCCGGCGAAAAAAAACCTACACCCGGCGAAAAAAAACCTACACCCGGCGAAAATCACCACACACTAGGCGGAAAAAAAATAAATAATAAAAAATAAATAATAAATAATAAACCAAGTGTGCTCTAGATATAGATATAGTTATATATATGAAAATATAAATAATGTATCGTATTATTATTATTTCTTCACAACTTTCACCTTCTTTTTCACAACGACCTCACTCTGTGTTCGAGTACTACCAATATATTTCGTATATTCATTTTTTAATATGTCCAATTCATTCAACCACAACTGGGTTTCCGAGGTCTGTTTTAACGTAGTTAATTCCAACATTTTTCTCTCCTTTTCCTGATTAATTTTCAACACATTTTCGGCGGTTACGCTATCCATCGGCAAGCGGACGAGATATTTATAATCTTCGTCGTCATCTACCACCACATACTCCCGCTCCTTTAACAGCGCCGAGACCACGCTAGTCTTCTTCTTGCGTAAATCCAAACTGTCATCTAATAACTCGCCAATGAACCGGGCTTTATTCGCCAGTACACTCGCTTCCTTTTCCAAGGCCGTTAGTTGATAAGCTTTACGTTTCACATAAAAGTCAGAACGAATGCGCATATAGTGTGTAATCAAATCTTCTACCGTGTCAAACTTCAACAATTTCTCATTTTCGTCAAACGCATGCATATTCGTAGTGCTTCGCGTCGTGTAGAGTTTGAGTAATTTTTCTAAACCATTACACCCGTGGTCGCCCTCTTCAGCGATTAACGGCGCAATCATGCCCGGCGCAAAAGTCAGCGTAATATCCACTAAGGTATCAGTACTCATATCCGTATAATCTTTAATACCGCACGCCAGTTTCTTTTTCTCTTTCTTTTCGTCTTTGTCTTTGTCTTTCTCCCCACCTTTTGCACTGGTCTTTTTACTGTTTTTCTCATTTTCGAGTAAATCTTCGATAAATTGTTTATAGTCGTCCGTCCAAGTACCAATCGGCAATTCTGTAATACGCACTTGTTTCTCGTTTACGACTTCGTATTTACCGCGAAACAAATATTTACTCTCCGTTATGGGCGTAATCGTGCCTTTAAAACCTTCATAATAAGGTATCAACTTAATATCGCTCGTATCTGCCTCCAACAGTTTTTTGCTAATATATTCAATCAGCACCAAAGGGTTATAACAGAGTATATCTGTACTGAAACCCGTGCCAATCCCTTTGCTCCCATTGATTAAGAGTAGGGGCACAATCGGCACGTAGTGCATCGGCTCCACACTATAACCATCATCTTCCAAATAGGTCAAGACCGCATCATCGGTTTCAGGGAAAATATACCGCGTCACCGGATTCAATTGCGTAAAGATATACCTTTCCGAGGCCGAATCATCCCCGCCTTGTAACCGCGTACCAAATTGTCCGTTGGGTTCCAAGAGATTAATGTTATTCGACCCGACAAAATTCTGCGCCATATTTACGATGGTCCCATTTAAACTCTGTTCGCCGTGATGATAGCGACTCAATTCAGAGACGGACCCGCTCAGTTGCGCCACTTTAATCTCGCTGGTCAAACGCCGTTTAAAGCACGTATAAAGCACTTTGCGCTGACTGGTTTTCAAACCGTCAATATTCGGAATCGACCGCTCACAATCATACTTGGAAAAATGAATCATTTCTTTCGTAATAAATTCTTCATAAGAGACCTGGGTCTTACTTGTATCTAAATAATCTGACCGATTATACGCCGTCAACCACTCTTTGCGGTCCTGCGCCCGCTTCTTGTTAAACGCCATATCAATCGCATCCCGGCTATTGGCCCCACTACTGACAAACTCGACAGTTTTTTTATTGACAAAATATTCTTTGAATTCTTTGCTTGTACTCGTACCTAACCCCTTGTAATATTTGCATTTCCAGCCTTTCGGGCTCTCGCCTTTAGCCCCCGTACCCTCCGCTTGTTTCCATTTCTCATATTCCCCGTCGCTATAAAAGAGCAATTCTTTCCCCCCTTTTTGCGCTTTTATAATCGGCGTATTCATAAACCCTATAAAACCGGGGATATTCAGGAGGCTCTCCCATTCGGCGTCAAAGAGATTAATACCGAGCCCCTTAATATGACTCCCGTCTAAATCTTGGTCCGTCATAAAGAGCACTTTACCATACCGCAACAACGCAGTCACGGTTTCGGGGGTGTATTTTTTTCCCGCTTCTAAGCCGAGGATTTGCTTCAGTTCATGGATTTCTTTATTTTCTGCGATGCGCTTATTGGCTTCGCCGCGCACATTAAAGAGTTTGCCTTTCAAGGGATAGACGCCAATTATATTGCGGTCACTCGTGGATAAGCCAGAGATAATACCGGCTTTGGCTGAGTCACCTTCGCACAAAATGAGCGTGCATTCTCCGCTCCGCTCCGTCCCGGCTAAATTCGCGTCATTCAATTTGGGAATACCGCGAATGCTTTTGGTCTTGGCACCATCATTCTTTTTAAGGACTTTATTTTCTTTGACTTCGGTGAGAGCGCACGCGGCCTCCATAACACCCATCTTGGCGATTTTTTCAATGAATTTATCACTGACTTCGCAGGTGGAACCAAAGGCCGACATGGGCGTATTCATATAATCTTTCGTCTGACTTTCAAAGGTCGGGTTGTCAATGTCACACCGCACAAAGAGCCACAGTTGTTCTTTAATCGTGTTGGGTTTGACCTCTATCTTTTTTTTGAGTTTAATAAAGGCGGTGACCTTGCGAATGATTTGGTTTAAGATATAGTCGACGTGTTTACCGCCTTTACCCGTATAAATCCCGTTCACAAAAGAGACTTGGGTAAATTCTTCTTTCGGAGCTAAGCAGACCACGTATTCCCAACGCTCGTTGGCTTCTTCATACAAGCGTACGGTTTCGGTTTTCCCGCCGATATAGAGGTCAACGTATTGCTGAAAGTGTTTAATCGGGACGAGTTCGGCATTATATTTCACCTTGACGGTTTTGTCGGTAATTGCCGCCACGTCGTATATGCGCCGTTTAAATAAATTCAACATATCTGCACTTAACCCGGCGGTCAAGCCTAAGCGTTGATAGTCGGGTTTGAAGGACACGGTCGTATAAGGTTTTTTCGACGAACACTTGCTAATCTTGGGCGGGTGAATGGTATTCAAGTTGTCTGTGAATTCTTGGATGTATTTCAAGCCCCGCACATGGTCGATGGTTTCGATTTTTCCCCACGTGGACCAGATTAAGACCAGCTTGAACCCAAACCCGTTCTTCCCGCCGGTAATTTTCTTTTGTTCTTTATCATAATTCGTAGAGGTGCGTAAATGTCCGAAAATCATCTCGGGAATCCAGAGGTCTTCTTCGGGATGTTTTGCGACATCAATCCCGTTGCCGTCATTCGTCATAGTTATCGTACCGTCGGGTAAAATATCAATTTGAATGGCTGTGACGGGTAAAGCATCGGTCTTCCCATTCGCAAGGGCTTGGGTCATCCGCACACAATGGTCGCGACAATTCACAATACCTTCGTCAAAGAGTTTATATAGACCAGGGATAATTGTAATTTGTTTGGCTATAATCTTTTGGGTTGTATCGTCAAAGATAAATGTGTCATAATCGGTTAATTCCATGGAGCCGGTATAAGTGTCGGGATTATCTAGGACGTGTTGCTTATCGGTTTTAATTTGATATGTTTGGGCGAGCTCCTTATCCGTATCATTTAGAGCCGTTAAATTTTTTGGTGTGGTATTATTGGACTTGTTAGCCTTGGGTGTGGTATTCTTTGAGGAAGCCATTTTCTGTGTTGAAAGTGTATTATATCATAGCATTATATCTATAAATCATTTTCAATTTTTATATTTAAATATATATAAATGGTTAAATCGCGTAAGCGCAGCCAGCATAAGCGTAGCGATACTTATAAGCGTAGCCAGAGCCAGCATAAGCGTAGCAATACTTATAAGCGTAGCCAGAGCCAGCATAAGCGCAGCAATACTTATAAGCGTAGCAAGAGCCAGCATAAGCGTAGCAATACTTATAAGCGTTGCCAGAGCCAGCATAAGCATAAGCGTAACCAGACCAGAAAATTAGGAGGCATGCATAAAACACCACGGTATACACCCTATGGAAAAACACCCTGCCCTACCGTTGCCTCTGGTAAACCATGCATCGACCCTGCCCGAAGACACGAACAACAATATTCACACCCTCCCTCATGTAAATATGGTGAAGAATGTAAACGTGTAAACCCTACGCATAAATTAGAGTTCTCGCACAAGGAACCATGTCCGTTTGGAAATCGATGCATACTGACGCATGCCGAGCATTTTGAAAGATTTAGTCACCCAGAAATTAAAGTTGTGAATTATACTGATATTGACATTGAGCAGTTATTAGATGACTGGTATGCTTTTTTAACACACGGACACGGCCCACCACCAAACAATATGCAATTAAAAATTCCCCCTTATATTAAGAACATAAAAGATACTCCCTTGTATAAATTATTAAAATATATTGCATGTCATAGTGCGGACATAATAGCTACAAAGGGTTTAGACTTCTTATATTTATTTTTGCACCGTTTAAATGAACAAGCCATAGATATAACCGTGGAGGTCGATGATACAGAGCCCGAACTGCAAGCATGTCTACTTAAATTGTACCCGCCGGACGCGAATGGTAAACTATATTTAAACGGTAGCCAAATAATGCATGCTATAAAACCCAGCGAAGAGCGGTTATGAGCAACAAAGATAAAAATTACAACGCACTTGACAAATGCGAAGATGTAATAATATATAAATTAAGAACAGTACAGAAAAACAGACTTTTATGTGAAGCAGATTAACACATAAACCCAAACGCATACATAAACCCAAATGCAAACAAAATGGAATTAATAGATAGAACAAAACATTTATTTTTATACAAGTTAAATTAACATAATTTTTTGCTTTAGTAAATGTATAAAATGGCTTGGACCGAACAAACCGGCGCGCCAACCTCTGGAAATTGGTACAGTGTAGCTTCCGATACTAGTGGAAATAAGCTGGTCGCGTGTGTTCAGGGTGGCTCTATTTATACTAATGCGAGTGCGGGTTATGGCGATTGGACTCAACAAACCACCGGTTTACCACCGGCCACTGCAAATTGGGAGAGTGTAGCCTCAGACCAGTTTGGAAATAAGCTGGTCGCGTGTGTTAATGGTGGCTCTATTTATACCAATGCGAGTGCGGGTTATGGCGCTTGGACTCAACAAACCACCGGCTTACCGCCCACTGCAAATTGGAACAGTGTAGCCTCCGATACTAGCGGAGATAAGCTCGTCGCATGTGCTAATCCTGGCTCTATTTATACCAATGCGAGTGCGGGTTTTGGCGCTTGGACTCAACAAACCGGCGCACCGACCACTGCAAAATGGTACAGTGTAGCCTCCGATACTAGTGGAGATAAGCTCGTCGCATGTGATTATCAAGATGGTACTAGTGGTGGCTATATTTATACCAATGCGAG
>Ga0209086_10000752_pt1 | contig 27182 bp, 19 predicted proteins | sample M_130207_XF_Meta_FD_187312 | JGI IMG/M metagenome (GOLD analysis project Ga0209086, IMG submission 187312) | Freshwater microbial communities from Lake Montjoie, Canada to study carbon cycling - M_130207_XF_MetaG (SPAdes) (version 2) | ecosystem: Environmental > Aquatic > Freshwater > Lake... | reverse complement strand
CTAATTATTTATATAATAGTAATGACTATTAAACATTTAGTAATATCTGGGGGTGGTCCACTTGGACTACGTTATTTATCAGCTTTACAACATCTAGAAAAAAATGATTATTGGAAATTGGAAAATATTGAAAGCATATATGCTACATCTATTGGGTCAATCATTAGTGTTTTTTTATGTTTAAATTTTGACTGGGAAACACTAAATAAATATATTATTGAGCGTCCATGGAAAGACGCATTTAAAGTATCTGTTACACAAATATGGAACGTATATAATCAAAAAGGTCTTTTTGATAAACATTTATGCGAAATAATTTTAAAACCATTATTGAAGGCAAAAGACATTAACCTTAATGTAACACTTAAAGAATTTTATGACTTTTGCAAAATTGATTTACACTTTTTTGCATTTGATGTTAATAGATTTGAAACTGTCGAAATAAACCATAATTTATATCCTGATATGTTGTTAGTACAAGCATTGACAATATCTAGTTCTTTACCTGGCATTTTTGTACCATCCATTTTAGATGATAAATGTCTTATTGACGGAGGAGTTATGTGCAATTATCCTATTAATCAATGTTTACGTGACCACAGTGACGAAGAAGAAATTTTAGCCCTTAAAATGCATTATGTTAATAAAAATGATGATGGACACAATAGTAATAATGACAAAATAAATAACGGAAACTTATTTGTGAAAAAAGATTCATCATTATTGGAATATACTATTTGTTTAACAATTAATGCTATGAATTATATAAGAGATAGCGTTAAATTAGACAATATAAAAAATACAATTTTAGTTAATGTTTATACTAACCCATTATCATTAGAATATATTAAACAAACAATAAACAGTTCTGACCTAAGAAAAGATTTATTTGACCAAGGAGAAAATGATGCAATACAATACTTAAGTTACCTTGCAAATGCAAATGATAAAAACGAATATGATGAATATGCTAATGCTAATGCTAATGAATATGAAAATGAATATGAAAATGAAAATGAATATACTAATGAAAATGAAAATGAAAATGAAAATGAAAATTAATGGCTAAAATAATAAATAAACTACAATTGACAGTTGATTTATAGCACAGTATGTAAAAATTGTTCCATGGTTGATTTTGTTGGTTTTGCATCGTATTCGACTACTTGATTATCCTTGATTAATTTAATTGTAGGATAACCTTCTATCTTGTATTTATCCATTAGTTCATCTGTTTCAGCATTTTCATTTGTACAATTATATTCTGTAAATACTAGGTTGTAACCGTTAATATTTTTACCCTCATATTCTGATTTCAACTCTTCCCATTCTGGTTTTGCTGTTTTGCAGTGCGGACACCAATCAACATAAAATAGCATCAAATTGGCAGTTTTATTTGAATTTGTATTTTGTTTTCCTTCTCGATTTGCATTATAACTTGTCATAGATTCTGTATAAGATTTATAAATACTGTACCCAAACCATAAAAACAAAATTACTGCAATTAGCGCTAAAACAATAGTAATCCAAGACATTCCACTTGTTAAATTGCGTGCGCGCTGCATCATTGATGAAGAAGATGACCCAGCGTTCAATGAACTAGGGTTCAATTTAGAAGTAAAGTGTTGTGAAGATTGCATTATATATACTAAATAAGAATAATTTAGAATGTTTTTTAAACGAATATAAAGTTTATTTTGTATAATTAACTAACAAAGTATGCTAATTAGAGATGATACTGGTAAAATAATTATCATTTTTAGAAAAGATTGCAAAAATGAATTATTTTATAATACAAAAATATATACTATTATGAGTCAATATAAAGAAAAATTTGCAAATTCTACATTTATTGTTCCCCCTAAATCAATTATAAATATAAAACAAAATTATAATACAAATAAAAAACAAAAATACAATGATGAATCTAGTGATGACTGCAGTGATAATGATAACTAATATAGTTTGCATTTATTATTTTCTAAATACTATATATGAACAACACTAAAAGAAACCATGCAACAAAAAAAACCAGGAAAAATAAAGAAAGAGTATTTAAAAAAAACGACTTCTATTCTGGTGATGGATTTGTAACAAGTTTATGGGGACCTGCTGCATGGCATTTGCTTCATACCATTAGTTTCAATTATCCAGTAAATCCAACATTAGAACAAAAACATCAATATTTAAATTTTATTCTTTCTTTACAAAAAGTTCTTCCTTGTGCTGCATGCAGAAAAAACTTAACTAACAATTTCAAAAAATTGCCTTTAAGAATGTCAAGTATGAAATCACGAGACACATTTTCACGATATATTTATAATTTACATGAGTTAATAAATAAAATGCTTAATAAAAAATCAAATTTAACTTATTGTGATGTTAGAGAAAGATATGAACATTTTCGGTCTCGTTGTACTGACCCAAAACCAAAAGTGTTTACTATGTCACAGTTAAAAAATACTAACAAAATAAATAAAAATAAGACAAAAAAAGAAAAAGGCTGTACAGAACCGTTGTATGGTAAAAAAGCGCGTTGCATTTTAAATATTGTTCCTGATGAAGAAAAAGGACCATCCATCCAAATTGATAAAAAATGTATAAAAAGCAAAGAATGAAACATGAAATCTTAAAGCATTTCACCATATTGTTCTCCTCTCAAAGTTTCTTCTGTTTGTTTTATTCTTGATATTGTATTAATTAGATTTTTATTTGTAATTGATAAATCACTCTTTCCATATATATCATTGATTTCTATATGTAAAGATACCAAGATATCACTATCTCGTCCTTCATCATAAATATCAATATTATTTCTTATATAAATTCGCAATGAATCTAATTTTAAGTCTATGTCTTTATTCATATATTTTTTAGTTGTTAGTTCACTTGTGTATAATATTATGCCATCATTAATAAACTTTTGTGGATCTATTATGATTATTTCATTGGAACTTGTTAACCATAATATTACTGAATGACCAACGTCTTTGCCCTTCTTTGGATAATTCATTACAGTTATAATTGATTGATTTGTATTAAAATTATATTCTGTCCTTAGTAAAATAAGTTTATTTTTAATTCTTTCAATAAATCTGTTTAAAATATCTTTTTCAGATAACTCTTCGTCTGGTTTTCTACCGGATAACATATACCATTTTGAATTTACATTTAATTCTTTGTTTAAAATGTTTGACATTTTAACTGAATTTAATGCTTTAGACTTTTTGGTCATTATATTGAGTGATAATTCTTCAAATGTTGGTAAATCAATAGTTTTTAAAAAGAGCATAGTGTTTAATGTACATGTTCCATAATAGTTTCTAAATATGTCAGATACTTCATTTGCTTGTTTTATTCTTTGTATAACTTCATTATCTGTTACATTTTTCATTCCTTTTGCAAAAGTAACTAACAATGCCATTATAAATAAAACTAATTGTAAGTTTGCTCCACCTTTTTGTTTTGGCATGTGTCTTAATTTTAATGTTTTCGTTTTCGTTTTTAACATTTTATTTTGTTTTTTGTATTTATTGTATTTTGTTAGTTTGTTTTTATTTCTTTTTACAAATCTTTTATTTGTTTTTCCTCCACCAATAAATTCTTGACCTTCCAAAAGTATCTTTGCAAAATTATAAACTAACAAATTATTAAATTCACATTCTGTTTTTGGTTGAGAATTTAATGTATTATTTATTATTTGTTCAATAGGTATTTTTGTATTTATATTTTTAATGTTTTCTTCCATATAGAATTATAATATATTATTCTGATTACAATAATATATTATTTGTTAGTTATAACTAATTATTACAGTTTACATTCCGAATGTTGAAAAATCATTTAAAACAGGAATAGGCATAGTAGATGGATTAAATGCACCATATGTTGGCACCTTTTTACATTCAAAGCTGGGCTCTGGACATCGTGCACATGGTTCACATGGTGGACATTTAGATACATCAAAATTATCACCATAAGGTACTTTAATCACTGTTGGCGCAGGACATACTGGAGGAACAACTTCTGACTTCAAAATGTATAAATCTTCTTGGCCTGATGGTATCATACTTTTAGGAACTCCTTGTGGCAATGAATTATAGTAAGCACTTGAATCATATGTTGCTGCAACATTGCCTGAAGGACCTTGAATCATGTTAGCAGCACTAGAAGCTATAGAAGTAAAAGCACTAGCATAATCAGACCCCTTTGAAACGGAACTAGGGTCATATTGATTAATGGTATTATCAGCGTCAGAATAAGCGTAAACATTATCCGAGTAATAAATAATCTTGTTACCATTTGGCCCAATAATTTGCACAGCCTTCTTTCCATTAGCTTCAATTATAGTTGCAATGCCACCATTTGGCCCATAATATTTCTTTACGCTTGATATATCTGGAGTTTGGTTAGTATCAATGTAATAAATTTCAGTAGTTCCGTTTTTATTTGTTATGACAATAGTATTATTATTGGGTGTTTCAATAACCTTAGCAGTAGCCCCATTTGGACCATAAAATATAGAAGGTAAAGAAGATTGGTCATAATGATTATAATTATCATAATCTGTTCCGCTAAATGATGATGATGTCTTGGATGTTGTACTAGTAGATGTTGCTTCAGATGTTGAACCAGTATCTTCAGTAAATGATACCTGTCCAGAACCATCCGCATTCTTGGTATAAAATACATTTGTCCCTGTATTTCCGGTTGTCATTAATGCAGTATTACCATTTGATGCAGTGTACATAGTAGAAACACCATAAGGACCAGTTTTAGAATCAGATTTGTTATAAGTAGTTTTGGTTCCATCTGAACTAGTAACAACTGCAACAGAATCAGTTACAGATGCTTTGGACCCATCAGGAGATACAAATTTTTTCGTTGGTTGTGTTTGGTCTAAGCTTTGAGATTGGCTGGTATCATCTGTAGTTTGAGTAAATGACACTTGTCCAGAACCGTCGGCATTCTTGGTATAAAATACATTTGTCCCTGTATTTCCTGTTGTCATTAATGCAGTATTACCATTTGATGCAGTGTACATAGTAGAAACACCATAAGGACCAGTTTTAGAATCAGATTTGTTATAAGTAGTTTTGGTTCCATCTGAACTAGTAACAACTGCAACAGAATCAGAAACAACAGCTTTGGAACCGTCAGGTGATACAAAGTTAGTCATGCTTGAAAATCCCTCCGTAAAATATTTACTATTTCCTAAAAATTGGAATAAAATAAGTCCTACCAATAAAATAAGGAAAACAATTAAGAATTTATTGTACATTGTATAATTTATATAGTGAAAAAAGTTCACAAAAATAATTGATTTGTTTTATTATTTTATGTATTTTTATAAATAATATGATGAGTAATAATAGTGATTGGATTAGTGCCACCATTATAGAAGACGATGATAGTGATACTGATAACAAAAACAAAACAGAAGTAGTTATTATAAATAAACCAAAACGTAAAGTAAAAGTAAATGCAAGACCAAAAGTGGAATTATTGGAAACAGAACAAACACAAATACAAGAAGAAGAAAAAGAAACACAAACAAAAGAAAAAACAATAAGAATGCGTTCTAGTAATATATTGAAGCATTGTTTTAATCCAAGTATAAATATAATAGAACTAGGAATTGATGAAGCAGGTCGTGGACCAATGTTTGGTAGAGTGTATGCTGGTGTAGTTGTTTTGCCTAAAGATAATCCAAATTTTAAATTTGATTGGATGAAAGATAGTAAAAAGTTTCATTCAAAAAAAAAGATTGAAGAAGTAGCAGACTATATTAAACAAAATTGTGTTGCATGGTCAGTTGAATTTGAAGATGAACAAAAAATAGACGAAATAAATATTTTGCAAGCAACTCAGTCTGCAATGCATAAAGCAATAAAAAATGTATTGATAAAATTGCATGCAAATGCAAATGCAAATGCAAATTTAGCAATAGAAAATATACTGTTGTTAGTTGATGGTAATTATTTTAAGACTTATTCAACATTAAATAAATCAAAAACAAAATTAGAAATAGTGAAACATTTACTTGTTGAAGGAGGTGATAATAAATTTTGTTCTATTGCTGCTGCATCTATTTTAGCTAAAGTTGAACGTGATAAATATATTGAAGAATTATGTTTAGAAAATCCAGAATTGTCAGAACATTATGGTATAGATTCAAATAAAGGTTATGGTTCTAAAAAACACTTAGATGGAATTAAAATGCACGGCATTACTAAATGGCATCGTAAAACATTTGGCATTTGCAAAGAATTTGCATAATAATTTTGTTATTGTTATGTTATGTTATGCACTGCACATTTCACATACTTCTTCTTTATCATCTATTTGTATTTGCATTTGGTGTTCTTTTTGTTTTTTTTCTGGTTCAATAGTAAACTGTTGTGCTTGATGCTTTGCTTTTCGTCTTAAATAATATATACCTGTCTTTAGTCCTTTTTCCCAAGCATAAAAATGCATTGATGTTAGTTTATTATACACTGGGTCTTCCATCCACAAATTTAAACTCTGACTTTGGCAAACATATGCACCTCTATCTGCAGCCATATCAATTACGTGTTTCATAGGTATTTCCCATACAATTTTATATTTATCACGCAATTCTTGTGGCAATATTGTTAGTTGTTGTATAGACCCTTTATTTGTAACTATGTTATTTTTAATTTGTTCATTCCATAATCCCATTTGAATTAAATCTTTCATTAAATATTTATTTACTATCACAAACTCACCAGCTAATGTGCGTCTACTATAAATATTACTTGTTAGTGGTTCGAAACACTCGTTATATCCTAAAATTTGTGATGTAGATGCTGTAGGCATTGGAGCCAACAGTGTAGAATTTCTTAAACCATGTTTAATAATGGATTGTTTAAGGCTATTCCAATCATATTTAGTCGAAGGAGTTACAGACCACATATCAAATTGTAAAATTCCTTGTGATGCAGGTGTTCCTTTAAAACTACTATATGAACCACCATATTCAGGACATTCGCGTGAAATCTGCTTATCATATTCATTTAACAACTCTAATAATTCAATGTTTTTGTTGCATGATTTAATTTGGTTTCTTAATTCTATTGCCATTTGATTGCTTTTTGTTAGTGCAGCATAATAAATAGTTTCAAATATTAATTTATTTACTTCCTTTGCTTTTTCTGAATGGAAAGGTATATCCATTAAAATAAAGGTATCTGCTAAACCTTGAATGCCAATGCCAATAGGTCTATGACGTAAATTACTGCGTTTAGTCTTTTCAGTTGGATAAAAATTAATGTCAATTACTCTATTTAAATTGTATGTTATAACTTTTGTCACTTCTAATAGCTTATCATAATCAAACTCTTTTGTTAAATGATTTACAAATGCTGGCAATGCAATAGAAGCTAAATTACATACTGCTGTTTCTTTATCGTCTGAATATAAGTTAATCTCTGAGCATAAATTTGACGATTTTATGGTTCCCAAGTTCTTCTGATTTGATTTTTTATTTGCTGCATCTTTATAACACAAATACGGTGTTCCTGTCTCCATTTGTGCGTCCAAAATAGCAAACCATAAGTCCCGTGCAGATACAGTTTTTCTTACTTTGCCTTCTGCTTCGTATTTTTCGTATAATTCTACAAAATCTTGTCCGTAGACATCACTTAATCCAGGACATTCATGTGGACACATTAAAGACCATTGTCCTCCAGGTTTTTTAACGCGTTCCATAAATAAATCAGGAATCCATAGTGCATAGAAAAGGTCTCGTGCTTTAAGCTCTTCTTCGCCATGATTCTTTTTTAAATCTAAGAAGTCAAAAATGTCGGAATGCCATGGTTCTAAATAGATAGCAAATGAACCGTTGCGTTTGCCTCCCCCATTTTTTACTAATCCGTTATGTGTTAAAAAATTATGGTGTTCTTCATTATCAACTTCAATATCAATAACTCTACCTGAGTAATTTTCAATACGTTCGTTTTCTATTACAATGCTGTATAAAAAATTATTATATTCAAAAAATGTAAATGTTTCGCTGGGTATTAAACATTTTTCTTGAAATAAATTACAAATAATAGGTTTTTTTGGTACTATCAAAACATAAGAAATTTTTTTAGTTTTAATTATTTTACCATATTTAGTTTCGTGTTGTTGTCCTATTCTATTTCTGATTGTTCCTGATGTTAAAATACCTAATCTTAATAGCATATATCTTACACCTTCAACAATAGATTGGGATGTAATTTCTAATACGATTTGATGATTAGTAACTTGTCCATCTGTTTCAAGAATTCCTTTTATAACATTTAATATTTTATTTTTAGAAAGATGTAATATTTGATTCATTATATGCTTTTCTTTATTATGGTCATACAACATATCATAAGTAAATTTAAACATATTTGTTCTACTCCATACTAATCGTATATTTTTATCGTTAATATAACTGTATGTTATATGAATATTTAATTTAGACAAATAATTTTCTATAAAAGCTATTGTTTCTTTTTTAGTTTCTTTATTTAACGAAACATATGCTAAATTATTTACTGAAGAAATATTTCCATCTCCCAATAATATTCCATACATACGACAATCATCATCTGTATAATGTGATATATCTTTTTCATATTTAGGTATTGGAAATCCAATAAAATCATTTTTTGTTATATTTTTTACTTCAATAAATTCAGGTTTAATTAAATTTCTGTCTAGGTCATTTATAATATTTGTAAATTTTACTTGACAAAAATAATCATTTTTAATAACCCATAATGGATGCATATCGGTAGCAATCAATGGTTGTAATGTATGTTTTATGTTTAATTTGTAAATATCTCCAAAATAGTTATAATCTAATACTTTACGAATTAAATACATATTACCATCATCAGTAATTACCTTATCTCCTATAACTATATTTTTAATAGCAATAGGACCTCTTTTTGAATATACAATTGTTTCAGGATGTACACATTGGTCAACATACCGTGCAGTATTATTAAATACACGCAACATCGGAACAATTCCATTTGATGTCCCATTAGTGCCCTGAATATGTGTTCCTTTTGCTCTTACATTATGAATATGTAGACCAATTCCACCCGCAAATTTTGAAATTAATGCACAATCCTTTAGTGTATCATAAATTCCAGCAATGCTGTCTTCTTCCATTGCTAATAAGTAACAACTTGATAATTGTGGTCTAGGAGTGCCAGCATTGAATAATGTGGGTGTTGCATGTGTAAAAAATTTATTGGACATTAGGTCATATGTTTCTTTAATAAGTGTTAAACATTCATTTTCATTCTGACTTGATAAACTATGAATACCAATGGAAACGCGCATCCACATATGTTGAATGCGTTCAACAACTTTGCCATTAATTCTAAATAAATAAGCACGTTCTAAAGTTTTAAAACCAAAATAATCAATCAAGTAGTCACGATTATGTTGTATCATAGAGTCAATTGTTTCTTTATGTTTTAAAGTAAAATGATAGAGTTCATTGGATACAAGTGGATTAGGGTTTCCATGTACATCAGTAAAATTATATAATTTAGACATTACATTTGAAAAAGATTCGTCTGTATTTTTTTGATGATTTGAAACAACAATACGTCCAGATAATGTGCCATAGTCGGGGTGTAATGTAGACATAGATGCGCATTGTTCGGCGGCAAGTTCATCTATTTTAGTGGTAGAAATGGTATCATATAACTGGTCAATTACTTTCATTGTAAGCTGTTGATAATTAATATGAATGTTAGCTTCTTGTCCTAATTTTTTGACCCTGTTAAGAATCTTATCAAATGCTATTTCTTCGTATTCTCCGTTTCTTTTCGTAACACGCATATCAAATGAATTGTTGTTAGCCATATTAATTATAGTAATATGTTAGTATATTTTTAAGTCACTTTTTATGAAGTTAAAATAATTTTATAAGAGTATATTATATGAAAAATACTTTTAAAGGAAGCATATTATTTTTATTAATAATTTTAATTCTAGCATTATATTTAGCACGATTTATACCAAATGTAAATGAAGGATATAAAAATTTGTCTAATGATTTAAAAACCCCTGGTGATTTTCCTAAATCTGTTAGTCAAGCTATTTTGGACGACTATCCACTAATAGGAAAAAACGAAGTATCTCATGATAGTGCTTCAAATATGTGGTGGCATTATCCAACATTTGGGCTTCCTTCTTTTAAACAAATAACCAACAATCTAAAATATTTTAAGAACCCAGATATAGGTACATGTACTAGACCAGAAATGTGCGGTGCTTTATATCATGATGCAAAAGTTAAAAGTAATATAATAACCCCTTTACCAGAAGCAGAAGAAGGACCTGGTGCCAGAGTAGGTTATTTCAGAAGTGAACCAAATATATTATTTTGGTCTATTCCAACAAATGAAAATATTTTGTATTAGGACTTCATAATAAGTTATTTATAAATACAATATAATGAAGGCATTATTGTATTTATAGTTAGTTTATTTTATAAATCTATAGCTCTATTTACTTCATAGAATCAGCAATCATTTTACCAATTTTTTCAGATAATTTTTCAGATGCAGCACTTAAAAGTTCATCCATTAAACTACTAGATTGTTTTGCGGCTGGTTTTACAACTGGAACTTGTTGTGGTGCAGCTTGCGGTTGAAAAATAACACCAGCCCTTTCTGACATTCTTAGCTGAACCATATGATTATCACTTGGTTCATGGATTGCTTCAAGATGATGAAGATGGTCAGTAGAGATACTTTCAAAATCAACCATTGAAGTTTTAGATGGATTGCTTGCATCAACAGTTGCTACAGTTGGTAAAAATAATACATGTGTATTGTCATGAAATAAAAATGACATATGTAGAACACGTTTCCAATGACCATGTCTAATAACAACCTTATGACCAATTCTAACGTGAAGCTTTCCGATAGACTTTTTAATGTCCTTACTCTTAGCATCTTTAAGTGATGCATATATTTCGTGAACTCTTTCACTTGCTTCTGTATATCCCATTTCACCAGGAATATAATCTTTAGCAATCCATACAGATTTCTTTGAACCATTTAGATTTACAGTTTTTGATGCCATTGCTGGTGGGATACGTGTTGCCGTAGCAAAAGCAGGGTTACTGGCCATAGCAGCAGGAACATTAGTAGCCGTAGCAAAAGCAGGGTTACTGGCCATAGCAGCAGGAGCAGCAGGAGCAGCAGGAGCAGAATAAGTCATAACATGTGCTCTTTCAGACATTATATATTAAAAATATAAAAAAAAATATACAAATAAAAAAATTATGAAACGCATTAATTTATATAATTATTTGGTTCAATATTAAATACAATTGGATTTCCATTATTAATATATTTTTTACCTACAATATTTAATTTTCCATCATTTGCATATAAATTTAATATTCCTAAAAAAGTGTCATATGATAGTTTATATAAATTATTTATTCCAAAAAAACCCTTATCAGTTTTTAAAGTTCTAATAGTTATATTTCTGAATAATATAATTTCTGTTGTTTCAATATTTAATATTTTAAAATCAAACGAACCATTAAAAATAGGAATAATCATAATTTCTCCTAAATATTTCTTTAATTCTCCATTATCTTCAAGCACCACAAATATAAATTTAACTGATATATTATAAGGCAATATATTATCAACGCAATTACACTTACACTTACAAATGCTCATTAAAATATATAATATATAAAATATTTATAATTTTGTCTTACTTATTTTTAATCTAATTTTAACAATTCTTCAATGTTATTAACCATTGTATATTCAAAATTTATAAAATCTTCTTCAAATATTTTATTAACTAATGCAATTGATTCATTGTCATAATATTTTTTATAATTATCATGACTAGTTGAATTAATTTTATTTTTTTCAAAAATTATGTTGCTTTTATTTGTTTCTAACCCAGAATCAATTAATATTTTTATAAAATCTTTTTCTATATTTTCAAGTTTACCTATATATTTTACGTCATATTTCGTTATATTAAATGTTTGTGTCATAAATGTATGTATAAATTCAAAAACAGATAAAGTATTTGGGTCTAATTTTAGATAATCTTTAAAATCACAACTTGAAAAATGAATATAATTAAAACTATCAAATTTTTGATGTCTTTCCTTAATAAATTTCCATCCAGATACTATTCTATCATATGGGTTTCTCACAAAACAAAATTTATTATAAGTATTCCATTTTATTTCATCCATTTTTAGAATTTCATTATGCAACGTACTTGTTTTAAAATAATCAAAAAAACTCATTTCTTTTCCTCCCCAAAACTTATCATTATCTAACTTATTTGTATTAAAAATATTATCATGGTCTTCTCTTAAATCTAAACATCTTATAAAATTATATTTATTAATCAACATTTTAGTTAAATAAGTAGAAGCTGTTTTAGGTATTCTTATAAATATTATTTGTTTTTCATGATTAATAAGAATCATATTACAAAATACATTTACTTTATTTTACATTAATTTACGAAATAATATACACTCTATACCAACTCCAGGAGAAAATGAAAATACTAGTCCATGTTTGGTATTGGAATTATTTCTGGTATTGGCATTATTGTTGAAAAGCATTTTTTCTAATACAAATAAAATAGAACATGATAACATATTACCATAATTATTAAGTACTTCTAAAGATATTTGAACATCTTTTTCTTCTAAATTTAATCCTTTTTTACAAGCATTTATAATTTTTATTCCACCTGGATGAACAGCCCAGTAATCCATATTTTTCTTTGTTAGTTTATTTTTTTGTAAAAACGATTCTATTGCTAAATTAATATTTTTTTCTATATAATTAGGCAATTCCTTTGATAATTTACATGTAATATTTTTAGAATTTATATTGAGTTGTATACCATCTTCTGTATTAGGTATAATATTTGACATCTTATCTATAATAACAATGCTATTGCTATCTGTTGTTAGTTGTTTATATTTTTTTCCAGTTAAAATACAACATGAAACACCATCTGCAAATATTGCATGAGTTATATTGTCATTTACATTACTATTATCATTAAAATTATGATGCAAAGATGGTAATTCAATGCAAACTACCATTGCATTTTTATTTGGGTTTGCTTTAACATAATCAGTTGCTATGCTAATGCCATTTATACCAGCAGCGCATCCCATAAAACATATCATTGTTCGTTCAACAGTTACAGGCAAATTGAGACTAACAATAATTTCATAATCTATATAAGGAGCATATAGTCCAGTAGATGATACAACAATTAATTTATGTATATCGTTTGTTGTTAAATATGCTTTCTGTATAGCATTAATGCAACTATCTTTTACTAATTCTGATGCAAATTGTTTATATTTGTACATTCTATTTTCTAATAAATCAGCGCTATATGTAAAAGTGTTTATACACATATATCTTGATTCAATTTGAGTATTTTTATATAATTGAGTTAACATATAATGTGTAGCTTCATCACTATTTTCAATAGCTATTTTAAGTGAGTCTTCTTGTAATATTTTATAAGGTGGATTATTTGTAGCAATGCTTAATATAACTGGATAAATAGTTGGGTCTTTTTTTACAAAGAAAGATTTAAACTTATTATACATAATATATCTATATAATTTTATAAATACTTTTATTTAATGTTACTACGTTATTTATTTTATGTGTCTATTATAAAATAAATGAATAAACGTCCTATTACAAATGATACTAATACTAATGCTACTATTCAACCTACTAACAAAAAAATCAAGTTAGATGATAAAATTGATACTTTGACTATTAGTACATTTTTTACACCTACTATTATTGATAATTATAATAAAGCAGTTAGTTCACAACAACAATACAATATATTAAATTTAGAACAAATGTGTAAAAGACTAAATGCAATAAATGGACAAGATTTTCATAATAATATTACAATGTTGCAAGAAACTTTGCATAAACTTGTTTGTAGAACTATATCAGAGCGTTATGCTATTGAAACTATAAAATATAGTACAAATCCATTAGAAAATATAGATTATGATATATGTTTTCTTATTAATGCAAATGAAGTAACTAACAAATATGAAGAAATGGTAAAAGGATTTTTAGTAGTGAAGCGCGGACTCTGTGCAAACTATCCAAACGTATATTGCTTAAAATTGGTATGTGCGTTAGAACAAGGTCATTTGTTAGTTGGTTGCTATTTATATACTATATTAAGTCATCCTACTTTGCCTAGTGTTTTTGATAGACTAAAAAAATATCCTATTTTGCATAATGAAGAAATAACTATGGATGAAGACACACCTTATTATGGTACACCAATTGAAAAGATAGGATTATTAGAATTAAGTGGATCTTATAAAAACATAAATGCATTATGTTTATATTCTAAATTCGGATTTAAGGAAGATAAAAAGCTACGTGGTTATTATTCGAATTGTTTTATTGAAGAAAATAATTTACCAATGATTACTAATTTTAAAGAAAATAATGCAACTAAGGAACAAATAATAAAAATAGTAAAACGCGAAGAAGAATTTTACAAGAAGCATATTATATGTCAAATAACAGATAAGAAACTTCAAAAAATATTGATTAAATTATATTTGTTAAGAGACAAGCGTCATCTAGAATTGGTATCGGAATCAGATACAGAAGTAATAAAGGATTTAGAACGCAGAATCTCAAATTTGAATAGGGATATTAAGTTATTGGAAGATAATCTTCAACAAAAAATAGAAGGCAATACATATTTCGAGGAAATTTATGATAGTTTATATGGGTCAGAAAAAGGCGGTACATACAAAAAAAGAAGTTATGCTGCTAAAACTAATAAAGTAAAAAAATACAAGAGAAAAACTACTGTAAAAAATAGAAAACGCAAATAAACCCAGCAAATATAAAAAACAGTAATAAAATTACATTATGAATTAGAAGGTTGTTCATTTTTAACAACAGTTATTTTACCTGTTTCCTTGTTAAATTTCAACAAACAACCAGTAGTTCCAGTTGTCTTTAAATCTAATACATTTAATTCCTTTTTGACTTTTTTATTGGGCGCTCGGTGTTCATAGCCAGTTTTTCTTTCTATTTCTATTATTTTCCATAAGTCTTCAATTTCTTGAATAGCATGTTTAAACCATACTTTATTACGACAAACTAAAACACAAGATATTTGTTGTAACTTCCAATAAATAGTTTTTAGAAACATATGATTATATTTATCTGATGTATATAAATCGATATTTTCTTCAATCCATTCATTCACATCTTCTGGATATACTAACTCAACTGGTTTATATATGTATAATGGTTTACCTTCTTTTGTATGGAAATATAAAATAATACCTTTCATCTTTTTTTCTTGTGAAACATAATAATCAATAAATTCTTCGTCATCTTCAGTATAAGATAATTCATCTAAAGTGTCAGCAATAAACTCATTTTCATCATTATATTCGGTAAATTTTGTTTCTAAAAAGTCACATTCATCTAAATCACATACTTCCATTTGTAATTGCATTTGTATCCAATATTCTTTTTTTGGTATTCCATCTATTTCTCTGTTTACAATATTTTTGATTTCAAGCATGCGTCCATATCTTTTTGATTCTGTATCAATATTAATACCGTCAGGAGATGCACCTAAAAAGTAATAATTTTCATGTTGTATGCAACCAAAATCACCAATTTTGGTGTTATAAACATATTCGTAAATTTTTACAGACAGTGGTTCATATTTTTGCCCCCAATGAAGTGTAGTATTAACATTGACATTGACATTTTTAACTTCGGTTATTAATTTTATAAAATCATTTTTTTCATTTGGATTTGCATTTGCATTTGAATCATCAATAGAATCATCCTCGTTAATATTATCGTTTGCATTAGATTCATCATTCATTGAATTAGTGTTTTGTGCAAGAGGTTGACATTTTTCATAAATTAATTGATTTTGTGTAGTTTGATTTTCAAATACTTTCCATGCATTTGATGCGGTAATTAAATTATATCTAAATTGATACCATTCTTTAGTCCTTTGTTCAGGTTGAAGTTTTTCAGATAAATATTTTAATTGCTCTTTAATGTAATCATAATCAGGTTCTCCTAATATAATAGATTTGCTATATGAACGTGGTGGCATAAATGTTTTAAAAAAATCGTCTTTGGATTTTTCAATAATTTCTTCCATTTCTTCTTTGGCTTCTTCAGTATAAAATACATTGGATTCAAATAATGAATGCATTAATTCTTCAATATTTTCGTCAAATTCATTATCAAAATCGGGTTCAGAAATCACGTTAGTATTGTATTTAATAAATTCTTCCATCATATGGAAACATGTATCATATAATTCAATACATTCTTCTTCATTAAAAAAAGTAGGTTCATCGATTGCAATAATTGTGTCAAGATAATCATTCAATTGAGGTAAATCATTTAAATACATTTATTATATATTGTAAAATTGTTTTTATATTATAAATGATAAGTCATTTGATTTTATTAATTTTTATGTTTCATTATCTTCATCATCTGAATTAATATTGTTAACCACATTTTTAATTGTTCCTTGTTTCTTTTTAGGTGCAAGACCACGTACAGTAGATACTTTTTTATCAGTATTTTTTAAAGTAAAATGATTATTAGGTTTATTAAAAGTTAAAGCAGGTATTTCTTTTACTTCTCCAGTAGATAAATCATATTTAATATCTTTTACTCTTTGTAATTTTTTGCGGTCAAGACAATCTTTTAAAAAAGAAACAAGTTTATTGTATTCTTCTTCAGAAAGTTCATTATCAGATTTGTATTTTTCGGAAAAAACTAACAACTTTTTGATTTTAGCAGTTTTATCGAGTTTATTCCAAGGCTCAGTAGAATTATTTACTTTTTCATTTTCCAAAAATTTTTCAAGACTTTGCATATTATTCGTTTTATTGTTATTTTCAGGCCAAGATAATCCACCTAATATAGTAGTTTTATATTTTAATGTTTTAACCTCATTATTTTCCTTTTTAGGAATAGAAAGTTCTTCAGTGTTCATTATAAATATATATGGTAAATTGATTTTAATTCAGTTTTACAAAGTATTATTATTGTAAAAATGTGTTTAATACATTTATTTATTATAAATATATTAATAAAATAGTTAATGGAACTAGAAAATAATATAAAACAAATAAAAATTAATTTAGATGCAAAAACAAAAAAAATATTGAAAAATGAATTAATGGAAGAACCAGTATTATTTTCGGATAAATCAGAAAAAGAAAAAAAGATGAGAATAGAAACACAAACATGGGGGTTAAACGAGGAAGATTTAGAACATAAAAAACAATTAGATACAATTAATATTATTATTTCTAATTTAGACAAAGATTATTGTGAAGACAAAATATTTAAAAAATACAAAACAAAGGTAATAACTCATATAAAATCAAAAATTCAAAGTTATAAACAACAAGATATTATTAAAAAACGAATAAATAGTCAAACATTTGTTAGTTTAAATGAAGTTTTAAGATTGTTGCAAATATCTAAATTAAAGTGTCATTATTGTTCTGAAAATGTGTTTGTATTATATGAAATAGTAAGAGAATCAAAGCAATGGTCACTAGATAGAATTAATAATGATATTGGTCATAATGAAGGTAATCTTTTAATTTCTTGTTTAGAATGTAATTTAAAAAGACGACGTACTAACAAAGATGCATTTTATTTTACTAAGAATTTAGTAATAACACGTGAAGGAATAGATAATTAAATAATTAGTTTAGGATATTAATATTTAAAATAATATATTTGTAAATATGAAATTTTGGAAATGGAGTATTGGAGAAGCATATTATAAAAGTGCTAGAAGGCAAATAAATGAGAGTTCAGATACAAATACAAATGCAAATGCAAATGAAAATGCAAATTATTATGACAGTTCAAACCAAGCGATAAATGTATCATTAAATAATAATGAAGGTGTTAGTTATGATGATGATTTAATAAACATAACTAACTCAATGTTTTCAAGAAATCAAAATATATCTTCTAATAGACGCGAAGATTTAGATAATAAAATGTCAGACCGTGATAAGATTTCACAACGAGGCATTAATCCATTTTTACAAAATAGTTATGTAAATGATGTAGTAACAAGAGACATGTTTTTAAAGCCGATAAATACAACACAAGGAATGCATAAACTATCAGAAAATGAAACAAATTAAAAAATTAAAAAATATAAAACTAAATGATAAATAAAACTAATAAAACTAATAAATTAATGCAATGAGTTAACACATACAGAATATAATAATCTATTTACAAAATATACTATAAAACTATTAAATAAAAGTAGTACAGCATTTAGAATGATAGTAATATTTACCTTTTTATAGTTCATAACTAATGTACCAATCATTAGAATTAAACTAATAGAAAAAACAACAAAAAAGAATACAGAAAAAAAGTAAAAATAATTGCACCATTTTTTAGATAAAGGTCCAAAATATGTATTTGATAGACTTTCCATATTCATCTATAATAATATTAGTTTAGAAAATATTTATTAACTTTATTGTTTTTTAGTAAGATTGTTTAGTAAGTTTTTGTAAAATAATTGCGTTTAAAACTACTTAAATAAATAATAAGATTGTTTAAATAAATAATGAGTAATTTAAACTATTCAACACAAAATGATTTATTGCTAAAGAATTTAAGAACATTCTATTTGTCAGAAAAAGAGGGAACTTTATGTGCAAATGACAACTTACACAAAATGCTTAAAATAATTACTGGTGAATCAAAAATTTCATTACGAATCGTAGATTGGTTTGCAACTAACTATGCTAAAAAGTATTATACATTATATGTTATTGAAGACCCTATGCGTCGTTTTAAAGTATATGATGATTATAAGTTAAAATTAAAGGCTTATTCAAAAAGACGTTTTGATCCATTTTGTAGATGGGAACGCATTGAAATGCCTTATATAAATGGAAAATCGATAGAAACAACAATTGGACAGTTAAATTTTTTTAAATGGGCTTTAGAAAATAAAGTAATCAATTATATAGAAAGCAATTATGATATTATAGAAAAAGATATGAATAGCCGAAATAGTACATCAAGACGTAAAGAACTTTTAGGAACAACCGATACGAAAACAAGAAAGAAAAGAGAAGAATTATCTGTTTCAGCAACTAAGAGTATAAAAAAAGAAAAGGTAGAGATTATAGTAACATTTAATACATAATATGTAAAATAATAATTACAATAATATATTATTACATTATTGTTAAATTATACATATATTTTATTTGATATATGTATAATGGAATCTGATACGGTTTTATATTTTTCTGATTCTACTGAACCAGTTATACTAAAAGATATAACAAATATGAATGCAAGTTTTATAAATGGTAAACTTCGGTTTCTAATTGAAATAAGTATAGGTTCTACAGTTGTTTCGTTAGAAGATAATTGTTTTAATAATTGTTATAATTTAACAAAAGTTACAATAGCAAATTCAGTTAAAAAAATAGGAAATAATTGTTTTTCATTATGTTATTCACTTATTGATATAAATATAACTGAAGGTACAGAATATTTAGGAAATGAATGTTTTAAAGGATGTTTTAACTTAAAAACCCTTATTTTGCCTAATTCAGTAAGTTATATTGGGATTAGTTGTTTTCAAAGTTGTTCAAAATTAAGTAATATAGTTTTATCTGACAACTTATTATTATTAAATGATAATTGTTTTTTTAATTGTACAAACATGAGTGAAATTAATATTCCTAGTAATATTGTTCATATAGGCAATGAAGTATTTAAAGATTGCGTAAACTTAAAAACTATATTTTTTGAAAATCAAAGTAATATAACTACAAATGGAATTAATATTTTTGAAAATTTAAAACAGCCCATAAAAATAGAATTTAATAATACAAGTAATTCATCACAACTAACTAATGCTGTATTAAATATTTGTAAGCAAAATCCAAGCAATCCATATATTAATGGAAATTATTATAAATATATAAATATAAATATTAATATTATTAAGAATAAAGAAAAAGATGTAAATACTGTATTTTATTTTTCAAATGGAACTACATCTGTTACAAGCGACTTAATAATAACAAACATTAAATATCCACCAAACACTCCCTTTCAAAATAGATTAAATCTACTTCAAAAAGTAGTTTTAGGTGACAATGTTACAGAAATTTCTGATAATGTATTTATTGGATGTGTAAATTTAACAGAGGCAATTTTATCACCTAGTTTATTAAAAATTGGTAAATATGCATTTAGCTCATGCAGTAGCTTATTATCAATTATTATTCCTAATAGCGTTGAAACTGTAGATGATTATTGTTTTTCATTAAGTAAACTTAATACTGTTACAGGTGGAAATGGATTAGTAACAATAGGGACAAAATGTTTTTCAAAATGTAGCAATTTATCTATTTTTACTATTGGAGAACAAGTAAAAACAATAGGAAATAATTGTTTTGAAGAAACATCATTAACTAGCTGCATTATCAATAAAAATGTTAATACAATAGGAGATTATTGCTTTTATAAGTGTTTAAAATTAGAAACGGTTACCATATTATCAGAACTTATTGCTGTAAGTAAACATTGTTTTGATGGTTGCAACTTATTATCATCAGTTGCATTTACTGAACCTTCAAATATTAAAAGTTTAGAAGAATATTGTTTTTCGGGTTGCAAAACTATTAACAAAATTATTATTCCTAAAAGTGTTGTAAATATATCATCTTATTGTTTTAACAATTGTATAAAATTATCAGAAATAACTTTTAGCAATCCAAATCAAATTATTACAAATGGAACAAATATTTTCAATGGAATATCATCTCAAATTAAAATGTATATTAAAGGGTTAACTTCTTTATCACAAATAACATCACAATCGATGGTAAATATTATGCAACAAAATTATTTATTTCCTACAATACCAATAAGTGATGCAAATTATTATATATTTGATAAAAATGATAACGGTAACAATAATACTAATTTATTAACAGAAATAACATATGACGATGGTACAGTAGATTATACTGCAGATAAAATTATTACCAGTGAGTCTTATACTAAATCACCAACCAAAATTGTTAAAGTTGTATTCGGAACATCTGCAGAAGAATTAGCTGATAAAGCATTTATAGGTTGCTATAATTTAGAATATATAACGATTGAGAAAGATTCAAATATAGCTAGAATAGGAGAATATTGTTTTACTGGTTGTTCTAAATTAGTAAGTTTTATTATTAAGAACGGTAAAATAAAATCTATTAGTAACCATTGTTTTTCTAAATGTTCGAATCTTGAGATTTTAAATGATGGACAAGATTTTATTAATAAAGACCCAACATTAGCTAATACTATTGTTATTCCGAACAATATTACATATATTAATAATGCTGCTTTTATGGATTGCACAACCCTGAGTCAAGTTACATTTTCAAAAACTTTTATTGGATTTGGAAGTAATGTATTTGAAGGTTGTTTGAAATTGTCTTATATGTTTTTTGAAACCCCAAATAACATAACTCAATGCGGGTCAAACAATTTACTTGTTATACCAAATCCAGTTACAATGCGTTTAATAGGGTTAACAAAACAATCACAAATAACTTCTCTACAATTTATTAATTTTACTAAACAAAATTCAATTGACCCAACAACAAAAGCTGTTCCTACACTTTCAAGTAAATACTACGTATATGACGAATTTAATGACCCTACTAAAACAATATTTTATTATAATACAGGTGATTTCACATTGTCTGATGATACTATATTAACAAATCAATTAATTGCACAAGACATAACTGCATTAATTGAAGTTCAAATTGGGTCAAATGTTGTATCTATTTCTAAAGGATGCTTTATAAATTGCATTAATTTAAAAAATATAAAAATACCACAAAATGTAACAATTGATGAAGAATGCTTTTCTGGTTGTAGTAATATGACAAGTGCTAAATTATCAGAAACAATAACAGCATTACCTGAAAAATGTTTTTACAATTGTACAAATTTAACAGAATTAATTGTTTCAAATATAAGTTCAATGGGCAAATATTGTTTTTCTGGATGCAATAGTATTCAAAATATTGATATAAGTAAACTTTCAGAAATAAACGATTATTGCTTTGAAAGTTGCAATAATTTATCAATAAGTGAAATATCAAATTCTACAAAATCATTAGGTAAATATTGTTTTTCAAATTGTTTACAAATAAATTCATTATTAATACCATCAAGTATAGTATCAATTATGGATAATTGTTTTGATGGTTCTATAAATCTTAGTATGCTCATTTTTGAAAACTGTAATAATCTTTCATTATGTGGAATACAAATTTTTGAAAATTTACAAAATTCATTAGTAATGAAATTGAAAGGTCTTTTTAGTGAAAATGATATAAAATCAGAAGCATTTAGAAATCTTGCTTCTCAAAATATTGGCATTCCTTCATTATCAAATACTAAATATTATATTTATGATAAATTAACTGGAAACAAAATAATGCTATATTTTAATGATAACACAAGTAAAATAATAGATATTACTGATTCTATTCCTGATTCTGATAAAAATAAAATAACAAGTATAGAATTTAGTCCTGAGATAACATCTATAGATGATGATAAATTTAAAGATTATATTTCATTGACAAGTATAATAATTCCTAATGAAGTAAAAAAAATAGGCAAAAAAGCATTTTCAAATTGTATAAAATTAACATCAGTTACTCTTCCATCTTCATTAGAAATAATAGATGACAATGCATTTGTTGGTTGCTCTTTTAAGTATATATTTATTCCAAAAAGTGTATTAAGTATAGGCAACAATGTTTTTGAAGATTGCATAAATTTAGCTAACATAGAATTTGAAAATTGTAATAAACTAGTTAACGTAGGAACAAATATATTTAACTATATTGTTTTACCTTTAACTATAAAACTAAATGGATTATATGGTGATTCAGATATTAGTTCAAATGCTTTTAAACAATTGCAAACACAAAATCCAGGAGCTACACCATTAAACTATATATATGAAACAAAAAACACAACAGATACTATATTATATAATGAATATGGAACAAGCATTATAGTAAATAATTTATTTTCAAATATGTTTGATAAAACTTCTATTGTCAGTATATCTATTGGTAGTAAAATAACACGTATAGATTCATACAGTTACTCTGGTTTCACAAAGATTAGTTCTGTAACAATTCCAAATTCAGTTGTAGAACTAGGTATAAGTTGTTTTGAAGGTTGTTCAAGCATGTCAAGCGTTTTTATTGGTCCTAATGTTAAAGTTTTAGATGATTTTTGTTTTTCAGATTGTATTTCATTAGTTGAAATATTTATTCCTAAATCAGTACTAGAAATAGGTTCAAATTGTTTTAGTAATTGCAGTAAATTAGCAAAAATAATATTTGAAGATATTAATGCTATTAAATATTGTGGTACAAATTTATTTACTGGTATTACATCTATCATTACTATGAAATTTGATAATATATATAGTGCCTTAGAATTAAATAGTGTTCCAGTTAGTTTAACAAAACAAAATCCAAAAAACCCTTTATTAACTAGCCCATTTTATATTTATAAGAGTTCTAATAATAGTTATTTAGATGCGACTGGAAATTATCTTGCAAATGCAGAACAAAATAAAAATAGTATTGTATCAGTTACCGTGGACCCAAATATAAAATACATTGATGATAATTATTTTAAAGATTTTATAAATGTTGAAACTGTTAGTTTACCAAATAGCATAGCATTTTTAGGTAAAAATGCATTTAAAAATTGTTTAAAACTTAAAACTATAATATTATCTAATAAATTAGAAAAAATAGATGACAACTGTTTTGAAGGTTGTGTAGATTTAGAAACTATTTTTATACCAGAATCCGTTTATTCTATAGGTTCACAATGTTTTAAGAATTGTCAAAAATTGCGAAATATTGAGTTTGAATATGGCAATACTATTAGTTATTCAGGAAATCAAATTTTTGACACTAATATACAATCAATAACAATGAAATTATCTGGTATATTTGGCGAAACATATATTACTTCAGAAAGTTTTAGAAATTTATTAAAACAAAATCCTCCAGGAAATCTTTTATTGACAAATAGTACATTTTATAAATATGAAGATATGCCAAATGGAACAATGTTATATTATTCAAATAAACCTTCTATAAATATTCTAGATTCTACAATACCAAATATCATTACTGATAAAAGTGATTTAATTAAGGTAGTCATTGGAACTAATGTTACAGCTATAGAATCTAGGGTTTTTGATAGTTGCATAAATTTGGAAAATGTTATAATAATAGGAAATGTATTATCAATAGGCGATTATGCATTTAATAACTGTTCATCTTTAAAAATAATTAATTTACCTGATAGTATAATTTACTTAGGTGAAAATTGTTTTGCTCAGTGTTCTTCAATTAAAAGTATACAAATTTCTGAAAATGTTGAAATAATTGGAAAAAGTTGTTTTAATAATTGTATTCTTTTATCAGTTGTAACATTAGGAACTAATGTTAAGACATTAGATGATTTTTGTTTTTATAATTGTAACAATTTAAATAAAATAACTATAACACAAAATATATCTAAATTAGGTAATTCATGTTTTCAAAAGTGTATGCTTTTGAATAGAATTGAGTTTAAAAACTGTAATAAATTATCTGAGTGTGGTACAGACATTTTTAAATACATACCTAATTCTATAACAATTGTACTTAAAGGGTTAACAAATAAAACTGAAATAACTTCATCAGCATTTAAAAAATTTACTGAACAAAATCCAGTAACCAGAACAAACTTAACACCATTATTAGATAGCATATATTATATATATGATATATCAGATGTTACCAATAGTTTCTATAATAGTGATGGAACAATATTATCTGGAACTATAAATAAAACTGATGTTACCAAAATAATTTTTGGAACTACTAAAACAACTTTGAGTACTAGCGATTTAGACGGTTACTCTAATATTGAAACAATAATAATTCCAGATACAACAATTAAATTAGATAATAATTGTTTTGTAGGATGTACTAAATTAAAAACAATAATATTTTTAAATATAAATAAACTAGCAATTTGTGGCACAGATTTATTTACAGGTTTAAATAATCCGATTAAAATGGTATTAAAGGGATTAAAAAATAAGAACGATATTCAGACCACATTTGATTTTTCAATTCTATCAAATCAAAATCCAAAAGATACTGATGGAAATACACCAAGTTTAAATAGTATATATTATGTATATGATATAAATGAGAATCAAACAATATATTATTATTCTGATGGGTCTGTTGTGGGGTATGACGATAAGGTATTGACTGAAGATATGATAACAAATGATAAGTATTTATTAATAAATGTAAAAATAGGACCTTTAGTAACTATGATAGGTAATAATGCATTTAAAAATTGTATTAGTATTAAAGCAATTACAGTACCAGTACAAGTAATTGAATTTGGCGAAGAATGTTTCGAAGGTTGTATGAATTTACTTGCTATAACAATACAAAGTGCTTTTTTAAAAATTCAAAATAGTTGTTTTTCTAAATGTATAAAATTAGAATCAATAAATATTCCTAAAGGAGTTATCAAATTAAGTGATGGATGTTTTAATGGATGCATAAAGCTACGCAATATAGAATTACCCGATAGTTTAATAGAATTAGGTAAAGGGTGTTTTTCATTTTGTGAAAATTTATATAATATTGAAATACCAAAATCTGTTAAAATAATAAATGATAATTGTTTTCAATATTGTAATGGGTTATTCACCATTAAAATAAAAAATGTTAACTCTTTAACTTATTGTGGAATAAATTTATTTATTGGATTGCTTAATCCAATAAGAGTATCTTTTACAGATATTTATAATAAAACCCAGATAAACTCACAATCATTTTTAAAATCTTTTGTTCCGCAAAATTTTAATAAATTAATAGACTCTGAATATTATATTTATGAAAATGAAGCTATTATCAATGTACCAACTACATTATATTATAATGATAATACAACTGGGGTTATATTTGATGATGTTATAACTTCTAATGACATCAAAGATACATCTAGTTTAACATCAGTAAAAATAAGCCCGTTTATTGAAATGATAGATAATAATTGTTTTAATAATTGTATAAATTTAACTTCTATAATTTTTGATAAAACTGATAAAAATAATATGAAAATTTCCACAATAAAAAATGGAGCATTTAAAAATTTAGAAAAATTAACTCAATTTATTATTCCAAGTGTAGTCACTTTATCAATATTATCAATTGATTTGTTTGCTTCCACTTATTTAATAAGTATACATATTCCGTCAAACATAATAGATATTAACAGTTCCTGTTTTGAAAATTGTATCAAGTTAGAAACAATTACATTTGAGGATAATTCATTATTATCTTCCATCGGAACAAGTGCTTTTAAGGATTGTACAATTCTTAAAACTATTATTTTACCAAATAATATAATTAATTTATATGATAGTTGTTTTGAAGGATGTTTATCACTTGAATCTATTAATATTCCTAACAGTGTTAACATTATTTCTAATAAATGTTTTTATAATAATAACTCTCTCAAAACAGTAGATATTACGGAAACGTCAACTCTTACTGAAATACAAGATTATGCTTTTTATAATTGTGGATTAGAAACTATAACAATTCCTGGAACAGTAACTACAATAGGAAATAATTGTTTCGATGATTGTGATAATTTAACAGAAGTAATATTTAAAAATGTAAATGCATTGAAAATTTTAGGAGATAATATATTTAACAATATTGGACATACTATTTATATTAGACTTATTGGATTAAATAATGAAGACGACATTAAACTTGATGCTGATATTGAAATTAAATTTAAAAATAGCAATCCTGGTTCACCTGACTTTAATGCTGCATATTATATTTATGATGATGTCACAGATGGTGTCACAGATGGTGCAACAGATGGTGTCACAGATGGTGCAACAGATGGTGTCACAGATGGTGCAACAGATGGTGTCAAAGATGG
>Ga0209086_10000751_pt1 | contig 27225 bp, 34 predicted proteins | sample M_130207_XF_Meta_FD_187312 | JGI IMG/M metagenome (GOLD analysis project Ga0209086, IMG submission 187312) | Freshwater microbial communities from Lake Montjoie, Canada to study carbon cycling - M_130207_XF_MetaG (SPAdes) (version 2) | ecosystem: Environmental > Aquatic > Freshwater > Lake... | reverse complement strand
ATATGATTGAAGTTAAGCTTCGATCAGCAGAAGATTTCCTTAAAATTAGAGAAACATTAACTCGTATCGGAGTCGCTTCTCGACGCGATAAGGTATTGTTCCAGTCATGTCATATTCTACACAAACAGGGCCGATACTATATCGTTCACTTTAAAGAACTGTTTGCCCTCGACGGAAAGCCTACGAATTTCTCAGACGAAGATAAAGCACGCCGTAACACGATCACCAATCTGCTCGCCGAATGGGAGCTTATTGATATCGTGAATACCGAGCGCACGAATGATATCGTCGCACCACTAAACCAAATCAAAATCATAGCTCACAAAGAAAAGAATGAGTGGAAACTCGAAGCTAAATACAACATCGGTAAGAAGCGGACCGTTGATTGACGCTTTCTCTACCTTACTGAATTTATGTGTGGTGTTGGGGATATATCTCCTTCGCTACATATAAATAAACCGCGACGCCTTCGGGGTCGCATACTTAACCTTGCCTAATAGGAGGTCATACTATGAATAAAGACTACGCACAAATCCCATCTCCATTCGCATCTTTTGATCCTTTCTCTGTCGGTTTCGACAAGACGTTCAAGCTGCTATCTTCGCAGTTGGATGGTATCGGTAAGAACCTTCCTGGATATCCTCCATACAATATCAAGAAGGTCGATGATAACAAGTATGTTATCGAAATGGCTGTCGCAGGATTTGCGAAGACAGATATCGAGCTGACTCTCGATGGTGGTAAGCTAACCATTGCTGGTAAGACTAAGGACTCCAGTGATATGGATAAGGCTACCGAGTTCTACTACTACAAGGGAATTGCAGAGCGTGCCTTCAATCGCACATTCACTCTTGCTGATACTGTAGTGGTAAACAATGCCGAATTGATGAACGGCATTCTCAAGGTGTGGTTGGAAAACTTCATTCCTGATAACCAGAAGCCTAAGAAAATCAACATCGACTAATTATAACCCGTTGAGATTTTCGTAATGCAGCGAGCCGGGAAACTGGCTCGCTTTATCTGTTTCAGGAGACACACATGCTAGAATGGTTTAAAAAAACACGTCGATATTATACTGTTGTTAACGAATTGAGCAGACTATCAGATAGAGAACTCGCAGATATCGGTATCACACGACTAGATATTCATTATCTCGCAACAGAAATGATCTACAGACCTAAGATCTAATAAATAGCGCGAAAGGAGACTCCTATGGCGCTAATATCATTTGAACAACTGAATGAATTTTTCGAAGATACGGACGAAGATATCATTCAAAAATATGTAGAATTCCTTAACGAAATGATGGAGTTCTATGAAATCAATAATAAGAACCGCATCTCAATGTTTCTTGCTCAGGTAGGTCACGAATCTGGTGGTCTACGCACAATCAAGGAAAATCTTAACTATTCAGCCGACCGCCTCAAGGTGATTTTCCCTAAGTATTTTCGTGGAGTAGATACCTCAGCGTTCGCTAAGAACCCACAAAAGATAGCTAATCGTGTTTATGCTTCGCGCATGGGCAATGGTGACGAAGCATCAGGAGATGGCTATCGCTACTGTGGTCGTGGACTAGTTCAGCTCACAGGTAAGTCTAACTATCAAGCCTTTGCTGCTGATATGAACATGTCACTTGAAGAAGCAACCGAATGGCTTGCAACTGAAGAAGGTGCCGCATGGTCAGCTGGTTGGTTCTGGGATTCTCGTGAGCTTAATCAGTGGGCTGATAAGGGTGATATCGTTACTGTTACTAAGAAAATCAATGGTGGAACTATAGGTCTGGAAGACCGCAAATCTCATTATGAAGCAGCACTCGAAATCTTTTCATAAGGAGATATTATGCCTAAGTTCGGTTTACCAGATGATGAACCAGTAGCAGCTAAACCTGCGATGGATATGATTCCAGCTGCTACTAAGGGAGCGGCTGCTTCGATTGCTACTACATATATTGATAATACTCCACGTTCTGCTGCTCCCGCGCCCGCGATGCAGCTTTCTGAAGCAGCTCAGCTTGCTAAGATTGAACTGGAAAAGAAACAGTGGGAAGCAGAAAACTCCAAACAGAATGAAGACTGGATGGTGAAGAAATGGCGTCCTGCTATGGGTTGGTGTTATATGGTTATCTGTTGCCTTGATATGGCCATATTCCCTGTTGCCTGGAGCGTTGCTCAGGTCATGACAAAAACGCCTCTTGTTCAATGGAGTCCACTTACGCTGCAAGGCGCTGGCCTATTCCATCTAGCAATGGGTGCGGTTCTTGGTATTGCAGCTTGGTCTAGAGGACAAGAAAAGATTCAAGGCGTGGCGAAGTAAGGAAGTGAAATGAATATTAATCCTATGAATATGAATGATGAGAATCGTAATACAACTGTCATGATGCTTCGTTTGCTTAACGGTGATGAAATCGTAGGTAAGGTTGGTGTTATGGGTAATATGATTAAGGTCATTAAACCAGCAGCAGTCATGCTTAATCCAGGCCCAGGAGGCAAAGCTCAAATGGCTCTACTTGATTTCATCCCGATGGCTCGCACCAAAGAAATCGTCCTAGACCCTCGTAATGTTATGTTCACTTATGAACCCAACGATCAAGTCGAAAATGCCTACAATCAGAATTTCGGTTCTGGTCTTGTGCTTCCTAAGAAAGGGATCTTGACAGCTGTTTAGTTTTATGGTACTATAAGCTATGTCAAAATTCTATACAAATGCAGTAGAGCACGGAAACAACATTCTCGTTCGCGGTTACGACCGCGGCCGAGCTTTCGAAGAAAAGATCCCCTATACGCCAACGATGTATCTACCATCTAAGCGTGAGAACGCTGAGTGGAAAGATATTCGTGGAAACAATTTGGATCCTGTCGAATTCTTGTCGATGCGTGAAGCAAAAGATTTCATTAAGCAGTATCAAGACATCAGCAACTTCAAGATCTATGGGATGCCTCGTTTCCTATACACGTATCTTAACGAAGAGTATCCTAACGAAATCGTATACGACCGCGACCTAATCAACGTAGCGAATATCGACATCGAGGTTAGCTCGGAGAATGGTTTCCCGAGCGCTGACGTAGCGGCGCAAGAAATCACCGCGATCACTCTCAGAAAAAACGGAATGTATTATGTGTGGGCATATTATGATTATGTGCCTTCGCGCAACGACGTCTATTACTATCAGTGCAATAACGAGAAAGAGCTACTGACTAAGTTCCTGAGTGAGTGGAGTAACGGATATCCTGATGTTGTGATCGGTTGGAATATCATGTTCTTCGATATTCCTTACCTCGTGCGGCGCATGAACCAAATACTTGGTGAGTCAGCGACCAAAGCGTTCAGTCCGTGGCGTTTCTTTACTGATCGCAGAGTGAAACGTAAGTATGGCAAAGAAGAAACAGTATACACTATCGCTGGTGTTGCGACTCTCGACTATCTTGAGATGTATCAGAAATTCACTTATAGTCAGCAAGAAAGCTATCGTCTAGACCATATCGGTTTCGTCGAGCTCGGTGAGCGTAAGCTAGATTATTCTGAGTACGATTCACTACACGATTTCTATATCAAAGATTTCCAAAAGTTCATTGACTATAACATTCGAGACGTTGAGCTGGTTCAAAAGCTTGATGATAAGATGAAGCTCATTGATATGGCTCTCGCGCTCGCGTACGACGCGAAGGTGACTTTGCTAGATATCTTCACACAAGTTCGTATGTGGGACGTTATCATTCACAACCATCTACATAAGCAAAAGATTGCAGTTCCACTTGAAGGAGGTGGAGCTAAGGATGAAGCATATGTTGGTGCTCACGTCAAGGAACCTAAGCCTGGTGGATATGATTGGGTAATGTCTTTCGACTTGAACAGTCTGTATCCGCATCTTATCATGCAGTATAATATCAGTCCAGAAACTCTGTATCGTGATGATCGTGGTCGTGTTGTTAAGACTAGTGTGACCATTGATGAGCTACTAGATGGTGATATCCCAACCGTCCCTAACGGATATGGGCTTGCTGCGAATGGTTGCTATTTCAAAAAAGAAAGGCAAGGATTCCTTCCCGAAATCATGGAGCGTATGTATAACGATCGCGTAGTGTATAAAGATAAGATGATTGATGCTCAAAAGGAGCACGAGGCTACTAGCTCTAAGCAATCATATAATGATATTTCCCGATACAAAAATATGCAAATGGCGAAAAAGATTCAGCTGAACTCAGCTTACGGCGCTATCGGTAATCCTCATTTCCGTTTCTTTGACATTGATCAAGCAACTGCTATTACTCTTGGTGGTCAGCTATCAATTCGTTGGGCTGAATCTGAGATGAATAAGTATCTCAATAAGCTATTGAAAACAGGAGATTACGATTATGTTATTGCATCGGATACAGATTCGCTGTATATTAGTTTTGACAGACTTGTTCATATGGTCTTTGGACAAAGAATTGAAGCAGAGGGAATCACTCCGGAACTTAAAGAAAAGATCGTTAACTTTTTGGATAAAGTGGCTAGCGATAAAATCGAACCAGTCATTGCAGAGATTTATCAGGATCTTGCTGACCGTATGTCCGCCTTCCAGCAAAAAATGAACATGAAGCGTGAGGTTATTGCTGATCGTGGTATCTGGACCGCCAAGAAACGCTATATCCTCAATGTTCATGACTCTGAAGGCGTGCGCTACGCGAAACCAAAACTAAAGATGCTGGGTATCGAGGCGGTCAAGTCGTCGACTCCTGCTGTGTGTCGCGAAGCTATTAAAAACGCTCTCACTATCATCATGAACCAGTCTGAAGAAGAGTTGCATAAGTTTATCGCTGAGTTCAAAACCAAGTTCTATAAGCTATCGTTCGAAGAAGTTGCTTTTCCGCGTTCTGTTCAGGATGTCGCTAAATATAAAAATGAGACTAAGAGCGTTCCTATTCATGTTCGTGGTGCTCTGACATACAATAACAAAATCAAGCAGCTCAAGCTTCAGAAAAGATATGAGCTCATCAAGGATGGCGAAAAGGTAAGATTCTCTTATCTCAAGATGCCTAATCCAATACAAGATAATGTGATTACTGCGTTTGCTGCTCTTCCGCCTGAGTTCAAGCTTGATGGCTATATCGACTATGATACGCAGTTCGAAAAAGCATTCATGTCTCCGCTAAATGCTATTCTCGATACAATTAACTGGCACACCGAAAAGCAGAGCACAATAGAGGATTTCTTTTCATGAGTAAGAAAAAGAAAATTACTAGGAATGATTTAGATAAGATGCCTTACGAACAAAGAGAACGTGTGCGTAAGCAACTAAGAGAAGAAGCTGTATATACGAGAAGTTTTAAAACTCCGCAGACTTTTGGTGCAGCTAGTGAAGTTAGGCATATATCTGTTGAAGACTACTTGAAGGAAAAACAAAATGGCAATTAAAGTACCCGCAGAATATGCCGACTATGACTTTGGTTTCACTGGAGTCGATGAAAGCGAAATCAAGCACGATGTTCTACAAGAACTAAACGCTAAGGGTCAGGCTCTTACCGATAAGGAAGAAGAGCTGGCTCATAAGATCAAGGTTCTTGAAAGCATTATAGTACCTCTGCTGAATAATCTAATCAAGACAGCAGAGAAAGAATATATCTATTGGCCTAATCGTACTGAGAAATGTCAGGAGATGTTAGATAAGGTTCTTAGAACCACAAGAGGTTTATGACATTTAGTTTCGACAGAGCACTTATTATGACGACGGGGATAGCACTCTCCGTCGTAGCTGCTTGGTATTCTGTCACAGGACTAACATCCATATTTGCTGGTGCTTTTTGGGCTATTGTTATCCTTGGTGGAACATTAGAAATAGGTAAGATCGTACTCGCGTCTTGGCTGTACAGGAACTGGAGATACGTTCCGTTTCTAATGAAAGCATACTTTACTAGTGCGCTTCTGGTTCTTATGCTGATAACAAGTATGGGTATCTTTGGATTCTTATCGAAAGCTCACCTAGATCAGGTCGCACCGAGTGGTGATGTAGCAGCTAAGATAGAACGAATAGATAGTAGCATCACGCGCGAGCGCACGCGCATCACGCGAGCGGAGCAGCAACTAAAGCAATTAGATACTGCGATTGATTCTATTATCAATAAGAATAATCGCGCTCAGACAGCTTTGCAATTGCGTAATCAACAGAAACCTGAGCGAGCCAGTATATCAGCTGATATGAAAGATGCTCAGGCTACTATAGAAAAGCTGCTCGACGAAAAAGCACCACTGATGAAGGCTACGCGAACACTAAAGAATGAGGTTGGTCCTATTCGTTACGTCGCTGAGATGCTCTACGGCGCTGATAGCGAAAAGGACTTGGAGTCGGCGATTCGCATTATGATTATGCTGCTAGTGCTAGTCATAGATCCGTTAGCCGTATTGCTTATCATAGCAGCAAGTAAGAATCTACGACTCGAAGTCGATAAGCTAGATGCAGTTCAGACGAACGGTGATTTCTGGGATCCCGTCACTATAGAAAAAACGTCTTGACGATTACTCATACTTAAAGTATACTATAATCATGCTAGTAGATTGGTTCTTGAAAAGAAATCCGCATACGGAAAGAGGATATAATATGTCGCTAAAAGATAAGTTGATTAAGAATAGTACGATTGAGTTTACGGCTACGTTAGAAAACAGTAAGATCTTCACTAAGAAGGATATGATCCCAACTACTGTGCCTATGATTAACGTGGCACTATCAGGTTCTGTGGACGGTGGTATCACTCCTGGGCTTACTATGCTTGCTGGTCCATCAAAGCATTTCAAAACTGGTTTCGCATTGCTCCTTGCGGCAGCGTTTCTTAAGAAGTATGATGACGGCGTTATCCTGTTCTACGATTCAGAGTTCGGTACGCCTCAATCGTATTTCAACACATTTGGTATTGCATTCGACCGAGTAGTTCATACGCCTATCATGGACGTCGAAGAACTCAAGTTCGATATCATGAAGCAATTAACCAATATCGAGCGCACCGATCGCGTTATGATCATCATCGACTCGATTGGTAATCTTGCTTCTAAGAAAGAAGTTGAAGATGCTCTCAACGAAAAGTCTGTAGCGGATATGTCTCGCGCAAAGCAGCTCAAGTCTTTGTTCCGTATGGTAACTCCGTATCTCACGATGCGTGATATTCCTATGGTCGTTGTCAATCATACATATAAAGAAATTGGTCTGTATCCAAAGGATATTGTTGGAGGCGGAACTGGTTCCTATTACTCATCAGACGCTATTTGGATCCTTGGTCGTCAGCAAGATAAGGATGCTGACGGTATACAAGGTTATCACTTTGTAATTAACGTGGAGAAATCAAGATATGTCAGAGAAAAGTCAAAGATTCCAATCACCGTATCATTCGAGGGCGGTATTAACCGCTGGAGTGGTTTGCTTGATGTTGCTGTTGATGGTGGTTATATTGTAAAACCAAAGAATGGTTGGTATGCAACAGTTGATAAGGAAACAGGAGAAGTGAGACAACCTAGTATGCGTGCGGGTGATATTGTAGATAATAAAGAGTTCTGGCTGAAGATGTTCAAAGAAACAGACTTCGGTAAATATATCAAAGATAAGTATTCTATGGCACATGGAGCAATTCTCGATGAAACAGGAAACAATGATGACGCTGAGTGAGTTTTGGAGTGACGACAAGAGTAAGACTGCCACTATCATATTGGATAATGGCACATATGGCGTAGAGTTCTATGAGGACAATGAACTCATCGAGTATCGTACGTTTCCTAATAAGTCGTTGCGATACGCAGAAGATGCTGCTGAGAATTTCACGCTCGGTATCCTAAGATTTGACTCTAGAGTTATTATTAAGGCACCTGATCATGAAAGTCATTGACAACCCAGTTGCTCCGCGTTATACTACTGTTGAGAGGTTAGATGTACCTAACTTCATTTGCTTTCGTATCGAAGACGGCGAGTTCGAAGGCGTAGTATTTCACTATGAAAATCTAAAGATTTCCAGTGAAGTTGAAGATAGCGACGAACCTTGGCTTAAATTCAATTATCATGTCATCGAATCTTTTTGGGCTGACGGAATGTTTGAAGGTAAGCTCAAGGATAGTTTCGATGACACGGTAGCATGTATTCTTCAAGATATTTTAATCAAGCAAGTAGGAACTATAGGTAATGAAAATAGAGTTGACGATTCTAAAAAATCTGGTACATAATGAAGATTTTGCGCGTAAGACATTACCGTTTCTGAAAGAAGAGTATTTCGGTGACTCGTCTGAGCGTCAGGTGTTCAAGCGTATCAATGAGTTTATGCTCAAGTACAATAATCGCCCCACTCGTGAAGCGATTGGGATTGATCTCGAGTCTAGCACTAATCTAAGCGAAGAAGAGCATAAGCGCTCAATGGAACTGGTTCGCGAGCTTGTCGAACCAGAACCTTCTGATATGACTTGGTTGCTAGAAACAACCGAGGGATTTTGTCAAGAGCGCGCAGTCTATAACGCTATCATGGATAGTATCGCTATTCTTGATGGTAAAGATAAGAACAGAACTAAGAACTCACTCCCAGAGATTCTTGCTGAGGCGTTGGGCGTATCGTTCGATAGTCATGTCGGTCACGATTTCATTGAGGATTTCGCTGAGCGATATGATTTTTATCATCGTAAGGAAGAAAAGATTCCGTTCGACCTTGAGTTGATGAATACTATCACTCGTGGTGGATTGTCGCGTAAGTCGCTCAACATTATCCTTGCTGGCACTGGTGCTGGTAAGACTCTGATGATGTGTCATCTTGCTGCGGCTAATCTGACACTCGGTAAAAAAGTTCTGTATATCACTATGGAAATGGCTGAAGAAAAGATCGCAGAACGTATCGATTCTAATCTGTTGAACGTGCCTCTTGAAGATCTTGGTCATCTTCCTAAGGATATGTATGATAGTAAGATTGCTCGTGTTAAGTCTAAGACCGAAGGCAAACTTATCATCAAGGAGTATCCAACTGCGTCCGCGCACGTAGGTCACTTTCGTCACCTGCTGAATGAGCTTAATCTAAAGCGAAGCTTTGTACCTGACATTATTTACATCGACTATCTCAATATCTGTTGTTCATCTCGAATCAAAACAGGCTCAAATGTCAACAGCTATACCTATGTGAAGGCTATTGCAGAAGAACTGCGTGGGCTTGCAGTTGAAAAGAACGTTCCTATCATGTCTGCTACTCAGACAACTAGAACTGGCTATTCATCAAGCGATCCTGGGCTCGAAGATACTTCTGAGTCGTTTGGTCTGCCTGCTACGGCTGACTTCATGATTGCGTTGGTGCGTACTGACGAACTCGATGAAGCTGGTCAGGTTATGGTCAAGCAGCTTAAGAATCGTTATGCGGATCCTGCCATCAATAAGAAATTCGTACTAGGCATCGACAGAACTAGAATGCGCCTATTCGATACTGAAGCGTCTGCTCAGGATGATTTGATTGATGATAGTCGTGGTGGTAAAACGAAACGCTCTGACTCAGTTATGGATAATAGTAAATTCGGAATGGAAGATCGTGAACGCAGTAAGCCTAAAGCTAAGTTCGGAAACTTCAAGTTCTAACCGGCTAAATAAGTTTGGTCTTGACGAATATGACCCAATGGAGTATTATAGTCCTATAAGCAAGAAGGGAGACGCAATGGTCCCAGGAGCTTTGGAGTACGCGAATAATAAAGCCAAAATTAAGATTACGGGCGGTGATAAATATAAACGAAAACTGCTAAAAAATGCTGCACGATGGATGCTAGGCTATACTTTAGGTAATCGTTTGGCTAATAATATAAAACTCAAGATTAATATCACAGAAAAACTAAAAGACTCTAATGTATATGGTTCTGTGATATGGGATGACGATAATCATCGCCCGCGCGAGTACGATATGGAACTATGTAATTATCTAAAAGATAGCATATTATATAGAATACTCGCTCATGAGATCGTTCATATTAGACAATATGCTACTGGTGATCTAAAAGACTTAGCTACCCATGCTAACTACTGTAAGTGGAAAAACACTATGATTCAGTCAGAAGGTCGGGGAAGTGGTTCGTATTTTGATTTACCTTGGGAAATTGAAGCTCGTCAGCAACAAGGTATCATTCTAGGCGACTGGAAACGAACTTACGGTCATAAATTCAGACAGAAAACAGGAGAACTATATAATGACGGCAACAATCTATAGTAAGGACGATTGCCCTTGGTGCGATAAAGCTAAGGCTTTGATGACCGAATATGGTGAAGATTATAACGAAATCGTTATAGGTTGGGACATTACTCGTGAGGAATTTACCCAGTCGTTCCCTGAAGTTAAGACTGTCCCATATACTATCATTGGAAGTTTGGTGCTACCTTCATACGAATCACTTGAGGAATACATAACTCATCCTGTCCGTAGAGCGGCTTCGAAGTTTTAATAGTTTGCGCGTGTAGCTTAAAGGTGAAGCCGGTCGCTCATAACGGCCTGAGTGTGGGTTCGAGTCCTACCACGCGCACCACTATTAACTAAATAAAAAATGCACAAAATTTTAGCATTAATCGGCATTTGTCTGCTTACTGTAGGCTGTGCTTCACAAACTGTCGAACAACCAAAGCTTGCGAAAACAAGCTGGTATCAAATGGGTACAAGAACTGCGTCAGGAGAACGCTATAACCCAGATGGATTGACAGTTGCCCATAAATCGTACCCATTCGGTACTCTCCTAAAACTAACAAATCCCGAAAATAACAAAACCGTTATCGCGCGAGTGAATGATCGAGGACCATTCGCACATGGACGTGAACTGGACGCTTCACGCGGAACTGCTAGAGAATTAGGATTTATCAGCAAAGGTGTAACCGATCTTAAAGTAGAAATCATTTTGAATAAGGACTATGTCATATATGCTATGACTACTCCAGATAAGCCTTGGATACAGACCGCTCTGCTACAGAATCGGGCTCACGACTAAGGAGGTGCTTTTTTGTCCTGAGTCAGGGGGGAGCAATAACGCTCCCCCCTTTTTTATAAATAGGATAAGTCGTTTCACAAGCCATTAGGTAAATAATGATTTCTTTCAAAAGATTCATAATCGAACAACAAACGAGCGAGGATCCTGACCCTACTCGTCATCACGTTGAAATGTATATGTCTCCACAGGGGCATAGAGTTATTCGCGTTATGAAATCAGATTCATCTGAACGACCAGACGATTACGAGCAGAGCTATCATCCTACAGAAGATAAAGATAGCCCCGAAAAACCTACAGATGATTCTACACCTCCAGATGATTCAGGACCTGATAGCGAACAGGATCCAAATAATGCTGAACCTAAGATTGGTTTGAGGAAAGAACCTATCGAAATAAATCCTAAGCTCAGAGAACAAAAAGAAATAATCGTAGAAGGTAAGCCTTACAATCCGAACGAACCTCAAGACACGCTCGGTGGTGATTCACATAAGATGTTATCACAGTTTCATCCATCTTCGTGGGATCATCATACGATAGCTAAAGAGTTCCATAAGCATTTACATAAGAACGGATACTATATGCATACGCCAACTCATCCTCTTGTGATGAGTCCAAAAGACCAGGCGTTTAAGAGTGGATTCAAAAGAAAACAAAGAGAAGTTAAGGGTTTACCTCCAGATCCTACTCATGAAGTTCCTCATCATGATGGTTCTATTAATAGAAAAGTTGACCCTAAGTCTAAAGTGGGAACAATGGGCAAGTTTGTTGCTTTGTGGAGTTCACAGAAACATCTTCCTAGCGAAAAACAAAATCCGTCAGGAGTATCTACTAAGATATACACTAAAGATAAAAAAGAAATAGGTAAACAGCACGAAAGAGATAGTCATGTAGTCGTGAACAACGATTCTGAAACTAAACACTCAGCTGGCCCAGAACACAATCGTTGGTTCATTCGCGCGGGTGAAATCCGTAAAATTCCTCCTGGAGGCATAAGCGCACCCACAGGTACAAAAGGCGCGATAAAACATTATGGTAACGATTACGATTCCTATATCAAAGACAGATATCATAACGTACCTCAGCACCATAAAGACATTGTAGATTATCATAACGATAAGACTTCGAATTCTACGCCAGAACATAAGAAAAAGGTTATGGATTTTGTTCAGAAAAGCCATCCCGAATTTCACGATTTGCATCAATCGGGTAAGTTGACAACAAAGAAAAAAGTAGCAGGCGAAAAAAACCAACAACCTCATTTTGTGAAGTGATAATATGGCCACACCTATAATAAGAACTGATAGTTTAGTATCGCTGCAAAAATATGTGGCGATGGCCATAACATTGTTTCGCGAAACCGAACCATTTCCTTATGTTAGTAATCGCACTACAGGTGACATAACTTACATTGATCCATTTGATATAGAACAAAAAGAAAAAAATACTCTAATAGAAAAATTAGAAGATCTTGTTTTTGAAAATGCTAAAACTGTTAAAGAACAATTAAACCTAATAAAATTTAAAGCTAGAAACGACACCTATTCGGTAGCATATCTTGTAAAACCAGGCGAAAAGATCCCGTTAGGTTATATCGCAGAAACGATACTTCAGGCTGCTATTATTGCACGATTTGTGATGAGAAAAAAAAATAATAGCGATATAACAGTAAAAGACGTCGAAGAGTATGTGGGGGCTTATATTGATTCTACAGAAAAATGGAATTCTAGTAAAAAAAGTAAACAAATAAATAAAATTGTGCGATTCGACGCAGACAATTACGGAGAATCGTTTAAAGATAAAGTCGTGGGATATCTTTCACTGAACACAGGTGCTTATGCTTATTTAGAAAAAGCTTACAAAAAAGGCAATCTTTCTCGAGACGCACTCATAGGTCCTTTCTTTAAAGACTCTACGAGTTATGTAAACAAAGCAGAACCAAAAGCTCATGCTTGGTATTTTTATAATAATGGTAAAGTTGACCTCATTGAAATCGAATCTACTTCTATTAGCGGACAAGCAGAAGGTAGAAAAGCTGATATCGTAACAAGATACAGAGAAGGTTATACGGGAACTCCTGGTTCTGGTAAACCAACAAAATTTGATTTAGAGTTATCAGTGAAAATTAAAGGGACGAAACAATTCGGTCAAGCTAGTAATATTCATCTTACTTCTATTGCTAAATTTATGTCATATGTTGGCGTTAAATTAGATTCTGAAACCAAAAACAAGATAGAAACTATATTCGCTGCTAACGGATTAACCATCGATGGTTCTGGTAAGACCGAAAAATTTTTACTGAAAAAAAAACCTGTTACCGCAGTGAAAATTGAAGAAATGGGTGTATGGGATAAAGTTATGACTATAATGTACAAAAAAATAAAGGATGAAGTTGAGGGTAATAATCTAAGAAAAGTATTATCTGGTATCATGGATGGTATTGCAAGCAAAGAAGAACAGGGTAGATTACCAGCTATAAGCGAAGTTAGTTCTAAAAATAAATTACCATCTAGACCCGGACTAAGTATAGTAGATATAGGTGAAGGAGCAAACATATATGATGTTGCTAAATTGGTGCCTTATCTTTCAAAAAAAGGCGCAATAACTACAGATCTGGGTACTGGTAAAAATCATGGAATAAAGATATATTTTAAAGGGGAGTTATTAACTAGCCTTTCTTCTAGACGAATTCAGGCTAACTTCAGAAACTATATAGAATCTGGGATAGTGCTTAGAAAGTGGATGTCAAGACCGGATTAATAAGGAAACCGATATGTCAAAAGTATATCTAAAGTATGAAATCAGTTCACTAGAACCTAGTTCTAATCTGCCATTTTCAGATGGAACAGATTGGACTGGAAACGATGCTGTCGTGTATTCTGCTTTTAGAAAAGAAGTGTTAGAACCACTATCTTCTTTATATTACGGTCAGAACATATATGCGAATTCAGTACACAGAACCGTGCAGCTTTCGTTTGCTAATACGGCAGTCGCAATGGATTACTATACGAAACGTAATACTGCTAATAGTGCTGCAACTCAGGCGGTTAAGGCTCTTCGTGCTGAAAAGGTAAGTCAGGGTCTTGTTGCACCATTCCAATTGACGGTAACATTAACAGATGAGAATGGTACGGTAACAACTCTATAACCTAGTTGACCCTTTCGTAACACTCATATTATATCATGTTACCTTTGTGTTGTCAAGACGTTTTTATAAATAAAGGGAGCAGAAAGCTAAGGCAATCCTGCTCTCAAATCATTTGCGGTTAGGGTACGCCAGTCCCGCTAGGAGTGTGATGAAAAGCTTTAAGAGTTTCGTAGTGGAAACTGCGTTTTCTGCGGAAGAAGACAAATCTCACTACACGCATATCGAAGATGAGCTGTACGTTTCGGGCGCAGGTTCTTTCGCTAAGATCAATGGTTTTTTCCATGACCTTATCAAAGGCATTCCTGAAACTGTAAATCAGACTAAGATTGACGGTGCTCCTAGCGTATTCTACGGCTACAACGATGGTAAGTTTTTCGTAGCCACTAAGTCTATCTTCAACAAAGACCCTAAGATTAACTACTCGGTCGACGATATCGACCGTAATCACGGTCATGCGCCTGGGCTCGTAGCTAAACTAAAGCTCGCTCTGGAATTTCTCCCACTAATCACTAACAATCGTAACGAAATCTTACAGGGCGATATGATGTTCGCTAAGTCGGATTTGCGTAAGGTTAAGATTGACAGTGTGTTGCACTGGTTGTTTAAGCCTAACACAGTAACAAATGCTGTTGCAGTCGATTCGGACTTGGGTAAGCTTATCGGTCGTGCTACTGTTGGTTTCGCGCCTCACACCAAGTACAATGCAGCGGGCAGTCGAGTGACCATACAGGCTCGCGATATCAAGAAGAACGCTCATGTATTCATTATGCCTATCGACGCTCCTATGCTAAGTGGAGTAGGTCATATCCAGGGATATATCGACGAAATCTCAACTATGCTTTCATCACTTCCTAAAGATGGACTTGCGTATGTTTCTTCACCAGAAATGAGCAAATGGTTCCTACAGTATGCTAATGACGTCATTCGTAACAATACTAATCAGACGTACAACGGATTCGTCAAGTTTATGAATGATAAGTTGCAGAAAGAAGTAGATAAAGTCAAGAGCGATAAGGCTAAAGCTGCTAAGCAACAGACGCTCGATGACACGATTGCTAGCATCAAGCAGAACGCCAGCGGAATTGCTGCTATACTCGAAGTTCATACAGAAATCGCTGATATGAAAGATAAGATCATCGACGAGCTGGATAAGTATCAGCCTATTCGTAGATATTTCGAAAATGAGTTCGGTGGTCTAGTAAGAACGAATCCTGAGGGGTATGTGTTACTTGGAAAACACGGTACAGCTAAATTAGTCAAGCGTCGCGTGTTCAGTGCACAAAACTTTGCTGCTGGTGCATACAGAAAAGCAGGAGCGAAAGATGAATAAGTCTGTTGTTATCGTTCCGCTTGGTAGATTTAATCCTCCACACGAAGAGCATAAGAATCTAGTTGATGCTGTTCTGAAACTGGCTAAGCAAACACATAGTGACGCTAAGATATTCGTTTCACGCACAGTCGATAAGAAAAAGAATCCACTGACTGCTTTCGAAAAGATTAAGTATCTGAACAAGATGTTTCCTGGACATAGAGGTCTGTTTCAAGAACCTCCTGCTAATAATCCAACCATCATTGGCGCATTATCTGCATTAACAGGCAAGTACGACACAGTCCATATCGTTCTAGGTGCAGCCGAATCAGCAGGCATTAAGACGGTCGTAGATAAGTATAACGGAAAAGATTTTACGTTCGATAAGATAGAAGTTCATTCGCGTCATTCTATCACAGACACTCGTACGGGTGATGCAGATGGCGTTCATGCTTCTGATATTCGTAATTGGGCAAGAGCAGGAGATTTCGATAAGGTTCGTGCTTCTATGTCGAAACACTTATCAGACGCTGATGTAAGGGAGATAATGCACTTGATACAGTCACGTTTAGGAGCTCTCAAAGAATCAACACTCGACGAAGTGTTTTCGTATTACATCACCGAGTCTGACGATCAGCAAACTATTACGATGCCTTCTGATGCCGAAATGATTAAGCAAATTGATGCTATGTCTGACGACGAATTAGACCTAGATGACTCTGACGTTCTTATGTTAGATGTTATCGTAGGTCAGGATGTTGAAAAAGAATCTGTAGCAGAAGCTAAAGTGCTTTCTATACAGACTCGTCAGAAACTAGCGCAGCGCATGAAGGGAATGTCTAAGCGTCTTGCTCGTCTTCGTCAAATCAAAGCTAAGACTATGCCTGCTCAACAGCGTCTACGTATGCGCGCTCGTAAGGCGGCTATCATGATGCTGCGTAAGCGCGCAACAGGTAAGAAAGATTTACAATACAGTTCACTTTCAAAGTCACAGAGAATTGCAGTTGATAACGCGCTTGTTAATCGTTTCGGTAAGTCACTCAATTCTGCTGTAGACAAACTATCAAAGAGAATCATGCCCATGATCCGTAAGAAAGCACAAGCTAACGTAGCAAAAGCCCGTGATACGAACGAAAACTTCGTTGCGTTTATTTACGAAGATAAGAAAAGTAAAGAAGGAACTGCTTCTGACGTAAAAACCGATATCAAGCAAGCTAAGAAACGTGGCATTTCAGTTTCAGACTGGGAAAAGTCAAAGGCTGATACGGCGCACGATTCTCCGCTGAATATTGATCCCACGAAGCTGGATAATCTTAAGATTGATCCTCAAGGAAACGATCGCTCTGCTCCCAACCCAACAACAGGTCATCTACATCAAAATAGGAAACTGATGCATTATGCGCGTTCTGTTGATGAAGGACGTAAGTCTGCTATAGATAAGGACGCTCGTGATGCTGGTGATACGAACATTATCTATCAGATGCGCAAGACTATCAACTCTCGCGGCGAACACGAAACTGTTTTCGCTGATAAGCATAAAGCACATATCTCAGTAAGTGATGCTAAGAAACTGCTTGCTAAGTTCGAAGCTTTGCGTATGCCAGTTGATAAGCATAAGTTTACTATTGCTGCTGGCAAAAGCTTACAGTCATTTCGTGATGTGATGGCTCATGGTATTCCTAAGGATAAGCCAAAGATTAGTCTTGGTGGGAAGCAGTTCAACGAGTTTTATCTAGGCGTTGGTCGTACTCGTACAGTGTCTCCATATGATAAGGATGAGCCTCCTGGCGTTCGTAACGTAGGTGAAGTTGCTAAGGATGAAGATCGTCCAACTGATCCTAATAAGTCGCGCCCGCTAAGTCAGAAACTAGATTTGCTATTGCGTTTGGGTTTGTCTGACGAAGAAGAACTACAGAAGTATCGTCGTGCTTTGCGTTCAAGTAAGAAACATGCGCTACAAAGCCCACAGATGCGCGAAGCTCTAGCTAATCTTCTTGATAAGCTTATCGACTTGACAACTAAGGATCCTGCGACGTACTCGCGCGTGCGCTACAATGTAGTCAATAAAGAAGCTAATGCACTTCTCCGTAAAGCAACAGATTCTGGTGTTCCTGTAGAAATCATCTACGAAGTGTTCACTCGCGGATTAGAAGTGAACAATAATGTCAACGAAGCGTTCAATCGCGTGAACTCATTCATTGCTGGTGGCAAAGCTGCCGAGATAGACGGCGATTTGATTGAAGATGTGGCTGACCTAGCAAAGCGTTATAAGGATTTTGTGACTGGTGGAGGTACTCCACAGACTGCTAGTCGTTATAAGTCACATGTGAATATGCTATCAAAGAAAACTGGACAGCATCCTATTCAAATCAATAAGCAAGTCAGAAAACACGTTAAGTCTATGAAAGAGGTAAAAGAACCAACAGGCGGACTTAAAAGTGCTTGCTGGTCTGGTTACACAGCTGTAGGTATGAAGATGAAGAATGGTCGTAAGGTTCCTAACTGCGTTCCTAAGGAAGAAACTCAATACGAAGGAACATCAAACGCAGATTGGATAAAAGATAGCGCTGCTGTAAAAGCTTCTAAAGATCCAAAATTCATTAATAAGATGATTGATAAGTGGGGTCATCGTGGTGGTGCTTGGCTTAATCATCCAGCATTAGCTTCTAAGAAAAAGTCAACTGTTAAAGAAGGAACAGAAGGCGCTAAGGGAACTAATGGTCTGAAGAAACTCGCTGACTATTACAAAAAGAATAAGTCGATTGTGAAAGCTGATGAATCATACACTGGTTCTGAACCAGCCTCAAAGGATAAGAATGATCCTAAGAATCGTTTTGTAGGAACCGACGCTATAGTACAGAACTATGCTGATGCTACGCCAGGTCAGGGTAAGATCGTTAAAGAAGCTACATATAAAGGTAAGACAGTTTCTTTGAATAAGCCTATGGCGGGTGACGTAAAGAAGTCAAAGGTTTACGTTGATCCTGATGGTGATGGCAAAGCGAAAAAAGTCAACTTCGGTGATAAGATATTAAGTATAAAGAAAGATCAGCCTGCTCGTAAGAGATCATATTGTGCTCGCTCTAGCGGTCAAGGCAATTTAAGCAATAAGTCGAGCGCAAACTATTGGTCACGCAAAGCGTGGGATTGTTAAGGAGAACTGAGTAATGAATGATGAACTGATTACTATTATTGCTTTTGTTGTTGTTGTTTTTGGTATTGGATGGTATTTTTGGCCTAAGCAAAAAATAGAAGAACCAAAGCTAGATCCTGTTCCGGAACCAGCTCCTGTTGCTGAAATTAAGCCAGCTCCAGTTGCATCACTAGAACCAGTTGTTGATAAGGCGCAAGAAGAAGTCAAAACTAATATCGATGCTAAAACAGAAGAAATTTTTGTTAAGGTGATGGAAGAAGCTGCTAAAACCAATACTCCTATTACAGAAGCGATTAAAGAAGTAGTGGCTACTGTTGAACCAGTTAAGATTGAAGCTCCAAAGGCAAAGAAACCAGCTGCTAAGAAAGAAAAGACTTTCATTCCTGCTGCCGCACCTAAGTCGAAAGTTCCAGCTAAGAAAGTAACGAAGAAATGAACGAAGAGCTCGTAGAAGCACTCAAGAAAGCTCAAGCGACTAGTTTTGCGTTTTATCTAAAGGCGCACAATTTTCACTGGAACGTAGAAGGACCAGACTTCGCGCAGTATCATGATTTTTTGAGTAATCTCTACAACGAAGTTTTTATTGCCGTAGATACTATAGCAGAACTGATTCGTACTCTTCAAGCATATGCTCCTGGATCACTGACACGATTCAAAGAGCTATCAACTATCGAAGACGAGCTATCTGTTCCTAAGGCTTTAGTTATGATAGCTAGACTCAATGGTGATAATCAGCGTCTTCTTATTGTACTCAACGAAGCATATCGTATTGCAGAAGCTCAGAGTAAGTTTGGTATTTCTAATGCTATACAAGATCGTATCACCGCCCACGAAAAGCACGGATGGATGCTCCGTTCATTCACTAAGGAATAACAATGACTTATCGTAGTTTAGAAAACACAATTCGTTTCGGAACAGTATCTGAAGAAAAAGAAAAGGACTACGAAGGTCAGATGGCTCGAGCGCAGCTACAGATGATTACAAAGCGCGCCGCTGCTCTTGCTGAAATGATGAATGATGATACACAGCTAGAAGCTTGGGTACAGAGCAAGATTACAATGGCAGAAGATTATGTAACAACAGTCCACGACTACATGACCACAAGAAAGGGTAACTAAAATGTCATCTATTGATAAAAAGGCATTTGGTATTAGCGATTCGCTAATCAATGCGGTAAACGAAGCACTCAAAGGTGGTCAGGTCAAGCTCGACAAGAATCACAACGGCAAGATTGATGGTCAAGACTTCAAGATGTTTCGTAAGGAAGAAACAGTTGCTGAAGGCAATCCTATGAATAAGGAAAAGAAAAACGCTGCTGTTGCTGCTGTTGGTGCTAAGAACAAAGATTCTCAGTATCTAACCAGAATTAATCCATCGGTTGCTGATAAGATTCGCGGACGCGAAAAGATGTCTGGTAACGATCGTCAGCAGTTCGAAGAAGTTCAGGTAGACGAAGCCGGTATGCCTGCATCTGTTATTAAAAGCAAGCAGAACCGTGCTAATATGACTGATAAACAATTTGCTGATTCGCATAAAAATCACTCTGATGCAGATCTAAGATCAATGGCTTGGCGTCATGGTCATGGTAAACCAGGTACACCAGGACATGATCATTATGTCAATAGACGTGCCAAAGGTTTAAAAGAAGAAGCAGAACAGATTGACGAAATCTCTACAAAACTAGCAGTGAATTATGCTAAGGGTGCGCTCAAGTCAATGGATACTGCCGCAGCAAAAGGTTCAGCTGGTCATGACACCTTTATGAAAAGAAGCGCAGGACAAAAGCTTGCTCTTGATAAAACTAATCCAGAACATAAACGTCTAAAAGCAAAAGTAGGCACTACTGACGCAAATGCTAAAGACGCTGCTTATAAGAAAACAGTTGGTGAAGATGTTGAGCAGGTAGACGAGGTTCTTGATACAAACATCAAGAAGTTTGCGTATCTTATGAAGGCTAAGAAATCTATCAAGAACTCTGATCCTAATGATGTCAAGCAGGCTAATGATATTGCTAACAGAACCATTGGTGCAAAGCGTCTTATGAATAAGATAACAAGAAAAAAAGTGAGTGAAGACGTTGAGCAGGTAGACGAACTTTCAACTGACACATATCATAGCGCAGCTAAGAAAGCTGCTAAGAGAGCTATGGGTGATGTTCAGGGTCGTTCTGGTCCTATCTTCAAGAAGTATGCTGGAATGGCTAATAAGTTCCGTGATAAGGGTATGTCACAGGAAAAGAAAGAAAAAGCTATGAAAGAAGAAACTGATCCAGGATTTGTAACCGAAGTTCAGCGCCGCGCCGATGTGCATATGATCAAGGTTCGTATGCCTGACGGCAGTATCAAATACAAGAAAGTTAGAGCAACTACTGCCATCCAGCACGAAGCTAATGATGCAGTGTCTAATCAAATCGCAGCTAAGAAAGATGCGTTCAAAACTCAGCTCCAACAGAAAATTGCTTCTAAGCAAATGAATGTAATGCAAGCTAAGGCTAATAAGCGTTTGTCTAATATTCATGCGAGCAACGATAAGTGCACTTGTCAGGAAGGCAAAGGCAAAAGCATGACTTGTGAGATGCATGGTGAAAAAGATAAAGCTATGAAGGGTGGTAATGAACCAATTACTATGAACCCACCTATGCGCGAAGCAGCCGAACTTCCTAAGAAAGTGATTACTAAGGGGCATGAAATTGCTAAGTCTCTAATCAAGCATCGCGCTGGAGTAGATAATCCATACGCAGTAGGAATGGCACAAGCCAAGAAATCTGCGAAAATGAATGCTTATCGCACTGATCGCGATAAAAACAAAGAAGACTAATAACTAAATAATAGACTTATATTATGCCGAGTAGTCGTATTCAACGAAAAGCGGAAAGGAAAAGACAAATGGCACTTTGGGGATTCAGTAGAGAAAGCACACAAGTAGCATCTGGTGCAAACACAGTAGCAGGTATTCTAAAAGGATATCGTCCACTTCCACAATCATCTGGTGTTGCTCACTCATTTGACGATGCTGGAGGAGGACAGGCTAATAAGCGCAACGTAATTGCAACCACTAAGGGTTGGGTTCGTCGCTCCAATCGTACGAATTCAGAAACACCAACAGTAAATCGTCAGTTCGACGAAGTTCTAGTTGCTGCTGCTCCTGGGTACGGTTTTTACTACACATCAAACACATATCTAGGTAATGCGGATATCGTAGAAGTTTTCGTTAAGCTAAATGCTAACGGAGTTATCTCTGCAAACGTAAGCAGTAATCTATATGTTGTGTTCAATTCACCAGTTCATAAGCGTCCTTCGGGCAATCTTATGTCTATCAGCATTGCTAACACTGTAGGTGGAAACAACGGCGTTGCTCGTATTGCAGTTGCGACTGCCGCTCGCGCGAACGTTGCTAATAACGTAATGGTATTCACAATGCCTAAGTTGCAGGGTGGATCTGGTTCAGCAAAAGCTACATATCATATCAATGCTCAGTCTATCTCGGTAACAGGTGGTGGTAATCCACTTTACAATCCTGAAATTGGTATTACTGCTGCTGCGAACCTTGTTATTACTGGTGCTGTTGCTAACAATCTATCTCGTTTCAATGGTATTCGTATCACAAACTTCCAGGTTTCACCTAAGGGCGTTTAATAGAATTGGAGTCGCAGTAAATGGCTGACAAGAAAGTATCACAACTACCATCAGCGACTACGGCTGCGGCTCCAGATCTGCTGATGATCGTTACGGATCCTAACGGAACTCCTACATCAAAGAAAATCACGACAAAGGCGCTATTCGGTACAGTTAACTCTAACACAGTATTCAAAGCGAATACGACTGTTACTGGTAACAGAGCATTGTTTGCTTCTAATGTCGTGGTTACAAAATCTACGACTGTCAACACATTCAACATCACGTTTGGTACTACTCCTGCATCAAACAATGCTACTACTGTTGGAATGAGTGTTGGTCAAATGAGATTCACTAACACTTATCTTTATATTGCAGTTAATGCAACAACAATCAAACGAGTGGCGCTGAGTACATTTTAATGATACATAATGTGATTGAGTTTCTTTTAGATAATGGTGTAGATGATAACGATCATAGTGGACATAGTCTATTAGAGCATCTGACAGGCACAGCAAGTTTACTTATGGACTGGGAATGCTCTAATGATGTTGTGCTCGCAGGATTATGCCATTCTATATACGGCACAGATTCTTATCATACTGTCACTGTAGATCATAGTAAGCGTGATGAAGTAAGATCATTGATAGGTGAACGAGCAGAAGCGTTGGCATGGGAATTCGGTAACAGAAACCATCCGCGCTTCGCTTCGTTTATAATGAATAATGAAATAGATCTAGTTGCTATTGAGTGCGCGAATCTTATAGAACAGAAAGTAGAACCTCATAATCTAGCTGCTGCTCTTGCTATATCATTGCCTTATAAAATTCACAAGAGTGTTAACGATTATTTAAAGGTCTATTAATGGTTGATACACTAGATAGAATAGAATCAGCTATTGAAAGGCTTACCGAAATTTCCGGTGATTTGAAGGCTATGATTGCGGTACAAGAGAATCGCTTATCTCAGCATGAAAAACAAGCTGAGGTTATTGAAACCAAGTTAGAAAAGCGTCGTGAGGAATTGGATCAAAAGTTGAAAGATGTTTATGATACGATACGTACTCAAGACAAAGCAATTCTAGACGAAATAAAAGCTGTTCGCGAAGAGCAGAACAAACACTATGCGTGTTTAAACGAAAAGATAAACGTCATCCAAAAATACATATGGATGGCCGTTGGGGGTGGCACTGTACTCGGTTATGGATTCTCGTTCATAACCTCATTCTTTAAGGTACTCGGGCACTAAACTGTGAATGGGATATGAAAGGTAACTTGAACGATAATAACTTTTTTCTTTATGCTGCGCATCATTATCTAAATCCATGTGTAGATGAATTAGAATTCGCTGAAGATCTCACTAGGATTAAGAATCTTCGTAGATTGTTTGGGCGTTATGAAAAGCATGGTGAGTTGAAAGAAAGACTCATACTGAATCATTTGATGGTGCTGTATAATGTGTTCGAGCATAGGGCTCTCACGCGTATGCTCGTATTGAAACTATATGATCAGTTGCATATTCTTAAGCCATTTCTTATGTTAATGAATTATTGGCCTGAAAGAGTTGAAAGTATCGGAGCAGAAAATATAACAATCTTATCAAGCGATGTTGTTATGGATATGCGAGTCGTTGATGTTCTAAGGAAAATCTAATGCTCAATGAAATCTCACCAGAACTAGTTGGTAAGGTAAACAAAGCACGAGTGACTGGCGGTAAGCCGAGCAAATCTCCTGCAGCCGATAAGACTCGTTCAATTGCTGTTCGTAAGGCTTGGCTTAAAACTAAAGTCGGAACTGTCAAAGAAGAGGGTGAAGGTGGTCCTGCTAATCATGCTGGTCCCGCCACTAGCACTTCTGACGTTCACTGGAGCAAGAAACAACCTAAAGTAGGAATGTCTGGTAAGATTAAGAAATACGGTCAACCTATGATATTCAAAGCTATGGTGCGCCGTAAGGATACGAATGAAGCAACAGTCTATTACAAAGCAATCAAGAAGCGTGTTAAGGCAGTAAGTCGTACAAGCGCAATGGGCGACGGTTCGGACGGGAGTGAGTAATGGGTATAGGAATTAAGATTGCGATTGCTGCAATCCTATTCTCAATAGTGTCTGGAGGATATTTCTATATCCAAGCACTAGAAGGGAAACTAGAAGCAGCCGCCGAAGTTCAGCAACGCATGGAAGGCGTGATTGAACAACAGAAAATGGTTCTCGAGCAGAATCAAAAAGATATTGAGAAGATGCAAGAACTCAACAGTGGTGTAGCCAAAGTTGCAGAAGATGCACAGATAGAAGCTAATGCGTTGCGCAATAAGTTCAGTCGCCTCAATGGTCTTGTAAAGAATAATCCAGGCGAAGCAGAAATGAGAGTCAATCGTGGAACGAAAGATGCGCTGCGCTGCAATGAAATCGTAACAGGTTCGCGCTTGACAGCGGACGAAATCAGTGGTAAGATACAGAATAACATTTGTCCTGAACTCATAAAGACTAAGGCTCCTAAGAAGGAGGCAGCGAAATGAGAATAGCTCTAGTTGCACTCTGTAGTCTTTTCTTAGCAGGATGCAATCAAACAGTTAAGGTATTAGACAAACCTGTGCTTATTGATAAAGCCGAACTTGTCCTCCCAACCACCCCGCCAGTAGTCCAAGCAGAAATGACATGGACCATCATTACGCCAGAGAATTTCCTGCAAAAGATTAAAGAGCTCGAAGGCAAACAAGACGTGGTCTATTACGCCTTAACAGCCCAAGGCTATCAGAATCTTAGCATGAATATCGCTGAGCTGCGTAAGTACATACAGAACCAGAACGCAGTCATAGCAGCCTACAAAGAATATTATAAAAAGAAAGCGAAATAACTCTTGACATCCTTCCTAGGACTTATTATAATGAACCTATGTCTACTATCACTGATCATAAATATGCGAACATGATTTCTCACAAGCTTCTGCTGTTCAAGCGGAAGTCTGAGAGGGTCTATAACTTCCGCTGCCCGTTCTGTGGCGATTCGCAAAAGAACAAATTGAAAACCCGTGGCTATCTGTTCGAGAAATCGGGCGGACTAATTTATAAGTGTCATAATTGTGATGTCGGTACTAATCTTTATAAACTTATTGAGCTCGTTGATCCTAGTCTTGCCAAAGCGTACAGACTAGAATCATACAAAGATAAAGTCGAAGCTGGTAAGACAGACGACTTCATTATCCCAAAGACGGAAACTCCGCGCCCTAAGATCATTCTAGATGAAATGTTGCCTAGGCTCGACGAGCTTCCGGCGACGCATCGTGCTGTCGAATACGCCAAAGGTCGTAAGATTCCTAAGGAACGCTGGAACGACCTTTATTACGCACGCGACATGAAGGTGCTAGAAAAACTTAATCCTGCATATGAAGGACGTATCGTTTCAGACGAGCGTCTTGTGATACCATTTCGTCGTGAAGATGGATTGCTTACTGGCGTCAGTGGTCGCGCCATGGGTAACTCATCATTGCGATATGTAACCATTCGTATCACAGACGATCCTTTAATCTATGGTCTCGATCGCGTGTCTCGCGGGAAAACTATATACGTTGTAGAAGGACCCATCGACAGTATGTTCCTTGATAATGCCATTGCGGCTGGGGGAACAGACTTCGCGCGAGCCCTATATAATGTTTCTGGTGAGGAAGTCGTACTGATATTTGATAATCAACCAAGAAATAAGCAAGTCGTAAAACGTGTAGAATCTTTTGTGCCTCGTGGACATAGTATGGTTATTTGGAATTCGTCGTGGACATATAAAGATATTAATGATGCTATTATGTCAGGACTCAACAGTTCGCAAGTTGAGTATCTGCTAAATAAATCCACGTTTAAGGGCTTAGCTCTTAGGCTTGCAATCCGAGATTGGAAAAAGTGTTAACGCAAGACGCAATGTCTGCGAACGATAAAGAACATCTAAAGAAAAGAAACGGAGTACCTATGTCGAATTCCCTACCAACCCTTTACCAAGAATTTATTCACTTATCAAGATATTCAAGATTTTTATGGAGCGAGGGTCGTAGAGAAAGTTGGCAAGAAACTATTAGTCGTTTCTTTGATTTCTTCGAGGGTCATCTTAAAGAAAACCATAGCTATGATATTACTGCGTTGCGTGCTGAACTTGAAGACGCAGTTCTATCACAGAAGGTGATGCCTTCGATGCGTTGCGTTATGACTGCTGGTGAAGCGCTCAAGCGCGAAAACATCGCAGCATATAACTGTTCGTATGTTGCTATTAATAGCCCACGTTCATTCGATGAGATTCTATATATCCTCATGAACGGAACAGGCGTAGGATTCTCTGTCGAGTCAAAGGACGTTGAGCAGCTTCCTATGGTTTCTGAAGATTTTCATCTATCAGACACTACTATCATGGTTGCCGATTCCAAACTTGGTTGGGCTAAGGCTCTCAAGGAATTAATTGGAATGCTTTATGTTGGCCAAATTCCACGTTGGGATTTGACTAAGATTCGTCCTGCTGGAACTCCGCTTAAGACGTTTGGTGGTCGTGCTTCTGGTCCTGAACCGCTAGACGCATTGTTCAAGTTCTGCGTTGATATCTTCAAGAAAGCTGCTGGTCGTCGTCTAAACACATTGGAGTCCCATGATATCGTTTGTAAAATTGCTGACATCGTTGTTGTCGGCGGTGTTCGTCGCTCCGCTCTTATTAGTCTCTCTGACCTGTCTGACGATCGTATGCGCGTGGCAAAGTCTGGTCAGTGGTGGATGGACCAGTCCCAGCGAGCACTAGCTAACAACTCCGCTATCTATAAGGAAAAGCCAGATATCGGTTTGTTCATGGAAGAGTGGAAGTCACTATACGAGTCTAAGTCTGGTGAGCGCGGCATCTTCAATCGTGCGAGCGCGAAGGCTACAGTTATCAAGCATGGTCGTCGTGATCCTAACTATGACTTCGGCACAAATCCTTGCTCCGAGATTATCCTACGCGATAAGGAGTTCTGTAATCTAACAGAAGTTGTTATCCGCGATACAGACACGATGGAAACTCTTAAGGAAAAGGTCTACTACGCTACTATCCTAG
>Ga0209086_10000749_pt1 | contig 27258 bp, 23 predicted proteins | sample M_130207_XF_Meta_FD_187312 | JGI IMG/M metagenome (GOLD analysis project Ga0209086, IMG submission 187312) | Freshwater microbial communities from Lake Montjoie, Canada to study carbon cycling - M_130207_XF_MetaG (SPAdes) (version 2) | ecosystem: Environmental > Aquatic > Freshwater > Lake... | reverse complement strand
CGCTAAAAGTTGCAACGTGGCCAGAAGCTTCCCAAACCTCTTTTGATAAAATCACACATGAATCGAGACCGACTACATCTTCGCGTCCCATAACCATAGATTTCCACCACTGGCGCTTAACATTATTTTTGAGTTCTACTCCAAGCGGACCGTAATCCCATGATGCCCGAAGACCACCGTAAATCTCAGATGATGGGTAAACAAATCCCCGTCGCTTTGCAAGTCCAACAATATTTTCTAAACGGTCCGTTGCCATTTAAATCTCCGTCCGGCTGGCTGTCGGCGAAAAGCAACTGGTGTTACTTCCGTGAGTAAAATTTTACCCGTTAAATGGGGCTTCATATGCACCAGGCTCGTCTATGGCTTGGGCCAAAATCGGAACCGCCAGCATTTTTACATTGTTATTACTTAAGGCTCTTCGGTACGAACCAACATTCTCCCAATGTGTGACGAGTGACCAGAGGGTTGAATCATCAAGGTTTTGCCCATACTCCCCCTTGATGAATCCAGGGCATTGGGTGAGGGATGCAAGTGCTGAGGTTAAACTGCTTTCAAAGACCGCAGTCTCACCTAGAGAAACCCTAAAACGTGCGACTGCGAACATAGGCACTAGCCTAATCGCGATACGCTAAAACTATGAATCTTGCGATATTTTTTGCCATTCTCACCGTGATGGCTACAACGGCAGGTGGCATTTTGGCCTTTAGATCTCGGGATCGATTTCATTTAGTTTTAGGGCTCTCAGCTGGACTGCTCCTTGGCTTAGTCGGCTTTGATTTATTGCCAGAAGTATTCGAAATGAACACAGATACTTTCGGCGGGGTCCCGATCGTGTCAGTGGCGATTTTGAGCGGCTTTTTGCTGCTCCACATTCTTGAGCGCAGTTTTGGATCTCATGAACCTGTGGAATCAGATTACGGTCATGACCATGAGCACCACTCCATATCTGGGACCGTTGGCGCACTTGCAATGGGTGGACATGTATTTCTAGATGGCGTCGGCTTGGGTGTTGCCTTTCGCATCAGCACATCTCTGGGAATCGCCGTCTTTATAGCGGTAGTCGTTCATGCTTTCAGCGATGGCCTCAACACGGTTTCAATGCTAGTAAAAAGTGGTCACTGGACAAAGTCTAGTAAGTATTTATTAGGAGTTGATGCCATCGCTCGCATTGGTGGCGCAACCCTTGGCACATATCTTGCCCTCAACGATAAATACCTTGCACTTTACCTAGCTCTGTTTTCCGGTTTTGTTATCTATATTGCGACTTCACATATCTTGCCTGAAGCGCACTCACGACATGAGTCACGATGGACTCTTGTAATGACAGGTGTTGGAGTGTTAACAATGTGGGCGGTAGTGGCGTTTTCTTAAGCTTTTCCGAAACGGCGATCGCGCTGTGAGTACTCTTCAATTGCTCTCCATAAAGTCTTACGCGTTACATCGGGCCATAAGATATCCATGAAGACGAACTCGGCATAGACCGATTGCCAGGGCAAGAAATTACTAGTTCTTTGCTCCCCTGAGGAGCGTAAAAATAGATCAACATCACTCATTTTTGGCTCGTCTAAATACTTTGCAAATGTTTTTTCAGTTATTGAATCGATCTTTATTTTTCCGCGTTTCACATCACGAGCAAGCTCCGTCGCGGCATCAACTATTTCAGATCGACCACCATAGTTAACACACATGTTCAGCGTAAGGAGTTTATTCTTTTTCGTTAACTCCTCTGCTTCCTCAAGCTCACTGATAACGCTACTCCACAATCGTTTGGGGCGACCAATCCAACGAATTCGAACGCCCATCTCATTCATTTCATCGCGGCGGCGGCGGATTACATCGCGATTAAAGCCCATTAAAAACTTAACCTCTTCCGGAGACCTGCGCCAGTTTTCAGTTGAAAAAGCATAAGCACTGATCTCTTTAACGCCGTATTCAATTGCACCACCAATGACATCGAAGAGCGCTGCTTCACCAGCTTCATGGCCTGCAGTACGCGGTAATCCACGCTGCTTAGCCCAGCGACCATTTCCATCCATCACGATTGCCACGTGATTAGGAATATGAATTGTCATACTCGCTCTACCATCGGCAAACTCCTTAAGCCCCGCTCAAGGTGCCATTGTAAATATGCCGCAATTAAACCGCTAGCCTCTCGGCGATGTTTTCCTTCACTCGCAGTTGCTATCTCCCAGTTACTTTGCAAAAGTGCATCCATCAAAACCAATGTCTCAGGAGCCGGAGTTGCGCACGCCGATGGTCGACAGTCTGAGCAGACAGAGCCACCACCGACTAATGAAAAGTAGCGATGAGGTCCCACTTTTTCACAGTTAGAACACGTCGTTAAGGATGGCGCGTAGCCGGCAACATCTAATGAGCGCAGGAGAAATGCGTCAAGAATGAGAAGTGGTGCGTAGCGATTTTCTGCTAAAGCTTTCATGGCACCTACAGCCAAACTGAACTCTTTGGCAGCTGGCTCGTGTTCGTTAGGACTAAAACGCTCGGCCGCCTCATACATCGCTGAAGCAACTGTCCATCGTTGATAATCATCGGTTAAAGCTTCACCGTAGTTCATAATCGCTTCTACTTGTGTGATGGTGTCAAAAGTTTTACCAACATAGAGTTGAATGTCGACGTAACTACCAGGTTCAAGGCGTGCGCCAAACTTTGACATTGTGCGTCGCACGCCTTTTGCAACCCCGCGGATCCTTCCGTGATCGCGCGTTAATAACGTAATAATGCGATCTGCTTCACCGAGTTTTTGGGTGCGAAGCACAATAGCTTCATCCCTGTATAAACTCATGTGGGTAAAGGTAGTGCGTGGTTTAGCGAATTGCCCGATTAATGGCAGACACGACAGCCTTCAGTGATGCCGTGGTCGTATTCGGATCGATTCCAACGCCCCAAAATACTTCTCCGTCGATTGAGCACTCAAGATAAGCAGCGGCGGAGGCATCGCCTCCGGCTGATAATGCGTGCTCGTAGTAATCAAGGACTCGAACATCGACACCATAGCTCTGCAAGATATTACAGAAGGCGGCGATTGGACCGTTACCCTGCCCTTTGAGTTCGTGTAGTTCCCCGCGATCAGTAATTGAAACCGTTAAGTAAACATCTTCACCGAGAACCGATGTCTGGCTCAAGCCTTTGAGGCGGAAACGTCCCCACGGTGCACTCTGTGTTGGCAAATACTCATCCTCGAATATTGACCACAACGCATCGGCACTTATTTCTCCACCTTCGGCATCGGTTTTCGCTTGAACAACCTTTGAAAACTCAATCTGCAATCGTCGAGGCAGATCTAAGTGGTGCTCATTCTTCATGAGATATGCAACGCCGCCCTTACCGGATTGAGAGTTAACTCGAATAACAGCTTCGTAACTGCGACCGATATCTAATGGATCAATCGGAAGATATGGAACTGCCCATGTGTGATCGCGAACTGCACGTCCAGCGGTTTTTGCATCATTGGCCATATGGTCAAAGCCTTTTTTAATAGCATCTTGGTGCGAGCCTGAAAAAGCAGTAAAGACTAAATCTCCACCGTATGGATGCCGCTCTGGTACGCGTAACTGGTTTGCATACTCCACCGTGCGACGCACCTCATCAATATTTGAAAAATCAATATGTGGGTCGATGCCATGGGTTACTAGGTTAATTCCTAAAGTGACAAGACAGACGTTTCCGGTGCGTTCACCGTTACCAAAGAGCGTTCCCTCAATGCGATCAGCGCCAGCTAAATACCCAAGCTCGGCTGCCGCAACCCCAGTGCCGCGATCATTGTGCGGATGTAGTGAAACTATGACACTGTCTCGATTTTCTAAATTACGGCACATCCATTCGATTGAATCTGCATATACATTTGGTGTTGCCATCTCTACCGTTGCCGGCAAGTTCATAATTGTTTTCCACTCTGGAGTGGGTTTCCAGATTGCATTAACTGCGTTACAGACTTCAACGGCAAACTCTAACTCAGTGCCCGTGTAAGACTCAGGTGAGTATTCAAAAGATACTTTAGTCCCAGCAACTGTTGGTACTAAGTCAAGACAGATTTGAGCGGCATCGGTTGCAATCTTTTTTATACCCTCTTTATCCAAGCCAAACACTACGCGGCGTTGCAAAGTTGATGTGGAATTATAGAGATGCACGATTGCCTGTTTTGATCCTTTGATGGATTCAAAGGTGCGTTTAATAAGCGCCTCACGTGCCTGAGTCAACACTTGAATAATTACATCATCAGGGATTAAATCCTCTTCAATAATCTTGCGAACAAAATCAAAGTCGGTCTGTGACGCACTCGGAAAGCCAACTTCAATCTCTTTGTATCCCATTGCGACCAGCAGTTTAAACATAGCTAATTTGCGCGGTGTATCCATCGGATCAATGAGAGCTTGATTTCCATCACGAAGATCTACTGAGCACCATTGAGGTGCAGCTGTAATCTTCTTAGAGGGCCATGTTCGATCGGGAAGATCGATTGGATGGAAGGGCGAGTAGCGATGCACTGGCATCGAGGAAGGTGATTGTTTCGGAAAGTTCATTTACTGCTCCTTATAGGCTCGGGGTTTGTACCGATACGACAAACCCCGCGGCGAGGGGATCGGTTACTTGACCCCGCCACGGCAGCTAAGGAGCAGACTGCGCAACATGGGTTAAGGGTAACGCCAAGGTTAAAGAACTGGCAAATACCTATCGAGTTCATATGCACTTACCTGGCGGCTGTAATCGAGCCATTCGGCACGCTTATTGCGCAGCACGTATTCAAATACGTGCTCACCTAAAGTTTCGCGCACTAAAGCACTTTTTTCCATCTGCAGAATCGCCTCATTAAGATCGGTTGGCAGTGAGATCGGATTGTTGGACTCGCTCAAAACATAGCTCTCTTCAACGCCCTTAAGGCCCGCGGCCAACATCACTGCATATGCAAGATATGGATTACAAGCCGTATCAGGAGATCTAAATTCAATGCGTGTTGAGTTTTCTTTACCCGGCTTATACATAGGCAGACGAACAAGGGCTCCGCGATTGCTAGGCCCCCAGTTAATTACTGCCGGAGCTTCTCCCCCGCCGTGAAGGCGCTTATAAGAGTTCACCCATTGATTAGTAATTGCAGTGATCTCTGGTGCGTGCTTGAGAATTCCGGCAATGAATGAGCGACCAACATGAGATAAGTTGTACTGAGCATTGGCATCATAAAAAGCATTTTCTTCACCTTTAAAGAGTGAGACGTGTGTATGCATTCCGCTACCTGGATGATCGGTAAATGGCTTGGGCATAAATGAGGCATGGAAGCCTTGATCCATTGCAACCTCTTTAATGACATGGCGAAAAGTCATAATGTTATCGGCCGTTGTTAACGCATCGGCATCACGTAAATCAATCTCCTGTTGACCTGGACCGCCCTCGTGATGTGAAAACTCAACTGAGATTCCCATAGCCTCAAGCAATGTGATTGCTTGACGACGGAAATCGTGACCGACAACGGCAGGTGTGTGGTCAAAGTAGCCGCCTTGATCAACTGGTACTGGTGCCACGCCAGCCTCTGGCTTTGATTTAAATAAGAAGAACTCAATCTCTGGATGGGTGTAACACGTGTAACCCATTCCTGCAGCTTTATCTAGTATGCGACGTAAAACATTTCGCGGATCTGCAGGAGATGCGCCTCCATCGGGCATTGTAATATCGCAAAACATTCTCGCCGCTCCAGGTGACTCGGTGCGCCACGGCAAAATTGAAAAAGTAGAGGGATCAGGTTTTGCCAACATATCTGACTCAGTAACCCGTGCAAAGCCTTCGATCGCCGAACCATCAAATCCAATACCTTCATCAAATGCATTTTCTAACTCGGCAGGTGCAATAGCAACAGACTTAAGAAAACCCAGAACGTCGGTAAACCATAAACGGACAAAGCGAATATTTCGCTCTTCAACCGTACGGAGTACGAACTCTTGCTGCTTACTTATCTCTGGTGACATGTGTGGCATTGTTCCAAAAGTAGGTTACGGCCGTGTTAACTCATTAAATAACGAAAAATTCACTGCTATCTAGCGTGCTTTGGGCCGGGATATCCTTAGTGATCACCACATTGGCGTTAATTCGAGCGCCATGTCCAATCGTGATGTCACCGATTACTCGTGCACCCGCGCCGATTACTACGTTATTTTCAATCGTTGGATGGCGCTTGCCTTGAAGGTAGGTGCGAGCACCCAAAGTCACATCGTGATACATCATCACATCATCACCAATAATTGACGTTGCCCCGATCACTACGCCCATTCCATGATCGATAAAGAAGCGACGACCAATAGTTGCCGCTGGATGGATTTCGATTCCCGTAGCTGTGCGAACCCGGTTAGAAAGTATCCTTGAGATAAGCCTGAGATTTTTGCGCCATAGGAAATGGCTAAGGCGAAAACCCCATACCGCATGAACTCCAGGGTACGTAAGAAAAACCTCAAGGCGATGTCTTGCTGCCGGATCTTGGCTCAGTGCATTATCTAGATCTTCTTTCATACGATTAAGAATTGACATTTTATTCAACCAAATCTTGATACAGGATTGTTGATAAATATCGCTCGCCAGATGACGCGAGTATGACAACAATATTCTTGCCTGCAAACTCTGGACGCTTAGCAACTTCCGTCGCTGCCCACAACGTGGCACCAGAGGATATTCCAGCCAAAATTCCCTCTTCAGCCGCAGCTCTGCGAGCAAATTTGATTGCATCATCTGCCGTGGCATCTAAAATCTCGTCATAGACTGTTCGATCAAGAATATTTGGAATGAAGTTGGGTCCAATGCCTTGAAGTGGGTGAGATCCAGGTGCACCACCATTTAAAATCGGTGATGCTGCTGGCTCAACACCAAAGACTTTGATTGCAGGATTTTTCTCCTTTAAGAATCGGCCCGTACCAGTGATTGTTCCACCCGTACCAATCCCTGAAACAAATGCGTCGACTTTCCCATCTAAATCACGCCAAATCTCGGGGCCTGTTGTTGCGTAGTGAATTGCTGGGCCAGCTTCGTTTTCAAATTGGCGGACTAATACTGCGCCAGATTCGCCTAACTTTTCAGCGGCAGCAACTGCACCTTTCATGCCCTCTGCCGCTGGAGTCAGAACTAGTTCAGCACCGAATGCGAGTATGAGTTTGCGACGCTCCTTTGAAACCGATTCGGGCATGGTAAAAATGGACTTATATCCGCGAGCTGCTGCAACCATCGCTACAGCAATGCCAGTGTTACCTGAAGTCGCTTCCACGATTGTTCCACCTGGTTTAAGTGCGCCACTTGCTTCGGCTGCATCAATCATTGCAATTCCCAAGCGATCTTTCACCGATGATGTTGGGTTATAGAACTCCAGCTTTGCATAGATATTTCCCTGCGCCCCATCGTCGATCTTGTTGATGCGGACTAATGGGGTATTTGCAAATGCCTCTGTGATGCTGTTGTAAATTGTCATAATTCTCCCTAGAAATGAATTGATTCGGTTGTTAGAAATTAGAAGCGGGCGAAGGTGGAGCAGATATCAGCAGCTGCATGAAGTAGACAGGCAGAAATCAACTATCCGGTTGCGTGTAAAAAACCAGGTGATAATCGAGTGCATAGAGTGAAGTTTACTGACATTGCAGATTTAAGCCACTTGCAAATGATTTGCAGAATTAACTCTGTCTCCACCCAGATGTCATAGGTAATCTGCGATCTTTACCAAAGGCGCGCATAGAAACTTTTGTACCTGGCGGATATTGGCGACGCTTATATTCAGCCCTGTCGACCAGAGTGATTACACGAGCAACGAGTTCGGGATCAAAGCCATCCTTAATTAATATTTCATAACCGTGATCTTGGTCTACATAAAGCCTCAGTACCTGATCAAGGAGTAGGTAATCAGGGAGTGAATCTGAGTCCTTTTGACCCGGCCGAAGTTCTGCACTTGGCTCCTTCACTATTGAGCGCTCCGGAATCGGCGACATCAATCCAGACGCAATCGCCTGCATGTTTCGCCATCTAGCCAATGCCCACACATCGGTCTTATAGATATCTTTAATGGGAGCAAAACCACCGACTGCATCACCATAAAGCGTTGAATATCCAACTGCTAGCTCGCTCTTATTTCCAGTGGCCAGAACAATATGTCCTTCAGCGTTCGAGATGCCCATCAAGGTCGTTCCACGAACCCGCGCTTGCAAGTTTTCCTCTGCAAGGCCAGCTAATTTCAGTTGTGCCATAAATGCATCGACCATGGCTTCGATAGATACAGTCCGAAAATTGATGCCGGTTGCATCTGCAAGCGCTTGTGCATCTTCTAATGAGTGCGTTGATGAGTATTTACTCGGCAGGGCAACCCCGTAAACATTCTGAGCTCCCACGGCATCAATGGCAATGGCGGCCACTACAGCAGAGTCGATGCCTCCCGATAGGCCAAGTACTACTGATGTAAAACCATTCTTTGCAATGTAATCTCGCAGACCAACAACAAGTGCTTGCCAGATTTCGGCTTCATCACTCAAACGTTCTCTGATTCTGGCTTCAATCGCATGTGAACTCTGACTTGGGGCCAATAAAATCACAAGGTCAGGTTCGGATGTAGCCACCGCGCAATCAATATCGACCACCATCACAACATCATCGAACTGTTTGGCACGCGCGACCAATGTGCCAGATTTATCGACAACAATCGAGTCGCCGTCAAAGACTAAATCATCCTGCCCGCCAGTCATATTGACGTAAGCAAGTGGAGCGTTGACCTCTTTAGCTCTTTGTTGAACAAGGGCTAAACGCACATCATCTTTATTTCGCTCATACGGTGAGCCATTGGGCACAACAACTAAGCCTGGCCTGCGCAGTGCAAGATCAGAGAGTGAGTGCCAAATATCTTCACATATGGCAACAGCTACATCCACTTCATTTATTCGAACAATCAGGCTCGATCTCCCCGCCGTAAAGTTTCGGAACTCATCAAAGACTCCATAATTGGGCAGATGACGTTTAACGTAGCGGGCCTTGACTTCACCGCCGTGAATCACAGCGACAGCATTTTGCGGAGCACCTTCGGGAGATGTCTCTAAATATCCGACAAATGCAACTATATCTTCAGTGATCTCACTAGCAACACTCGTAATCATCGCTTGGCTGGCCGACTGAAATGATGCGCGCAGAGCTAAATCTTCAACTGGATATCCAGTAAGAATCATTTCGGGGAAAACGATTACCTGTGCTCCAGATTTCTTAGCACCCTCAACGCTGCCTGATATGAGTCTGGCATTGCCACGCAGATCTCCCACAGTTGGATTGATCTGGGCCAGCGCGACTCGCAGCTTCATATTTCAAGCCTAACAGGGGTACCCTTATCCACGTACCCGGGGACTTGTCGATGCAAGCCTCGAGGAGAGGAAACCACATGGAAGCCTTATACGGCGGAGCGTTGCACAGACGTGTCACGATTTTGGATTTAGCTGCAGCGAAAAAGCGCGGCGAAAAATGGGTGATGCTGACATCGTATGAACAAATGACAGCTGAGATTTTTGATGAGGCTGGCATCCCCGTTTTGCTCGTCGGAGATAGCGCTGGAAATAACTTTCTAGCTTTAGAAAACACTATCCCCGTAACCATCGATGAGATGATTCCCATGGTTCGTGCTGTCGTACGAGCCTCCAAGCGGGCCTTGGTCTTCGCTGACCTGCCCTTTGGCTCATATGAGTCATCTCCTGAACAAGCACTTGCTACGAGTACTCGATTTTTCAAAGAGGCTGGGGCGATGGGTGTAAAAATCGAAGGTGCACATATTAAAACAGTAGAAAAACTAACTTCTTCGGGGATTCCAGTGATGGGCCACCTTGGCCTTACCCCGCAAGCCCTTCATCAACTTGGAGGTTACCGAGTCCAGGGGCGCACTGATGCAGACGCAACTCTGAAGGCAGCTCTCTCTATTGAAAAAGCGGGCGCTTGTGCAATAGTTCTTGAGCTCATGTCGGCAGAGCTTGCCGGAGAAATTACCGCCGCCTTGAGTATTCCAACGATTGGGATTGGTGCAGGCATTAACTGCGATGCGCAGGTTCTTGTCTGGACAGATTTAATGGGTATCACCAAGAATCCACCAAAACTTGCAAAGGCATATCGAAATCTACGGATTGAAATGCTGGCCGCAGCCAGTGAGTTTGCCAAAGATGTTAAATCCGGAGATTTCCCTGGTCCAAAGCAGACATTTAACTAAACCCCTAGACATTCAACTAAACTCCTAGGCGTGGCAGGTATTGCGATAGACATATCGCCCCTCAGAAACTCAAGGGATTTCCGTAATTTATGGGCCGCTGGGCTCATTACTTACTTCGGTTCGATGATTACATATGTCGCAGTACCGTTTCAGATTAAAGAGTTGACGCACTCCTATATCGCGGTGGGCATAAGCGGTCTGGTCGAGATCTTGCCCCTCATCATTTTTGGACTCTACGGAGGAGTTTTAGCCGACGCCGTAGATCGAAAAAAAATGGTCTGGGCGACGGAGGCCGCCTCATTACTTTTAACCTCATTACTTCTGATCAATGCCCTCTTGCCAGAGCCCCATCTGCTTCTCATTTATGTCGTCTCTGGATTATTCGCCGCCGTCAATGGGCTTCAAAGACCCAGCGCCGATGCCGCGCTACCTCGGCTTGTCGACCATAAAGATTTGCCAGCCGCTAGTGCATTGATGAGTCTTCGCTGGCAGTTAGGAGTCATCGTTGGTCCAACAATCGGTGGAATTATTATTTCAACTTTTTCAATTCCAATTGGCTATGCCGCAGATGTCTTTACATTTGTGGTCTCGCTCATTTTCTTATCACGTGTGAGATCAATCCCAGCATCGAAGGATGCCCAAAAGCCATCTCTGGCAGGTTTATTAGAGGGTATTCGTTATGCATTTAGTCGCCAAGATTTACTCGGTACATACCTTGTAGATTTAGCTGCAATGTTTTTTGCAATGCCGACGGCTTTGATTCCATTTTGGGCAGATCAACTTGGTACTCCATGGGCACTCGGACTTATGTATGCCGCAGGAACTTTTGGCTCAGTCATCATCACTCTGACTTCTGGATGGACTAAAAACTATTCTCGGCATGGTCGCGCAATTATGTGGGCCGCCATGGGTTGGGGTACAGCTATCGCCTTGGCCGGAATCTGGAACTCGCTCATCCTTGTCCTACTTTTTTTAACTCTCGCCGGTGCCTCCGACATGGTCAGTGCACTCTTTCGATCAACAATGTGGAATCAGACGATCCCCGATAATTTTCGAGGTCGCCTAGCGGGAATCGAACTTCTTTCATACTCCATTGGACCTTTAGCGGGACAGATGCGTGCAGCATCGATGGCCGCCGTTACTAGCCTCTCTGTCTCAGTAACTTCTGGTGGAATAACCTGCGTAATAGTTGTCGCCCTACTGGCCAGTTTTATGCCTAAATTTCGGCGATTTGATGCAAAAACCAATGAATTCGCCCTCGAAAAACTTCGCGACAATGAGATGCGTGATGAAAGATAAATATATTTTCTGGTAATTTCTCCTTGAATGCATAAAATAAATAAAAAAGAATTTGCGACACGCACTAAATTATTCCGCTCTCAATGTGGCATTTTCTGCTATTTAGTGTCACGCTTGTCCATGAAAAGGTTTGGGTGACGGATCCGAACCATTCCGATAGGAGATCCACGTGGCCGCAGCAAAGAAAGCAGCACCAAAGAAGCGCAAGAAGGCAGCAGCAGTAGCTGCTCCAAAGAAGCGCAAGAAGGCAGCTGCTAAGGCAGCAGCACCAGCTGCTCCAAAGAAGCGCAAGAAGGCAGCAGCTAAGAAAGCTGCTCCAAAGAAGCGCAAGAAGGCAGCAGCTAAGCCAGCTGCCAAGAAGGCAGCTCCAAAGCGTCGCAAGAAGGCAGCAGCTAAGAAAGCCGCTCCAAAGCGTCGCAAGAAGGCAGCAGCTAAGCCAGCTGCTAAGAAGGCAGCTCCAAAGCGTCGCAAGAAGGCAGCAGCTAAGAAAGCTGCTCCAAAGAAGCGCAAGAAGGCAGCTGCTAAGCCAGCTGCAAAGAAGGCAGCTCCAAAGCGTCGCAAGAAGGCAGCAAAGAAGTAATTATCAATTAAAAAAACCCGCCACTTTATGTGGCGGGTTTTTTTATTTCTCACAACTACTCACTCTTATTCGTGCATGACCTCGCTACGAAATGAATCTTCTATCCGGATAAAAATTCCAGCGATTACTTTTTGATCCTCAGCACTCAAGTGATTAACAAATCGTGCACGCACACTTGCGACATGGTCTGGGGCGGCGGTAACAATCGCCCTCCATCCTTTCGGTGTCATCACCGCAAAGTAGCCACGCTTATCTGATGGACAGGCTTCTCGCGCTACCCAGCCAGCTTTCTCCATCACCTTCATACGATGCGATAAACGCGAGCGCGATAAGAGTGTGATAGCGGCGAGCTGACTCATGCGTAAGCGACGATCCGGAGCATCGCTTAGCTGGGCCAAAATCTCATAGTCAGGCATTGATAAATCATGTCCTGATAAGTCGCTATCTAGCGCCTCTAGCAAGTGGCGACTTGCGATGATATAGCTGCGCCAGGCCTTCATCTCCGTTGGGTTAAGCCACTCGGGTAAGGTAGCGTTTTCATCTGGCATGAGGACAGTCTACGCTAACAGTTGAACTTTCAACTATATTTTTAAGGGGATTGCGCGTGAGCATTAGCACCAGCGGTTTAGATCTTGACCATATCGATTCAACGATCCGCATTCAAGATGATCTCTATCGTTACTTCAATGGTCAATGGCTTAAGACGGCCACCATCCCAGCGGATCGTGCAAGCGATGGTGCTTTTATCACTCTCCGGGATTTATCGGAAAGACGAGTACGCGAGATTATTGAGAGTGCAACAGGGACGAGTGAGGCGACAAAGATTCGCGACCTCTACTCATCTTTTATGGCCGCAGACTCCATCGAGGTCAAGGGCTTTACACCCATCATGAAAGACCTTGCCCTCTGTGATTCGATTCAATCGTTGACTGATTTTATTTCAACCATGTCGTGGCTTGAGGCAAGAGGACTCGGTGGGATCTTTGGATCCTTCATCTATGCAGATCAGATGGATGCCTCCACAAATATCCTGTATCTAGCCCAGGGCGGAATTTCGCTGCCGGATGAGTCCTACTATCGTGAGGATCAATACACAGAGATTCGTACTGCATTCCTTACACATATCGAAACTATGTTTTCACTCGTTGGTATCTCAGATGGTAAGGATTTAGCGGCGAAGATTCTGGTACTAGAAACCCAGATCGCTAGCCATCATTTTGACGCAGTCAAAGATCGTGATGCGACGCTGACGTACAACAAAATGAGCCGCGATGAAGTCATTGCACTTGTGCCCGCCTTCGACTTTGAGCTTTATCTATCTGCTGGAGAGATCCCTGCGAAAGTCTTAGATTCAGTGATCGTTCAGCAACCTCCATTTTTTGCTGGCCTTTCAACCATTCTCGATAATTTTGATCGTGACTCATGGGTCGCCTGGCTCAAATGGAGCATCATCAGCGGCTCGGCCCCCTATCTTTCTAGCGATTTAGTAAATCAAAACTTTGATTTCTACGCAAAGACATTGTCAGGTACGCCAGAGCTTCGCGAGCGCTGGAAGCGCGCTGTTTCAGTAGTCGAGGGCTCACTCGGTGAGGCAGTTGGAAAGGTCTACGTCGACCAGCATTTTCCAGCTGAGGCCAAAGCGCGGATGGAGCAACTCGTTGCGAACTTAATCGAGGCTTATCGCGTCAGCATCAATGAAATCGATTGGATGAGCCATGAGACAAAGCTCAAGGCGCTAGAAAAGCTGGGGAAATTCACTCCCAAGATTGGCTATCCCAACAAGTGGCGAGATTATTCAGCCCTTGTTACTAACCCAGATGATCTCTTTGCAAATATCGGTCACGTCACAAAGTTCCAACGTGATTTTGAGCTTGCAAAGATCGGAAAGCCAGTTGATCGCGATGAGTGGCATATGACTCCACAGACAGTGAACGCCTACTACAACCCCGTTATGAATGAAATTGTCTTTCCTGCCGCTATTTTGCAGCCACCATTTTTTGGCCTCGATGCCGATGATGCCGTTAACTACGGTGGAATCGGCGCGGTAATTGGCCATGAAATTGGCCATGGCTTTGATGACCAGGGTTCAAAGTACGATGGTGATGGCGCACTTAATAATTGGTGGAGTGATGCAGATCGCGTCGCTTTTGAGCTTCGATCGAATGCTTTGATTGAGCAGTACAACAGCCTGCATCCAGAGGAAATCCCCGATATCACCGTAAACGGTGCACTCACCGTTGGTGAAAATATAGGCGACTTAGGTGGTTTAGCGATTGCATATAAGGCCTATCAAATATCTCTCAACGGTTCTCCGTCACCGGTGATAGATGGATTTACTGGTGAGCAGCGGCTATTTTTTGGGTGGGCGCAAGTGTGGCGCGCAAAAGTACGGCCAGAAGAGCAACGCCGCCGTATTGCTACCGATCCTCACTCGCCCGCTGAGTTTCGCTGCAACACAATTGTCAGTAACTTCACGCCCTTCTATGACGCCTTTGAAGTGACCGAGAAAGATCACCTGTGGCTAGATGAAAAATCACGCGTTCAGATCTGGTAACTAGTGAATTTTTCCTTTGACATAAAACATGTCGAGGCCAACTCCCTAGCGCGCGTTGGCACCATAACCACGCCGCATGGGCAGATTCAAACACCTGCATTTATTCCAGTTGGTACTAAAGCCACAGTTAAATCTGTGCTCCCAGAGGCGATGGCCGATTTAGGTGCTCAAGCATTGCTAGCTAACGCTTATCACCTGTACTTACAACCTGGTGCAGATATCATTGATGAGGCTGGCGGGCTTGGCGAATTCATGAACTGGCCTGGACCGACAATTACAGATTCAGGTGGTTTTCAAGTCCTTTCTCTCGGAGTCGGATTTAAAAAAGTTTTAGCGATGGATGCTCAGACTTTTCGTCGAGATGATGTCATCGCAGATAACAAAGAGCGACTTGCTCATGTAGATGATGAGGGCGTTACATTTAAATCCCACTTAGATGGGTCGATGCATCGTTTTACTCCTGAGGTCTCAATGCAGGTTCAACACCAAATAGGTGCCGACATCATCTTCGCATTTGATGAGTGCACCACACTTCATAACACTCGGCCCTATCAAGAGCTAGCGATGGATCGCACTTTTGCATGGGCAATCCGTTGCTTAGATGAACATAAGCGCCTCACCGAGGTGCGCGCCGCGCGGCCATATCAAGCTCTCTTCGGAGTAATACAAGGTGCTCAATATGAGGATCTTCGAAAGAAGGCCGCTGGTGATTTAGGATCGATGGAGTCTTCAGGCCAAAGCTTTGATGGCTTTGGAATCGGAGGTGCACTCGATAAGAGCGCCCTCGGCACAATTATCTCCTGGGTCAATCAGATACTGCCCGAGAAGAAACCAAGACATTTACTAGGAATCGGAGCACCAGAGGATTTATTTGTCGGTGTTGAAAACGGTATCGATACCTTTGACTGTGTTTTAGCATCGAGAATCGCACGCACGAGCGCTGTGTATACGATGGAGGGGCGTTTTAACCTATCTAACAGCCGATTTAAGCGCGATTTCACCGCAATAGACGATGAATGTGACTGCTACACCTGTACGCACTACACAAGGGCTTATATGCACCATGTATTCCGCGGCAAAGAGATCATCGCTTCAACGCTTGCAACGATTCACAATGAGCGCTTCATTGTTCGCCTCGTGGACCAGATGCGCCAGGCGTTGCTAGATGGAAACTTTCGCGAGATGAAGTCAGATTTCTTAGGTCGATATAAGCATCGCAGCGGCCAAGCCAACGATTAGCGCTACTTCTTAAGAGCTAAACGCGCCTCTCGACGGATGCGCTGTTCGGCAGGATCTGGCACCGGAACCGCTGAAATCAAGCGACGGGTGTAATCGTTTTGAGGATTCTGCAAGATTGCATCACGGTCACCCTCTTCAACGAGCAGACCATCTTGCATCACTGCAATCCGGTGCGACAAGATATCAACGACTGCTAAATCATGGCTAATAAAGAGACAGGCAAACTTTAACTTCTCTTGCAACTCTTGCAATAAGTCTAAAAAGCGCGCTTGAACTGATACATCAAGGGCCGATGTTGGTTCATCGGCGATTAACAGGTCTGGAGTTAAAGCTAGAGCGCGCGCAATACCAACACGTTGGCGCTGACCACCTGAAAGCTCATGCGGATAACGATTTCGATAACTGCGTGGCAGTTCAACCTGATCGAGCAGCTCTTCAATCATGTGTGCAAGCTCAGCACCTTTAGCTATTTTTGCTAAAAAGATTGGCTCACCTATCGACTCACCAATTGGTAAACGTGGATTAAGGGATGAAGCTGGATCTTGAAAAACAATTCCTGTGTGGCGGCGAATCGTGAAGAGTTCCTTATTTGATGCATGACTAATATCTTTTCCTACGATCTCAATCGAGCCATCTTTAATTGGAAGTAAGCCAATCGATGCACGTCCCACTGTGGTCTTACCCGAACCAGATTCCCCAACAAGACCAACAATTTCACCTGGGAAAATTTCAAGATTAAAGTTCTTCACTGCAGTAAAGGCTGGAATCCGTCCACGCTTTGGGTACTCAATCGTGACATTTGTCAGTTTGAGTACAGGTGCTGGTTTAGCGTTCTCTGAGTATGGCAAGTTGCGCTTTTTGCTTGAACCTAACTTAGGAACTGCGGCAAGCAGAGCCTGCGTATAAGGGTGCTGTGGGTTATTAAAGATCTGATCGGCTGAACCATGTTCAACAGTGATTCCATCTTTCATCACCAAAATCTCATCGGCCATATCGGCAACTACGCCCATGTCGTGAGTAATCAGCAGAATCGCAGAGTTAAGTTTGTCTTTCAATCCGCGCATTAAATCTAGAATTTCCGCCTGAACGGTTACATCTAGCGCAGTAGTTGGCTCATCGGCTACCAGCAAGCTTGGATCACAGGCTAGTGCTTGGGCGATCATTGCGCGCTGGCGTTGGCCACCAGATAATTGGTGAGGGTACTTGTTAATTGATTTTTCTGGATCTGGAATATCGACCAATGTAATTAACTCAAGTGCGCGCTCGTGAGCCTGCTTTGGACTCATATCAAAGTGATTTCGCAATGTTTCGATTATCTGAAAACCAATAGTATATACAGGGTTAAGAGCGGTCATTGGCTCCTGGAAAATATATGCAACCTCTCGCCCACGAAACTTACGCAACGTCGCGGCATTTGCATCCAGCATTTCTTCAGTTTTAACTTGAACACTTCCCGACATTCGAGCATTGGATGCCAAAAGTGACATGAGGCCAAGTGCTGTCGTTGACTTACCTGATCCAGATTCACCCACGATCGCTGTGACTTTGCCAGCATTGAGTTCGAGGTTCATATCGATAACAGCTGGATACCACACACCATCCACCCAGAAATCAACATTGAAATCACTAATCTTTAATACTTGCTCAGACATATCTCGCCTCGTTCTTGTATGACAAGATTGTCTTATGAGCAACCTTGAAGTTTTTAGAGCCCGCAGCAGTCTGGTCAGTGCAGGCCTTGCTTATTTCATTATCGCCGGAATGGTTCTCCAAAGTTTTTATCTCTCTGATATCTTGGGTGCTCTGAGCGCATTGTGCTGGGGAATCTGTGTGGCCGCGCTTGTTTACACTATTTTGCAACGTCCAAAGCTCGAGCTCTTTGACGAAGGCATCCGAATAACCAATCCATTCCGCGAAATCACTGTTGGTTGGAATCTTGTTGAGAGTATTGACGCTAAATACACCATGAGTATCACTGTTGGCGGAAAGCTTATTTACGCCTGGGCCGCTCCCGCTCCCGGCCGACATCACACCCGAAAGATCCACCCCAGTGACATTAAGGGTACGAATATCGGTGCTGGTGGATACATGAGACCGGGAGATAATCCGCGAACTCACAGTGGTGCTGCGGCGTACTTGGCGACCTTGAGACTCAATAGTTTTCGAAGCAGTAATCGAACTCCGGTGCATGCTTATGAGGTTAGAACTCACTACATCTGGCTGATTATTATCAGCGCATCCGCAGCTCTGGCAATGCTTTTCACTGCTCTTCATCATTTGTGAGCCAATGCTTTACGGGCAACTTTTGCATTCTTTCGATCTTTCTTGGTGATTCTGCGACGCTGCCGAGGATCGAAAGCATCCCGTAATCCGTCACCAATAAAGTTAATGCTCAATGCGATTGAGATAATGAATAGGCCCGGGTACCAAAATAGCCAAGGACGAGTAGTGAACGACTCTTGGTACTGACTGATCAATGATCCCAAAGAAACATCTGGTGCAACAACACCAAAACCTAAATAACTTAACGCCGTTTCTAGCAGAATCGCTCCAGACATCAATAAAGTGACTGACACGATGATAATTCCTACAGCATTTGGCAGAATGTGCTTAAAAATAATTCTTCGGTTAGTTGCACCAGCAACACGTGCAGCATCTACGAATTCACGTTCGCGCAACGTCAAGAATTCACCACGAACTAAACGTGAAAGTCCAGTCCAACCGAAAAGGCCAAGATAAAAAGCTAAGAAAGCCACACCGAGATTTCCGAAGTGGAAACCAATAACTGATCCGATAATAATTGTAGGTACTGTGATGATGAAATCTGTAAAACGCATGAGTACTGAATCAATTATGCCTCTATAGAAACCAGAGATTGCACCAATCACAGTTCCAATGACACCGGACATCGCGCCAATTACAAAGGTCACCATTAAAGAGCGCTGTGCACCTCTCATTACAAGTGCTAGATAATCACGGCCAATATCATCTTGGCCAAATGGATGCTCACCAAGGTGAATTCCATCTCCACCTAGAAAACTTGGCACGACACTGAAGGTTGGGCAACCGACCAAACCGTCATTACAAACCCCAAGTTTGAGCTCAGGAAGATCTTCAATCGTGTACTTCCACCAACCAGGGATGCGAATACCAAATATTCTCGATTCAAGTGCTGTAAAAACAGTGCCAATGATGATAATCAAAAAGACTATTGACACCATTGCGCCGCGGTGGCGAACGAATCGTTTCCTAACTATTTGGCTCTGACTCAGACCCTCAGTTTCAATATCTTGAAGAGATACTTCGGAGTTTTCCATAGATTCTTCCTGTGAGGTACTCATGCGCCTGACCCCGTTCTAATTCTTGGATCTAGTGCAGAGTAAAGTAGATCTGCAACTAAGTTTGCCGTTAAAGCCAAAGTTCCGGTTAAGAAAAATACTCCCATTAACAAATTAAGGTCGAAGCTATTGATTGCGGCATTGAAAAGAGTTCCCATGCCTTTCCAACCAAATACTCGCTCAGTAATGATTGCTCCACCAATGATTCCAGCAAAGTCAACGACAATAATTGTTGAAAGTGGAATTAATGTATTTCTAAAGGCATGGCGCATGATTACTGTTCGTTCAGACAGACCTTTTGCTCTTGCTGTGCGGATGTAATCTTGATTGAGAACTTCGAGCATGGTTCCGCGAGCAAATCGAATATAGCCAGCGAAAGATATTGCTGTTAGTGCAATTGTTGGCAAAATTAAGTGCATCAGTAGATCCAGTGTTGAAATCCAATAATCACCTGGTTCAAGTAGTGAATTTGCTTGTCCCACAGTTGGTACGGGACGGTAATTGATTGCATCTGTACTAATAAATCGTGGCCAGGTATACATAAGTTGGTCTAATAGGCGCACTAAGCCCATAAAAAACGCTGAGATGACAGTGGTGCGGACAATCGCAGCTTTATCAATCTTTGCCATAATAAGTGCGGCAATAACCGCCAAAGTAATCGTCAGAATCGCCATAGCAACTACTATCAAGCCCTGCTTATCAAAGGTAAATGCTTTTCGTGTTGGGTAGTACAAAATGAGGCCTACCACCGCCATAGATAAAGACGACTTCAAAGCAGTCTTATTGGCAATACCTACCGAGAGCTGAGTGACGCCATATGAAATTCCGACACAGGCAATGAAAAAGAAAATCGGTCCTAAACCTGGCTCTAAGAACCAGTTGATCTTCTGGAGAGTCCACAAAGTTACGACTGTTCCAGCAAAAACACTGCCAAAGATTGTGTAATTCTTTTTTCCAGTAGCCCCAGCCACTGATGAGACGATAAGACTGAGAACTACTCCAATCGCTGTGAGAGCTTTTAGCGAGATCGTTGGGGCTGAGAGCCAGTTATTAAACTCAATTGCCATGAACTGCTTGAGCAATACTGCAACCCAGAATATTGGGAGTGAAAAAAGTAAGAAAGAGACAAAAGTCATCGCATAATCAAACTTGCTGTACTGGCGCAGCGCAGTAATGATTCCAATGGATATTCCTAAAACCATCGCCAAGATTGATGCTGTGAAAACTAAACGCACAGTTGTTGGGACGGCCGATGCGATTGCTGTACCCACAGACTCACCGGTACGAGTATTACCTAAATCCAAATTACCAACGAAAAGTCCTAAAACTCCGCGCAGCCAAAGAAAATAACGAATTGGAGGTGGGATATTGAGCTGGAGCTCTCGTGTAAGAGAGATGACCTGCTGCTTAGCCCGCGGATCGAGGCTAATGCGTAAGTCAGCCAAGGGGTCGCCCGATAGCGCAGCTAAGTTGTAAAGAAGAAAACTAGAACCAAAGAGAATGACCCCAAGTGTGCCGAGTCGGCGCATAATAAAAGCTAACAACCTAGAACCCTCCATTTAACCAATTGCATTTAGCGTTGAATGATTTGCCAACGCGCCGGGGACATTCTAATAGTCCCGTTACTTAAAACACGGCACCCGCATAGCGCGGGTGCCGTGTTGGATTAAGTAAATTCCTAAGGATTACTCCTTAGAAGTGCCAATCCCAAACGTTCCACAAGAATGTAGGACTGAGTGGGGCTGGATCCATTCCCTTAAGCGCAGAGTTATAAGCAATAACTCCAGGCCACTGGAAGATTGGAAGTGACACAGCATCATCGATCAAGATGTTCTCTAACTGCACATACTTATCGTAGATCTGTGCTTGAGTCAGAACATCTGTCTCAAGTGAGCTGACAAGTTCGTCAACCTTTGCATTGTCATAACCAGTCTGTGACTCGGTTGACTTGTAGCTTCCGAAGTTACCTGACTGCGTTACTGCAGTCTTTGACCATGCATAGAACTGAGCATCGTATTGAACTTCTTGAATATGTGCAGACCAACCTGCAGTTGGAGTCATATCGGCATCAAAGCCAGCTTTAGCAAGTGCAGCCTTAACAAGGGCTGCCTCTGCGGCGCGACGTGTGTTGCTTGGTTGTCCCCAGAGCATCTTGATCTTGACACCAGTTGTTTCTGCATCTGGATAGTACTTCTTCACCAAAGCAAGAGCTGCTGCAGTGCGAGAGTCTTGCGTTCCAGCAGTGAACTTAGCTGCTCCTGAATCACCGATCATCTTCTTGTAGTTCGTTTCACCAGGGAAGTATTGCAATGAGTTCATCACAACTGCTTTTGAGCTAACTGGCTTGACGATCTTATCGATGATCTCTTGACGTGGATAAGCTAGCAGGAAGGCGGTACGAAGATCACGTGCCTTCTGTGACTTACCGGCAAATACACCCTTGTACTCATCTGTTATGCCTTGAGATGCACCAGAACGTACCTCGATGTGCTCGTATGTTGATACTGCGTATCCATCAACGTTTACTGCTGAACCGATTTTGTTGAGAGCTGCAACTGAGTCAGCTGTAGCAATCGCTTCGTAGACGTCAACTTCCTTGTTAGCAAGAGCTTGAGCTGCTGCAGTTGGATCAGGAATAGTCTTGAATACAACGGTTTCGATTCCGCTGGTGGCTGGACCTGAGTTGTAGTTAGGGTTCAACTTCAACGTCACAGTCTGATCCTTAACGATCGAAGACACTAAGTAAGCACCGTTTCCAACGAGAAGCAATGGATTTGTCTTTGAGTCAACAGATGTAATATCGTAATCTTCAGACCAGACCTTTGCAATCTTCTTCAACATTGCGGTGTCTTTACCCTGGTATGCACTGAGGAACTTGTTCTTAAGTGCAACGTTGTGAGCATATGTACCAAGCTTCTTCTCACCAAGGGCCATAGCAACGAGAGTGTGAACTGGAGATGGTCCTGGACCGTAAAGCTCCCAGTCTGGGAAGAACTTTGAGTATGTAAGAACAACAGACATACGATCTGGAGCGATAGATACATCGCGGATCAATTCGTTGTATGCGCCGTTGTAACCAAGTGAGTCAAATGCCTGCAGAGTATCGCTGGCTGGATCGCCAAGACCTGCCGCTTTTGAGAACTCATTTGATGACAGGACGTTTGAAAGGAGTAGATCTACACCTGTAATTGGCGTTCCATCTGACCACTTCTTGCCCTTTGCAACGGTGTACTTGACCTTGAACTCTTTTGAGTTATTTGCTGTGATCTTGTATGAACCAAAAGTCGTGTTACGGACTAGATCAACAGAGCTGTTGTAGTAGTTAAAGCCGATACCTGAAAGGTATGCAACATTTGCGTTCAAAACCAGGTTGTGATCTGGCTGTGACGGGTTGAGCGAAGTGAACGTGTTGCTATCTACGATAACAACGGTTGAGCGAGTAGCCGCTTGAGCTGGTGACAAAGCACCAACAACAAGAGCAGCTGATGCTGCAACTGCAAGTGCAATTTTTGCACCGCGATTGATTCTCATGTTTCCTCCTTGAGGGTTAATAAAGACGTCTGTGGAGAGTCGACCTACCCCATAGGCGTCTTTGGTGGACAGAGTCTGCCCGACTCCGCAGATTCAGGCAACAGGCTAGCCAGCCGAATTTGCGTCCCGGGGCCAGCTCGCACTCAAGTTCACGCTGAGTCCCAAATTTACTGGTTCGATTTGGTCCGAGCCTGGTCGATTTTTACTGTCGTAAGCCGAGGGGCGGCCATAGCCCACAGCGCCAGCCCTAGTGCAAAAGCTATGAAGTATGGAGCACGAAGGGCGGTTTCTCGGGAGTAAAAGTGGGAAATTCCACTCACAAGAGCGCCACCCAAGAACATACCGATAGGGATCGAGCCCCAGGCAAAGAATCGATAGACGCTATTGACGCGTCCTAATAGGTTAGTAGGAATAATGCTTTGGCGCAGCGACACTGTAATGGTATTCCAGAGAATCCCCACGAAAGACTCCACAACGACGACTAACCAAACAACTTGCCACGATGTTGTAAATCCGACGATCAAACTTCCGATGGGGGCTGCAGCTAAGGCCAAGGCGAGGGATGGTCCACTACCAAATTTACTAGAGATTTTGGGGGCGAGAATTCCACCGATGGTGCCACCAACGGCTCCAGCTGTGCCAAGGAGGGCAAAGGCAAAAACTGAAGTGTGCAAAACCTCTTGCGCAAAGAGAATAAAAACTGCGCCAACCATCGTTCCGATTCCATTCATACAGCCCAAAATAATCGCCATTGGGCGAAGTAAAGGATGAGCCCACAACCAACTAAATCCCTCTTTAATTTCAACTTTGAAATTTATCTTCTCGCGCTTCGTTTCACTTGCAATTGGTTTAAAAGTTCCAGACAATGAAGCGATAAGGGCCACGGCAATAAAAAACGATGCTGCATCAAAAAAGAATGGCAAAAAGATCGCGATACCAATTAATAGCGAACCGATTGGTGGTCCGATAAAACTATTTGTGAGTGCTTCTGCACTCCACATTCGGCTGTTGGCTTTTTCCAAGTTTTCTTTATCAACTACCGATGGCAACAAAGTCTGTGCGCTGTTATCCCGCAAAACTTCAGCCAAGCCAAATAGAAATGAAGTTATAAGCAAAGTTAAATACAGTGGCCAATTGGTGTTTAAATCTGTGAGCTTCGATAAATCATTTAACGAAGGCAGTGAATCCCGGTTGAGATAGACAACTAATCCGACAAAAACTGTCAGCACTCCCCTAAGAAAATCCATCCCTACAATTAATTTTCGGCGGTCAAAGCGATCAGTTAGGACGCCTGCATGCAAAGTAAAGATCAACCACGGGAGTCTGGAGGCAAAACCAGCTGCGGCGATCAAAATGGGAGACCGTGTAACGGCGGATGCCAGCCAGGGGTAAGCAACCATTGTGATTCCATCGCCGAGATTTGAGATAGCTGTAGCGGTCCACAGTTTTACATAAGAGCGACCTAGTGGTTTAGCCATTATCAAATCTTACTGTTGGGCTTGGGAGTTATCGCTAATACTTAAGAAAAACTTCAATGAACTACTGGAAATAATAGTTGCCACTAAGCCGCCCACAATAAGAGGTGTGCGAAGCCCAGCATTTGCAAGGAAGCCGCCGATGAGAGAACCAAAGGGCATGAGCCCCCACACGATGGTACGACGTGCACCATGTATGCGACCAAACAAATCTTGTGGAATTAGATTCTGGTACATCGACATTAACAAAATATTCCAATTAGAAATTGTAAATGCTCCAAGAGTCGCCAAAGTAATGAAGATATAGATATTGGGAGCAAAGCCCTCAAGCAAGACAAAGAGTGAGCTGAGAAAAATGCACACTGCCATAACTTGGCTTCGACCAAACCTCTTTGAGAGCGCTGGCGCTAACAATCCCCCAAGAATTGCACCGAGTGCTTGAATCGATAGCGCAATACCGAAGAAAGCAGGCTTTAGTGCTAACTCTTGTGTGATAAAGAGAATAATCGTAGAAATTGATATAGAGTAGCAAAAACCAATGCTTGCGGTAGTAAGAACAATTCCGCGCAATAGCTTATTCGCATATAGATACTTGACTCCAAATTTAATCTCACTCAGGAAACTGCTTTTTGTTTTTTCTGGACTCTTTTCGCGGAGATCTTGCAAAAACTTAACTGGGATGAAAGCCGTTAAAACTGCCGCCAGCAAGAAGCCAAGACTGTTAGCAATAAATGGTAAATAGATTGCCGCTGCATAGAGAAATCCGCTTATTGGAGTTCCAATGAATCCTTGGACGACTGTCTCGGAGATTTGAAGCCTTGAATTACCGCGTTCGAACTGTGAGTTATCCAGAATCTGCGGGATGAGTGACTGTGACGAAGTATCGGCAGCAACTTCACAGATTCCAATCAAAAAAGTTGCTAGGAAAAGCAAATAGATAGTCATTGTGTCTGTAGAGATAGAGAGCGCAATCAGGGCTGCAATCACGCACCTGAAGGCATTAGCACTTGCCAGCAAGATACGCCTATCTACTCGATCAACGAGGGCACCAATTGGAATTGCAAAAAATAGCCAGGGCAACATCACTAGTGCACTGAGCATTGAGATTAATACAGGATTCTTCGTGAGGGTGATTGCTAAGAGTGGAGCTGCTACGGCAAGAATTCCATCGGCTAGATTTGTTGTAAGACTTGCTCCCCACAGTCGATTAAATGCTGGACCGAGAGTTTTCATACGTCGAGCATAGTTGCGACCGGGACTCCAGATCTTTAATCAAGATTAATTTGCATAGATCGAACTGAGCACCACAATGGGAAACAGCCCACCTGCATCGCTGCAGATGGGCTGTTATTTCCCTCGAATTGGAAAGCGAATTAACCGATCTTTGCTACCTGTGCAAGTGACTTCTTAAGAAGATCACCGTCGATAACACTGAAGCCCAAAGGACCACCGACAGTACCGGCGCACTTTGAACTCAAGATGTAGTTAGCGTAGCTCTTAACTGCCTCTGCCTTAGTCTTATCTGGATAGGCAGTGTCAGCGAGAAGATATGAAACGATTCCAAGTGGGTATGCACCCTTTTCCTTAGTTGCATAATCATAAGTAAGGAATCCGTTGACATCTTGAGTGGCTGATGCAAGGAATGCACCAACACCAGTTGAATCTGGAACAACTACAGAGCCAGCTGGGTTAATAACATTTGAAACCTTCAATCTGTTTGCTACTGCGTAGTTAACTTCAGCGTATGTGATTGAGAATGGAGTCTTACCAGCAAGCAAAGTCACTCCAGAAGATGAATTCTGACCGACAATGCGTCCTAAGTTGGCCGCTGAATTTATATCTCCAGGGAATGAATCCTTGAACACTTTGTTCTTAGCCTTAGTCCATACAGATGGTGCAGACTTCGCTAAGTAGTTTGTGAAGTTCTCTGTAGTACCTGATGAGTCAGCGCGATAAACAACCTTGATCGACTGATTTGGAAGTGTGTAGTGAGCTGTAACTGACTGGGTGCGAAGAACAATTGGAGCACCATTGTCATCTTTACGTGGATTTCCATTTGCATCTAACTTGTAGATTACCTTTGTAGTCGTGCGGTTGTTGTCAGCAACGATTGCTGGATCATTCCAACGTGTGATTGTTCCACCGAAGATTCCAGCGATTGTTGCTGCTGAAAGCTGAAGCGTTTTCGTTGAAGGCAAGTTCGTCAAGACTGCAATTGGAGCTGCAACTAGTGGAACGTGGATAAGTGTTGAGCGCTTTGTTGCTGCTGTGTAAGCGCCATCTGACATCCAGAAGTCACCGATTGACTTATCTGAGTTTGACTGGCCAGTACCAGATGATGATGATGCATAAACATATGTGTTCGAAGTGTTTGAAGCAAAACCGGCTTTGCAACCTTCGATGAGTAGAGCCGGGAATGATGCACCTGAGCCCTGAAGATCAACTGCATATGCAGGTGTTCCTGCGATTAAACCAAACGCGAGTGCAAGAGTTGCAACTTTCGCGAGCTTTGAAATTCTCAATTTTTTCCCCTTTTTAGGTATGTGTGAACTACAGAGTCAACCTAGGGAATTGAGATTAACAATCGGGTTATCGGACCTAAACTCTGTCCATCCTTTAGATGAACAGCAGGTAAATCGTTATCCAAAGCGACCGGTGACGTAGTTTTCTGTCCGCTGATCTTGAGGTCTAGAAAAAATCTCGCTCGTAGGGGCGACTTCAATCATCTGTCCTGGGCCGCCATCGGATAGGAAAAATGCCGTGTAATCCGATACACGAGCTGCTTGTTGCATATTGTGCGTCACAATAACTATTGTCATAGTGTCAGAGAGATGGCGAATCGTCTCTTCAATACGAAGCGTTGAACCTGGGTCAAGGGCTGAACATGGCTCATCCATCAATAGAACTTGGGGACCAACGGCCAAAGCACGAGCAATGCATAAGCGCTGCTGTTGACCTCCAGAGAGTGAGCCACCATGGGCACTTAATCGATCTTTAACTTCGCTCCATAAGCCAGCACGCTCTAAGCATTCCTC
>Ga0209086_10000747_pt1 | contig 27270 bp, 23 predicted proteins | sample M_130207_XF_Meta_FD_187312 | JGI IMG/M metagenome (GOLD analysis project Ga0209086, IMG submission 187312) | Freshwater microbial communities from Lake Montjoie, Canada to study carbon cycling - M_130207_XF_MetaG (SPAdes) (version 2) | ecosystem: Environmental > Aquatic > Freshwater > Lake... | reverse complement strand
TTTTAGCTACATTACAAGGTTCAGGGACTCCTGCAATTTCTGCGTGGACTTCCACAAATAACAATGTTTCTATTGGAAATACAACTGGAATATTATCTACAATAAATGCAGGTAAAACTGTAATTAAATACACAGATAATACTACTTGTTCAGTTAGTGACAGTTTTAGTGTAAAGGAAAACCCTACTATTAATACTTCAGGACTAATTACGCCATTCTGTATTGGAAGTAGTATATCATTAACCAGTAGCGGTGGTGCAGCCAGATTAAATGCTTGGACATCTACTGCTCTAAACGTAGCCAGTATTAACAATAATGGATTTATGACTGCTCTTGCTTATGGAAATACGGTAGTGAAATTTACGGATACGCTTGGTTGTTATGCTGAAACTTCTGTGATACAAGTAGACTCGTTGCCTTATATATATAAAACATTTGGAGGATCTCTAATTACATCTACAAATGTTTGTAAAGGATCTGATATCCAATTATATGTATCTGAAATTCAATTTGCTTCGCCTTGGATTACTTACAATAATTCGATTGCTACCGTTGGATCAGGTGGATTAGTTCACGGTGTGTTGGATGGGTATTGTGAAATTGGTTATAAAAATAGTATTGGATGTGTAAGGAAAGTCATGCTTACTGTGTATGAATTACCTAAAGTGTACAATGCAATTGGTGGTGGTTCATATTGTGCAGGAACAACGCCTCCTACAATTGGGTTAAGTAATTCTCAAACTGGGGTAACGTATTATCTTATTCGCACTGCAACGCCAGCTGATACTGTTGACCAAATGTCAGGTACGGGTGCTATTATTAATTTCCCGCCTGTTTCTGAACCAGGCACATATTATATTGCTGCAAAAAATGATTCTACTACTTGCCTAATGCAAATGGACAGCACCAAGAAAATTGTTTTAAATCAATTACCGCAGGGTCTATTTAGCGTTATTGATAATAATTGTGAACCTGGCCCAGGATATATAACATTTACGGCTGCTCCGGATTCTGGATTAAATCCATTTACCATTATATATGATGATGGAATAGCAAATCGTACCAAACTTAATGCAAGAAGTGGTATTTCATTTAGTCCATTTGTTAATCCAGTTACAGCAACAACTGTTTATACGTTGGTGTCTGTTTCAGATTCTAATGGTTGTGTTAGAACAGCTGATTTTACAAAGTCTGTTGATTCTATTAAAGTAAAAACGATAAATAAAACTTTTCTTACAGTTTGTGATAGTACAAGATGGTTTGATTCAACTTATTTTGTAAGTGGAAGGTATGGTCATCCTTATATTAATTTATCTGGTTGTTTATCTTACGATAGTTTAATACTGACGGTTAATGTTGGTACTCATCAAACTTTTTCAAAAGATACCTGTGATTATTACATTTGGACTACACCAGATAACCGTCATATATTTTATGATTCAAGTGGAATATATACTGCTAATTATATAAATGCAGCTGGTTGCCCTTCTGTGGATACCTTAAATTTAATAATTTACAAGTGTAGTTACAATGGATATGTTATCAATTCCTGTTACAATTTCATTTGGCATGGAATAAATTATGACACATCAGGTACATACTATCATCAGTACTTAAACAGATTCGGTTGTGAATCTATGGATACATTATATCTTACCGTTAATAAATCAATTACATGGACGGGAGATATGAGTACAAATTGGAATGATTCGTTGAATTGGTGTGGCGGTCGCGTGCCAGATAGTTCTATTGATATTATTATTCCTGGCAACATTAACAATTATCCTAAAATTGATAATACCACTTACCCTTCTGCTAAGTGTAAGAAAATTACAATAACTACAGGAGGACATGTGGATATCACTAATCAAGGAAAATTAAGTATATACGATACCATTAAAGTAGCCAACAATACTAGTAACTTCTATGCTAAAGATGGTACCATTGAAATGGCTGGAAATAATTTAGCCTCTCAACCAATGCCTGGAAATATGTTTCTAGGTGGTTATTTGAGAAATCTGATTATTAATTCTAAAAAAGTAACCTTGGGAAGTACTTTGAATTTGTTAGGAAAATTATCTTTCAGTGGAAGTAATAGAAAATTCATAACAAATGATTTATTAGTACTTAAGTCGTCGGATAGTTTGACTGCCAGTGTGGGTAATATTTTTAAAGACCAAAATACAGGATTGACAATCAATCGCGATTCGATTTATGGAAATGTTATGGTGGAAAGATATTTATCCGAGAAAAAAGCATGGAGAATATTGTCAAGTCCCACACAGCATAATCTGCAAACAATAAAAGATGCTTGGATGGAAGGGGTTCAATATAATATAAATCCAGCATCAGGGAAGGGTATTCAGATAATAAGTGATCGCAGCACTTGGTTTAATGATGGGTTTGATACTTTATCTAGAAGTCCTTCTGTGAAGCTGTTGGATGTATCGTCGCCAAATTGGTATGGCATTACATCTACTAATTCTGGATCATTTAAATTAGGCAAGGGTTATATGACATTTGTACGAGGAGATAGGTCTGTAACAAGTTTCTATGACACTTCACATAAACCAACTGTTGTTAGAGAAAAAGGGAAATTAATTACTGGAGATTCTATCATTAGTTTAGGTGCGAGCACATCTGCAGGTCAATATCTGGCAGTTGGTAATATTTATGCTTCTGCTATTTCATTAAAAAATCTAACTAAATCGAATTTAGATAGTACGTATTATATTTGGGATCCAAAATTAGCTGGCTTGTTTGGATATGGTGGCTATTTAACGGTGTCTGCAAACAATGGTATTTTATCAGCAGCTCCTTATGATAGTTATATACTTGGTAGTTATGCAGACAAGGACATTAATATTGAATCGGGTCAAGGATTTTTAGTAAGAACGTTGGCTGTCGGAAGACCAACGATTAAGTTTAAAGAAAGTGATAAGGTAGATGGAAGTAATTTAGTTTCAAGGTTTGGAAACAATGTAGTTTCCTTAAGAACTAATTTATATAAAATCGAAAATAATCAGCCTTTCTTGTATGATGGGGTATTGAATATTTATGATGTTTCTGCTTCAAATAATATAGAAGCTAATGATGCCATAAAAGTGATGAGTAATACAGCAAGCATTTCAATTAAATCAAATGATGAGTTGTTATCAATTGAAAGAAGGAAAGAATTGACAGACAATGATACCATTTTCTACAATATTGCTCAATTAGGTACAGCAAAATATAAACTTTATTTCACGCCGGAGAATTTAAATAACCCAGGATTACAAGGTTATCTAGAGGATTTCTATCTTCATTCGATAACACCTGTAAGTTTAACTGATAATACAAGTGTAGATTTTGAAGTAAACGCTGATTCGGCATCTTATCAATTGAATAGATTCAGGTTAATTTTCAAAGTAGCCTCTCCATTACCAGTAACATTTGTACAGGTAGCTGCAACTAAAAAAGATAAAAATATCTTAGTGACATGGAAAGTTGAAAATGAAATAAATATCAATAAATATATCATAGAAAAATCTGGAGATGGTATTCATTTCAGTTCAATTGGCGAAAGACAATCAACTAAAATATTAGATTATAATTGGTTGGATGAAAATCCGTTTAGTGGCAACAACTTTTATAGAATAAGGAGTATAGGTTATTCTGGAGATATGAAATTAAGTAAGGTGGTTAAAGTTGTTGTAGAGAATTCTTCTTTAATTAGTTTGTATCCTAATCCGATAAAGCAAGATAAAATGGTGCATTTGAAGATTTTAAATTTACCAGAAGGACAAATTAATGTTAAGTTAATCAATGATTTAGGACAAGTGATTATGAGGTATGCGTTTATGCACAAAGCGGGAATAAGTGACTCTCAATTTAAATTAAATGATAACGTTATTCACGGTCATTATTTATTGGAAATTATTGATTCTAGGAGTGTAAAAACGGTTCTTAATTTAGTTTACTAATTAATCAAAAGTTTAAATTATTTAAAAAATAAATTGTGAGACAAAAAAATAAAAAAATACTAGTAGCGAGTGCTCTTATATTACTGTTAGTTTTATCGCTTTCAATAAATTCGAAAGCTAACCCAGCGCCAGATCCTGGCTGTGATCCTGCTGATCCAACTTGTCCAATAGACGGCGGCTTGTCTGTTCTTGTTGCTATTGGAATTGGACTTGGGTATAAAAAAAGTATAAAAAACAAATAGTTTCTATTAATTCTAGTACAAAAGGAGATGTCCATAGGCGTCTCCTTTTGTGTATAATCTACTAATTTTCAGTTATTTACGAAATGGTATTAAAGTTGTTTGTCACCTTTTTTTTCACGAAATTTGTTGATACAATAAACTACTTTTTTTCTTATTCTACATAGGTATGAATCGCACAAAAAAAAATAATCAAATTAAAAACTACATAAAAGAACGGCTGATTCTTATTTTAGTTATTAGTGTTATCATGTCATCCTGTTTCACGTCAAAAAATACATCATTTTTAAATGACCTAACAGCGGATACGGTCATTCGAAACATTATAGTTGACCATAGTGAAGCAAAGATTTCTAAAAACGATTTATTGGGAATTAATATCAGTAGTTTAAATGGTGAAATGGATTTAGGGATTAATAATTCTTCTAAAAGAATTTCAGGAAATGGAGTCAGTGATTTACCTACAAATGGTTTTTTGATTAATGATAACGGAGAAATCAATATCCATTATTTGGGATTTGTTTATGTGGAAGGGTTAACCTTGAAAGAACTTACAAAGAAATTAGAAAAAGATTTAATACCGTATTTGAGAGAGCCTATTGTAAGTGTACAATTTCTAAATAAAAAAATCACCATAATTGGTCAAGTTACAACTCCAAGAATAATGTCAATTAATAATGATCAAATTTCGGTATTTGATGTGATTGCTTCTTGTGGCAATTTAAAAGATGATGCGGATACAAAAGATGTGATAATCATAAGAGATAGTGGATCGGGTAAAATTGTAAAACATCTAAACTTACAAAATCATTCATTTTTGTCATCACCTTGGTTTTATGTTAAATCAAACGATGTAGTTTATTTTAAGAAGGATACAAATAAGTTTGATAAAGATATCAGAAAGCGTGAATTACAAACAGTTGTTTCATTAGCTGCTTCTATTTTTTCGCTTGGTATTCTAGTTTTAAATCTAATAAAAAAATAAATTAGGCAAATAATGGAAGAGAGTCAAATTTTTAACGAAAAGCCTAATGATAATACAATCACTAATATTATTCAGAAGTATTTACCATTTTGGCCAATATTAATATTGGCAATTTCTATTTCAGTTGGATTTTCGTATTTGTATTTAAGAGCTCAGGTGCCAATATATGTTGCTTCTGCAAAAGTATTGTTGAAAGACCCGCAAAAAGGAACGGGCGACACAAAAGTACTAGATGCATTAAATATTTTTAGCGAAAAGAAAATAGTTGAAAATGAAATTATAGTATTGAGGTCTTCTACTATTATGAAAGAGGTAGTTAAGTCATTGGATTTATATGCAAAAGTGTATAAAGATGGGAATGTATATCTGGAAGAGTTGTATGGCAAGAATTTGCCCTTTAAGATAAAAGCTTTACATAAAGAAAATATAGAAGGTTGTGATAAAATAAATGTTGGAATTGATTGGGCTCATCGTGTTCTTACAATAAATGATAAGCAAAACTCATTTGATTCGGCATTTAAATTAGGAAATGATTTATACTCCTTAGACCTTAATGATACATATAAGCCAAAAAATGGGATAGATAATTATGTCGTTGATATAAATTCTGTTGGAGAAGAAGCCTCCGCAATTATTGGATCTTTAACAGCGGCTCCAATTTCTTATTCATCAACTGTAATTGATGTAAAAATAGAATCACCTGTTCCTGAAAAAGCCGCCGATATTTTAAATAAACTTTTTGAAGTTTATAATAAATTTGGAATAGAGGATAAGAATCAAATGGCAATCAAAACACTTGATTTTATTGAAGACAGATTAAAATCGGTTACAAATCAATTAGATAGTGTTGAAAGAAATATTGAGGAATATAAATCTAAATATGATGTAATAAATCTTAGTGATCAGGCTACTGTATATTTAAATAGCTTTAAAGAGTTAGACAAAGAAAATAGTATCCTTGATATTCAAATGCAATTATTGGATGATTTAAGTCGGTATGTTAATTCAAAACAAAATAAGGACGGTACAGTGCCCTCACTATTTTTATTAAATGATGAAACTTTAAAATCATTATTAGGGCAATTATATACCGCTGAGTTTGAATTAGATAAAGCAAAGAAATCTGCTGGTGATAAAAGTGATCTTGTATTGTTGGCTGAACAAAAGGTAAATAGAATTAAGAGTGACATAAAAGAAAATATAATAAATGTTAAAAGAAACTTCAACATTCAGAAAGTAAATAATGAAAAAGCAATAGCTTCTAATAAATTATCTTATGCTTCTGTTCCAAATAAAGAAAGGGGTTTATTAGGAATTAGTCGTGAACAAGAAATTAAAAACAATATTTATTCTTATTTATTACAAAAGAGAGAAGAGACAGCTATGTCTTCCGCTTCAACCAGCGCAGATTTGAGATTATTAGAAAGCGGATATTCTTTTGTGCCAATCCGACCGGTTTCAAAAAATTATTATTGGTTTGGTTTAATTGCAGGTATTATTTTATTTTTATTTTATGTTCAATTTCGTGAGAAGATAAAAAATAAAGTAATGTTTAGGAGTGATATAGAAAAAAAGACAACAATACCCGTTATTTCAGAAATACTTCAATCAAAAACAAAAGATGTAATTGCCATTTATGATGGAAAAAGATCTGTCATTGCAGAGCAGTTCAGAACATTGCGTACTAATTTAAATTTTGTAGGGTTAAATGAAAATAATAACACCTTGCTCATTACTTCAAGTATCTCAGGGGAGGGGAAAAGTTTTGTAGCTATTAATTTGGCTATTAGTATTACGCTAACTGGCAAAAAAGTGGCTTTATTAGAAATGGATTTACGTAAACCAAAGCTTAGCAATTATTTAAATATTGAAGTTGCCCCAGGAATATCAAATTATTTAGTGGGTAAGGCTAATTTGGATCAGATTATAAAACCTACAAAATTTGAAAATTTATTTTTAGTAACAGCAGGTACGATACCACCCAATCCAACAGAATTGATTGTGAAAGCTGAATTTGAAGAATTGATGAAATCATTAAAAAGTAATTTTGATTATGTAATTATAGATACAGCTCCAATTGGTCCTGTTACTGATGCTCAAATTATTGCAAAATATGCAGACGTTTCAATTTTTATGGTAAGGCATGATTATACACCTATTCATTTTATAAAATTAATAGATGGTTTAAATAATACAAAGAAGTTCAAAAACATGAGTATTGTATTTAATGGTATAAATCCGAGAGGAACTTCCTTTTTGAATTATAGTTTTGGTGGATATGGAAATGGTTATGGCGAAGGATATGGATACGGATATGGATACAGTAAATCATATAGTAGTTATTATATAAAAGATAAGTCACAGCCAGGATATAATGACATGTGGAATGTAAAAGAGCGATTGATTAATTTATTTAAGAAGAAGTAATTATATTTTATAAAACAATTTTAAAAAAAGTCTTCAGTTTATTATGTAACTGAGGACTAGCGAAGCTTTGTCAAATACAAAAGAAAATATATTTTGGTACGTAGTATACACACGGCCAAGGTGGGAAAAAAAAATTTCGAAAATCCTTGATGTTAAAGGGTTTGAAAATTATTGCCCATTAAATAAAGTAAGTAAACAATGGAGTGACAGAAAGAAAGTTGTACTGGAACCACTTTTTAAAGGGTATATTTTCATAAAAGTAAATGAAACTAATAAATGGGATATAAAATCAATCGATGGAATTATAAATTATGTCTATTGGTTAGGAAAGCCTGCCAAAGTAAGAGATACTGAAATAAATACGATTAAAATGTTTTTAAATGAATTTGAAAATATTGAAATAGTAGATTCAAATTTAAGGCTACATACTAAAGTGTCTATTACTACAGGAATATTAATGAATTATAAAGGAATAATAGTAGAAGTATTGGGTAATAAAGCAAGGGTGCAAATTGATAGTATGGGCATACAGCTAAGTGCATTAATTGAAAAAAGATCTTTAACTCCAATTGACAATAGTTAATTTGATAAAAAATATTCATTTTTTAACGTTAAATATTTTTTCCAAAACAGGCGGAATAGAGAAGGTTTGCCGCATTATTGGAAAAGTATTAAATGATACTTTAATTGAGAAGGTTAATGAAATTAAAATATATTCTTTACACGATGAAAAAAAAGACGCCATAGGAAATGAGTATTTTCCCATTGATAATTTTCGGTGTTATAATGGTAATAAAATTCGCTTTGTAATTTCAGTTATTAAAGAATCAAAAAATATTGATACATTAATATTAAGCCACGTTAATTTGCTATTTATAGGATGGTTAATTAAGTTATTAAATCCAAAAATAAATATTATTTTATTGGCTCATGGAATTGAAGTATGGGAAAGGTTGAATTACTTTAAGAGAATAATATTAGGCTATTTCGATACCATTGTATGTGTTAGTAAATTTACGTCAACTAAAATAATTGAAAATAATAATGTAGTACCAGGTAAAGTTGTTGTAATTAACAATTGTCTTGATCCATTTATGAATAATATTAGAGACGAGCGGCATATAAAATCATTACAGCAAAAGTATCAAATAGGAGAATTAGACAAAATTATTATAACGGTTTGTCGTATATCATTGAAAGATAGGCCTAAAGGATATAACCAAGTTATACAATCTTTAAAAAAAGTAAAAAATGTTTACCCGTCTGTTAAATATTTTATTATTGGATCTTATGACAATGCTGAAATGAAGAGTATTCTTAGTTTAGCAGAAAGAATTGGACTAAAAGAAAATGTGTTTGTTGTTGGTTTTGTAGAGCAAAAATTAATTGCTTCATATTATTCAATAGCTGATGTTTTTGTAATGCCTAGTATCAAAGAAGGATTTGGTAATGTATTTATCGAATCAATGTATTATAAAGTTCCAGTTATTGGCGGACATTTAGATGGATCAGTAGATGCGTTGTATAATGGCAAATTAGGCACTTTGGTAAATCCTAACAATATTAATGAAATTGCGGATTCGATTTTAGAAATATTTAAAAATGCAGAAGTTAAAATGCCAGATCAACAATTATTACACGAAAATTTTAGTTACTATCATTATAAAAATAAATTATTAAATATTTTTGATTACCAATAAAAGCTATGCAAGATAATTTCGAATGGTCTATTGAAAATAAGTCAACTGCATTAAGTACTAAACTTAAGGAGGTATGGATGCATCGTGATTTATTGCGGCTCATGGTAAAGAAAGACTTTATTACTTTTTACAAACAGACCTTATTGGGTCCATTATGGTATTTTATACAGCCTTTATTTACCACACTTATTTTTATGTTTATTTTTGGTAAAATTGGAGGTTTCAAAACAGATGGAATTCCTAGACCAGTATTTTATATGTCAGGTATTATTTTGTGGAATTATTTTGCAGATTGTGTAACAAAAACAGCTACTGTTTTTAAAGACAATGCTGATTTGTTTGGAAAAGTATATTTCCCTAGAATTATTTTACCAATTAGTATTGTTATTAGTAATTTAGTAAAATTTAGTATTCAATTTATTTTCTTAATTATCATTATAGGATATTATGTTTTTTTTCATAAAGAACATGTAGGGATTAATTATTTCATTATTTTATTTCCTTTTTTAATTTTAGTAATGGCTATTTTAGGATTAGGTATTGGTTTGATTATTTCCGCAATGACTACCAAATATCGCGATTTGTCATTCCTAATAACTTTTGGTGTTCAAATATTAATGTATACTACCACGGTGGCATATCCGCTATCTTCAGTTGATAAAAGCATACAATGGATCGTTGAATTAAATCCGATGACATCTGTTATAGAAACTTTCAGATACGCATTTTTAGGACAAGCAACTTTCCAATGGATAGATTTAATGTATAGCTTCTCTTTTTCAATATTTATGTTGAGTATTGGGGTATTTGTATTCAATAAAGTTGAACGTAATTTCATTGACACAATTTAGTATTAAATAAAAAATGATTCATCAAGTAATAAAAGTTGAAAATCTTTCTAAACGCTATCAGATAGGAGAGTTAGGCACGGGTAATTTAAGCTGGGATATAGAAAGATGGGTAGCTAAGTTAAGGAGAAAGCCAGATCCCTTTTTAAAAATTGAAGAATCTATCGGATTAGTATCTAAAAATAAGAACGATACTATTTGGAGTTTAAAAGAGGTAAGTTTTGATTTATTTCAAGGTGATATTGTTGGTGTTATTGGTAAAAATGGAGCAGGAAAAAGTACTCTTTTAAAAATTTTAAGCAAAGTAACTTCACCAACCAAAGGTAAAATTAGTGGTATTGGTAGAGTAGCTAGTTTGTTGGAGGTAGGTACTGGTTTTCATCCAGAATTAACTGGACGTGAAAATATTTTTTTGAATGGGGCCATTTTAGGAATGAGAAACAAGGAAATTAAAAAGAAGTTTGATGAAATTGTTGATTTTAGTGGTATAGGAAAATATATTGATACCCCTGTGAAAAGATATTCATCAGGAATGTATGTAAGATTAGCATTTGCTGTAGCAGCGCATTTAGACTGTGAAATTTTAATTATTGATGAAGTGTTGTCTGTTGGAGATATAGAATTTCAAAAAAAATGCCTCAGTAAATTAGGTGATGTAAATAAGGAACAGGGGAAAACTATTCTTTTTGTTAGTCATAACATGAACAGCATTAGGATGCTTTGCAATAAAGGGTTGATTCTTGAAAAAGGCCAATTAACGTATTTTGGTGACGTGCAAAATGCTATACATAAATACACATCAAGTATTTTTTCGCAAAATATTTCAAAAAAGTACCTGTCATTTCTATCAAATGAATGTTCCTACTTGCAATTACAAAACGTGGTAATTAATAATCAGCAATCAGGAGTTATTTGTCTTAATGATGGTAACAACTCATTAAATTTTATTTTAGAGGGAATATTGTCAATAGAAAAAAATATGTCTTTTGAATTTATTCTTTATGATAAAGACCTTATGCCATTATTGTTTTATAGCCCAGGCCATTATGAAGGCAGGGTAAAAAAATACCCTGCAGGAGCTTTTTCTATTATTGAAAATATCGATCTGCCAAAAAATATAAATCGTGGTGAATATACTGCATCATTTTATTTAACAGAGCCAGATATTAAATATCATATTAAATATGATTTTGCAGTTACCATTAATATTGATGGGTTCCCAACAAAAACAGGACAGGTTTTTGATTATAACAATGGTAAAGGATTTTTATTTATACCTTAATTATTTCGAATGGTAACTTTATTTATTTCATTATTCCATCCAACAGAACCATCTAGAGAAAATGAAATAGTGGAATGTCTTATTCATAATGTATCTAATAAGTACATAGATAAAATCACCATTCTTAATGAAGGGTTTTATCACCCAATATTATTATCTGAAAAAATTAATAATATTCAAATTGAGGGAAGACCAAACTTTTCTCATTTTTATTCCTATTTAAATAACACCGGAATAAATATTATTGCTAATAATGACATCAAATTTGACGCCACTTTAGATAGATTGAAATATTTATTTTTAAAAAAAGGTGATATGCTTTCATTAACAAGACATGAAAAAAATGGATTTTTGATGAGGGAAAAAGAGTCAGATTCGCAGGATGTATGGATATTTAAAGGTGTTGCTGCTTGTATTAAAGCAGCAAATTTTCAAATGGGGCAATTAGGATGTGATGGCAGACTGAATTTTGTATTTTATAAAGGAGGATATCGTGTTTTAAATCCTTCAAAATTTATAAAAGTATATCATGAACATGCTTCACCAAATAGAGAGTATGTTGAGTCTGATCGAATAATGGGGCCATATTTATTATTAAAACCATTAAATATATTAGGGTTCTACTGGAATAGGGCTTTGCTTTATTTAATTAATAAAAGACGAGCTTTTTATTTTTTCGACAATTAACTAAGAATTTTTGATAAGAAAAGTAGCTATAATTACAAGGCCAGAAAATAAGAGTCCGAAAGTGCTTGCTTATTCATTTCAATCGTCTTGTAAGGAGATAGGTGTTGATGCGGATATTTTTTGGGAAGGTTTGGGGATTCTAAGTAGAATGTTCGGTGTTTTTCAAAAAACTAAATATTCAAGAAATTTACATTTTAAAATAAGGCTAAAAATAAAACACTTGTTATCTGATTATCTTTTTTTAAAAAAAATGAAATCGTATGATTTAATTGTGATATCAGATTGTTCACCTAATGCTTATTGGAAAGGTTATTATAATATAGAGAGATTAAGGAAAAAGATAAAAAAGCCTATTGCTTTATACGAAGTTTATTTTTTAGGAAATTCTATTTCGCAAAGTGAAATACTAAAAAAAGGAAATGATTTTGGAATTGATCGTTATGATTGGAATTATTCAATTTCTCCTGTTGCTGAAATAAGAGGCATCCCTTCCGAAAATAATAAATGGAGTTGTATCGGACTTAATTTAACTTCTGTAGAAATAAACAAAAATCCTAAAAAGGAAATAATTGCCATTGTAGATTTTGTTCAATCGGGTTTTGAAGAAAATAGAAAAATGCAAATAGATCTTTTGAAAAAGTTTCCTGAAATTAAAATAATTTCTCTGGAAGGGGATTATTCAATAACTGAGATAAGGCAATTGTATAAAATGGCAAGTCTTTTTTTTGTTCAATTTCCTGAATCATTTGGTGTTTCAATAGCAGAATGTTTGTCAGTTGGATGTCAGATAATTATAAAAGAAGAATCATGGGCAATGTCCTGGAGATTGCAAGATGAATTTAAAAAAGAATTTTTGCCAGAATGTTTTTTTATTTATGAAAATAATGACCTTTTAGCTGATTATTTGTCAATATATATTCAAGAGCATAGTCATCAAAATCTTTCAGCAAGAGTATCAAATACATTTATAAATAGCTATCCCACTTTTTATTATGGAGATAAATCTGAATTAAAAAATTCTTTTACGATGATTGAAAGATCATTTATAGAAAACAGAAAATGAAAGTTTTAATTATTGCTCCATATGATACTATCTATCCACCTATAAATGGTGGGATGCAACGTTGCTATAATATAATCAATCAGATTTCTTTGTATTGTTCAGTTTCATTGTTGACATATCAATCTAAAGAACAACTTCCGTTTTCAAATGAGATAGAAATATTTCAAATCCAACAAAAAAATATAAATAAGTCTTTATTAAAAAGAGTAAAGAATGCTCTTTTGTATCGTTTTATAAAAAGATCTTTACACGGGCCTGCAGATATTAATGTTATAAACTATTATTATAAATTAAAAGAAATACTTAAAAAAGAACATTTTGATTATGTATTATTAGAGAATTTAAGTTCTTTGAATGCGGTTTCGTTAATTAAAAGGTATTCATTTCAATCTACATTAATTTATGATGCACATAATTTTGAATCTGGTTTATGCAATCTGTCTTCAAAAAAGAAAAGTTATTATATAATCAACAAGGAATCGAATTTATACAGATTGGTTGATCAGGTTTGGGTATGTAGTAATGTAGATAAAAATCTATTTGAAAACTTCAATAATAACAGAATTTCTTGTACGATTATCCCCAATGCTGTATCGTTTAAAAACATAATTGATATTAGGAATAATCTAAATAAAAAAAACACTTTAATATTTTGTGGCTCATTTGATTACTTGCCTAATGAAGAAGGATTAGTTTGGTTTGTAGATAATTGTTGGGAGAATTTAAAAAATAAATTTCCTTCAATTAATTTATTAGTTATTGGATCAGGGCACAAATCAGATGCGTTAAAGCTTTCATTATTAAAAGAAGGTATTGTAGACATAGGATTTGTTAAAGAAGTATCAGACTATTACAAAAGTTCAAAAATTGCGATTGTTCCAATAAATATGGGAAGTGGTACTAGATTTAAAATATTAGAAGCGATGTCTTTTGCTTTACCAGTAGTGTCAACATCAAAGGGGGCTGAAGGAATTGACTATACTAATGATGAAAATATTTTAATTTCTGAAACTCCTACAGATTTTGTAAAATGCATTGAGCATTTGATTCATAAAGAAGAAATGCAATCATATATTGGTATGAATGGATATAATTTAGTAAAAAAAGAGTACAACTGGGATATTGTTGGTAAAAAAATTAAAAATCAGCTAGCATAATTTGAATACCCCATTAGTAAGTGTAATAATTACTGCCTATAATAGAGAGCTTTATATAAAAGAAGCCATTGAAAGTGTCTTAAATTCAACATACAATAATTTAGAATTAATTATTGTAGATGATTGCTCTGTTGATAATACTTATTTTATAGCTAAATCATTTGAAAAAAAAGACAATAGGGTATCTGTATATTTAAATAGTAAAAATATAGGTGATTATCCAAATAGAAATAAAGCTGCAGGATATGCAACAGGGAAATACCTCAAATATGTAGATAGTGATGATTATATTTTTCCTCATACCATTGAAGATATGGTTGAAATTATGGAAAAAAATACATCTGCTGTTTTAGGTATTTCTACAAGAAAAAATTCTTCCATCAAATTATTTTCTCCTTTAGAAGCGTATACTTGTCATTTTTTTCAGTATGGGTTATTGGATTATGGGCCTTCTGCTTGTATTATTAAAAAGAATATTTTTGAAAAAGAAAATGGGTATAAAGAAATTAGAAATGTAAGTGACATGGATTTGTGGTTAAGGATTGCTTCAAAATATAACGTGTTAGAAATTCCATCTGGAATGATATATTGGCGAGAGCATAATTTACAAGAATCAAAAATAGCGCGTGATTATTACATAGAATTTACTTATAGCATTATAAAAGAGCATTTGTTATCTGTTTTTTGTCCATTATCTAAAGAATCAATTTTTATTTTATTATTAAAGTATAAAAAACAAAATGCTAAGTCAATAATAAAATATTTTTTAAGAACGGGTAATTTTAAATTGTCGTTTCAGTTTTGGAAAGATAATAATCATCAATTAATCGACTTATTTTAATGAGTCTTGTTTCTGTAATAATACCTGTATACAATTCTGAAAATACAATTACTGATTGTATAAAGTCTATTTTAAATCAAAGTTGGATTGATTGGGAGGTTATTATTGTAAATGATGGGTCAACTGATCAAACTGAAGAAGTTATAAATATTATTATTAAAGGAGATAGTAGATTTAAGCTAATTAATCAAGATAATTCAGGCAGTCCTATTGCAAAAAATGTTGCTTTGTCTTTAGCGAAAGGTGATTATATACAATTTTTAGATGCAGATGATTATTTAAATAACGATAAATTTGAAAATCAGGTTAATTATTTACAATCAAACGTAAATGATTTGATATGGTGCAGTACAATTAAATTTAATGATGATAAAAAAAATAATATTGATAAAGTAATTCTTCATGAAATTACATCTCCTATAGATTTTTTATTATGTTTAAATGGAATTGATGGACAAATTGGAATGATACAACCTAATGCGTTTATGATTTCTAGAGATTTGATAAAAAAGGCAGGGAATTGGAATATTCTTCTTAATGATTCACCTGATGATGACAGTGAATTCTTTTCACGCATTATTTTATGTTCAAATAAAATATTTTACGATAATCGTAGTATTAATTATTATAGAGAACCATCTCTTCATTCCGTCTCAAAAAAAATAAAAAAAGAGTCAATATTAGGGGCAATAAAATCAGTAGAGTTAAAATTCACGAATATCATTAAAGTAAAGAAAAATGCTACTATTATTGACTTGTATGTTTTTCATCTGTCTAATTTAGCATATGTTTATGGTCGTTACCATGTAGAGGCAGTTATTCAAACTGAAAATTTAATTAAAACATTTGGTCAAAAAAAATTTAAACAAGTAGGTGGTAAAAGATTTTTATTATTGTCTGCAATTATTGGGTTTAAAAATTCAATTTATTTAATACGAGTTTTTAATAAAGTATTTAAATAATTATATGAAAATTTTAATAGTTGGTGCAGATAATGAAAATGCAATTGAAAATTATTATTTTAAGTATTTATCAAATAAATATACACAAGAAAATTTCTTTTTTTTTAAAGCAAAAAATATATTCATCGATTATTACAATCATTCATTATGGAATAAGGTTTTTTATAGATTAGGTATAAGTGTAATAGTAGATAAAATAAACAATCAATTAAAGGACTTTGTTTTTAAAAATAATCCTGAAGTTGTAGTTGTTTTTAAAGGCATGGAAATTAAACCATCTACATTATTATGGATAAAATCTAAAGGTATAAAATTAATAAATTATAATACAGACAATCCATTTCTTTTCACTGGGAAAGGAAGTGGTAATAAAAATATAGTACATTCTTTAGGCATTTATAATTTATTACTTACATATGATAGTAGCATCAGAGAAAAATTAATTGATACTTATAATAAATCAAGCAAAATTTTACCTTTCGGTTATGAAATTGATAATGATCTTCAGTATGAAAATTCAACAGAAATTTTAAAAGTCTGTTTTATTGGTAATTCAGATATTTACAGAATATCATTTTTAAATAAACTAGCAGAAGAAGGAATTGAAATTGATTTATATGGAGATTGGCCTAAAAGAAAATTACATTCAAAAATTAATTATTTAGGAAAGTTAGATAGGGGCATATTATTTTCTACAATTCTAAAGTATAGAATTCAATTGAATATTTTAAGGGTGCATAATAAAGAATCTCATAATATGCGCACTTTTGAAATACCAGCAATTGGAGGAATACAGTTAGCGCCATTAACAGAAGATCATAAAAATTTATTTATAGACAATAAAGAAATATTTCTTTATAATGGTTTGCAACAATGCATAGAAAAAATAAAATATTTATTATCGATCTCTGTAACTGAATCTAAAGAAATTAGGAAACTAGCAAAAGAAAGAAGTATTCAATCGGGTTATTCTTATGAAAAAAGGGCTGACTTATTATATAAATACATAAAAGATCTTTAGTTATTGTTTTACAAGAAATTAAATAAAATTGTAATCATACATTTTCAGCCTCTAGAATTGTATCCACCAATGATGAATTTAATTGATTATTTATCTGAGCATTCCGACTTAAAAATATTAATCATTTCAAATAAATTAAACCCTGCCATTAAGTTTAATACATACAAGCAAAATTCAAATAGAATTAAAATAATAAGGCCTTCAATTATTCATTATAATATTTTATTTAGAGTTTTTAATTATATTAAATTCTATCTGTTTAGTTTCTATTATTTGATTATCTATAATCCTAAAATTGTTTTATATTTTGAAACATTATCAGCTTTGCCTGCAATTATGTATAAAACAATAAAAAAGAAAAAGATTTCATTAATGTGTCATTATCATGAATATACAACTACTGCTGAATATGAAAATGGCATGTTTTTAAATAAATGGATTCATAAATTAGAGATTAGGAATTATCAACATTATCATTGGATTTCACATACTAATAAAGAAAGATTGTCTAGGTTTTTAATTGATATTAATCATCTATTCATTCAAAAGGATATTTTTAAAGTAATGCCTAATTATCCATCAAAAAAATGGGTATCAAAAACAGATGAAAAAATAGACAGTCCTCTAGAATTAAAATTTGTTTTTATTGGATCATTGTGTTTGAAAAATCATTATCTAAAAGAAATAACTGAATTTGTTATTAAAAATAAAATACAATTTGATATTTATTCGCATAATATAAAAGAGGATGCTATCGATTATATAAATAATTTGCAATCTTCTTATGTAAAATATTGCGGTATAATCGATTATAATTCAATTCAAAATACTTTGAAAGAGTATAATATTGGTGTTGTTTTATATCATCCCACAACTTCAAATGTTAAGTATAGTGCCCCAAATAAAATATTTGAATATTTATCATGCGGATTGGATGTTTTGATTCCGGATAATATGGAATATGCAATTAATTATGTCAATCAATCCTATCGTCCTAGAATTATACCAATCAATTTCAATCAATTAGATTTATTTGATTATACTTATTGTCTCAATAAAAGTACTTTATCGTATAAGCCTAGCCCTTATAATTATGAAGATGTGTACCAGGTTTTATTGACTAACATTTTACAGTTTCAACAAAATAATATTTGAAAAAAATAGCAATTATATCAACACATCCTATTCAATATAATGCTCCATTATTCAAGTTGATACAGGAAAGAAATGTAATTGAAATAATGGTTTTTTATACATGGGGTGATTCCGTTTTAATTAATAAATTTGATCCGGGATTTGGGATTAAAACTAATATTGATAAGTCATTTTTAGAAAATTATCAATATACTTTTGTTTTAAATACGGCAAAAAGAAAAGGGTCAAGCCATTTTATGGGGATTATTAATCCTACACTAATTGAAAATATTCAAACCTATAATCCTACTGCTTTATTAGTTTATGGATGGTCGTTTTATAGTCACCTACTAATATTAAGACATTTTAGAAATAAAATTCCAATTTTGTTTAGAGGAGATTCTACAATAATAGATGATTTAGTTTTTTTTAAAAAACTAATTAGGACTCAATTTCTCAAATGGTTGTATAGCAATATTGATTATGCTTTATACGTTGGTAAAAACAATTATGATTATTATAAAATGGCAGGTTTGAATACCTCGAAATTAATTTATGCTCCTCATGCTATTGATAATGAAAGGTTTGAGAAATTGTCATTATTGCAATCTGAAAAAGTTTTAGAGCTTCGAAATAAACTTCAAATACCTAAAAATGATTTTATATTTCTTTATGCTGGTAAATTTGAGAAGAAAAAAAATGTTGAATTGCTCATTAAAGCTTTCATACAATGTAATTTCAATCAACAAGTACATCTTTTATTAGTTGGGAATGGATTTCTTCAAAATAAGTTAATGAATTTAGCTTTAAAAAATGAGAATATTCATTTTCTTGATTTTCAAAGTTATCAAGATATGCCCGCTGTGTATGATTTGTCAGATGTATTTATTTTGCCTTCAAAAGGGCCAGCAGAAACCTGGGGATTATCTGTAAATGAAGCTTTGGCAAATGGCAAGCCTGTTATTGTAAGTAATAAATGTGGATGTGCTATTGATTTAATAGATGACTATAAGAATGGTTTTATTTTTGAATCTGAAAATAAAGAAGACCTATCAAATAAACTATTACAATTGTATTCTCAAAGAAATTCTATATCAATAATGAAAGAAAACGCAAAAAATAAAATAGCTTCTTATAATTTTATTAAAGTGGCACAAGCAATAGAAGATATTGTAGTAAACCTATGAGTGTTGTTATTTGCAAATTACCTAAAGCAGGAATAGGGAACCAACTTTTCCCTTTGATGCATTCTATTATTTTTGCTGAAATTAATAATTTACCTTTAATAATCACAGGGTATTATCAATTAAAAATAGGCCCATTTATAAGAAGAGAGAAAACAAAAAGAAATTATTTAGGTTATTATAATTTTCAAAAAAATATAGGTTATTATATAATAGATCTATTAAAAATAGAGTATTTTAAATTAAGATTTGAACAAATTCATGAACCATCTATTTCTTCTAAAAAACATACAGAGAATAAAGTATACGTATTCCATAAACTACCTTCAATTAGTGATTATTTTATTCATTTAAGAAATTATAGAACATTAACGATTAATTCATTTTGGTCGATTTTACATCCTGGTATAATTAAAATGATAAATAATAATAAATGGTATAACATTGGAGTTCATGTCAGAATGGGAGATTTTAGAAAACTAATTAATAATGAACCGTATATTGGAGGGCATGTAAGAACTCCTGAGAAATATTTCATTGATACTATAAATCAAATAAGGAATAAATTAAATAGAGATGAAACTGTTGCAATATATACAGATGGTTATAGAAGCGAATTTAATGAGTTACTAATTACTAGTAATCTTGTATTTATTGAAGGAAATCCTGATATTGTAGATTTAGTTTGTTTGTCTAAAAGTAAAATAATTATCACATCTCCATCGAGTACATTTAGTTATTGGGCAGCTTTTTTATCTGATGCTAAGATTGTTCAGCATCCAGAAATACAGCATCCTGTTATTAACAAAACGTTGAATGTTGATTTATTGGACAATATTTAATACAGTTTAAATGATGATTAAAATATTATTTAATTTAGAAAATACTTTTTGTTGAAAACGCTTTTTAATATAAAATTTAATTGGCTATTATTTATTTTATTGTCAATAATAATCAGGTTGTTATTTTTAGATCTTTCTCTATTTTCTTTTCTAGCAATTGTAATGACCATTTTTCAATTTATGTTATTGTTTAATGCTATAGGGAGAATTATTCCAATAAGATATTTATTTGGATCCTTAATGTGTTTACAATTATTATTAGGGCCTGTCTTGGCATATAATGGGCTAGATGCATTTCAGACAGGATATTATAAGATGCAAATACCAGAATATACTTATTTTATGTATGTTTTGCCTGCTGTTATTTTATTTATTATAGGGTTGCATATTAGGGCTGGAAATTTCGAAGGTGAATGTATTGACAAAGTAAAATTATCGTTGTTTGTAAATCAAAATAAAAATTTGCCATTAATCTTTATTCTTATAGGATTTTTTTCAACAATTATATCCACTTATTTCAGTTCAGATCTTTCATTTGTTTTTTATTTATTAGGAGGGTTTAAATTTATTGGTGTTTTTTTACTATTTTTTAGTAATCAAAAATTTAAGCCTGTTTATTTAATCATTGTATATGCATCAATAATTATTTCATCTATTGCCAGTGCAATGTTTCATGATTTATTGATTTGGCTTATTTTCTTATCTACTATATATGCAATAAGGTATAAACCTTCAAAATGGTTAAAACTATTATTTTCATTAACGTTTTTAATTTTTGCTATTTCTATTCAATTAATAAAATCTGATTATAGGAAATCAACCTGGAAAGAAGGGGATGAAGCTGGTTTTGAAACATTAGAAAAAACTATCGATAAAAAACAACGAAAAAATAATTTTTTTGATATTAATCAGTTAGCAAAAAGTAATTTAAGAATCAATCAAGGTGCTATTATTACCAATATCATGAGAAATGTTCCGGAAAATATAGCATTTTCAAATGGATCAGAATTATTTGAAATTATAGAAGCTGCAATACTGCCCAGAATAATAGCGCCTCATAAATTAGAAGCAGGTGACAGGGATTTTTTTATGAAATGGTCAGGAATGGTAATATCAACTAATACATCTATGGGATTAAGTTCTGTTGGAGATGGGTACGTTAATTTTGGAGTGATAGGAGGTATTGTCTTTATGTTTTTTTACGGTATGTTATTTAGTGAAATATTGAAACTATTTGCAAAATTTAGTAATAACTATCCTTTACTGATTTTATTTACTTGTTTGGTTTTTTATTACCCAATTAGACCTGACTGCGAATTGCAGACTATTTTAGGTCATCTTTTTAAATCATGTTTTTTATTATTTATTATCTTTAAAATTTGGGATAGAAAATTAAGATACACGTACAATTGAAAACAGTTTTTATTTCGATACCATGGTTTGCTCCAGCTTTTAAAGCAGGAGGACCTATACAATCAATACAAAATTTAGTATCTGTTTCTAATCAAAATATACAATACAAAATATTTTGTAGTAATAAAGATGTTGATCATGCTTGTTTAACAGGTATACAAACAAATAAGTGGATAAAATTTAATGATAATACAGATGTTTGGTATGATTCAACAGGTTTCTCTTTTTTAAATTTAAGAAAAGAAGCAATTAATTGTGATCCTGACATTATTTATCTGATTGGTATTTATTCTTTAAATTACAACTTATTTCCATTATTTTTATCCAAGTCAAATAAAATTATTTTATCAACTAGGGGAATGTTGCACAGTGGGGCATTATTGCAAAAGAGAAAAAAGAAATCCATATACATATTTTTACTAAAAATATTCAAAATAAAAAACAGAGTTCATTTTCATGCAACAAATGAATTAGAGTCTAACAGCATAAAAAATGTATTTGGAAACAATATCAATGTTCATATTGCTACCAATTATTTCAGACAAATAGATTTAAAATATGCAAATAATAAAACAGAAGGGAAATTAAAATTGATAACTATTGCGTTAATTTCTCCAGTAAAAAATCATTTACTTGTTTTGAATTCATTGCTTCACTGTAAAGATGAAATTGAATATCATATAATTGGAGCAATTAAAGACAAATCATATTGGTATAATTGCCTAAATCAAATAAGCAAAATGCCCAAGAATATACAAGTATTTTATCATGGAGAAATACCGCCTGCAGAAGTAAAGCTTTATTTAAATGATTCTCCAGTATTAATCATGTTAAGTGAAAGCGAAAATTATGGTCATTCTATAATTGAATGTTTATCTGCTGGAGTGCCTGTAATTGCATCAAAAAACACTCCTTGGAATAATTTGAAAGACTATAACGCAGGTAGTAATGTCACTTTAGATGAACAAGTGATAAAGAATGAAATTGGTAAATTTGTAAATTTGAATGCAATTGAGTATGACAATTATTCTACAGGAGCTAAAATGTATTCAGATAAACATATTGATTTTAAAATGATAAATCATCAGTACCAAAAACTCTTTAATACAATCAATGATTAACTACTCTAGTTACTTAAGAAAAAATAAAGATTTTATAATTTATTTAATTAAATTTTTATCTATCTTTTTTGGATTGTATCTGGTTACAGATATTATTATAGCATTATCTGCTCCAGAAGGATATTATAACGAAATTATCAGTTCCTACTTTGATTATATTTCCTGGTTGAAAAAATCATTGTTATATGGGGCTGGAATTATGGCACATTTATTTGGTTATACTACATTATTAGAGCCGAATTTTCTAATACGAGTAATAAATGGCAAAGGTGTAATCATTGCCATGAGTTGTGTAGGTTATGGCGTAATGAGTTTTTGGTGTGCCTATATTTTAGTGAGTAAAAATTCAAAAATCATCCTTTTATTATGGTTAGTAGGTGGGTTGTTTTTATTGTGGTTCATTAATGCTTGTAGAATTGGTTTATTTTTGGTTTCTATTAATAAAGGATGGAATATGCCTTTAGGATTAAATCATCATACATGGTTTAATATATTTGCTTATGGCGCTATTTTAATTATGATCATTATTCACGAAAATTCAATTAAAAATAAATGAGTGTTCATTTGGCAAATTATAAATCGGAAGGTCTTAAGCAAAGTAATTTAATAAAGAAAATATTATGGTATTATACTAATATTATTATTTTTAAAACTGGATTATTTCCATTTTATAAATTTAAAATTATTTTATTAAAACTTTTTGGTGCTAAAATTGGAAAAAACATTATTATCAAACCGTGTATAAATATCAAGTTTCCATGGAATCTAATGATAGGAGATAATGTTTGGATAGGAGAAAATGTATGGATAGATAATTTAACTTTAATTACTATTGGAAATAATGTTTGTATCTCTCAAGGTGCGATGTTGATAAATGGTAACCATAATTACAAATCGGTTAATTTTGATTTGATGTTACTGCCTATTATTATTGAAAATGGCGTATGGATTTGTGCAAAATCTATAGTTAATGGTGGTGTTACTGTTGGAGAAAATGCTGTATTGTTAACTGGTTCTGTTGCCAATAAATCATTGGAAGCTAATTCTATATTTCAAGGTGTTCCAGCTTTAAAAGTACGTGATAGGATATTTAACCAATAATTTTCATTACCAAGATATTTAAATATTGACTTTTTCATTTACATTGTGTTAATGAAGGTAACTATAATAACAGTCACTTATAATTCAGAGGAGTGTATTGAGCAATGTATTTTATCTGTTTTAAATCAAACCTATACAAATATTGAGTATATAATTATTGATGGTAAATCAAAAGATAATACTGTCAATATTATCAAAAAATATGCAGAAAATATAAGTTATTGGATTTCAGAAACTGATCGTGGAATGTACGATGCTATAAATAAAGGTATAGAAGTTTCTTCAGGTGATATCATAGGTTTATTAAATAGCGATGATTTATTTTATAGTAATGATGTTGTGGAGACTATTGTAAATACTTTTCAATCGAATAAAGTTGATAGTGTATACGGAGATCTTGAATATGTTTTTAGTGATAATATTAATAAAGTATATAGAATCTGGAAAGGGAAAGAATTTAAAAGATCTAGATTTCTTTTTGGTTGGATGCCTGCGCATCCAACATTTTATGTAAAGCGTGACATGTACATGAAGTATGGGGGGTATGAAAATCATTTTTACTCAGCAGCTGATTATGAATTGATGTGCAGATATTTATATAAACACAAACTGACTTCATTTTACATTCCAAAGCTTATAGTTAAAATGAGAAAAGGTGGACAAAGTAATAATAATTTAATGATGCGACTAAGAGCTAATAGGAGAGATTATTTAGCTATGAAAAAAAATGGGGTTCCTTTTGCTTTTTTGGTTTCAATATTAAAACCTTTGAGTAAACTACATCAGTATTATAAAATATAAATTCAATAATTAGTTTAATCAAAGAAAATATGTTTTCATTTTTAAGAAATAAAAGAATAGAATATCCGGCAGGTTATTTTCCAATTAATACTGATATACATTCTCATATTCTTCCCGGTATAGATGATGGTTCTCCCGATGTAGAATCTTCTATTCATTTGATTAATGGGTTAATTGATTTAGGAATCACGAAATCTATTGCAACCCCACACATCATTGGCGATTTGTATAAAAATAATAAAACCACCATCAATAACTCTCTCAACCTACTTAAAGCAGAACTGAAAAAGAGATCTATTCAATTTGACTTATCTGCTGCTGCAGAATATATGTTAGATACTTATTTTTTTGAGTTAATTCAAAATGATGAGCCATTGCTTACCATTAAGGATAATATTGTATTAACTGAATTTTCTTATGTTTCTGCTCCTAATGAGATTAATAAAATTTCATTTGATATTATTAATGCAGGTTATAGGCCAATTTTGGCTCACCCAGAAAGATATTCCTATTTCCATGAAAATCTTAAAATCTATAATAAATTAAATGATTTTGGATTTTTATTACAAGTTAATTTATTGTCTTTAGCTGGATATTATGGAAAAAATAGCATGAAGGCCGCACAGTATATGCTCGATAATAATTTAGTAGCCTATGTCGCTACAGACTTGCATCATCCAATGCATTTGCAATTGCTATCCGATAAAAAAAGCATTGAAAAATTCTACACTCTATTATCCCACAGAACCTGGAATGATTTTTAGTTGTCAAATAATCCAATCCACAATTTTATTTTCCCATTCTTTATTATACGGCACTGATATTTTTATATAATTATCAGTAAACCCTTCCATAAGACCGTTTTTATTAGCACTTTCAAAAAGTACTTTTCTTTTTTGTCCTATATGAAGGGATGTGAATTGCTGCATTTTGTTGTAGCTGATAGTTCTTAATATTTTATTTCTCTCATTTCTGCTATGAATAGGTACAACAGGACTAAGGAGAACTGCTTCAGTATTGTCTCTCTCAGAGTAAGTGAATACATGCAAATAAGATATATCCAAAGAGCTAATAAAATCTACTGATTCATTAAATTCTACGGTTGTTTCTCCCGGGAATCCTACAATTACGTCAGCGCCAATACAAGCATGAGGCATTAGTGATTTAATAAAGGATACTTTTTCAGCGTATAATTCATTTCTATACCTACGTTTCATTTTACCAAGAATATTATTACTGCCACTTTGTAAAGGGATATGAAAATGCGGCATGAACTTTTTACTTTGACTAACAAATTCAATAATTTCATTTGAAAGTAAATTTGGTTCGATAGAAGAAATTCGAATTCTTTCAATGGAAGATTTTTCTTCTAATGCTTTCATGAGTTCAAAGAATGTCTCCTCCTTCTTTTTGCCTCCAGATAGTCCTTTGCCAAAATCCCCCAGATTTATTCCTGTTAATACAATTTCTTTAGCAAATCCTGTGGTTATCTCTTCTACATTTTTTAATACATTTTCAATATTATCGCTTCTGCTTTTACCTCTAGCCAAGGGTATTGTACAAAAACTGCAATTGTAATCACAACCATCCTGTACTTTTAAAAAAATACGTGTTCTTTCCTGTAATGAATAGGAGGCTGTAAATATATTTACATCATCAATATCACAACTGCATATTTTACAGGAGTCATTATTGGTAATTTCTTTTAAATGATGAGCAATGTTGAATTTTTCCGCAGCACCTAATACTAAATTAACACCCGGTATAGCAGCAATTTGTTCTGGTTTTAATTGAGCATAACATCCGGTGACTACCACCATAGCTTCTGGAGATTTTTTTTGAATTCTCCTTACTAATTGTCTACATTCTTTATCCGCATTCTCCGTTACAGAGCAAGTGTTAATTACATATACATCTGCAATGTCATCAAAATCTTTTTTAGTAAACCCTTCATTTTCAAGCATTCTGCCAATAGCAGTTGTTTCGCTGAAATTTAACTTACAGCCTAAGGTATGAAGTGCTACGGTTTTACTCATAATACGAAATTAAGGATTATTTTATAACAGGGTAGTTTAAGCATAAGAAAGACTATAGGTTATTGTGGCTGTGTTTTCAGTGTATTCTTAATTATTTTGATACATTTGCATTTGAATAAGCTATTCATCTATTCTAATGAAAATAAAATCTTTTTTAGCAAAACCTTTCGCCAATTTTGTTTATAAACAAATTAAAAAAGGTAAGACAACTGCGATTGCAGATCAGCAATCTATTTTTAATCAATTAATCAAATCAGCCTCTAAAACAGATTTCGGAATTGATCATCATTTTTCAGTAATAGATTCTCATGAAAAGTATGTAAAAAATGTGCCTATCCGTGATTATGAACAGTATAAACCATACATAGAAAAAATTAAGGAAGGAAAGCATAATGTGCTATGGAAAGGACAGCCCATTTATTTCGCCAAAACCAGTGGTACGACTAGTGGCACGAAATATATTC
>Ga0209086_10000746_pt1 | contig 27272 bp, 27 predicted proteins | sample M_130207_XF_Meta_FD_187312 | JGI IMG/M metagenome (GOLD analysis project Ga0209086, IMG submission 187312) | Freshwater microbial communities from Lake Montjoie, Canada to study carbon cycling - M_130207_XF_MetaG (SPAdes) (version 2) | ecosystem: Environmental > Aquatic > Freshwater > Lake... | reverse complement strand
AAGATATTTCAACCAATTTAGAAAATAGACCTGACATGGTTTACTATATTGAGAATGAACAAACCGAAGCTGATGAGGTAATTCAAGAATTTTTAGACGAATTAAAAAGATATTTAGAAAAAGAACCTTTAACCGACAACGAAAGAAAATTAGGTATATCATTGTTAGAATTATTTGAGAATTACAAAACAATTTTTTTAGGTACCGACAACAACAAATTTAATAAAAATATTATTTTACTCTCAATTAGAGAAATGACTAATCTTTCCACGAAAGAAATTAGGACAGCAATGAAACGATTCAAAAAGCTTTATTATGTTGTATTAAACAAGATTATAGAATAAAAACCCTTAAACGGTATTTATAGTTATGAGTAGACCAAGAAAAAAAGAGATTGGCTTAAATAAAGAATCTATATTATCTCTTTTACAAGAAATATATAACGAACTTGTTGAACAAAGGTCAACCGCAATCAGGGTTCAAAATAAAATGTTAGCTTTATTAAAAGACCCTGAAGACATGACAGTAATTGGTCCTGTTTTGGAAAAACAACAAAAAATTATAAATGATGTTGTTGAGAAAAAATTAACTTTAGCAAAATTACAATCAACAATTTGGGAAAAATCTAGTCACAAAGAAGATGATAACATGTCATTGAGTGATATTGATGATGATATGTTACAATCATTAATTGCTAAAGATACTGAACAAATACAATCTGATAAACCATATAGATTAAAATAAGTTAATGGCTGGATTAGACTATAACGAACAGTATGCAAACACTGAAAGTAAAATAAAATCTCTTGACACGTTTAATCAAGCATTAGATTCAGAGAAACAAATTACAAGTCAACAACAATCGTCTTTAGAAATGGACGATGTTCAAACAGCCACGCCTTTAACACAACTTCAAGAACAAAAAAAACGTTTTCAAAGACAAACCAAAACCCAATTAGAAAGACTACTTGATTTAAATCAACTTTTACCCGAAAATAGAGTTTCTGGATTTACTAATACATCAACGGTTAAATTAGTTAAAAGTGAATTTACAGAAGCTTTAACTCAAATTCAATCTGAATTACCTAAGATAATTACAGATGAAATGTTAAAACAACTTGGGTGTTCTCAACAACAAACATATGACATTGCAACATTTAGTAATGGTATTTTTGTACCTGTAGAAAGTATAGATTTAGTAGGGTGGTTAAAAATTAAACCTGGTACACCAATTGGTAATGCGTTTTACGAGTCAAAAATAGTTGATTTATTAAATCCAACACCACAACCTAATCCATATTATATGAATTTAGAGTTGTATAATATTATTCAAAATGAAGGACAATCATATTCAGTAACTAAGGGTCAAGATTACTTAGGATTTTCAAAAGTACCTTTGTTTAATTTTGAATATGTAACAAAAGATAATTATGGGTTTGCCGGTAATTTTATAAAAGTAACTCTTGCCGATAGAGATAAAAACTCAACAGGAACAACTAAGAATCTTGTAGGTCAATTTGTACAAGATTATTTTAAAACAATTAAAATTGTTGATAAAAAACAAATATTTTTATTAGCATTAGAACTTTTATTTGGAACACTATCAATTGAAATAAAATCTGGTTCTAACGAAATTAAAGACAAACTTTTTTTTGAAAAATTGTTAGCCAGAATAATGGGTTTGTGTTTTGATAATCGTAATGAAATTGATGTAAGTGGTACGGCAAAAATAGCACCATTAGATGGTGTTGATAATAGTTTTTTTGAATTAACCGACATTGATTTATTACAAATTGAAAGTAAATTGTCAGACATTCAACTTGGTGTTGTTGAATATCAAGAATGTACTAATGTAAAATTACCGATAGATACTCAAACTATCTTAAATGTTCTTTCAGAAATGAATGGTGTTGACGACAATGACACATCAAAACTAACACAAATATTTGATAAAGTTATTAATGCCGCAAAAGGTAACAGTCAATGGCCACAAATAGATTCCATAGGTTTAAAAATTGACTCAGAAATGATTAAAGCAATTCCAAAATCATTATTTTTTGCCGTAATTTCACCAAAAGTATTATTACCATTTATGACCATGTTTAAAGCTTTAGAAGGTGCGTTAGGTGGTTATGGGGCATCCGCAGTTGATAATATTAATAATCTACAATCGTTTACTAAAATTTTTAAATCATTCAATATAAATGTAATGTCAAAAATTGGAGCCCGATTTGTTAAAATACTGAGAGATATTATTGTTAGAGATGTTAGAAAATTATTACAATCGGTAACAAACGATTTAAAAAAATCACAACTTACGAAAAAATATGCAATAATTTCACAACTTTTGGAATCATTAATTTTAATTACACAACTTGTGACAGATTATAGAAAATGTAAAGACGTTATTTCTGACATAGCAGCAATTATTGAATTTGCTTTAAGGGGTAAACAATTTACATTACCACCATTTTTATCTGATTTAGCACAAACAAGAACAGGTTTTAATGATACAAGAGCATTTTTGGAAATAATCCAACAATATCAAAAACTTGGAATACCTACGGGCCCAATGCCTGATGGTAGTCCAAATTTATTTATGTTAGCAACTAAGGGTATGATTAAAGGAACTGAAGCCGAACGTAATAAAAATTCAAAAACTATTGGTCTTTTACCAGCATTAGTTATTACACCAGCCGGAGTTACTTTAAGACAACCTTATACTTCAATACCAGTTTAATATTAAAAGAAATGACAGGAAGCACAATGACATTGGAAAAATTTAATGAAATCATTGCCGATATTAAAAATCAAAGTAATGATAATTTAGAAAAAGTGATGGATTTTTTAAATGATGATTTTCAAGAAACAAAAGAAATGATAATTAATTTAACATATCATTTAGATAATATTGAAGAGCTTTATAATAAAATATTAAAAGAGCACGAAAGTAGAGTAAATGGATAAGGGGTTTAAAAAAATAATGTTCCCAGCCCAAGTGGTTGAAAACCAAGACCCTTATGTTTTGGGGAGAATACGTGCGTATCCTTTAGACCAAAATATTAGAGCCACCTTGGAAGCATATAGTTTTAACTATGAGAAAGATGCTTGGGGTCCAAATGACCCGTTTGTTCAAATGCCTTTATTACCAATGTTTATCTCTCAAGTACCATTACCAGGTGAACGTGTTAATTTAATTTATCAAAATAGTTTTTTTCCATTTCAAGACCAATATTATGTTCAAGCCGCATATTCAAGTCCAATGTCTTTTCCGTATGAACAACTTCAAGCGGCAAATGCAAACACATCTTTAGGTGATAGAGTTAAACCTACATTAGCGTTAAAAAATCTTGATGGTACATATCAAGACGTTAAGTCAAAAGGTATATTTCCTGAACCAGGTGACAATGCTGTTATGGGAAGAGGAACTGCGGATATGATTGTAAAGCCTGACACAATCATGTTACGTGCAGGTAAAACAAAAAGACTTGATGTTAACAAACAACCTGTTGGTAATCCATATAGGGCGTTTGTTCAAGTATCTAATTTTGATACGAAGGTAGTTAATAAAAGTACCCAATCTTATTTAACACTAAAAAATGTAAATCAACAAATTAAAAAATTAATTGAGTGGGAAATACAAAATTTAGAAAATGAACAAGGTATTTTTACAGGAGCCGTAAGATTGTATGGATTGAAAGCCGTACCAAAAACATTAAGTGATACAATTAGTTTTGATTCTGATTTAGAAGATGTTAAATCATTAGAATATTATCAACCATTTACCGCATTATCATTTGAAAATGCTGTTAAATTTATTAATAATTTTATATTGGGTTGTAATAATGGTCAAATACCAAATGGACCATCAATTACCAGTCAATTTCCGTTTGTATACAGACCAAGTTCATTTGTTAGGTCTACATTAACTCAAACAACGCCAAATTCTAATCCAATTGTTTTTTCAAACGCAACAAAATTTACAAACAATATTACATTAAATCCAGGATTAGGGGTAATAAGTTACACATTTGCAATTGTAAGAGAACGAAACCAAGTGGGTAAACCCATTAAAGTTGAAATTGAGGATATCACACAGAAGGACGTAGAAAATACTTATGGTACTCTTGGTGGTATGGGTGCGGATACGGTATTTTTGTTGTCTTACAAATCAAATAAACCCGTTGATTTGGAAGGAACGTTATATGGCATAACACAAGAAGATTTACTTGAAAAAATTCTTCCCCAAACATCGTCAATGGTCCGTGGTGAAGAACTTATTGATTTGTTAAATTTGATAGTGAGATTCTTAGTTTCACATGTTCATGCAATGCCTGGAGTCGCTCCAGTACCTATTGGAACTGATGGTACTTCAGTCAATGATATACTATTTCAACTACAAAATGCCGCAAATAAAGTTTTAAATCCAAATATTAGAATTAATTGATATTTATATACTAAAGTATCAATGTCTATATTAAGGTCATATTACAACAAGAACAATACACTTGAGTTTAACAGTTATACCAACACTGGTAGAAACCCAGTAACTCAATTATTTTTTGGTGGTGATTTAGCCACTTATGCCCCAAGAGGTTTCACAAGATTTTTATTTGATTTAGATTTAGTATATCTTAGAGAACAAATTGCCTCAGGAGTTATTTCAACAGGATGTACGTCAGGAATGACACATATCCTTAACATGACAAACACAGCCTCGTTTGATATTGAATTATTAAATGGGACAACATCTGATGGTTCAAGAAGAGCAACATCCTTTGATTTAATTTTATTTAGAATCCCCGAATATTCAGGTTCAACAGGAAATCCACAAGATTGGGATGAAGGTGTTGGTTTTGATTATGTATATCAACCCGCAGTTGCAGAATATTCAAACAATCAACCATTTAGTACTCGTCCATCAAACTGGTTTCAAGGTACTACATTAAATAATTGGTCATACCCAGGTTTATACAACAATACAAACACAATTGTAGGTGGTTATTCGGGTCTTAACTATTCAGCACTTACTATCATTGACAGACAACATTTTGAATTTGGTAATGAAGACATTACTTTTGATATGTCAAATGAAATAAATGGTATCTTACATGGTACAATTACAGGTGTTACAGGTTGGGGTGTTGCGTATGTTCCTGAAATTGAAAATATTATTGGTTTAACAGAAACATACTCTGTTGGTTTCTTTACAAGACACACTCAAACATTTTATGAACCATATCTTCAAACAACGTATGATGATATTATCAAAGATGATAGAAACCAATTTCCTGCTGGTAGAACAAATAAATTGTATCTATACGCATATTCAAGTGGTGACTTTATGAATTTAGATACTGACCCTACTGTCACAATATTGGACTCAAATGGTAACATTGTACCAGGAATGACAGCGTTAACAACTTGTTTAAGAACAAAAGGTGTCTATGAAGTTACAATTCCACCTATCACGGGATATTCAACACCATGTCAATTCACTGACCAATGGTCTAATTTAGTTAAAGGTGGTGTTACATTAAGTAACGTTGAAAATGAATTTGTATTACAAAGTCAATCATCAGTATATCAAATCGGTTATCAATCAAAAGACCCAATATTATACGGATTTGACTTTAGTGGTATTAAACAAAACGAAAAGATACTCAATACAGACATTAGGAAGGTCATGGTGACCATCAAACAAGCATACACGAGTCAGATAGTATTAAATGACATTGAAGCGTTCTATCGTGTTTATGTGAGGGAAGGGAATACTGAAGTACAAGTTCAGGATTGGACTCCAATAAACAGAACGCCAAATGAGTATTATTTTATGTTTGACACTAGAGATAAAATACCAAATCAATATTATGTTGATATTCGTGTGAATACTAGTGGAGAGAAAGATACTTATCAAAGAGAATTAATGTTCCAAATCGTAAACAAAAAATGAAAAAAATAATTAGACTCCAAGAATCAGATATTACTGAATTAGTAAGAAAGATTTTATCTGAACAAAAAAATGAAAGATACATGTTCTTTAGTAATTTAGAACAATTACACAGACAAACTGCAATGTTACTTGAATTAGGTCAAGACGCAATTGAAGGTATTTTAGACCACGGTCATGATTGGGCTCAAGACCACGTATCTGTTGCTAAAGAAAATATTGACCAAGTATTTGATTTTATGATGAATGAAATTAATACCAACCATATAACTGATGATTCAATGGGTGATGTTGTACAAATAGGTGAAGGAAAAAAGAAAACAGGAACAAAACTTTGTGTTCGTGGTAAAGCGGCGGCTAAATCAAAGTTTGATGTCTACCCAAGTGCATACGCTAATGGATATGCAGTTCAAGTATGTAAAGGTAGGATGCCTGGTTTAGATGGTAAAAAACATTGTTCAGGTTCTTATTGTTAATCTCAATTTATTTTATTATCTTTGAATTATTAACGTTATGAAAGAATATAAACATGCTTTTAGAAGATGGATTCAAAAAATGTACATTGATTCTGTACGAACAATGGATTATGAACGAGGTACAAGAACTAAGTATGAATTAGATTGTTTGGCAATCTGTAAAAAACTTATTGACAAACCTGATACTCAATTATTAATGACACCATTGTCAAATAAAAAGTATATTCACAATCCAGAAAATTCTATTTTTATTACAATTGAAGGTAATACGGTAAATGTAATTAATCACAAATATTCATACACAGTAGTAATTCAAGACAAATCTAAAGAAGAGATAGTTAATCACTTTAATGATGTCTTAGAAAATCAAAGATTAAAGATGGAGGAAGAAATTACTTCCAATATAAAACATTCATTAAAGAATATTTTATATACCTTAACTTGATGGGCAAGTTTTCTTTGCTAAGTTAGTTGCATCCGCTCCTTCAATAAGTCCTATTCTGTGTAATACACAATAATATCTTGGATTTTCATTCAAATGTTGTTGAGCAATTTTTTTTGCTTGTTTAAAATTTCCAACTTCTTTTGATTCAAATAAAGTACCAAGTTCTATCATGTTACTTTTTCTAACTTGTTCTTGGAGGATGGACTTAATAGTTTGTCTCATACCTTCATTTTTAGATTTTTTTGGTTTATACGATGTCATAACAGGTTTTTGACCTTTACCTGTTTGAGTATCTTTTTTTTCAGCCTTTCTTTTTTGAGAACAAGCCGATTTTTTTTCTGAATCAGACATTTTACTCGCAACTCCCGCGGCTCTACATTTAGGGTAAGCCCCTTTAGAAGTGTCAGGTCTACCACACGGTGGGTGTTTTCCGTTTTCATCTTTACGACAAATATTCACCCATGGACCTTTTGGTTGTTTACTACCTTTTGGTTTTTTTTTGGTTCCAAACCAAACAGCCAAATCTTCTTTTAGAATAGGTTTAAAATTAACAGTTCCACCTGATGACGTTGATTCTTGCATTTCTTTTTTTTAATTTTTTACTTATTATGTAATTAATAATATTAACCACCCATAAATATAAAACTAAATGGAAAACAACACACAAAGTACTGAAAAAACTGAAATAATTGGAAATCTTTTTGAAACTATTAATTATTCTTCAAAAGAACAGTTAAATTTATTTATTGATAATATGAATCAAGACCAAGCATGGTATTGTTTAAAGCAAGCAATACTATCCTGTCATAATAGAGGTGTCTTTACTTTGGAAGAAAGTGAGGCGGTTTCTAAGTCGTTAAGATTACTCTTGACTTAATAACAACTATTATTCTGTTGGTGGCCAATCTATTGTGTCGGACAATGTTAGATTTGTTGACGCTGTTCTATAGGTAAATTCAGTGTACCAAATATCAATAGTAACCAATGGTGGAATTTCATAGTTATCAATAGTTAAGTTGTTTGAACATTGTTCAAATGATATCACACCATAGCTGGTTGACGAAGTATTTGTTATTGTTGATTTTTTACAAGCCATAATTTTTTTATTTACATATAAATATCTATTAAATAAAAAAAGGGGACTTTTGGTCCCCTTTTCTTTTTATGAATTTTGAGATTATCTCAATTCTTGTAAGTTGAATGTTCTTACACCATCAACTGTAACTCTACCATAGAAACGGTTATTAACCATTTTCTTAGCGTATCTTGTCATGATACCTTTGATAGGTGTGAAGTTGAATGGGTTATACATAGTTGGTGTCAACTGTAAAGGAACATATGGAGCGTAGATGTAACCAGTATCCAACAAGCTTGTACCTTTGTGTCCGATTAAGACTTGGTTAGCTGGGAAGTAAGGGTCACGATACACTTGGTATCTTCCTGACAATGTACCGATTCTTTCAATACCCATGTTGTATTGGTCTTGGTCAGGAGCTGCGTTTGATACGTGGAAGTATTCCAAATCATCAAAGATAGCTGAAACTTCAGAAGATACTACAATCCAGTTAGCTCCACCTCTCAATGTTGATTTGTGGATTTGAGCTGACAATTGGTTGATTGCTGTAATCAAAGTTTGGTTCCAATCTTTTTGAGTGTATGGAGTAGTTCCAGAAGAAGCTAGTCTCTTCCAACCGTTGTAATCCCATCTCAAGTTCCATGCCGCACCTTTTCTCAAATCACGTAAGATTTCTCTGTCGATTTCAGCCGCAACTTGTTCTGACAATAAAGCCGTTAATTCAGCTTCAGCATCAATGTTGTGGAACGCCGCAACGTCTTGAGCTAATTCAGGAGACCATTGAGCTCTTAATTTTCTTTCTGTAACTGAAACAGTAACTGATTCAAGGTCGAAAGAAACTTCACCAATTTGGTCTTCAAATTCTAACTCTTTATACAATCTGTAAACCGCGATGAATGCGTTGTTAACAGCTGTTGATGATGAGAAAGTAGAACCTGTGTAACCATCAGGAGTTGTTTCACCACAAGAAATACATACTGGTGTTTGTAAGTCAATTTCTAAGAAAATGAAACCGTTAGCATCACATACGTTGTAGTAAGAACCACCTGAGTTAGCATTTAAACTACCAGGACCTGAAGGGAAGTTTGTATTTACAGTGCTACCGTATTGAACAATACCTTTACCATATCTTTGAGTTACTACTCTGAACAAGTAAGGAGCTGAAGTATTACCTGAAGTTGTTGTATTTCCAGCAACACCAAAAATGTTCAAACCTGATAAGAATTCTTCAGTATCCATAGTGTTACCATTTGGACCAATCAATTGACCAGCACCAGCACTTGAGAAACCACTCATAACGATAATTACTTTTCTAAAGTTTGAAGTCGTGTTGTTAGCAATTGGTGTTGTTGTATTATAATTCGATGGTAATAAATAACCAGCTGCATCCCATGCATAAGTCACAGTTGAAGCTGTAACAGCTGTCCACTGACCTTTAGAATAATCAAACAATCCTGGTGGGTCCAAGTTTGGTTCGTTACCTTCGTAGAATAAGTCATACAAATCCTTATTGAAGATATCATTGTAACCAGCACCACCTGCAGGAATACTAGTGTATCCGTTGTTTGGGTCACCAGGATAGTTTCCTGGAGAACCTACTGGAGCGTAGTGAGCTCCACTGTTACCAAAGTATCCATTAGAAGAAGTACCACCAGAGTACCCTTGGATTTTTGGAACGAAGTAGAATAATTTACCGATTGGTAAGTTCATAGCTTGAACTGACACGATGTCGTTCGCTAATAATTTAGAGAATACTCTTCTCACGATTGGGAAAACAACCGTTTCAAAAGAACCAGAGTCAGAAGTTGAAGAAGCTTCGTTGATTAAGTGTGAAGCTTGGTTTTCATACAACTGAGCAACGTTTTCTTTCATGTGACCTTTTAGACCTTCTAAAAAGCCAAGTTTATCCCATTTGTTAATTGTGTCTTCTTTGATAACTTTTAAGTGTTTTAAACCAATGTTACCAACAAGACCGCTTTCTAATAATGCACCCATTTTAATTTTATTTTTGTTTTTAGTTTTATGTTTATTTTTATTTTACGATTTTAGACATAATATCTTTCATTCTTAAGAATTGAGGATTTTCATATGTCTTAGATTCAATTAGTGTTTGTGATGAACCTGATACCGGTGATTTTTCAATCTTAGACATAGATTCAGTAACAACACTTTGATTATTACTTGTTAATTCATTTTTGATAGAGCCATATAATGACTTTGATTCTTTCAAAGTTTCAACATCATCAAATCTTCTTAGGATATTGATTTTTTCTTGTTTAGTCGTTGTATGTTCTGTAAACAATCTTGTAGCGTAAGCCAAGTTTGAATTAAATACTGCAACTTCGTTTAACTTTTCTCTGAAAATATTCAAAGCTTTTCTATACTCTTCATTTTTTTCTCTCAATTGAGATACTTCTTCAGAAAGAGCTGAATTAGGTCTAACTTTCATTTTTGGTAAACCTTTTCTCATTGGGTAATTTCTTGTACCATTAGATAAAGTTCTGGCCGCTTCTGTAGTTTCTTCTTTTTCAAACGCTTTTCTTTTTAATGTATCACCTTTTTTGGTTGTATAATCTTTATCACCTTTGTAAGTTTTAGATTCTTCACCTTTGTTCATTCCGTACTTGCCTTCTTTATATTCAAATTTCTTTGGAGATAAATTCATACCAACACCTTTAGCACTACCTTTTGGTTCAATAGATGCTTCTTTTGTTTCCATTTTTTTACCTTCTTTGTATTCAAATTTAGCTGAACCGGTTTTAACACCTTTACCAACTACTGGTTTTGCCATCATTGAACCTTCTTTGGTTTCCATTTTCTTTGCTTTGTTTGTTAATGAAGATTTTGTTAATTTTCCTCTAACAGGTGAAATTGTCATTTTACCTTCTGACACTGAACCAGTATCATTGTTATCGTCATCGTCATCGTCATCATCCTCATCCATTTCTATTTCATAAACAACTTCGCCTTCTTCATTTTCATCTCCTTCATACATGTCTTCTTCATACATGTCTTCTTCATCTATGTCTTCAGTTTGGAACATATCTCGCATTAAAGCGTCTAACTCTTTATCAGACATTTCTTCGTTTTCGTCCATTTCCGTGTAATTTTTGTCGTATTTCATATCGTTTTTTAAATCACGGATATGAGCTGCATCATCTTTTTCTGCACCTCTGTAATGGTCGTAGCCGTGTCCTTCTTCCATTTCTCCTTCATTCCATTCCTCATCCATAATTGTTTCATCTTCATCACCTTCCATTTGAATGATGTATTCCAAATCTTCGTTTTCATCCTCTAAGTTGATTTGGTCATCGTCTTTTGTTACAATGATACCATCTTCATCACCCATACGTTTAAAAACCTTTAAGATTTCTTCATCAGAAGCGTTTGTAAGGTCAATTGGTTGTTCATCTTCCAAGTCCGTGTCTAAACCCATTCCCATTACGCCATCAACATCAGATTCATCGTCATCATCCATATCTAGGTCAATGTCAAATTCATCTTCGTCTCCCATGTCGTCCATAGAATCAATTTCAACGCCCGTCTCTTCTTCACCTTGTTCGTTAATCTCTCTTTTTAGAGATTCTTTTACTAATTCTGAGATTTCTTCCTTCATTGTTGAAGCAAGTATTCCTTTTGCATTTTCAGTCACTACATCTTCCAAATTTTTCATTTGAAGTAGTGCTTCCTCGACTAATGACTTTTTGTCTGCCATATAAATTTTAGAATAATTTACATAATAAATATATCCCAACTTAAAAAAAGTTGGTGTTGGGTTGGCATAAACCCAAAATAAATAAAAAAACCCCTCGGTTAAGAGGGGTTTTTATTAATCTTCAATAACTTCGTCAATCTTACTTTCGGATACTGCCGTGATTCTCCAGTCATGTTGGAACCCCGTGTATCGTGAAGTAACCTTGGCTTCTACATCGGTTACTGAGTAACCTTTTACCAATTTCTCTTCTCTAATTTTTTTCAATTTACCTGTATTTTCATCAGGTAGTTCGTACTGTACTTTTGCTACAAAATATTTCTCATCCATGTTTTTAATATTATTTGTCCAAATAATGGTTTAATTTTTTCAATAAGTCAATAGAGCGATTCATTCCTTTTTCACTTACACCAATATTTGGAGTTCTTAAATTCTTTTCTTCATCTAAGTTTTCTTCAAAATTATTTCTATCCTCAACGTTTGTAAACAAATATGCCCCTGGTGTAGATGGTGATGACACTAAATCAAAACAAATTAATTCAAAATCATCTTGTACCTCATTTTGTTCACCCGTCTTTTTTAAAGAACCAACACCACGTGAAGATATACCCAATGTAACACCCTGTCTTAGTAAGTTTGCCGCTTGGTCACCCTTGGTAGAGACAATACCTCTTTCATGGAACCCAGGTGACGTTAGAAGCTTTAATTTACCCATAAGTATGTGTCCGTCCCACCATACCTCATTAATGATGTGAGATACACGGTCAAGGTCAATTAACGATGATTCAGGGTGGTTTAATTCAGACAATGATGTTCCTTTAGAAATCATGGTCTTATAGTTCTCAGCCTCTCTTTTGAGAATCTTTTCAGGATACACTCTTCCGTTACGGTTTGGTGTATTGTATTTCTGTAGTACGGCATAGAATTCAAATGGTTTAGAATAATCCAACATGCTTTTGTTGGCTTGTTCCAATAAATTCTTGTTGTGAGAATCGTTTGGAGATATATATCCCGCATCCATTTCTATTAATATTCCTTTACCCGTATCTTGTGGTCCTAATATTTTCATAAAAACATTTTAGTAATAAATACCATCAAATAGTATCTTTTACTTTTTTTGATATAGTAAAATCAAAATACTCGTTATTCTTGAAATTATCTACGTAGATTGCTTTGGCAATTTTTTTAAGTTTTTCTTTAAGTTGGGGGTCTTTAAAATCCGTATTTTCATTTAAAAACAAAGTTATTTCTAAATTCATAAAACTTTTTTTTCCGTAAAATATTCCACTTGTTCTTAAATCTAAATCTACAATATTTGTTTCTTTGAATGTGTCTTTATCGGCAATTTCGTAAACGGTGTGCTTTATATTTCTTCCAAAATTTCCAACAATCCTTTCCCATTTTTCATAATTTTCTTTTGGTGATACCCAACTTTGTAAGTTTAGATATACTGATTTGAAATTTTTTGAATCAACTGTACCATAACTCACTTTTGAATCACAGAATCCTATGATTCGTGCCGTTTTTCCTTTTTTCATTAATTTTCATTTTAAATACATTTATTTTATTGATTAAATTTAACTGATTTTAATTACCATGTCAAACTTTTTGGTATAATTGAATTATTTAATAAGATATGTTAAAAGTTAAAATAGATAATAACCAAAATTTGGAGAAAGCATTGAAAGTTCTCAAAGGAAAGGTAATCAAAACTAAGCAAACTGAAAAGTTGCGTGAGAAATTAAAATACGAGAAAAAAAGTGTTTTGAAAAGAAATCAGAAATTGAAAGCCAAATACGTCCAATCTCAAAAAAATAAAGATAATTTATAAGTTGTTGTGGAGATTGTATAATCTCACATAATTGATTTTTGAAAAAGTATCTGACTGAACCTGTTCAATTGTTTCTTGTAATTTCTTACTAGTAACGTCATCTAAAGATTCTGTGATGTTACTCAATTTACCAATAGTTTTTGACTTTAATTCATCAAATTCTTTTGAGAGTTCCACATCTTCTGTCATTAATACTTTTGACAAATCTCTCTTGGAATCTTCATCTAAATTTTCAATGTATCCCTTGATTGATTTGTTGGCTATGTTTAATAAAGTTTCAATTGGTAAATTAATGTGAGATTTAATCTCAGATGATTCACTCAATAATTTTATTAAAGTTTTTTTACTGATAACAGTCTCCATAATTTTGTCTGGAGTACCATAAACAATATTGTCAATATCTTTGTAGTTATTTTCACACACCACATCTTTAACCCAATATTCAATACGTTGTGTTTTTAATTTTGGTAAAAAATTTTCAATGTGTTTTAAAGATTCATTAATAAATGATTCGGCGATTTCTTTATCATAACCTTTTTTCTTAGACAACTCAGTATAAATGTAAAACATTGTACTGGCGTTTTTATTTTCCAATACCAAATGCCTAAAGTTTTTCAACTCAATTTTAGCCGTTTCATTAACATAAGAGTTAATTAATAACTCTTCTATCTTACTCATTAATTGTCCAAATTTCATAATAGGTTTTATTAATAAATATATCAATCTATTAGTTTTCTAAGAGAATCTTCAATTTCTCCTAAAGAACGACTACCCCTTTCCAAATCAATGTCATCAACACCATAAATATTTTCACGTTCTAAGATAATATTCATGTCTTTTTTAACTGACTCGGGTGTAACTCCACCTGCTGCTGGTGTTTCTCCACCTGCCGATGGTATACTTTCAGCTGAAGGTGTTCCAAAGCTTTCTGATGGTGGTGCTTCATTACCAAATCCTTCAAATCCCCCACCTTCTGTTGGTGGATTTTCAGTTGCTCCTGAAGTACTCTTATTTCCATATAATCTATCAAGACTATCAAAGATACCTGTCTTAGTAATAACGTTACCTGTATTTTGAATTTCAATTGATACCGCCTTTTCCAATCGTTGTTGTTGTAAATCTAATTTGATTTCTTCATCCGAGAATCCAAGAATATGTTTCTTAGCCCAAGTTTGTGATGTTGGAGCAATACCTTCAATTGGTGCAACAGCATCTTTATACAACAACATTTTTTCTTTCCATACATCAATGGTCAGTAAATCAGCTTGTTTAGATGGGTTAGTTAAACTCAATTGGAATGAACCCAATTCATCTTCAAAACCTAATAAGAATAAGTGAATGATTGCAATCTTGTTAAGTTCTGCAACCATAGATTTTTGAATTCTATTAATTGTACGAGCAAAACGAATATCTTGTAATGATAAGTTTCTACCATCACCAACAACTTCTTCAAACCCTAAGAATGCTTTTGGAATTCTTAACGCTGTTAAAAGTTTCTTTTGGATATATTCAATATCAGCAATTTCTGATAAGTTTTGTGCTCCTGGCAAAGTATCAATTGGATTTGGTGCCGCTGGGTCACGAACAGGAACAAAGAAATCTTGGTCAACCGCCATTTGGTTGAATCTCATATCTACGTTTCCTGATTGAGGGTCAACAACTTGGTCTTTCTTAAATTGTTGAGCAAATCTTTGAACGTATGGTTGAATATCCGCATCATCCATGTTACCAACAAACACTTTAAACACACGTCTTTCAGGTGCTCTTGATGTTCTATAAACTAACATTGCATCTTCCGCCAATACCAATTGTTTCCAAGTACGTCTTGCTTTTTCTAACATAGATGTACCATAAGGAAGTTTTCTATCGTCACCCAATAATCTAAAGTGAGCAATTTCCCAACTGTTAAATTCAAGTTGTTTGTTTTTCCAAGTAAATGTAAGACTTTTAACACCAGCGTTTGATGCTGTTGGTCCACCATAACCTGAAGTGGCTCTACCTTTCATACCAACTTCAATACGTTCAACCTCAATGTTTGGTAATTGTAAACAACCCACAACACCTTTTTCAGGGTCCAACTTTAAGAAAACAAAGTTATCACCATATTTTGCGGTATTACGAGTCCACATTGCTAAGTTTGTATTGACATCCAAAGCGTTATTAAATAAATCACCCAAAACGGCTTTAATCCTTGGTGAATCACAATAAATTTGTAACATATAACCATTTTCATCTACCGTTGTAGATTCTTCGGCGTAAGTATCAAGAGCCGCTGAAATCTCAGGAGTATATTCCATTGATTCGTAATCATAATACGAAGCCAAACGAGTTGGTTCATAATATACCGCTTGACTATAAAGATTGTTTTCAATCTTAGCCCATTGGCTTGTAATATAAAAAGTTTGTTGTGCTTGAAGTTTTTGTTTTTCGTACTCAGCTTTATCTTGAGTTCTTAAAAGTTCTTTTTTATCAAACTTATATGTGGGTATGTCTTGACCCAACAAAGAATTAGGTCCTAACTCTTGGGATAATCTTTGCCATATTGTCAAGTTTTTTTGCTCCATATTAAAAATTTATATTATATTATTTTTTTATCAACGCTTCATTCCGCCGAATACCCATAAATACTGTTCATAATCTTTTTTTGAAGGTTGATTTCTATATGCGGGATTATCTTTGAAATTCATATTTGGCATTGCTGGATTGAAATATTGTTCTTTTGGTTGTTCATAATTTTGAACAGTCCAAGATTCCAACATAGTTTTTGCCTGTTCTGTAACCTTTGTGAGTTGTGAAAAAGATGAATCTGATACATACACCGCCATAGCCAAAGACATGATTAAATCATCATGTTGTCCTTTCATGTGGTCAGGTCTTCCATTGATATAAACAAATGTATTCATTTCATTCAATAATCTTGATGAATGAACTTTTAATCCGTGTCTTAAACTTTCTTCAAGTGCCGCAATAATCTGAACCCTTTTGTTGTTAAAATTAATACCAGGTATTTTTTCAGCCGCCTTTGGGTCATATTTCCATTTATTTCCAAAATCAACACCGTCAACATACAAATCTTTATATCCAAGTTCTTGTAGTTTTCTAGCTGTTGCAACACCCATACCACCTGTGATATCAATCACTATAAAACAGTTGTACATGTTACCCCATTTGTAGGCAATTTCAGCCAATACATCAGGTGGAAGTTTTCCAATATATTCCGCAACTTGTTCCCTTTCATCAAAATCATAAATTTGAAATGTTGAATAATCTTCAGAGTCTCCACGAGAAACGTCCACACCCATAATATATCTGTGACCCATTTCAGGTTCTTTCCATATCCAAAGTCCACCACTCATCATTTTATTCATGGGTTCTTTAATCATATTATCAGTAATATTTTTAATTAAGTTAGAATCAAATACGTTATCACCTGAACCCAAGAAATTACATTCTAATTCCTGAGAAACTTTACGTTTATCATATTTAAGTTTTTTAACCATCGCCTCAAACCAAGAGGAACATGGTCTGTAACCTAACTCAAAATAAGCTTTTAGCTCATCATAATTTCTTTCATAGGGGTCACGACCTGAAAAATCAATAATACTGTCGGCTGTATATTCTTCACGGTTTAACAAATAATGAATAATTTCATTTGTTTTAACCAAATATAAATCTTTAGTATAACGAGGGTCACGATACCAATACATTTCAGTAATCTTGAAATCGTTCATCCCACGATTGGCTTGTTCGTAGATTTCATAGTAAATTGGGTCATAGCCGTTTGGTGTTGATACAACAACAACTTTACCACCCGTAGATAACGAAGCCATACAGGCAGCCCAGAAATCACCATCAGCTTCAATATACGCAGCTTCATCAAATATCAACATAGTGGGGCTATAACCACGAAGTGCATCTTTTGATGTTGCAACGGCTTTAACTTCACAACCGTTTGTTAATTTAAAATGTCTTGCCGCGTTTTTATCTGGTGAAAAACTTACACCAACCCAAGCAGGCCATTGTTCAGTAAATCCACGTATTTTGTTTGCCATTTCCACGGCAGTATCCAATTTGTTTGCAATAATCAAAACCTTTTCAGGTCTTTGTTTTGATGCAAATACAAGTCTTTTACTTGCCCAAGCGGCAGTCACCGTAGAAACACCTGCCTGACGGTATTTTAATGCAATATTTTCGTTGTAGGATTCATAATCCTCAACTAAATTAACTTGGTCAGGAAACAACTCCAAAGGTACGTATTTTGACTGAGTATTATCATAAGTCTGAAGATACGTCTTAAGAGCGTATGGTGTGTTTTTGATACACCTTGTATATTCTAATAATAGTTGTTCTTTGGTGAAACCCATATAAGGTTAGTGTTAGGACCTGTCTATACCTAAACTACCTAAGAAATCATCTAAATCACTTAAATCATCAGGTCCATCCACATCGTTATCATCTTCACTATCATAGTCCGATGAATCATCATCGTCATTACTATGAACTTCATTAAGATGATTTACAATTTCTGTAACCATTTTGTCTAAGATAGATGTTGCTTTTGCATCACCTCTTAAAATCATTTTTGCTAAATTGAAAAATTCGTCAGCAGATAATGCTGAAAATCTTGCAAATAGGTAGCTTTGTATGAATTTTTTATCTTCATCAAATAAACGTTCAGGATATGATGTTAAGAATTTTTCCCATATTACTGGACCAAGTCTTAAATCCCAAACTTCATTTGCTAAAGTATCTGTAGATGACATAACCATTTCGGCTTGTTTTGGGTCGTCAGGAAGTCCTTGAGTACCTAATACTTCCATGGTTCCTTTAATTAATTCATGAATTAAAATAGGAAAAAATAAACCACGTGCTTTAACTGTTGGCGGGTCAGTTTCAATATCAACTTCTTCTTTACCTCCAACACCATTTTGACTCATCATCATGTCCATCATTTCATCAGGTAATACCCAATACATCAAATCATTAACCGACATAATAACACCATACAAATTTAATAATCTTGGGTCAAGTCTATCAAGTTCATCTCTTACTAATTCAAACATATAATGTCCTTTTTTAGATGAACCTTGAATCAAAGCGTTAATAAATCTTCTTTTTGCCTTTTCAATATCAAATCTTTCAAATGCTGTGATAAAATCTTCAACATCCTCTTCTTGTTGTTGAAAATTTTGTTCTATTTCTTCTTCTTCAGGTTCTTCACCTTCTTTTGAAAACCCACTCATATCAATTTGACCCATACCTACAAGTTTGGCATCATATTGTAATTGGTCAGGTCTAACACCCATTTCTTTTCTAACTAAATCAACCGACAAATTTTCCAAATATTCTTTGTTGTTATCTTGAATTTGAAACACTGTTTGAACAGCTCTCATCATAGCCGTTTGAAGTTGCATTAAGGCGTTTTGTCCTGAAATATTTTGTTGACCAGTATATCTTTTAACTTTATCAACAACATCTTTAAATCGTTTAGATGCTATTAATTGTTCAAATGTTTGGGGTATTTGACCGGCCGCAATATTTGGAAACGCAGGATTTTTTGATAAAGGAGTTTCACCTCTATTAATTTTGTCTTCAACATCAGGTGACATTCTTTCTGGTCTATCACCATAATCAATTGGAGGAGCTTCGTTAAGTCTACGTTTAGTCATTATTGGTCTTTAAAATTAATCTTTAATTGGTCAAATGTTAAATAATCTGGAATTTCAACAGTTCCCATTTTTTTAGCCGGTTGGTCTAAAGCTTTTGGTTTAGGTTGATGTTTTGGATTTTTAAACGGGTCTGAAGTACCGGGCTTTTCTTTAGTTCCTGGCTTAATTTTTGGAGGAGCTGTTTTAGTATCAGATTCTTTCACTTCAGCCTTTGGTTTAGGTTGATGTTTTGGATTTTTAAACGGGTCTAAAGTACCGGGCTTTTCTTTAGTTCCTGGTTTAATTTTTGGAGGAGCCGTTTTAGTGTCAGATTCTTTCATAGAAGAAGTATATGACTTTTTTACCGGTTTGTCCATTTTTTTCTCATCGGCAAATCCTAATACCATATTTGTCATTGGTCTGCGAATTATTCCTGATTCAGTTAAAGTATCAATTAAATCTTTTTTTGTCATTCTTGGAGAAATATGCTTTTCAATCATTTTTTCTAAAGCCATTTCAACTATTACTTGATGTGGATTTTTACCTTCTTTGATATTCTTTTTAACATCCATCACACACTTTTCATATTTCTTCTTATCTTTTCTACCAACTGATGATGTACAAATGGCCCAAGGATTATACTTTGATTCTTTTTTCTTACCCTCACCAATTTCAGTTTCAAACATACCCATACCATCATCAGAAGCGTCAGGGTCTTTAACAACATCTAAAGTATCATCTTCATCAATTTCCTTTTCATAAACTTGATAAGTTTTTTTCTGTTGTTTTAATTGAGTTTGTTTTGCAGTATCTCCTGCAGGAACCATAGTAATTCCTGATTGAGGTTGTTCAGAAACCATTCTTTTATGTAATTGATTAACTTGTCCTTCAGACAAATTAATTAATAATTTTTTGGATAATCCAGCGTTAATTAAATGTTGTATTTTATTTTTCATAAACAATTTGTTTTTCAAATTCTAATATGAGGTCTCTCTCGTACAGTTTATCTTTTACTTTTTCTATGGTTTCTCCGAAACGAAAGACAAGTCTAGTTTTGTCCTCACACGTTTCATCTTTTTCCCAGGCTAACGCGATGATATCTTCCATCGCGTCTGTAACTCCCATGAAGTCACAATTTTGTATAAGTTCAAGTTGAATGTCAGTTTCTTTTAACTGTCCAACTTGTTTTATGTATTTTAATTCAGGTGGTTGTGGGTAACCATTTGCTGGTTTTGCATCCCAATCATCACCCCAAACATCAAGTTCATCACTAAAGATAAATTCATACATGTTATCTCCTCTATAGTTTGGACCGAGTCCGTTAATATAGATTAAATAACTCATAAAACTTCACCTTTTGTAGTTACTCTGATTTGTTCTCCGTTGTGTTCAAACACCAAGTTTTTCTTGTTTGTTTTACCAACGAGTTTATAGTTTGAATTTTCTCTTACGATAAATTCAGCCGCTAATTCCTGTTCAATTGTTTCAGAAAGTCTTTTAATTGAATTTACTGAAACTTTTTTTGTTTCAACCAATTTTTGTTTGTTTTGTTTATTTTCAGATTCTGAAATTTGAAAATAAGATGTTAAAACTTTATCAACTTTAGATTCACTGAAAATTTCATCCATAATTTTAGAAACATGAGAATTAACTTTGTCGTCTTCAGACATTTCACTATCAACTCTTTTAGTTCTAACTTTCATAGGACCATGTTTTTCTTTATACATGTCAAACATTTTTTTTCCTGAAGAACCTTTATCAAACCAACTTGTTGATTTACCATGTTTATCCATCATAGGTTGAAATTCACCAAACTCTTCTTCGTCATGTGGGAAATCAAAGCTATCTTTATGAAAAGGTCTATCATTTTCATCGTACCATTCCTCTCCATCAAATGAACCATAAGTATTTTCAGCCATTTCACCGTCTATTGGTTCTTCATCGTCAATATCAACGTCAATATCTTCTTCATCACCCAAAGAACCCATAGAACCCATATCCATATCTGAATCATAATTTGATTCTGAGTCTTCTTCAAATTTAGCCATGATATCTTCTTGGTCTTCTTCGTCAAGTTTGCTCAAATCTAATGCTGACAATAATGAATTAATTACATACTTAACATCTTCAGAAGTCATACCAACTGAATCATTCATCATTCTGATTTTTTGACCCAATTTACCAGTCAATTTTTGAATGGTTTTAAAAGTAACTTCTTCTTCATCACCCATTGGTCCTTCTTCGTCGCTCATATCAACGTCCAAGTCACCTTCAGGTGTATCAAGGTCCATATCAAAATCCATTTCATCATCACCTTCAGGTGCATCAAGAGATGTATCATCCAATGGTGCATCTATTGAACCTGCCTCAGGAGCTGCGGCCATTGGTTCTGGCATTGGCTCCGGCATTGGTGCTGGTTTAGGTGTTTTTAATGTGAATTTTTTTTGTTCAGATAAATTGTACATAGAAACTTCTTCTTCATTTTCAGTAAGTCTGTTCACCTCACCGGCAATTAGGTTTAATCTTTTTAAAGCGGCACTATACGAACCATAGTGTTTTCTATTTCTCATTGGTTCAATATATTCCAAAGATTCGTTAACCTTTTTCTTTATTACGTATCCAGATTTTTCTTTCACAATCTCGTAGTGATTTCCATCAGACAATACTCTTTCAAATTCAACTCTTGATGTTTCGTTGATATTTGATGGTATATTTTCTTTGTATCTTGCGATTTCAAGAATTCTGTTTAGTTTTTCTTGTCCTTGAAGTCTTTCACTTCCTATTGGTTTTAAATCAGCCATTTTTATATATTTTTTTTTATGTTGTTATGAGTTTAGTCCATTAAATCCACCTAATGCTACAGAGTTTTCCTGTATAACAGCTCTACCTTGAGCATTTGAATAGACTGCGTGTGGAACAGCTTCAATTGTTGGAGTTTCACCTGGACACCATCTACATTCAAAATACTCAGTACCAGCCGATAATGCAAACATACTTGGTGTTGGTGTTGGAGTTCGTGTAAGTGTTGGTGTTGGTGTTGCCGTTTTTGTAGGTGTTATTGTTACAGTTGCCGTAACACTTGGTGTAACTGTTTTTGTTGGAGTTACTGTTGGTGTTTTTGTTACAGTTGCCGTAACACTTGGAGTTACTGTTTTTGTTGGAGTAACCGTTGGTGTTTTTGTTACAGTTGCCGTAACACTTGGTGTTACACTTGGTGTTTGTGTTTTAGTCACACTTGGTGTTGGCGTTTTAGTTGTCGTAACTGTTGGTGTTGGCGTTTTAGTTGTCGTAACTGTTGGTGTTGGTGTGGGCGTTTTAGTTGCCGTAACTGTTGGTGTAATAGTATTTGTGGGTGTTACCGAAGGTGTCACAGTTTTAGTCGGTGTCACACTCGGTGTTACAGTTTTAGTAGGTGTTACGGTTGGTGTTTTAGTTGTCGTAACACTTGGTGTAACTGTTTTTGTTGGTGTTACTGTAGGTGTTTTAGTTACAGTTGGCGTTACGGTTGCGGTAACACTTGGTGTTGGAGTGGGTGTTGAAGCTCCTTGACATGTAGCACAATCACCATAATTTGTTGATTTTGTTGCAACTACATCAATACCTACACCAGGTTCTGCAGTGTCAACAATTTCATAACATCCACTATCTGTTGACCCAACAAATGTTAAATAGTAATTACCTCCAACTACGGGAAGTGAACTACTATTAAAATCAACGTTAATTGCCGCTGGTCCTTCACAAGGTGCTATTAAATATGTAACTAATGCCATTTTTTTTTCTATATAAATATACGAATAATGTTAAATTTCAAGTTATTCCTCAACCTTATTCTCAATGGATAGTTCTTTATCCATAAGTTTATCTTTAAAATTAAATAATTTATCAATATATCCGTTCCTTCTTAAGAATTTAAATGTTAAATTTTCATATGAAAACTCACCACCTTTTTCTAATCCAGCTGTTCTATATTTTTTTAATTTTTCTTTGAAAGAGTCAATAAGCTTTACTGCGGTTTCGTAATCTTCTTTTTTGGCGTTATCAATAATAGAATCAATTTTATTCATCATCATATTTGCCTTACCTGTTAATACTGATTTATCAATATCAATATTTTCTTTTTCAGGTTTTTGAATCCAATCATCAAATAATACGGAATATACACCAGTTGAAAAATGAGACTCTGAAACGTCTTGAGCATATAGTTCAACTTCATATCCTTTAACTTTTATATTATGTGTGGTATTAAATAAAGTTTTCTTTAATTGAAATAACTCTTTATATACCTCAACATCCTCATTGTCAAATTGTGAAAAGTCAACAAACAAGTGTAAATCAATATCTGAATATTTAGACCAATTATAATTTGCCAAAGAACCAGTAAATGTAACATCATCAATAAATATGTTTTCACCTAAGAATTCCATAAATTCTCCGGCAATCATTAATAAAGCCCTTCTTATTTGAGGCTTTAATTTTGGACTGTCAGTTGTTACACCATCCCATATTTCGGGATTTAATGTCTCTTGTGTTCCAAACGAAGATAGTATTTTAGAGTATTCACCCATCTATTATAAATACTCAAGTTTTTATTTAAGGTAATTTTTTGTATTTGTATACTTTTGAAATTTTAGAATTGAAATATTTTCCTTGTGATTCTGACAACCTGAATTCAGCATATACATTGTGTGGTACATCTTCATATTCATAACGTGTACCATTTTTAAATTCTGTAATCATTGTTTTGTCTGCGGTATCATATTCAGTTCTAATAATATTAGATGAATTAATTTCATTAAGAATTTTTGTACCTTTGATTTCTTGTCTTCCTACTGCCATAATAGTATAAATATTAAAAAACCCCTGATTTTAATCAAGGGTCTTTTTATTAGGGTCTCATTTTTCGTAATTGGTCTCGTAGTTCAATTGCTTTTTCGTAGTTTTGTGATTTAATACAATCCTTTAACTCATCTTCAATCTTTTTGATTTCTTCTTGGTCTCCTTCAAAAGTTTTGATTTTATCACGGAGATAAATTGCCAATTGAAAATCTTCTTTTTCAACTGCTTTGTCAAGTTGTTGTTTTAATGATTCCAAAGAATTTTTATTTTTTCTTGGTGGAACTGTTGAACTTGATGTTACAATATATGTAATACGTCCATCGGGTGATGTGAATGTTTCTTTTTCCCAATCCAAACCATTTTCACTTCCTGTTTCTGTTTTATGTTCCATAGAAGAACTGTTAAAGTTAGGGTTGTAATCACCGAACATTTCGTTGATTTCGTCCATCATTTGTTTTAATGATTTTCTGTTGTTGTTTCCAAATAAGTCAAACATATTTTTTTATTTTAATTTTTTTATCTATCTTTGTAAAACATAAATACAAAATTGTGCCAAATCAAATATTATGACATAATGTCATATGTATATGACAAATTGTCAGTATTGGTTTTTGGTAAAGAAGTTGTATATTTGTAACAGAAATAAAAACGACTATGATAGATTCTATTGATAACAACGAAGGTACACAGAAGTCAAGACGTAAATCAGGTGGAACACCTGTTTTGGATAACTTCTCAAAAGACCTTATTAAAATGGCGTCAGAGGGTAAATTAGACCCTGTGATTGGTAGAGAGATGGAAATTAATCGTATTGCCCAAATTCTTTCTCGTAGAAAGAAGAACAACCCAATCATCATTGGTGAGCCAGGTTGTGGTAAAACAGCGATTGTGGAAGGTCTTGCCATGAAAATTTACAGCGGGGAATGTCCTCGTAACCTAAAAGACAAACGTATTGTTCTTTTGGATTTAACATCAATTGTTGCTGGTACAAAATACCGTGGGCAATTTGAAGAGCGTATGAAAGTGATTATTGAGGAATTAGGTGAAAACCCTGATATCATCATTTTCATTGATGAAATCCACACATTGGTTGGAGCTGGTAATTCATCAGGTTCAATGGATGGTTCCAACATTTTCAAACCAGCACTTGCTCGTGGTGAAATCCAATGTATCGGAGCAACAACTTTGGATGAATACAGAACCAACTTTGAAAAAGACGGAGCCCTTGAGCGTCGTTTCCAAAAAGTTGTGGTTGATTCACCAAACAAGGAAGAAACCTTAAAAATCATTACCAACGTAAAAGACAAGTATGAAGATTACCACAAAGTAACATACTCACCTGAAGTATTGGAAATGTGTGTAAACTTGGCTGACCGTTATATTACTGACCGTGAGTTCCCAGATAAAGCATTTGACATCTTGGATGAAGTAGGTGCTCGTTCTCAAGTGGATGTTAAAACACCTGAATCAATTGAGATTTTGCGTGAAAAGGCAAAAGAACTTCAACAACAAAAAATCAATGTTGTTAAAGCTCAGAACTTTGAAGAAGCTGCGGCAATCAGAGATAAAGAAAAAAAATTGTTGGACCGTTTGGAACTTGAAAAGAAAAAATTTGAAGAAGAACAGGCGGCTAACCGTAAAGAAATTGACCCTGAATTGGTTTTGACCGTTGTGTCTTCAATGACCAAAATTCCTGTAAACAAATTATCTACCGATGATAGAACATCTTTGATTGATTTGGAAAAATCTTTACAACAAGATGTAATTGGTCAACAAGAGGCGGTAACTAAAATTGCTAAAGCAATCCGTAGAAACCGTTTAGGTATTAAAGACCCAAATAAACCAATTGGTTCGTTTATCTTCTTAGGTTCAACGGGTGTGGGTAAAACTCACTTGGCTAAACAATTGGCAAAACAAATCTTTGGTTCGGTAAATAATCTTATCCGTGTGGACATGAGTGAGTACCAAGAGAAACATAGCATCTCTCGTTTGATTGGTTCCCCTCCAGGTTACGTAGGGTATGAAGAAGGTGGACAATTAACCGAACAGGTTAAGAACAAACCCTATTCTGTAATCTTGTTTGATGAGGTAGAGAAGGCAAACAAAGAAATCTTTCACACACTTCTTCAGATGTTAGATGAAGGTCACCTTACAGATTCTTTGGGTAGAAAAATTAACTTCAAGAATTGTTTGATTATTATGACATCAAACATTGGGGTTAAGAAACTTCAAGATTTTGGAACAGGTATTGGTTTCTCAAGCAATTCGTACTCAAACGAAGAACAAAAGAAAGACATCTTGAAGAAAGAAATGAAGAATTATTTTTCTCCTGAATTCTTAAACCGTATTGACGATACAATCGTGTTTAATTCTTTGAATGAAGAATCAATCAAACAAATTGTTAATATTGAATTGGGGAAATTGATTAAACGTTTGGGTGAATTGAAACTTGTGTTCAAGTTTGATGATAAATTGGTATCACACATCTCCAAGGTTGGTTTTGATGATACCTACGGAGCTCGTCATATCAAAAGGGCTATTCAGGACCAAGTGGAAGATTTGGTATCAGAAGAAGTTCTAAGCGGGAATGTGGTTGAGGGTAAACAATATTCCCTATCGGTAAAATCTGAGAAGGTAATTATCAAATAAGTGAATAATATTCCTTATCGGTAATAAAAGTGGGGTCATTGACCCCATTTTTTTTTAGTTTAATTTTTGACTTGCCAATCCCTCTATTTGTTGGATAAGATTTGTGTAACTATTAAAGTGTCCTATAGCAGCATCAATTGTTCTTATTAAATTATCTCTTTTTTGTGGTGGCATTTTTGAAGAAGTAATTTTATTTTTTAAAGAACCTAACTCCGTCATTATTTTATGATTTGGTTTATCTAATTTTTGTAGACTACTCATTTGTCTCTTCAAATTACTTAAGTACTTAAAATAATCATATCCTTCACCTCTCCACGCACCTTTTAACCCTGAAACCATATCAGATACACCCTCTGTTGGTTCTTCTTTTTTAATTTTTAAACCGTTCATTTCATCACCAAAAGCAACCATCATATTTTCTTCAATAATGTCATCATCGTCTTCTACAGTTTCAATGGTTTCTTCTTTTTTAATTTTTAAACCGTTCATTTCATCACCAAAAGCAACCATCATATTTTCGTCAATAATGTCATCACTATTATGCATATCTGTATCGTACATGTCTCTTTTTCTTTCTAAAGAAGTTCTAGTGTCCATATCTGTATCGTACATGTCTCTTTTTCTTTCTAAAGAAGTTCTAGTGTCCATAT
>Ga0209086_10000745_pt1 | contig 27291 bp, 30 predicted proteins | sample M_130207_XF_Meta_FD_187312 | JGI IMG/M metagenome (GOLD analysis project Ga0209086, IMG submission 187312) | Freshwater microbial communities from Lake Montjoie, Canada to study carbon cycling - M_130207_XF_MetaG (SPAdes) (version 2) | ecosystem: Environmental > Aquatic > Freshwater > Lake... | reverse complement strand
CTGATGGTATTGCGCGCTGCAAAGGCCATGGACACCATGGGCAACGCAGAAGCCCGCGTGTGGGTGAGTGCCGTGAAGGCCATGGTTCCTGAACGCGTGTGCAAGATCATTGACGAAGCCATTCAGGTGTTTGGTGCAACGGGTATTTCTCAGTGGACTCCACTTGCACGTTTGTATGCAGGTCAGCGCACATTGCGTTTGGCCGACGGACCAGATGAAGTGCACTGGCACGTTGTAGGGCGCGCCGAAATTAACCGTTACGAAGACGACAAATCTCCAGTAACGACCTATGAGCGAAACGGTGGAATGTTCTCAGGCCCGGCCTGATTAAGCAGTAGCGAGGACTGGCTTTTGCAGCCATTTTTTGCCAACAAGGAAACATCCAAGTGCAACGAGAATGGCCATTGCAACACCAGTTGCCGTGAACGCAAATTTTTGGCCGAAATGTTCGTACATCGTGCCCGCGAACATGGCTGCAATTCCGCCGGTAAGTGTTTGCATTCCGCCGAGCAAACCCGATGCACCCGCTTGGCGTTCGGGTGGGGTTGCTTGTGCAACAGCAACGCCAATTCCGGTAACCGTGAGTGAATCGACCATGGACTGGGTGAGCCCAACCCCAAGCATGAAATATGGCATGGTCATGAATCCATACGAGGTCATGTACAGCGAACCAAGCGCCAAACCGAAAGCACTCACTCGAAGCGGCCCGTGCTTCTGGGCAATTCTTCCACCGAGTGCGCCAAAGAAAATCCACGGTAATCCGAATAGTGCAACACCTGCGTTGCCTACCCAGTGCGGTGCCTTCAAGTCATCCATGATGATGACCCACAGCGAGTCGTACACGCCAATCATGACGAACAGTGCAAGTCCAACGAGGATGGACCCGAGCACAGCACGATTCTTCAGCAGGTCAATCGCGAATCGTTCGTCCGTGCGATCTTCGATTGCGGTTTCCGTGATACTCAGTCGGGCAATAATGACGCCAGTGATTGCAATGAGCACGGCAATAAGAATGAATGGTGCAGCAAGGTTGATGGAGTCAACGGTAAGTGCAGCAATGACTGGACCTATTGCAAAACCACCTACTTCAATTGAAACGCCTCGCCCAAGATTGCCACCCATGTTTTCAGGGTCACTCACAATGACGATTCGTTTAATTGCGGGAATCGCGATACCCGCACCAACACCCATGATGAAACGTCCAAGTAAAAACGCAGGAAGTGATGCTCCGAAAGCCATCAGCAATGCGCCGATTGCGTTTGCGGCCATGCCAACGGTCATCAGCTTGCGAGCATGGCCTCTGTCGGCAAACGGAGCGATTGTGAGTTGGGCAACAAATGAAGTGAAAAAGCCAACTGCGATGATCATGCTGAGGCCGGTTTCTTGAATTCCGTATGCGGTTCGCCAGTCATCGAGCATGGTGAACATGACGCCATACCCGGCTGCCAACACGCCCATAGCAATTTGAAGCGTGAGGATTAATCGCTTCGTATGCACTGTGCCACATTAGTGAACATGGGTATGACATGAGTGGCGACAGCATCTAGATCGCCGTAGTGTGGAAGGTATGGACGTCGCAGTAGTCGACTACACATCGCCAGATGCACCGAAGCTATTCACCAAGTCGCTTCGTGAAACTGGCTTTGCGGTACTGATCAATCACCCCATTCCGTACGACATTGTTGTGCGTCTACAAAGCGAGTGGCACGACTTCTTTCGTTCAGAGCGCAAATGGAATTATTTGCCAAGCGAAACAGAACAAGATGGTTACCGACCTCTCGAAGAAGCCGAAACCGCTGTTGGCGCCGAGGTGAAAGATATTAAGGAGTATTACCACTGGTATCCGTGGGGTCGTCAGCCAGAGCTTGAGTCAGCAAGTGCGGCAGCGGTGTATCAAGCAGGTTGGTCGCTTGCAGCAGAGTTGCTCACGTGGGTCGAGGCGAACACGCCAGAAGAAATTTCAAAGAACTTTTCCATGCCTCTTTCGCAAATGATTGAAGGCACACGCCGCACATTGCTGCGAATTTTGCACTACCCACCATTGCGCGGTGATGAACCTGCAGATGCGGTGCGTGCTGCAGCACACGAAGACATCAACATGATCACGGTGTTACCGGCATCAAATGAGCCGGGTCTACAAGTACGTGACCTGAACGGGAATTGGCACGACGTGCCCTGTGACCCAGGCAGCGTGGCTATCAATGCGGGTGACATGTTGGACTATGTAACGAATGGGTATTACCCAAGCACCACTCACCGAGTGAACAACCCTGTTGGCGAAGCCGCCAAGCGTGCGCGAATTTCAACTCCGCTGTTTTTGCACCCAGCAGATGACGTGCTGATAGCCGAAAACAAAACGGCTTTCGAGTTTTTGCGCGACCGAATTAAGCAGATTTCTGGTGTTGAGTTAACGAAGTAACTGCACTGCTTTTTGCCACCTGCATTGCCACCCACAAAAACAGCAATTGAAATGGGAGTCGTACCCACGACACCACTTGTTCTGCGGTAGAGCGGTCGCGCCAGTCCCACACCATGTACAGGTTTGCGGGGTACACGGCGACAAACAGCACGAACGCTGCCCAACCGCCGAGGCGACGATACTTAGGCGTCAAAACGGCTGTACCGATTGCAATTTCGGCAAGCCCACTGATGTATGTCCAGAAGCGCTCGCTTGGTGGCAGCCAGGGGGGAACAATGGCATCGAAGAAGTCGGGGTTTGCAAAATGGGTGATTCCTGCAAGCAGCACAAATACGCCAAGTGGAATCCAAAGTTTGTCTTTCAATGATGCGCGATTCATCTAGATACCTTCGCATATGAATTCACTGTGTGTGAGGTATTCCACGCTTACGCAGAAGTTTCTGGGACAATGGATCAACGCAATGAGGAGGCGCTGTGACCGACAGTATTGATGTCAAAACCAACTGGCTTGATCCGCAAACTCTGAACGATGTGCGTGGGCAAGTGCCTCTTGTGTATGTCGATGCCGTGCCTGTGCGGGTCAATGACATGGGTGAGGTAACCCATGTGGGCATGTTGTTGCGCCAAGCGCCGGACGGGTCGATTAGTCGCACCGTTGTATCGGGGCGGGTTTTACTGGGCGAACGCATTCGCGAAGCGATACTGCGCCACTTGGAAAAAGACTTAGGGCCACTTGCGCTGCCGCGAGTACCGCTAGAGCCAGCCCCATTCACTGTTGTTGAATATTTTCCAGACCCAAGCATCAGTGGCTTTCACGACCCACGCCATCATGCGGTGAGTTTGGCCTACGTTGTTCCCGTGTCTGGCGATTGCCAACCGACACAACAAGCTTTAGACCTTGGATGGTTCACACCTACTCAGGCAACTTCAGAACAAATGGTGAAGGAAATGACAAGCGGACACGACCGCCTCGTGCGCTTGGCGTTAGCTTCAGTTGGCCAGCTTCCATAACTGTAAAACCCTTATATTTATTGGGTTTTACGGCGCTTCTTAACCACCCTTGAGCTGCCAATTCGCTTGCTTGGTGCGGGCGAATGCACGGTGAAGTGCTCATTTACTTCGACTGTGATGCCATCGTTATCAATATCGATTGGGTCACTTGACGCTTCGAAAACAACAGCGGCTTCTTGTTTTGGTTTGCGTCCAAGCAGTTTGTCGAACACCACCATTCCACCCGCCAACATTGCGCCAACAGTTCCATATCGTTGCGCTGCTCGTCGAACGAGTGGGTCTTGAGAGTCGTCTTGCGTGTCGTTCATGGGGTGATCCCTCAAACTACATGGTGGGGTGAATAATCTTTCCTCATGCTTGAAGTCAACTCGGTTTATCGCACCGCAGTTGCTCTTCGCACCGCTCTAATCGGCAAACAAACATTGGCTTTTGACGCGCTTGGCTGCGATGGAATTCGCCCAGTACTTGGGCACACCATTGAAGAAGTTCGCACGTTTGGAAAGAACATTGAAATGGTGTGGGATGACGGAGTGGTGTTGCATTCAACATTTCGTATTTCTGGTTCGTGGCACTTATATCGCCGCGGAGAACAATGGTCAAAGCCGCGTGAACGCGCGCAAGTAGTGATTGCAGTTTCAGATTGGATTGCAGTGTGCTTCGGTGCAGTCAGTTTGGAAACCTTCCGCGACTTTGATCCGCGTCGACATCCAATTCTTGGCAAGCTTGGCCCCGACTTGTGTCATCACGATGTTGATATTGAAGAGTGCGTTGATCGCATGATGCAATACGAAGATAAAGATGCAACTGTTTCTGAAGTATTGCTCGATCAACGTGTGGTGTCCGGAGTTGGCAACGTGTTTCGCTGCGAAATTATGTGGGCATGTGAGGTGCACCCATGGGCGCGCATTGGTGAAATGAAGCGCGCGGAGTGCCGCGAATTGCTGACACTTGCCCAAGAGTCGCTGCTTGCACATATGCATTACGAGGCAAAAAACGCCGCTTCACCCAATGAAATGGCCGTTTATGGACGCCAAGGTAAATCGTGTCAGCGATGTGGCGATCTCATCCGCGTTGCTCATCACGGTGAAGCAAACCGCGTGTTGTACTGGTGCCCAGGTTGCCAAACAGGACATCAACCGCTGGTCAGTCCAAACTTCACGCCGTTATCAATTGATCGCACACCAGCATTTGGTGACAGCCATCCTGCTTCACAAATCTTGATGAATGAATTCGTCACCATGCGCGGTGACGGACAAGATTCGTTCAACTAACTATTCGTTAGCTGCAGTTACCCGACCCATAATGCGGTCGACTTCAATAATGATTGCTACGCGGTTGTCGCGTTCTTTTGGTTGACGGTAGCGCTGCGCATAACGAGCACACGCTTCGTTCACTTCCGCATTGTCGTTCTCTCGTGTTGCCAGACGCACTGTTCCTTCTAGTGTGAGCCAACGACCACCATCTACTTGCGACACCACTGCTCGTCCACCGCGTTGCGCATGTTTAGCCTTCTGCGATGGTGCAAAGGTGATCACGCGTACTACATGTTTGTCTTCGTCGTATGTGAAACCAACTGGCACTACATGGGGCGAGCCATCTGGGCGAAGGGTAGTGAGCGTTGCTAAATGTCGTTCCCGAAGGAACTCCAACATTTCTGGAGTGAGGACTGCTGGGGTCATTACGAAGTGGTGATTGCCGCGAGCAGGTTCACGCGAGTGGCACGCCAGGCTGGGTACACGGCGGCAAGTACGCCAATGACGAAGGCCATGACGAGAATCGACACGGTTGGTCCCACTGGCACAGAAAATGAAGAAAGTCCCTGGTCGCGAAGTGCATACACAATGACCCAGCCCAAACCAACACCCAGCACAATTCCCACCACGGCGCCAAGAAGGGAGGTGATGACACTCTCCCAACGAACCGTTGTGCGCACTTGGCTCTTGGTCATTCCTACAGCACGCAATAGACCAATTTCACGCTGACGCTCGAACACGGAGAGCAGCAAAGTGATGATGATTCCGACGACAGCGATGATGACCGACAGGAAGAGCAAGCCATAGATCAGACCAAGTAGTTGGTTGATGCTTCCAGACTGTTTATCGATGTACTCACGTTTCGACAGCAAAGTACCTTGTCCGTATTTGTCAACTGCTGCTTGCAAAACTGTTCGCGCCGACTGATCTGACACCCCGGATTTCAACTTGATATAGACCCCTAGGTCAAAGTTGATCACTGTGGAATCTTTGATGAGGTCGCGACTCACCGTGTACTTTCCGGCAATGTCATCAAACTCGTAGATTCCTGCGATAGTCAGAGTTTTCACTTGCGCATCGGCAAGGGTTACTTGCAGAGTGTCACCAAGTTTGGCTTTGTTGTTCTCTGCATATTTTTGCGAAACAAAAATGGTTTCTGCAGTGAGATCTGCATACGTTCCAGAGGTAAGTCCAATGTCAAATACGCCATCAACTGTTGCCGGGTTAATGGTGGTGAGGTACTGACCCTTGCCGTCAATCTTTACGGTAAGCAGTCCGATTCCCGTTGCGCGTTCAACTTCTGGAAGCGTGTTGATGTCGTCGGCAAGTGATGGGCTGAGGCCACCGAAACCACGAGCGTTGGTGCTAATTGCGTAGTCGCCTTTGAATTGTTGTGTGAAAACACCGTCAATTTGCGTACTGATGCTTGCTGCAAGGGCTGCGACCGCAGTAACAAGCGCAACTCCAATGAGCACTGGGGCAGCCGTGCGCGACGTGCGCTTCGGGTTACGTGCACTGTTCTGACGAGCCATGGTTCCTGTTACGCCGCGGAGCTTTTCTGCCGGCTTGCCCAGTAGCAATGCAACCGGTCGAGCAATAACTGGTCCGAGTGTGATGGTGCCAGAAAAGACAAAGAGAATTCCAAGACCCAACCATTTGTTACTTGCACCGCTTGTTACCGCAATAATGGTTGCAGCGCCGAGAGCAATGAGAAGCAAACCAAACAGTGTGCGACGACGACTTAGAGCAACAACTTCAATAGCAGTTTCACGCATTGCTGCAAGTGGAGGGACTCTGCCTGCACGACGCGCTGGAAGCCAAGCCGATGCAACAGTCACGATGAGACCCACCACGATGGTGTTGATGATTGCTGAACTTGGTACCACGAGACCGCCGCTTGGAAGGTCGATGCTCGCGGCTTTCAGTAACGCACTCAGCGCCTTTGAAAGGCCAATGCCTGCGAACAACCCAATGGTTGAACCAAATAGACCAACGACTACTGACTCAATCATCAATGCGCGCGTTACTTGTTTCTTTGACGCACCGATTGCTCGCAGGAGTGCATTTTCGCGTTGGCGCTGTGCGGCGCTAATGGAAAACACGTTGTAAATGACGAAGCTGCCAACGCCGAGCGCGATGTAGCTAAATGTGGAAAGCAAAATGCTGAAGAAACTGAGTGCAGTTCCAATTTGGTCCTGTGTTTCCTTGGTGATTTCTGCGCCTGTCAACGTCTCGGTTTTATATGAACTTGGGATTGCGGCAGAAATTGCCTGTGCCAATTCCTCGTCGGACAGGGTTCCATCACCAGAAACTAAAATGTCGTCAACGAAGCCAGGCTTGGCAAGAAATTCTTGAGCTGTTGCAAGGTCGAAGAGAGCAAACGTTGCTCCACCCGGTGAGCGCACATCGCCGTAACCGGCAATACCAACAAGTGTGAATTCACGGCTACCGGTTTGTGCAACAACTTTCACTTTGTCGTTCAGCGCAAACTTTCCGGCTTTAGCCGATGATTCGTCGAGGACAACCTCGGTTGGTCCTGCAGCAAAACGGCCTTCGCTAATAGTCCAGAGTGCACCTTTGAATTCTTGACCAACGCCGCCAAACGTTGGTGGTCCTGCACCTTCAGAGCCGAGTGGTTGGCCGTCTTTGCCAATGATTCGAGCAAATGCCTGGATATCGGCTTGCACATCGGCGACACCTGGGACTTGTTTCACCATGTCAACTAATTCGACAGGAATTCGCTGACGCTCTTCCGCACCGAAGTCGGCTTCAATAACTTGTGTCGATCGAACATAGGAATCAACGTTGCGGAACACATCGCTAAACAAGTTGTCAAACGTGCGATTCAGTGTCGCAGAGAACACTGCGGTTCCCGACAGAAATGAAGTGCCCAAAATGACTGCAAGCGATGTGAGAACTAAGCGAGCCTTGCGACCCAATATGCCTTTGAGAGCGATACGAAACATGGTTTAGTGACCCAGATTCTTCATGTAATCAAGCACGAGTTCTGGAGTTGGATTGAGCAATTCACCAGCAATTTTTCCGTCCTTCAAAAACACGATGCGGTCTGCGTAACTTGCAGAAACAGGATCATGCGTCACCATCACGATCGTTTGTCCCAACTCATCAACTGCTTTGCGCATGAAGGAAAGAATTTCGTTTCCGGTTGTTGAGTCGAGGTTTCCTGTTGGCTCGTCAGCGAAAATAATTGCTGGTTCGCTGGCAAGTGCACGGGCAACCGCAACACGCTGTTGCTGTCCGCCGGAAAGCTCGCTTGGACGGTGAGTCAAACGGTCTTGTAAATGGACCGTGTTAATTACTTTCTGGATCCATTCTTCGTTGCCCTTGTTGTTGCCAAGTAGCAATGGCAGACGAATGTTTTCATCTGCTGTAAGCGTGGGAACCAAGTTGAACGACTGAAACACGAAACCGATTTTGTCTCTGCGAAGTTTGGTGAGGTCTTTATCTTTCAAACTGGCGATGTCAATGTCGGCGATGGTGACTGAACCCTGTGTCATTTCATCGAGACCCGCCATGCAATGCATGAGGGTGGATTTGCCGGAGCCACTTGGCCCCATGATGGCAGTGAATTTTCCGGTTTCGAACTGCACTGACACATTGTCAAGTGCTCGTACTTCGCTGTCTCCGTGTCCGTAAATTTTGGAGACGTTAGTAGCGGTCGCGGCTGAGGGGTTGTTCATACCCCTCAGCCTACGGCTCAATGATTGTGGGCGAAATGCCCTATTTGCCTTCTTTACTTACTATTTACTTTGGTTGCGGCAAAACACGAAGGTATGGCTTCACGGTCTTCCAGCCACCAGGGAAGAGGGTCTTTGCCTCTTCGTCGGTTACTGCAGCACCGATGATGACGTCATTACCGTCTTTCCAGTTTGCTGGTGTTGCCACTTTGAATTTTGCGGTGAGTTGCAACGAGTCAATAACACGTAGCACTTCATCAAAGTTGCGGCCAGTTGATGCTGGGTAGGTGATGGTGAGCTTCACCTTTTTGTCTGGTCCAATAACGAACACGCTGCGAACCGTGAGGGTGTCGTTTGCATTTGGGTGAATCATGTCGTACAGGTTGGAAACATTGCGATCTGGATCACCGATCATGGGGAAGTTCACAGGGGTTCCCTGTGTTTCTCCAATATCGCCTTCCCACTTTTCGTGTGACTCAACGCTGTCAACTGAAAGTCCGATGACTTTCACATTGCGCTTGTCGAACTCTGGTTTGATCTTGGCTACATAACCAAGTTCAGTGGTGCAGACCGGTGTGAAATCTTTCGGGTGGCTAAACAGCACGCCCCATGAATCGCCCAACCATTCGTGAAACTTGATTTCACCTTGGGTGGTTTGTGCAGTGAAGTCAGGGGCGACATCGCCAAGACGTACGGACATGTTGATCTCCTTGTAGAACGTGGAGCCGTCACGATATCTGAATCCCGACCAATTTTGTCAACTATTGCTCAAACCCACTCCGTACGCGGTTTTAAAGGCATCGAAGTAGTCCGAATCGTTCTCGGAAGTAGCCATGGCGACCCAGTCTTTGTCCGACTGCGCAGCGCGGCCTGCGACGATTTCTGGGCCGGCCCACGAGCATGCATAACGAAGTTGTGGGGTGTCGGTAGTGATCGCGTGATGAATGAGCGAGCCAACTTCTTCCGCAGGAGTGGCATTCGTAATTCCTGCGGCGTAAAACGCAAACATGCGTCGATAGTGAGCATCGTATGCACCGCTTTGATTTGGCGCGTCGATGTTCTTCGCAAAGATCGATGACTTGGTGACACCAGGTTCAATAATCACCACGCGAATACCGAACGGAGCTAGTTCTTGAGCGAGTTCTTCGCTGACACCTTCGAATGCCCACTTTGATGCGACGTATGGAGCCTGTGCGATTGCTGCAAATTTGCCAACAACCGAAGTGATATTCACGATGGTTCCACTTTTTCGTTCACGCATGTTTGGCAGCACTTGTTGAGTGCAACGAATGGCGCCAACTACGTTCACGTTGAACGCATCGTGGTACATCTGCGACGTGCTTTCTTCAACCACACCGTTGCCGCCGATTCCTGCGTTGTTCACCAACACGTCAACACGATTCGTGGCGCGAAAAATGTCGGCGAATCCACGTTGCACTGATGCATCGTCTGCAACATCTAATTCAATGAGTTCTACCGCCACGCCTAATTCGTTGGCGCGAGCCTGCAACTTGCCGGCTTTGTCGATCGAACGAACCGTGCCAAAGACGCGGTAACCCTGTTGGGCGAGGTGCAGTGCGGTGGCACGTCCGATACCCGAATTGGCTCCAGTAACAACGGCGACTTGTGGTGAGGAAGTAGTCATGAACTCACAATAAACGCTCGCCTATGTCACATACGCAGGCGGCAAGTATCGTCTGCGCATGGCCAACGCCCACACCTCCGCACACTCGCTGCCTACAACTCTTGGAGCACTTCGCACCTCGGGCTGGCAATCCATTCCCGTAAAAGAAGAGTTGCGTCGCAATGCTGTCGCGCGAATTTCAGCAGGACAGCAATTGTTCGAGGGAGTGTTGGGTTACGAAGACACGGTGATGCCACAACTTGAAAATGCATTGTTGGCAGGACACGATGTGATTTTTCTTGGAGAACGTGGTCAAGCAAAAACGCGCATGATCAGGTCGCTCACTGGCTTGCTCGACGAGTGGATGCCAATCATTGAAGGCAGTGAAATCAATGATGATCCCTACAACCCAGTGTCGCGACACGCGCGCGAGCTTGTAGAAAAAATGGGCGACAACGCACCAATCTCATGGGTGAATCGCGAAGATCGCTACGGCGAAAAACTCGCAACACCCGACACATCGATTGCCGACCTCATTGGTGAAGTTGACCCCATCAAAGTTGCCGAAGGGCGTTACCTCAGCGACGAACTGACCATTCACTACGGCCTTGTTCCGCGCACCAATCGCGGCATTTTTGCAATCAACGAATTACCCGACTTGGCTGAACGAATTCAAGTTGGTTTGCTCAACGTGCTTGAAGAGCGTGACGTACAAATTCGGGGTTACAAAATTCGCTTGCCACTCGACGTGATGTTGGTGGCGTCGGCCAACCCCGAGGACTACACCAATCGCGGTCGCATGATTACGCCGCTGAAGGATCGTTTCGGAAGCCAAATTCGCACGCACTATCCACTTGAAGTGGAAACCGAAATGAATATCGTTCGCCAAGAGGCTCGTACCTCAAGCATTGGTGATGTTGTGGTTACGTGGCCATCGTTCATGGAAGAAGTGGTGACCACCATCAGCCACATCGCACGCTCAAGCAGTCATGTCAATCAACGCAGCGGCGTCAGCGTGCGGTTGTCGGTCAGCAACTACGAAACGCTTGCGGCTAACGCTGTTCGTCGTGCCTTGCGCATGGGCGAAACACAGGTTGCACCGCGCGTGAGCGACCTCGCATCGCTCGCAGCCTCTACGGCCGGAAAAGTGGAATTCGAAACCACCGAAGACGGTCGAGAGTCTGCAATTTTGGAAAACATTGTGAAGACCGCAGTGCTGCAAGTTTTCAAACAACGCGTCACTGGAGAAAAGATTCGCGAAGTTGTTGAAGCATTTGACGGTGGAGTGGTGTTGCACGCTGGCGAAGATGTTGAGTCCGTTGCCTACGGCGCGATGTTCACCGATATACCTGCGCTGCGCGAGTTAGTCACACAAATTGTTGGTGCAGATGCAACGCCAGCAGTAGTGGCAAGTGCAGTGGAGTTCGTGCTCGAGGGCTTGCATCTTTCGAAGCGTTTAAACAAGGACTCAACGGGTTCGCGCGCCACGTATCGCTCGCGCGGATAAGGCTTAATTAGCCAACAAAAGGGGAGCGATTCCACACTTCATTGATGTCTGAACGACTATCAATGAGCGGCTCTCCAGCAAGAATTACAACTTCAATTGGCTGAGCAAAACCAGGCAGCACGACAGGTTCGTGAGGCACGGTGTACACGCCAACTGGCAAATCAGATGCTTGGTCAAGTGGAATGAGCGTGCCTAATCCTGCAGCGGCATCGCATAAGCGCGCTGCCATGTTTGGCGCAGAGCCGATGTAGTCCTGACCTTCAAACAACATGGTGTCGCCGGTGGCAATACCAATGCGCAACGACAGCGGCGCACACGCAAGCGCTGCATTGCGCTGGAGCATCATGGCAAAGGTGATGCCGTCTTCGGCTTCTACGGCAACAGCCATCAGGCCGTCTCCCAAGTACTTGTCGATTCGCACGCCCTGGTGTGATCCGACCGCACGAGCTACGCCACGAAAATTGGCGAGTAATTGCGCGGCGGCGCCATCACCGAAATTTTCGGTGTAGTCCGTAAATCCAGAAAGGTCTACGAAGATGAACGTCCGTCTGAACCGCATATCTGACCTCAGCCTAGGGGTATGGTTCGCATATGGCATCTCGGTTTACCTATTCGCGATGGGACGGTACTCAGCGCGGGTTTGAGATTGATGCGGATTCGCTCCTCGACGAACTCGCTGACGACTTGACCTATCACGGCGACATCAACACCGCAATGCGCAAGATGATGCAAAACGGTATGCGAGATCTAGATGGCAACCAGATGCCAGGTTTACGCGAATTGATGAAGCGGTTGCGTGAACAGCGCGAGAAAATTCAAGAACGCGGCGATCTTGGCGGTGTGTATTCCGAAATTGCCGATGAATTGAATGACATTGTGGACGAAGAGCGACAGGTTGCAGGCAATAACTTCACGCTCGACATGTTGCCCGACGATTTAGCAGGCAAGATTCGCGAATTGCAGCACTACGACTTTGAATCTCCTTCTGCTCAACAGCGTTTTGAATCGCTGATGGACAAATTGCGAGAGCAATTAATGCAGCAACAATTGGACCAAATGTCGAGTGCGGTGCAGAACATGTCACCAGAACAAATGGCGCGCACGAAAGACATGATGGCCGGTTTGAACGAAATGTTGGAACGTCGCAAAAATGGCGAGGACCCCCAGTTCGAACAGTTCATGGAAAAGTTCGGTGATTTTTTTCCGGAGAATCCGCAATCGCTTGACGAATTACTTGAGCACATGGCACAACGCATGGCGATGGCACAAGCCATGTTGAATTCAATGACACCAGAGCAGCGTGCACAACTACAACAACTCTCTGAGCAGTTGCTTGAAGACATGGATCTGCGTTGGCAAATGGATCAGTTGTCACAAAACTTGCAAGGAATGTTTCCCCAAGCCGGGTGGAACAAGGAGTACGATTTTTCGGGTCAAGAGCCAATGGGCTTCCAACAAGCCATGCAATCCATGCAGGACTTGTCGGAGCTGGATCAGCTCGAAAACCTCATGAAAAACGCCAGTAATCCGGCTTCTTTGGCCGAGGCCGACATGGACAAGGTACGAGACCTCCTGGGCGACGATGCGGCCAAATCGCTTGACCAACTGTCGAAGTTGACCAAGATGATGCAGGATGCCGGGTTGATCGATCAGCGCGAGGGGCGTATGCAACTCACGCCGAGGGCTATTCGCAAACTTGGCGCGAATGCATTGCGCGAACTGTTTGGCAAGTTGCGCAAAGACATGGTTGGCCAACACAAAATTGATGCAACTGGCATCGGTCACGAACGCGCAAACGACACAAAGCCATACGAATTTGGTGATCCGTTTCGACTCGACCTCCATGGAACCTTGCGCAACGCATTGCGACGAAATGGTTCCGGGTTGCCGATCGGTTTATCACCAGAAGATTTTGAAATTGAACGCACTGAACATTCAACTCGTTCATCAACTGTGTTGTTGTTAGACCTGTCGCTCAGCATGCCGATGCGCGATAATTTCTTGCCTGCCAAGAAGGTGGCAATGGCCCTACACCACCTCATTTCGTCCCAATTTCCAAGGGATTATTTAGGTGTCGTGGGCTTTGGCGAAATTGCTCGTGAGTTGAAACCAGAGAGCATTCCCGAAGTGTCGTGGGACTTTGCATACGGCACGAACATGCATCACGCGTTCACGCTTGCAAGAAAGATGTTGTCGAGGCAGACGGGCACCAAACAAATCATCATGATCACCGATGGAGAGCCCACTGCTCACATCATGCCAAGCGGCGAAATCTTCTTTAATTACCCTCCCGTTCACGAAACGGTGGAGGCAACATTGCGAGAAGTGAAACGTTGCACGAAGGAACAAATTCGCATCAATACCTTCATGCTTGACGCCGATAATGGTCTACGCAGGTTCATTGAACAGCTCACAAAGATCAACAAAGGCAAGGCTTTTTTCACAACTCCAGACAATTTGGGCGACTATGTGCTCGTCGATTTCTTGGATCACAAACGAACCATGGCGGGTCGTCGCTAGGGACTGCTCAAGTCGCAAAACCGTGTGTATTTGCATTTTCCCCATATCTTTGCCACAATGACACCGTTGTAATTACCTCGGTGTAGGCGCGTCATCGCGACTGTTCGAGGAACTAGGGAGGAAAAATTCGTGGAAGAAGATCACATCATTTTGAGCGCAGACCGTGCGTGGCAAGACCAAGCAAACTGCCTCGGTGTAGATCCAGACCTGTTCTTCCCAGAGCGTGGTGCGTCAACCCGTGAAGCAAAAGAAGTGTGCCGCGGTTGTGTGGTTCGTGGCGAATGCCTCGAATACGCATTAGCAAACGGCGAAAAGTTTGGTATCTGGGGCGGACTGTCCGAGCGTGAACGTCGTCGTTTGCGTCGCCAGCGCGCACAAGCAACGCGCAACACTGCAACAGCGTAATTTTTCGCGCTAGTTCGTTTTAACTTTGCAACGCTCTGTTGCGTTGCGCAAGTTTCCACTCGATTGTTTTCTCATTTGAAAGATCGAGTTCAGCCCACCTGGCTCGCGGAATTTCTGCAAGCACTCGTGCAGGAACCAACCCAACAAGTTCTGCGCGATCAATATGTGCGAGTGTGGCAACAGCGTCGTAAACAGCCATTGGGCCAGTGATTTCAGGGGCAATCAGGTTCATGCTCACCTGTGCGCTTCGGCCAACTTGTAACCCGAGTGTGCGTACCGAATCGCTGCGTAGTTGCTTGCAAATATCCTTCGCAGTTTGCAACGTTGAGTCTTTCAACCAAATGTTGTACGCCACCAAAATTGGTCGTGCGCCAACGCACATTGCGCCAGCAGTTGGGTGCGGATTCGCCGGACCGTAGTCAGGAAGCAAATCGATAAATGCGTGCTTGCGAATGTAGGGAAGCGTGCGCTCTGGTCCGTACAAAAAGCACGGCACTCCAAGTTCTTCTGAAGCGAATTTTGCGAATGCATTTCGTGCTGCAATGGCGTCATCAAACGTGCTTGGTTCAAGTGCAACGAATGGAACCACATCAACAATGCCAACGCGCGGGTGAACGCCATCGTGTTTCGAAATATCGAATACTTTGAGAGCCTCTCGTGCGAGTACTCGCGCAGAATCGGTGCCGGCAAGTGTGAACACGCTGCGGTTGTGATCGGCATCGCTGTGCAGATCGAGTAGGTCGGACCCGAGAGTGGTGGACAGGGCCTGGAGGAGAGCGGGGTTACCTCCCTCGCTGATGTTGATGACGCATTCGAGCATCTCTCTTGCTTATCGCATGTAGAGCACCCCGTGCTACCCTGTAAGCATGTTCTCCGGCTGGGAAGGTATCGTCGTCATCGTTATCGCTGTTGCCTTGTTTGGCTCGCGCCTCCCAAAGATTGCTCGCAATCTTGGACAAGCACAGCAAGAGTTCAAAAAGGGTCAGTCTGCAGGCGCTAAAGGCACCAAAGACGAGACCTCAAGCAACGACACGCCACAGGCGTAGTTGCGCTCTAGCTCTTTGAGCTAACGATCTTCAGACGCTTATTCAAGACGTTGCTCAGCAACGCCTTTCGTTCATTCGCTGTGTATTCAATGAGTTCGGTTTCCAATTTCTTGGAACACGAAAACTCGATGTTCACATCGTCTTCCGAAATGTCAACCGACACTTTCTTCACGCGGCCGTCATGAGTGCGGTCGAGGCCAACAGAAATTCGCAGTATTCCAGCAAGTGATCGCACGATGTGGCGGTCGTTTTCGTTCAATGCAGCGAATGGTGCATGATCTAATTTCGGTTCGCCTTTGCGGTGGTACCGAGCAATTTGAGCGATGAGTTCTATTTCGCGATCGCTGAGGCCCACGAGCTCGGAATTACGGATGACGTAATAGGAGTGCAAATGGTGTTTGGAATGCGAGATGACGACTCCAACGTTTGCCAGTAACGCAGCCGCCTCAAGCAGCCTTCGCGAATCATTATCAAGATCAAGTGCTGTTTGCATCTGATCAAATATTTGGCATGCGAGACGGGCAACATTTTCGGAATGTTCAATGCGATCGTCACAGCGTTCCGCAAGCTGGCGGACACTGTGCAACGCAGGGTCGTGGTCATTTGATTGAGGACCAAGTCCACGGCGTCGCAAGGTATCGATCAGTACACCCTCGCGAAGCGCGTAGTCACTAAACATCAACGTGCCAACTCCGTACACGTCGCAGATGGCTTCGAGAATGATTGCCCCAGCCAAGATGATCTGCGCGCGGCTCTTGTCGATATCAAACTTTTTTTGTCGCTCTTCAACTGTTGTGCATGCTGCAAGCGCCTTCACCGTCTCTGATACCTGGATACGCGTGAATTCGAATCGATTCATGGTTTTTGGTGCTGGTTCGCCGGACTGGGCATGAATGATTCGGGCAACAGTTTCGGCAGTTCCCGAAGATGCGACCGCAATGTCATATCCAAGTTCAGAAATATCGGGCTGAATCACCATGAGTGTGGAGCGGGCAAAGGTTCTGCAGCTTCCGACAGCGCTTGGGTGCAACGTTTCAGATGCGAAGAACCGGTCGGTTAAGCGCACTGCGCCAAGCTTGAAACTGCGAGCCAGCATTTCTTCGTCGTCACTACCGATGACCACTTCGGTGGAGCCGCCGCCAATGTCGCACAAAAACATTGCAGCTTCTGGTCTGCCAATGCCGTGCAGTGCGCCAAGGTGAATGAGGCGAGCCTCCTCGACACCAGAAATAACTTGAATGTCGATCGCTGCTTCGCGTCGTGCTCGGCGAATGAATTCGCCTTTGTTTTTTGCTTCACGTACCGCACTCGTTGCTACTGCCACAATGTCGGCATTAAACGATGCGGCAACTTGTTGCATGCGCGTTAAACAGACAATGCCACGGTCCATTGCTTCAAGAGACAGTTCTTTCATTTCGCCCGCACCGTGTCCAATGCGCACGCTTTCTTTTTCGCGGGCGATGACTTCGAAGCCTTGGTCTACGACTTTTGCGACCACCATGTGGAAGCTGTTGGTGCCAATGTCGAGGGCAGCAATGTTGTTGCTGTTTGTCCCTGATGCCACGGGGCGAGCCTACTTTGAGGCAATCTTTAGATAGAGACTGCCTTCACTTCAATGCGGCGACGCTTAGCAATGCGACGTCGTTCGCGCTCGGAGCATCCGCCCCACACGCCGTGATCGATGTGTTCTGCAAGGGCATATTCCAGGCACTGCGAAGTAACAGGGCACGTGGTGCATATCAAACGGGCGCGGTCAACGCCTGCACCATCAGCCGGGAAGAACACCGCAGGAGGGAAATTCCTGCAGTTGCCTTCGTTCATCCACTCGGTAGACCGAATTGAATTGTTCATGGGGTTGGCCTCAACATAGCCCATTTTTGGCGATATCGTAAGGGTTGTGTCAGAAGCAACAGCAGTCATCGAACCCTCCCGCGGACATGCCCGAATCGTGTATTTGGGCCCTGCATCCCCACATTGGGAGGTCTACAGCGACCATGGCGACGCCAACCTCTTAGAGGAGTTCCGCGCCCGCGTCCTAGCCCGTTTGGTGCTATTGCCTCGCAACGACCCACAGTTCCGCCGCAACCAAGAGCGTGTGAACCGGGATGCTGAGCGTGAGCGCATCAGCGTTGAGTGGGAACTCGGCTACAACGACGCAGAGTAACTATCGGTGAACAGCCAATGACATCTTGGCGAAATTTCTTTAAAACCCGAATCGCCGAACAAGCGGGTTCTTACGATTCAGGCATCGACGCTCGAATCATCAATCGTGAGCTCAGTTGGCTGGACTTCAATTCACGTGTGCTGTCCCTCGCAAGCGACGCGGGAGTTCCGCTGCTTGAGCGTTGTCGATTTATTGCCATTTTTAGCAGCAACTTGGATGAGTTTTTTCAAATTCGCGTTGCTGCTCTAAAAGGACAAATTGCTGGTGAGGTTCGCACACCGACGCCTGACGGTAGGACTCCACAACATCAGCTCGACGACATTCGGTCCATTGCAAAGAACCTTGTTGCGCAACAAGAGCGTGTGTGGTTAGAGGAATTAGTTCCGCAACTCGCCAAACACGACATTAGAAACTGTTTGTGGACAGAAGTTTCGGATGAAGATCGCACCTATCTCTCCGGGCTATTCGATGCACGCATATTTCCTGTATTGACTCCACTTGCCGTAGACCCTGCGCATCCGTTTCCGTATATTTCGAACTTGGCACTCAGCCTGGCCATTGTGGTGCGCGACCCGAAGTCTGGCGAAGAACGTTTTGCCCGAGTAAAACTTCCACAGACGTTCCCACGTTTTTTTCAGTTGCCGAACACATTCAATTTCGTAAGCATCGAAGAAATGGTTAGTGCGAACCTGACGAAGCTGTTTCCTGGAATGGAAATTGTGCAGTGTCATGCATTCCGCGTCACCCGTAATGCTGACCTTTCGGTAGACGATGAAGATGCCGAAGACCTGCTTGTTGCCATTGAGATGGAGCTTCGCCGTCGCCGTTTCGGGAAGGCGGTTCGTTTAGAAGTTCCAGATGCAATGTCGGAGGATTTGATTGCGCTACTCATTGATGAATTGGAAATTGATGCAGACGATGTGATACGTCATGCATCCTTTATTGACCTCACCTCATTAAATCAAATTGCCAATCTGAATATTGCGCCTCTCCGCCATGCACCGTGGCCCGCATTGACTGCTGGTCGTTTACAAGCAGTTGAAGACGGCGAGCGATCTATTTTTTCAGTCATTCGTGACCGACAGTTGTTAGTGCACCATCCCCATGAGTCGTTTAGTTCATCGGTCGAAACATTCGTGCAACAAGCCGCAACTGACCCGGATGTGCAGTCAATAAAGATGACGCTGTATCGCACAACTGGAGATTCAGCAATCGCTAAATATTTGATTCAAGCTGCAGAGCGTGGAAAACAAGTTGCCGTGGTCTTGGAATTGAAAGCACGATTCGACGAGGCGAGAAATGTGACATGGGCAAAGGAACTTGAATACGCAGGCGTACACGTGACATACGGAATTGTCGGTCTAAAGACGCATTCGAAATGTGTACTCGTGGTGCGTAACGATCCCGACAAAATGCGACGATATGTACACATTGGAACGGGCAACTACAACGCAAACACTGCTCGTTTATACGAAGACATCGGATTCTTTACCTGTGAAGACGAAATTGGTTCTGACGCAACAGAACTTTTCAATTTCCTCACAGGATATGCCAAAGAACCTGAGTACAAAGTGCTGCTTGTTGCTCCTCGTCAACTACGCAAACGCATCGTTTCACTCATCGAAAAAGAAGCGACGTTTGGAGATGCAGGAAAAATCACCTTCAAGATGAATTCGATTTCTGATCCGCTAATTATTGAAGCGCTGTATCGCGCAAGTGCTGCTGGTGTGAAAGTGAATTTGATCGTCCGTGGGATTTGTTGCATTCGCGCAGGAGTTGCGGGAATGTCAGAAAATATCTCGGTACGTTCAATACTTGGTCGCTATTTGGAACATTCGCGCATTTATCGATTTGAGCACGGGCTTGACGACAACGAGCCGCTGCACCTCATTGGTTCTGCAGACATGATGGGTCGAAACCTTGATGGTCGGGTTGAGGTGCTTGCGCCTCTGACGCACCCGAAACACCGCATGTGGCTTGACACCGTTCTTGGGTTTTTGCTCGACGACGAATCAACGCATTTCTCATTGAATAACGACAACACGTGGACGCGGGTAGGTACGTTTGCCGACTCTGGAGACCCACAAAAGAAGTTGCACGAGTGGGTTGTTGCTACTCAAATTCGATAAATCAAGTTCGTTCACCTCGTAGTAATCTGTAGTTCGGTTGAACGTAACCCTGAGGGAATAGGTTGGTCACGTGGAAGAGCTTCGCAGTACGTTTCATAAAGAAATTGAAGAAATTCGACAAGAAGTATTGTCACTTGGAAGGTCAGTAATTGAAGCCATTCCGCGTGCTACTGCAGTGTTGTTAAATAGCGATTTAGAAGGCGCCGACTATTTACTGCAAGCCGATGACGAAATTGATGCGCGCGCAATTGACATTGAGGAAAAGTGTTTCCAGGAACTTGCGCTGCAATCACCTGTTGCGGGCGACCTGCGTCTCCTAGTGTCCATGATCAAAATTGCAGGCGAACTCGAACGCTCTGCAGACCTTGCAGTCAATATCTGCAAAGCTGCACGACGAATCTTTGGTCATGAAATTGATCCAACACTTCGTGACTTAATTGCAAAAATGAGCGAACAAGCGCAGCAATTGTTTGTCTCCACAATGGAAGCCTTCAGCGATCATGATGGTGCAAAAGCTGCAGCAATTGACGACATGGACTCGTTCCTTGACGGATTGCATCGCCGCTTCATCGCAGAAATTTTCGAGATTCATGCGAGCAAAGAAATTGAATTGCAAGTTGCAGTGCAGCTAGCCATGGTTGCTCGTTTTTATGAGCGCATTGGCGATCATGCAGTGAATGTCAGCGAACGGACTCGTTTCATCGTGTCTGGATGGAAGCCTGAGCTAAAAGGTGCAGCCCGTTTCCAGGCTCGACTCGACGCAACCGGCGAAATTCCTAGGCCGTAAGTTCCAATGTCGGCCGATCTTCCCGTTGTCTTCCTTGTTGAAGACGAAGAGACGTTTATCGAGGCCCTTGAAATTGGTTTAAAACGCGAAGGTTTTCGCGTGCATGTTGCTCGCGATGGCGCTGAAGCACTGGCCATGTTTGAAGGCGTGAAAGCCGACATTGTATTGCTGGATGTGATGTTGCCGAAAATTTCGGGAACAGATGTATGTCGCGAAATTCGCAAAAAGAGCCAAGTCCCCATCATCATGGTGTCGGCGAAGGGTTCCGAAATTGACACCGTTGTTGGACTTGAAGTTGGTGCTGACGATTACATCGTGAAGCCATATCGACTTCGCGAACTTGTTGCACGCATTCGTGCAGCGTTGCGCCGCAGCTCGCTTACGCCAACTGAAATAGAAGAAGTTGGAATTGGCACAGTCGCCATCGGCGACGTATCCATCGACCCAGAGCAGCACATCGTTACGGTGCGCGGTGAAGTAACCAAGCTTCCGCTGAAGGAATTTGAGTTGTTGTATGTGCTGATGGCCAATGCAGGGCGAGTGCTGACACGTGAAACGCTGATTGACCGTGTGTGGGGAACCGATTACTACGGCGACACCAAAACACTCGACGTGCACATTAAGCGACTTCGCTCAAAGGTTGAACTAGACCCAGCAGTGCCCACACGCGTGGCAACCATCCGCGGGTTGGGCTACAAATATGAGAAAGTTGTTGCATAGCAACACTGACTTCTCCAGTACAACGCCTATCGCGCGTTCACATCATGATGGTTGCTGGTGAAGCAGCACTTGCGGTTTCCTTAGCCGACTCATTGTTTCTCTCGATTAGCCCAGATGCTGCACGAAGCAAGGTGCTGCTGTTCCTGGCATTTAGCTTTGCTCCGTTTGTGGTGTTGTCGAAGGGCATAAGCCCTTTCCTCGATCGAGTGCCTGGCGGCAGAAGAATGACGGTGTTTTTCGTGGGCATTTTGCGTGCAGTTGTTGTTCTGGCCATGGCCCGTTATTTGCAGTCTGTACTGCTGTTTCCACTTGCGTTTGCTTCATTGATTTTGGCCAAGGTGTATCAAGTGTCGCGCTCGGCAATGATGCCGACTGTGGTGCATAACGATGCCGAGTTGATGTCAGAAAATGGAAAGTTTGGCAGGCTCACCGGAATTGTGGGTTTTGTTGCGGGTGGTCCAGCGGTGTTGTTGCAACGAATAGATCCTCATCTTTCGTTGGCAATGTCGGCTGTTGCATTTGTGCTTGCTGCAACAATGACATTGAAATTGCCGCGACATGTTGCTGCAGTAACAAGCAAAGCAACTCGTGCAGAACGTGAGGAAATGAGTACGCCAGAAATTGTTCGTGCTGGCGTAGCAATGTCATCGCTGCGGGCAACGAGCGGTTTCATGATGCTGCACCTGGCTTTTTGGTTGCGCAATGAAAAGGCTGGTCTTGCGTGGTTCGCGTTTGCTTTGGCGATTGGATCCGCGAGCACGCTGCTGGCAAATTCAATTGGTGCGCCACTCACCAGAAAACTCAATCACCACACCATTTTGGTGAGCTCGTTGTGCGTGATTGCGGGTACGGGAATTATCGCTGCACTGAACGGAAGCATTACTGCGGGAATTGTTCTTGCGGGAGTGGTGAACGGGTTTGGTGCAATTGGCAAACTGGCTTTCGATTCCATTGTTCAGAAGCACGCACCAGATGCCAACAGGTCGCGAGTATTTGCACAATACGAAACTCGGAACCAGTTGTTCCAAGTTGGTGGAGGATTATTGGCTGTGCTGTTTGTGCCAAGTGGGGCAGTGGGGTTTGCCTTCGTTGGCGCATACGCAACGCTTGCCACCGCGTATTACGCGTTTAAGTATTAGCTATTCGTTGATGTCGCGTTGCTCGATATTGAGACGAGCAAGCCATAAGCCTGGCGCATCTAATTCATTTGGCGTTGGCAGGTTTCCTGCGGCAACAAATAATGATGCGAGTCCATCGTGACCGGCTCGCTCCACTACGCCTGCGGCGAACGCGTGGCCTCTTTCCACCTGTTGGCGGGTGAGACGTAAGCCAAGCAGCTGCTCAACAAAGGTGTCACTCGGTGAAGCCTCAACTCTGCGGCGACGAACTGCCTCGCTGATCTGCGAGCTGCCGCCAAGCAATGAGGCCGAGACGGTGTCAACTGCATGGTCGATGTAGCCAATGATGGCTGCGATCATGGCGTCAAGGGACGGCGCCTGGGCTTCCTGAGAGGCTGAGCGCACCGCTCCAAGGATGATGGTGGGATCGGTAAGGAATTTTTGCATCATGGCCATGGGGTCACTTGCGCCCATGTCCAAACTGGTGAGCCGTTCCATGAGAGCGTTTGGGTTCGGAGAGAATCCGCCGATGTACGAACTGATGGCGTCGCTCACCGCAGTGCGAATATGAGGAGAAGTAAGCACGGCGTGTGAGGTGAGTTCATGTATGAGTACCCACATGCGCATGTCATCTGCGGGAATGCTCCAGTCGTGAGCAAACTCGTCAACATTTGATGCAACGATGAGCATTTGGTCACGGGGCTCGCGTGGAAGTGGCAAGTCGTATTGCCCGAACGACTTGAGTGCAAGTTGGCCAACCATGGTTCCCACCGACATGCCCATCATTGCTGGAGCCATCATTTTGTTTAATGACGCCATCATGTTCATCATTGGATCGTCTTGTGACACATCGAGTGCATCCGTCGGAAGAGTTGATGATCCACTTAACGAAGTTGCGAGTTCGTTGAACAGCGGTTTGTATGACTCAAGCGTGTGGTGCACCCACATCGATCGGTTGACCACAACAACTTGAGGATCTTTGCCTGCTGGCGCAGTGTCGAGACCTGTGTGATTGCGCACATGCAGGTCGGCAATTGGCACCAATCGCTCAATGCCCACGCGGGCCGCTGGGTCTACGTTGGGCTCGGTGGAATTGCCAGAAAGTGCCGTCATCATTGCTGTTTGACGTGCAACGTCCCACTGCAATGGCCCTTGTGAGCCCATGGCTTTTGCCATATCGCCAAAGAATGGCAATCCCGAAAATGGGTTTTCGTTAGGGCTGTCCGACATTGCTTTCCAGCCTATGGAGAACTTCTACTAACTGACGAGTGGGCACCACCCAATGTGCGCCATTCAACTCAACACACCAACCAATGAGCTGCTGTGTTGCATCGAGTGCAGCGCCACGACAGTGATCGTGCATGATGTAATCGATTGGCCACAGTTGTTGGTGTGATGAAAGCGCAGACGAAATTGCAATGCGTGCGTCATTCATCCCTTCTGATGGAGAAGCGATAAAAAAGTGTTGTCCTTGACTCATCTCGCTGAGCACCATTGAAGGCGGTGTGAGACTTTGCAATAGATCGGTCAATTGATGAGTAGATGAGTTAATGGCATGCAGCCAAGCAATTCCTGTAACAGGGTCTACCTCAAGAACGCGAAGCAACACAGTTGTGCCATCTGCAAACTGCGCTTCAACTTCGTCAAGTGGAGAAAGATTGCTTCCGGTGCCGACAAAGAACCCAGATGATGTAAGCGGGATAACCATGTCGCTCGTAGAGGACATGGTTCCTAAAGCGAGTGGCATTGTCGCGGTCTGCTTTTGGGTTGATGCCATGGCGGTGAGATTGGAAACCGTTGGCGACGATGGGTTTGAGCGAGGGGTAACTACCCACAGCAGCACAAGAGAGACGGCGAAACTGGTGGCCGCCGCGTAGGAGGCGATGGACCGAACAGTGCGCGACGGAAGTTGTGGCCCTGAAGTGGAAAGTTGCGCCTGTTCTGCCACTTCGCTGGGGTGCCGCCACTGCCTTTCATACGCTGGAAGTGGTGAGTTGAAAATAAATTCACCTGATGGATCGGAATTTTCCGAGTGATCATCGTTGTGGTGGAAGTTCGACACGTGGCGAAGGTTAGTCATACCAACTTCACAAGGCACGTCGCCCACTTCGGATACGATGAACCCGTGACAGAACGCCGAAATCTCCATAACGGCGACACATGGATCGAACTCACCGAGCAGCCTTTGCAGGTGGGGGAAGCGTACGACTGGGCATTGTTACCAAGTTGTGGCGCCGTCGTGGTGTTTTCTGGAACCGTGCGTGATCATTCAGATGGTCGCACCGATGTGCGCACGTTGACTTATGAGGCATACGAAGAAGAAGTCGTGCCAAAGTGCGTTGCCATTGTTGATGAGATGCGCCGCCAGTGGTCAGACATTGGGCGAGTTGCTCTTTTGCATCGAATTGGCGAATTGCAACTCACAGAATCGTCGGTGTTAGTAGTTGTCTCTTCACCACATCGACCTGCAGCATTTGAAGCAGCACGATTCGGAATTGATGCATTGAAGTCGACAGTTCCAATTTGGAAACGTGAGTCGTGGGGTGATGGTGGAGATTGGGCGCAAAGCTCACAACACATCACCACAATTGAAGAAGTTGCGAAAACGAAGTCGCATTCATGATCGCAATGGCACCGTTTACCATTTTGTTTACATCAATTTCAGTGGTCTCCGCTCTCACGCTTGCGTACTTGGTGTGGCAAGAAGGTCAGCGCGTGAATAAGAACAACGGAATGGCCGCTTTTCACAGGCACTTAGATGCACTTTCCGACGATTCGCGCTCACATTTGCGTGAGCAGTTACAGGAATCTCGCGAACGGCAACAGAGGCGGTAATGCAATATGGCACGTGACTTAGCCATCGACCTTGGCACCGCAAACACCTTGGTGTACATGCAGGGCAGGGGCATTGTGATCAACGAGCCTTCTGTTATTGCGGTAAATCGCAAAACAGGTGAAGTGCTGGCAACGGGTCAAGAAGCCTGGGGAATGATCGGACGAACTCCTGGCTACATCGTTGCGGTTCGACCACTTCGCGGTGGCGCAATTACAGACTTCGAAATCACAGAAAAGATGATTCGTTTGCTGCTGCAGCGTGCAGGTGTGTCACGTTTTTCTCGACCAAAAGTACTCATTTGCGTGCCTTCTGCAATTACCGAAGTTGAACGCCGCGCGGTAACCGATGCAACTCGTCATGCTGGTGCAGCCGATGCGCAGTTGTTGGAACAACCGATGGCTGCAGCAATTGGTGCAGATCTTCCAATTAATGAACCTGTTGGCAACATGGTGATTGATATTGGTGGTGGTACCACTGAAACTGCAGTTATTTCATTGGGTGGAATTGTTGCGCTTGAAGCAATACGCGTAGGAAGTTTTGATATTGATGCGGCTATTCAAAGCCATGTGCGTCGTGAACATGGTTTAGCAATTGGCGAGCGAACTGCTGAAGAAATCAAAATCAGTATTGGTAGCGCAATGGCAACTGCTGATGATCGCGACGCGGAAGTGCGTGGCCGCGATTTAGTAAGCGGTTTACCAAAGACGGTCATTTTGACCGCGCAAGAAATTCGCGAAGCAATTGAAGATGTTGTTTCACAAATGGTGGCTTCGGTCATTCGTTGCTTGGCAGTAGCGCCTCCAGAGCTGTCGCAGGACTTCCTCACTCGAGGAATGTTTTTGGTTGGCGGTGGCGCATTGCTGCGTGGGCTTGCTCAACGCATCGAGCGCGACACTCGAGTGCCGGTGAACATGAGCGATCAGCCGCTTGAGGCGGTTGTTCTGGGTGCAGGTCACTGCGTCGAAAACTTCTCCGCACTACGCGGCATGTTCATGGACTCCCGTCGCTAGAAGCGGCGAGTTATTTAGCGAGTCGCGTTAGTCCTTCTTGCACCACGGTGACCACGAGTTTGCCGTCTTGCGTAAAGATGTGACCCTGCGCGAGTCCGCGTGAACCAGAGGTAGAGATTGATGACTGCTGGTACAACAGCCATTCGTCTGCACGGAATGGGCGATGGAACCACATGGCGTGGTCAAGGCTGGCCATTTGTACTGATCCGTCTGTCCATGCCAGCCCGTGGGGTAGCAGCGCGGTATCGAGCAAAGTCATGTCGCTGGCATAGGTAACGATGCACGCGTGCAATACGTCGTCATCGGGCAAGGTGCCGTCAGCCCGAATCCACACGCGCTGGCCGGGCATCGGGTTTCCCTTACGGCGAAACGGGTCTCCGTCTGCATAGCGCTGGTCAATCGGTCGCGGCCGGTCATACCATTCGCCGAGTTTTTCCTTGTATGGCTCCATGCGCGTTTTGAAATCGGGGAGTGATTCTGGTTCGGGCGTGTCTTCCATCATGGAAATCTGATGTTCCAAACCTTCTTCATGTTTTTGGAAGCTGGCATGCAAATTGAAAATGTCTTTACCATGCTGAATGGCAACGACTCGGCGAGTTGAAAAACTCTTGCCATCGCGAATGCGATCTACTTCATACAGAATTGGTACGCCAGGGTCGCCTGCGCGAAGAAAGTATGCATGCAGTGAGTGCACGTGGCGGCCTGGTTCGTCAATCGTGCGCGATGCTGCAACGAGTGCTTGTCCAGCAACTTGTCCGCCGAAAGCTCGTTGTCGATTTTCATCTGGTGATTGTCCGCGAAAAACATTGACCTCAATTGCCTCGAGATCGAGCAGGGTGACGAGGTCTTGAAGGGGGGAAGCCATGCCTCTATGTTGCCAGTAAAGAGACCACGTATCGAACTGTTGTAGCGTGAAATGTTGTGACACAGTTGAGTGGCGTTCTGCGAGAAATCGCATTGAGCACCACAGGTTTCATGCCAGAAAACGAGGGTGATGCTCTGTTTACAGCAGCGTTGAGCGCTGGATCGGCTTGCCCAGGTCTG
>Ga0209086_10000744_pt1 | contig 27310 bp, 32 predicted proteins | sample M_130207_XF_Meta_FD_187312 | JGI IMG/M metagenome (GOLD analysis project Ga0209086, IMG submission 187312) | Freshwater microbial communities from Lake Montjoie, Canada to study carbon cycling - M_130207_XF_MetaG (SPAdes) (version 2) | ecosystem: Environmental > Aquatic > Freshwater > Lake... | reverse complement strand
AGCCACAACGTAACGGTTTTGATGTATCACTTGGTTTTTCCTGCGAAGTATAGAAGGGTTGTATTTGACGGAGAAGTTGAAGCGGTATTGAAGAAAGTGTGCCTTGATATTGAGAAAAGGTACGAACTAAAGTTTCTCGAAATTGGGGCTGACCAAGATCACGTTCATTTTCTTGTTCAAAGCATACCGACTTACAGCGTGGCAAAGATTGTGGGCGTGATTAAAAGCATTACTGCGCGAGAGATATTTACACGGTGCCCACAGGTCAAAAAGCTGCTTTGGGGAGGATCATTTTGGACTTCCGGATACTTTGCAAGTTCGGTGGGTAAACACGGAGATGAAAATATGGTTAAAAAATACGTCAAGAATCAAGGCAACGAATATCAACAAATTCACCAGGATCGCCAATTAGGGCTGTTCGATACCTCGACCCTTGGGTCGAGGTAATTCATTTTTCGAGATTTTGCTTGTTCACATCTAACTCCGTAAATTTTGCAGCCATGCTTGGGTTTCCACGAGTCAGTTTCTTGATGCTCACCTTTTTGTTTCGGATTAAAAAAACACTTCACCCTCTCTTGTATCGAATTATTGCCAGTTTAGGCAATACCGATTCACCCCCTTGGGTCCGATCGATAACTGGCAAGTTCCTACACCCCCTTTCCCTTCATTCTGGTTTACCCTCGCTCTTATATGGAACAGGGTTGATAAACTGGACCTTGTTATCTCGGTCGATTAACTGAGTTAAAGGACAATAAATGACACTTTCAAGACGCCAATTGGTGACCCGCAGTGCAGTTGCCACTGGCATGGTGGCCTTCCCATCACTCGTTTTGCCGCAGCAAAAGTTTGAGGTCAAAGTGGCCAATTTTGTCGGCCCTCAACACTTTCAGTCACAGTGGTTGGTGAAGTGGGGCGAGGTCTTGGAGAAAAAGTCCAATGGGCGACTGATCTTTAAACACTTTCCTGGTGCGCAAATGGGGCCTACCCCGAAGCACTTTGATTTTGCCCGCGATGGTACCGCAGAGATGTCATTTTTCTTGCATGGCTCCACCCCTGGGCGCTTTCAGCTGACCGAAATTGTCAATATGCCTTACTTGGTGGGCAGTGCGGAAATTGGCATCAAGGTTCTTAACGATCCAGAGCTGCGAGCCAAATACCTTGACGCTGAGCACCGTGGGACCAAGGTTTTGTTTTTATTCACCCACCAACCCGGCAGTGTTCATACCGCCAAAAAGGCCATCCGCAGCTTGGATGACTTCAAGGGCCAACGCCTGCGGTTTTCTACCCCAGCCATTCGAGAGTTTATTGCCGCCCTAGGGGCCACGCCCGTGGGAGTCCCGCCCACAGAAGTGGCCGAGCAGCTGCAAAAGGGCACGCTTGACGGTGCATTCACCGACTATGGTGGCGCTGGTATTGCATGGAAACTCGGAGGCATATGCAAATTCACAACCGAGATGTACTGCTTTGTCTCTAGCTTTGCCGTGGTGGCCAACGAGGCATGGTTTGCTAAATTGCCCCCTGACTTGCAAGCCATGATCACCGAATCGGTCACTGGCATCGAGCGTGAGATTGGTCAAGGTTGGGATGCGCTGGATGTCCCAGGTAAAAAAGCCATGATGGATGGCGGTGGCGAGGGCATTCGCTTGGCAAAGTCCGAGGATGACAAACTTCGAAAGATTGGTGCTGACATCACCGAGTCCAATTTAAATACCATGGAAGCCAAGGGCTTGCCAGCGCGTTCCGTTTACACCATGATGAAGGCGTTGGCTGAAAAGCATGCAAAAACTTCCAAGAACTTTTGGGCCTAAACTCTTTTGCGACATTGCACATTTGCACTCTCAGGGCGGCAATAGACATGAAGGCCCGTGAATGGGTTGAAAAATGCTTGTTGGTGCTGGACAGCCTGGCGGTTCTGATGGTGCTGTTGATGATCTTATTGACCATCACTGATGTGAGTTTGCGCAAGTTTATTGACCACCCCATGACGGGCGTGACCGAAATGGTGGAACTTGCTTTGGGTGTAGCCTTTTTCTTTGCGTTCCCCGGCGTTTTTTGGCGTTGTGCGCACATCACCATGGACATCATTGACGACCATTGGCCCCAATGGCGTCCCGCATTGCAACGATTATCGACGGTCTTTAGTGCCTTGGTGTTGGTGGTCTTGGTTTGGAACATGTGGCAACCCATGGTCGATGTCATTGCTTTCGGTGACACCAGCGCAGACTTGCAAATTCCAAAGATCTGGTTTATGGCCCCGGCTTGGATTGGTATGCTTTTGTCCTTGTTGGTGGTGATGTTGCAGATGTGGATAGGCACTGAGCAGGCGAGAGAAGATAATGGACATTGAACTCATTGGCCTGCTGGCTGTGGTGGGCTTGCTGGTCATGATGTTTTTCCGCGTGCCCATCGCCGTGGCTCTCCTCATCAGCGGCACCTTGGGGTATGCGGCTTCGCAAGGTTGGGCGATCGCATTGCGCACCCTAGCATCGGTGCCGTATGAACTAACTGGCGCCAACCCCGGCGTGGCTTATTCCTTTACGGTTGTACCATTGTTCATCTTCATGGGTGCCGTGGCCTCGCGCGCCAATATGTCCAGCGAATTGTTTGATGCAGCAAACGCCATCTTCAGTGGCGTGCGTGGGGCATTGGCGGTGGCCACCATCGGTTCGTGCGCTGCATTTGCGGCGATTTGTGGCTCTTCGATTGCCACTGCGGCAACGTTCTCCAAAGTGGCCATACCACAAATGCGCCGCTATGGTTACGACATGGAACTGGCAACGGGGGCTGTGGCATCTGCGGGTACCTTGGGTATTCTTATTCCACCCTCGCTGATCTTGGTGATTTATTCGCTGGTGGCCGAAGAGCCCATTTCCAAACTGTTCGCAGCAGCGATGATCCCTGGCATTTTGTTGGCCATTGCCTATGTGGTAGTCATTGCTATTTTGGCTAAACTCTACCCAGAGAAGATGCCCCTGACGCCTAGCTTGCCTTGGCCTTCACGCCTCAAAGCCCTGAGCGGTATTTGGAAGCTGGCCTTGCTTTTTGTATTGGCGGTAGTGGGCATTTATCTGGGGTGGTTTAGCCCAACCGAAGCAGCGGCAGTAGCTTCCTTTGCCGCTATTGTGATTGGAGTCGCGACGCGCTCTTTGGATTGGCGCGGTATTTGGCAGGCGGGTGTGGAGACAGTGCAAACCTCAGCCATGCTGTTTTTCATTGTCATTGGCGCATTTGTTTTCTCACGCTTGATTGTGCTGACCCAGTTCCCGGTTTCCTTGGTGAACTTGGTTGAGCGTTGGCAGCTGTCTCCTTGGATGGTGATCCTGGCCATCGTTGCCTTGTATTTATTGTTGGGTACATTTTTAGAAGAGGTTAGCACGTTGCTGATCACGGTTCCCGTTTTGTTGCCATTGATCAAAAGCATTGGGTTTGATCCCATTTGGTTCGGCGTGTTTGTGACGGTCATGTCCACCGTGGGTTTGATTTCTCCCCCGGTAGGGTTAACGGTGTTCGTGGTTCAAAGTCAAAACCCCGAGGTGTCGCTGCAAACGATTTTCAAAGGTGTGATGCCTTTTTTATATGCAGATATCTTGCTGTTATTGGCCTTGGTCATGTATCCCCCGTTGGCTACTTGGCTGCCGTCTGTACTCTGAGCTAGTTTCAACTTTGTTCGGGGTATTTCTTGCGCGAGGAGAGAATTCAAAATGACCACACCAGCTGTACCGCCCCTAGGTGGTTGAAAACACTTTAAATCTGTTCACTTTGGGTAACTCTTATAGTTTTTTTAAAATATAGCGCGCTCAGAAAGTAAGTGCAACTTTGAATTTGACCACTGAAATTTAATTTGATTGGAGGCCAAGGATTTCAAAATCCTCTGATGTCAGCTGGCGGTCCAACAACTGCAGATATTCTTAAGTGCCAGTTAAAGCCTCTAGTAAGCGCAGATTATGTCGATGCAAGTGGAAAACAATTGTTTAGTGCCTCGCAAGTAACACAATTACAAAGTATTTTCCCCACAGGTGTGTGTGATTGGACAAAACCTGGAGTGGGTCAAACTACTTCTCCTGCTGTGCCGTATGCTTCATTTGGTCCACACCCTGTGAACCTCGCATTCGACATCAATACTGCTAAGCTAGGACAATAATAATTTTCAATATTTACTAGGGGGCTCTTGTGCCCCGAGTTCTCTACTTGTAAAAGTAAACACCTACCCTAAGTTTCCTGGACTATCAGGCAAAGATATTTTTCTAATCTTTGCAGAAAATAGGCTTTAACCGGGATTTTCCATTCAAGATCTTTAGGGCGCAAAGACGGGGCTGAAGGTGAAGGGTTTATCAAAGGTTTTGGTCTTGTCCCAAACCCCCTCAAACCAGCTTCTTTGCCGGACATGAGGTTTGTAGTGAAGACAGCTCTACCCTATCGAAACAATTTGATATGAATTTGGCGTAGCTGCATCAATTGCACTCACGATTGCAGCGATGCTTTTTTGAATGCGGGGCCAGTTGGTAGTGTTTAAAAAAACGATCGCAATCTTTCTATTGGGCGGTTTCAATGAGCAAGTGCAAAGAGTGAGGCGTGGTGCTGCTTAAAGTCAAACGCCTCGGACTGAACAAACGCCAGCATGTGGTGGTCACTGCCATGAATGCCATGCATGAAAACAATGAAGTCATCGGAACGATCTGTCACTCGCAAGCCCAAAACTTGCGTGAAAAAATCAACAGAGTCTGCCACCTTGTTGGAAAACAGCAGGGCATGTGACAAGCGCCTAGGCTTCACCTGATGAATACTAGAGCGTGTGGGTGCATTGCCCTTGCCTACAGGCGCTTTGGGAATTACCTGCGGAGGTCGTTTTTCTTGTGGAGAAGATTGGGCTGCTATAATAATTTGCAAAAAAAACTTTCTGGGTGAACCACCCAAATGCCCTCAGAACTTCCCAGAGGATGAGGCGTGCCGTGGCTGTAGGGCAAGGCATCAACTCTTTTTTGAATGTCAGCCATGTCTTCTTCAAAGGCCGCGAAAACCAAGTACTGCATCACCTTTCTAGGACCGCCCTGCAGAATGGTGGCCCAGCAATGTGAATGGCCATGGGTTTGTAAATCGACTTGATGGGCGGTATGCCGAACATTTAAGCCAATGGCGCTGTAGTAATCGACTGCAGCCTTTAAATCTGGCACCATAAAGACCACCCGATCTAGGGAGTGGACAACATTGGAATTTTTTCGATGGGGTGATTTACTCATGTTGACACCTATGTTGACACCTATCTTGAACGTATGGATAATGGAGATAGCATTGTTTTAAAAAAACGCTATCGACGTTGAAAAATTTAGGAAAATTATGCCTATTCACTCTTTGAATCATTTTTTCATTCGCTCCGAAAACCTTGAACTCACCAAAGAGTTTTACATGACTGTATTGGGTTTTGAAGTTATGGCAAGACCCGATTTTCCCTTCCCTGGTTATTGGTTGGGTACCAATGGCTCGATTCAGGTTCACCTGGGCCCTTCCAACATTCCCAACCGAGAAAAATACTACATCGGTACTGGTAGCGATGCCGCCAATGGCCAGACGGGCGTCATTGACCATGTGGCATTTCTGGCGGAAGAGCCTGAATCATTTGTAGAGCGGTTTCAGGAGAAAAACATCAGCTTCAGGCCTCGGCATTTCCCCGAATCCAACCTCTACCAGCTGTTCATCAGAGACCCCAATGGCGTCATGATTGAGCTCAACTTTTTCAACATCACCCAAGCACCCGCCTGGAATGGCGAGGACTACTCCAAAATGGAACGTGTGACCGAGACTCCCACCTAAAACATCATTTTTTATATTTCCAGCACAAAACTAGGGTAATAGCTGATATCGGATCTCATTTTGTTTCTTAGCATGGATCGGTAGTTCTATTATTTATCTAGGAGACATTCATGGACAAAATTCGCCGCAAGATACTAGAAACTGGTGGAGCAGGATTGCTTGCAGCCACAGTACCAACCAGCATGGCTTTTGCTCAAAGTGCACCTGTGAAAATAGGCATGAGCATGCCCCAAACAGGTGGACTTGGCGCTGGCGGTCAAGCTGCCCTAATCGGGCTTCGCATGTGGGTGGACGATGTCAATGCCAAAGGCGGCCTCTTAGGCCGAAAAGTAGAGTTCATTGTTTATGACGATCAAAGCAATGGTGCGAACACACCGGGCATCTACACAAAGCTCCTAGATGTTGACAAAGTAGACATCCTCATCGCACCCTACGCCACCAACCCTACAGCGCCTATCATGCCGCTGGTTAAAGAGCGCGGCAAACTTTTGATGGGTAATTTCTCTTTTCAAGTGAATGCCAAAGTCCAACATGACATGTGGTTTAACAACGCCCCATGGAATGACGCCAAGGGCTGGTCAGAAGGCTTTTTGGAAGCGGGTAAAAATGCGGGCGCCAAATCAATTGCTATTTTTGCGGCCGATGCCGAGTTCCAGCAGAATTTGGCCAACGGTTGCCGTGAGATCGTAAAAAATACGGATTGGAACCTTGTTTACGATCAGAACTATCCTGGCAACAACACAGATTTTTCCTCAATCATCCGCTCCGTCAGAGCGGCCAGGCCAGAAGTTGTTTTCGTAGCCTGCTATCCCAATGAAGCTGTCGCCATCATGCGTTCAGTCAATGAAATTGGCTTGGGTTCACAGGTCCAAATTTTTGGCGGTGGCATGGTGGGCTTGCAATTTACCCCTGTCATGCAGAGTCTGGGAAGCCTGCTCAATGGCGTTGTCAATTACAACTCCTATGTACCAGGCATGAAGTTCCCAGGCATTGAAGACTTCTTCAAGCGCTATACTGAACGCGCCATTGCAGCCAAAGTAGATCCGCTGGGCTTCTATTTACCGCCTTTCAATTACGCCACAGGCCAAATGATTGAACAAGCTGTAAATGCCACCAAAACATTTGACAACAAGCGTTTGGCCGATTATTTGCGCCGCAATGAAATTAACACCATCGTTGGCCCCATCAGCTTTGACAAAAATGGAGAGCGGTCCAAGCCGAGAATGGTTCAAGCCCAATTTAGAAACATCAAAGACAATGACTGGGAGCAATTCAAGAACCCTGGAAAACAAGTTGTGATCTGGCCCGCTGCAGACAAACAAGGTGATGTCATTACGCCATTTGACAGAGCTAGAAAAGCAACTTAATCCAGTCATCACTCATTTTCAATCAGTGGGGCTTTTACAAGAGCCCTGCCTCTCTTTGTCTTATCACTGATGATTTCACTTGATTTACTTTTCGAAGCAGTTCTCTTCGGAATTTTGCTTGGCTGTTTTTATGCTGCTGTCAGTTTAGGCCTTTCAGTTGCCTTTGGTTTGCTCGATGTACCTTATGTTGCGCATCCTGCCCTGCTTATTTTGGGCTCCTACTTCACTTTTCTACTCAGCAAAACTGGCATAGATCCCATCATCTGTGGGCTCTTGCTTATGCCAGTCTTCTACGTCATCGGCATTGCGCTTTACCGGTTTTATTACGAAACATTTGAGCGGCGCAGCTCCGACACAGGCGTTCGCGGCCTGGCATTTTTCTTTGGCATCGCCTTCATCATCGAGGTCTGTCTCATCTTGGTGTTTGGTGTCGACCAGCGCACCGTCAGCGCCACTTACATTGGCAGCAGCTTGGAAATTGGCGAGTACCGTTTTCCGTATCGCATGTTGGTCGCCTTTGGCATTGCCATTTTTCTCACCACCCTTCTCACCTTGTACTTTTCCAAAACTTTCAATGGGCGCGCCATCAAGGCAGTGGGGCAAGACGAAGGCGCTTTAAGACTGATGGGGGCCAACCCCGTCAAAATCAAACAATTGGCTTTTGGTATCGCCACCGCAGTCAACGCACTGGCGGGCGCCATGCTCATTATTGTGGGGCCCGTTGAACCCGCCATGGACCGAATTTACATTGGCCGAACTTTTTGCGTGGTGGTGCTTGCCGGTTTGGGCAGCATGAGCGGCACTTTGGTGGCGGGTTTAATTTTAGGCATTGCAGAGTCCATCGTCATGATGACCTTGGGGGCCTCTTGGGCACCTGCAGTTTCTTTTGGTTTGTTGCTATTAATGCTGGGTATAAGACCTCAAGGTCTGTTTGGAAGATAAGTACCCATGAAATACAGCATTTACGCATTCATTGCACTCTTGGGATTTCTAGGACTCTCGTTGATGAACGTCAACGAATACATTTTCTTTGCTGGCTTCGTCATCTTGCAATTTGTCGTTCTGGCAACAGCATGGAACATCTTGGGTGGCTACGCAGGTTATGTGAATTTTGGCGTGCCCGCCTTCATTGCCGTTGGGGCCTATACCGCTGTTGTACTGTTTAAATCAATTTCTGCACCTTTGGTGGTGCAAATCATTGGCGGGGGCATTCTGGCAGGATTGTTAGGCCTGACGGTGGGACTGCTCACTCTGAAATTGCGTGGCATCTTTTTCTCGATTGCGACCGTGGCGGTGGTCTTTATCTTGGAAACAGTGGTCATGAATTGGCGTTATGTAGGCGGCGCTACGGGCTTGCAACTCACCAGACCCCAAGACCTCTGGATTTTTGATACCTATACGCGAATGCTATTTTTTGTCATGGCTGTTTTGGCCATTGGGTCTGTCTCCATCGCCCGCTACATTCAAGACTCATTTTTAGGTCGGGGCTTGAGGGCCGTGCGTGATTCAGAAGAAGCCGCAGAATGCTCGGGTGTTCCTACCCTGAAAATCAAACTCATTGCTTGCACCATTTCTGGCGCACTCATGGGCATTGCTGGCGCCCCCATGCCCATGTACCTCAGCTACATTGAGCCAACGGCCACCTTCAACCTCAACTACTCTATCTCCGCTTTAGGCATGCCCATCATTGGAGGCACATCGCACTGGATCGGCCCCGTCATCGGTGCTCTTTTATTGGCCACCATTCAACAGGTTGTGACTGTCACTGTTTCCAATGAGTTGAATGTGTTGGTGGTGGGCGTCCTGTTGGTTTTATTTGTTGTCTTAGCACCCGATGGCATCTTAGGATTGATTAAAAAATGGAAACAATCCTCGAAGTAAACAACGTCGTCAAACAGTTTGGTGGCTTCACTGCGCTCTCGGGCGTCAATGTGAATGTTCACAAAGGTGAGCGACTCGGCTTGATTGGCCCCAATGGGTCGGGTAAAACCACGCTGATCAACTGTATCTCTGGTGCATTCACAGACTATGAGGGTGCCATTCACTTTAACGGTCAAGATATTTCTAAACTTAAAGCGCACGAAAGAACAAAGCGAGGTATTGCGCGCAGCTTTCAAATACCGCGTCCTTTTAGCAGCATGACGGTGATGGAAAACTTGTTGGTGCCTTTTGCGTTTGTGGGTGGCAAAGATGGCCCAGAGCAGCAAGCAGAAGCCATGGAAATTTTGCGCGGAATGGGTTTGGCAGACAAAGCATTTGTTCAGTCCAATCAACTGTCCCAAGTTGAATTGCGAAAAATGGAGTTGGCTCGCGCCATGGCAGCTAAACCAAAGCTGTTAATTTCGGATGAAGCCATGGCAGGCTTATCGGGCAATGAAGTGGATGAAGTTCTTGAAATTTTGTTTGACTTGAACAAGTTGGGCATCACCATCATCATGATTGAACACATCATGCAAGCCGTCATGAAGTTTTCAGAACGTGTCATTTGCCTGGATGCTGGCAAAATCATTTGCGAAGGCACGCCTGAAAATATTGTGAAAAACCCAGATGTACAAAGGGCCTACCTTGGCGACTAAACTCATCATCGAAAATATCGACGCTGGTTATGGCGCTGTACGTGCTTTGCATGGCGTCTCACTGACCATTGAAAATGGGCAAACAGTTGCCTTGTTGGGCACCAATGGCAATGGCAAAAGCACCCTCATGAAATGTGTCATGGGCATGGTCAAACCCGACAAGGGCAGCATTCGATTGGAAATCGATGGTGTCACCCATGACCTCACCCAACTTTCCACAGAAGAAATTGTGAATTTGGGCGTTGCATTGATTCCTGAAGGTCGAAGGTTGTTTCCCAAACTCACAGTCGAAGAAAACTTGTTGTTAGGCGCATTTCGCGAAGTCTCACGCCCGCAAATTCCAGACAATATTGCCTTTTGCTATGAAGCTTTTCCAGTCTTGAAAGAGCGCAAAAACCAATTGGCAGGCTCCATGTCTGGCGGACAACAGCAAATGTTGGCCATTGCCCGCGCGCTCATGTCCTCGCCCAAATTGCTCTTGGTGGACGAACCCTCAGTGGGCCTGTCTCCACTGCTTGTTTCTCAAACCATTACCAAGCTCAAAGAGCTTAAAGATAAATACAAGCTCACCGTGCTCATGGCTGAGCAAAATTTCAAGCAAGCCATGCGAATTGCAGACCATGGGCACATCATTGTGCATGGTGAAATTGTTTTCAATGGCGACGTCGACACACTCATGAGCAATGACCTGGTCAAGAGCTACTACCTTGGCGTCTCCAAATAAACACTGATTTTCAATGCTTCCATAGCTTGTTTGTGAAAAGGAATTTTCAATGAAGTCCCCAGATTTTTCATACCTCAAAGCACAAACTATGGCTGACGTTTTTGCAGCCCTCCAAACGCATGGTGATGCTGCGCAAATATTGGCAGGTGGCCAAAGTCTTTTGGCCATGTTGAATTTGCGCATGACCAATCCGAAAATATTGATTGACATCTGCGGCATTGAATCACTCAAAGGCATTCAAAAAACTGGCAATGTGGTTCGCATTGGCGCCCTCACCACGCACCAAGAAGTTCTTTCGTCCAGTGTCGTGCAAGCGCATGTGCCACTGCTTGCGCAAGCAGTGCCGTACGTGGCTCATTTGGCCATTCGAAACAAAGGCACCATGGGGGGAAGCTTGGCTTTAGGCGATCCTGCCGCCGAATACCCTGCCGTAGCCTTGGCCTTGAATGCCACCCTGATCATTCAAAGCGCGACAGGTGAGCGACGGGTCAAAGCCACTGAATTTTTCATCAGCTTGTATCGCACCGCCATGCAAGCGCATGAAGTGCTCATTGCGGTGGAGTTTCCTGTGGCGACTTCAAACCAACGTTTTGTGTTTTCAGAATTGGCCAGGCGGAAAGGCGATTACGCCATGGTGGGCATGGCCTTGGCAATCAGCTTAGAAGGGCCAACCATTCGAGAAGCGTCCTTGGCCTTCATGGCCATGGACAACAGACCCATTCTTGCGCCTCACGCCATGCAAGCCATGGTTGGGCAACCCATCAACCAGCAGACCATCTCACAAGCCCAAACGGGTCTGGATGCAGACCTCAACCCAGCGGGCGATTTATTGGCCAACGCAGCCACCAAAAAACATTTGTCACGGATTCTTTTGTCAAGAGCTTTGATGCAAGCAGGAGCGTCACATGTCTGAACATTGTATGCATGCACAATTTACCGTCAACGGTGAAACCGTTGATGCACAAGTGCCCGTTCGAATGCACTTGGTCGATTATTTGCGTGACGAACTGGGCCTCACGGGTTCGCACTTAGGTTGTGAACACGGGGTTTGCGGTGCCTGCCAAGTCATGGTTGACGGGCAAGTTGTGCGGGGGTGCCTGACTTTGGCCATTCAAGCAAATGGCAAACAGGTGCAAACCATTGAAGGCCTCACTGAAAGCCGAGAACTGCAACAATTGCAGGCTGCTTTTTTAGAGCACAACGCGTTTCAATGTGGCTTCTGCTCATCGGGCATGTTGCTCACTGCCTTAGAAATTACCAAGCACCACAAGAAAGCCACGCGCGAGGAAATTCGCGAATTAATTTCTGGCAACTACTGCCGATGCACAGGCTATCAGGCCATTGTGAATGCCATTGAATCGGTTTTGGTCAAATCTACTTCTAAGTCAGGAGCCAAGGTATGAACGCACCCCACGAACTGCCGCTGCAAGCTGAGGTGGTGGCAACCCAAGAAAATTACGTGGGTCAAAGTGTGCCGCGCTCTGGCGCTAAAAAATTACTGGAAGGACGCGGCACCTACTTAGATGACTTGCGCCTCCCCCGATTGGTGCATGTAGTGTATTTCAGAAGCCCCCATGCCCACGCAGTCATCAAACAATTAGACCTTTCTCAGGCACGCAAACAACCCGGCGTGGTGGCGGTTTTTGACGGTCATGAAGTGGCCAAATTTTGTACGCCTTGGGTGGGTGTTTTAGGTCACCTTAAAGGCATTCGTTCGGCACCGCAATACGCAATTGCCCCCGAAAGAGCCTGCTGGCAAGGCGAAGCAGTGGCTGCCATTGTGGCCCAAACAAGACGTCAAGCAGAAGACGCGCTAGACCATGTGCTGGTTGACTGGGACCTCTTGCCCGTTGTGACCGACATGGAAGCCTCGCTCGCCGGCAACGTGGTCATTCATCCTGATTTGGGCGACAACAAATGCTTCAGCCGCGAACTGATCACCGAGAATTTTGAGGCAGAGTTTGCCAAGGCCGATGTGGTGGTGGAAAAGGTTTACGAATTCAGTCGACACACTGGCGTGACCAATGAACCGCGTGGCATTTTGGCAGACTACAACCCTGCTGAAAATTTGCTGACGGTTTACCAAGGCACGCAAACGCCCAACATGATGCAAGATATATTTTCGCGTCATCTGGGCATTCCTGAATCCAATGTGCGTGTCATTTGCAAAGATGTGGGCGGCTCGTTTGGCATCAAGGTCCACGTCTACCCCGATGAAATGGCCACAGCAGCCATATCCGTCATGCTGAAGCGCCCTGTTAAATTTTCAGCCGACAGAATTGAGTCCTTTCTAACCGACATCCACGCGCGCGAACATAAAGTTAAAATCAAACTGGCCTGCACCCACCAAGGCGACATCATTGCCTTTGACATGAACGACCTAACAGGCATAGGCCCTTACTCTGTCTACCCTCGCACCAGCGGCATTGAAGGCAACCAAGTGGTCAACCTGACGGGCGGCCCATACAAACACAAGCACTACAAAGCCAAGCTAGATGTAGTCTTCACCAACAAGAATGTCACCTGTCAATACCGCGCAGTAGGCCATCCCATTGCCATGGCGATCACTGAAGGCATTGTGGACGAAGCCGCTCGAAAAATAGGCATGGACCCTGCTGAATTTAGACGCAGAAATTTAATTGCAGACGACGCCTACCCCTACACCTTTCCTTCTGGTGTGAAGTTTGAAAAGCTGTCACACCACCAGTGTCTAGATCAGTTAATGACCCTCATGGACTACAAAGGCTTGCGACAAGAGCAAGCCAATTTGCGCGCAAAAGGCATTTACCGCGGCATCGGATTGGCCGCCATGATTGAGGTCACCAACCCCTCCCCTGCTTTTTATGGTGTTGGCGGTGCACGCATCTCAGCACAAGACGGCGCCACCATTCGACTCGACCCGGCAGGCATGGTCAATGTGCTGGTCAGTGTCACCGAACAAGGTCAAGGCACAGAGGCCGTTTTTACGCAAATTGCAGCCACGGCGGTGGGTGTCAAAGTAGAAAACGTTCGTGTTATCACAGGCGACACCGCCATCACGCCCTATGGCGGTGGCACGTGGGCCTCAAGGGGCGCTGGTATTGGCGGCGAAGCGGTGTTGCAAGCGGGCAAGGTTTTGCGCAAACACATTTTGGATGTGGCTGCAGCCATCTTAAAGGTGGAATCTGCCACCCTGGATTTGGTCAACGGCGTTGTGGTGGACAAACTCAGTGGGCAAGAGCAGATGCCTTTGAGTGAAGTGGGCCGCGTGGCGTATTTCAGGCCCGACACATTGCCCATGAATTTTCAATCAGAGCTCACGGTCACGCGGCACTACACACCACGTGAATATGGTTTTACATTCACCAACGGCATTCAAGCTTCGTATGTCGAAGTCGACACAGAAACCGGCTTTGTCAAGCTGCTCAAGCACTGGTGCGTGGAAGACTGCGGCACCATCATCAACCCCATGTTGGTCGATGAGCAAATTCGCGGTGGTATTGTTCAGGGCATTGGCGGCGCAATGTTTGAAGAATGCATGTACAGCGAAGATGGCCAATTGCTCAATGGCTCTATGGCAGACTATTTGGTGCCCATGGCTGGCGAGATGCCCGACATGGTCATTGGCCATGTGCAAACCCCCACCAAAACTTCAGAACTTGGCGCCAAAGGTGTCGGCGAGGCAGGCACAGCGGGCGCACCTGGTGCAGTGATGAATGCCATCAACGACGCTCTGGCACCGCTCAATGCCAATGTGAGCGTGCAGCCATTTACACCGCAGCGTGTGTTGGCTGCATTGGGCAAAATTTAAAGCGACTTAACGCTCGCCTGCCATTCTTTCCAACACGGCATACACAGCGGCTGTATCGTCTAGCGCATGGCCTTGCGACATGGCAGCGTTGTAGATAGGAATGCATGCAGCAAACAAGGGTGCGGGAACTTTTAAATCGTCAAGTGCCTGATAAATGATCGACATGTCTTTTTGCCAAACCTCGTTTTTCATGGTGGCTTGGCTCCAAGTTTTGGCCTCCATCATGGGGCCACGCACTTGAAACATGCGCGAACTGCCAGCACCATCGCCAATGATGCTGACCAAGCTCTTGGTATCTAGGCCCAGTTTCTTGCCGAACAAAATGCCTTCCGCAGCAGCCACGTTATGGATGGCCACCAGCAAATTGGCCACCAGCTTCATCTTCATGCCATTGCCAAACTCACCCACGTTGTAGTTTGTGCGTGAAAAGCCATCAAAAATGGCATTGAATGATTTCACATCTTTGGCATCGCCACTGGCGTAAATGCTCAAATCTTTGGTTTTGGCTTGAGCCCCTGTGCCAGACAAAGGCGCATCGATCATGAGAATACCACCCGCCAACAAAATGTCGCGAGCTGCCAATTTGTCTTTCAAGGTCAGGGTGCTGGTCTCCATCAAAATGGGAGTGCCCTTGATTTTGAGTGCTCGCTTTGATTCGCAAAGTGCATGGCAAACATGCATCAAGGCTTTGCTAGAGGGCAGTGAGCTGATGAGTTTCAAAGAGTGTTGCAAGATGGCAGAAGGGTCTGCATGAACCTCAGACAACAGAGGTTTCATCTTTTTGCGCGTAGGCGCGTGCAAATCAACGCCATGTACATCAAAACCCGACTTCTGAAGATTGGATGAAATAGACGAGCCGATGATGCCCAGGCCAATCACACCGACCTTTGTTTTGGCATTTTTTTTTGCATTTTTCATTCTGTGTCTCCGATCATTTAAAAGCAGCACTGGCAGGCACTTGCGACGCATACCATTGCGCAATTTTTTCACCCATCATGATTTGGACTTCTGGCTTGGCCAGCACCGCATCTAGCAACTTCTCAAAGGCATCAATTCGGTGTGGCACGCCCGTGATGTAGGGGTGTACGCTGATGGCCATCATGCGGGGGATGGTGGCAGCATCACGCCACAAGCGGTCTAACTGCAACACGCCGCGGTGGTACATTTCTTCGCTTCGATGGTTTTGAAGCGCCATCATGGGGATGTCATTCAACTCCACCGTATACGGCACTGCAAGGACAGGCTTGGGCTTGGCTTGTAGCCAAGTGGGCAGATCATCCAAAACCCAATTGGCCACGTAAGAAATACCAGCAGCAGACAAATAGTCCAAGGTTTCGTCTGTTTCAGTGAGCCCAGGGCTCTCCCAACCCACGGGGGCCTTGCCCGTGAAATTTTTGATGGACTGCATGGTTTGATCAATGGCTTTGACTTGGTCTTCTACCTTGTGCATCGGCCCCTGAACATAGCCATGGCCCATAAACTCCCAATCGGCTTTCAGGGCAGCTTGCGCAACGCTTGGGTAAGACTCGCACACAATGCCGTTGATGGCCATGGTGGGCGTAATGCCGCGCTTTTGCAAAGCATCAAAAATTCTCCAAAATCCAACGCGCATGCCGTACTCATGCCAAGACCAATTGGCCAAATCTGGAAGAAGCGGCTGCCCCATGGGTGGCGACAAGACAGAACGTGGCATGGCACGCTCAATAGACCAATGCTCCACATTCACAATGATCCAAACCAACATGCGATTGCCATCGGGCAATTGCAAAGTGGGCCTGTCTACGATGGCTTGAAAGGGGGCTCGATCGCTGAGTAATTTATTCTGCAGGGTCATCTCTGTCTCCCAAAATTAGATAAAGCTTAATTTTGCACTCAAGACCCGCAAATTATGTTAAATTTTTAAAACTTTAAAGTGCAAGGGTCATTCATGTTTTACGGCGAAATTGAAGGCAGCGGGTTCCAAGTCATCGAACCAGAATTTGCAGCCTGCTTTGTGGGCCATGCACGCGTCGAAAGACTCTGGACTGGCGGTCGTTGGTCTGAGGGGCCGGCTTGGTTTGGTGGTGGTCGCTATTTGCTTTGGTCTGACTTGCCCAACAACCGAATCATGCGCTACGACGATACCGACGGCTCGGTGTCTGTGTTTCGCCAACCCTCAGGCTACGCCAACGGCAACACGGTTGACCTGCATGGCCGTTTGATCACCTGCGAGCACTACAACCGCCGCGTGACCCGCACCGAGCACAACGGCAGCATCACAGTGCTGGCCGACGCATTCAATGGCAAGCGTTTGAACTCCCCCAACGATGTGGTGGTCAAGTCAGACCATTCCATTTGGTTCACCGACCCCGACTACGGCATCATTGCCGACTACGAAGGCAAGATTGACAGCATGGAACAAGACGGCTGCCACGTCTACCGCATTGACCCACACAGCTTGGAAGTCACCCAAGTCGCCCATGACTTTGACCATTCCAATGGCTTGGCGTTTTCCACTGATGAAAAACACTTGTTCATTGCCGACAGCGGCGGCACCGAGGGTCACAACAGACCCAAGCACATTCGCCGCTTTGAGGTAGACGTCTCAGGAAAAACCCTAGGTTCCTCCACCGTTTTTGCCGAATGTCCCGCTGGTTTCTTTGATGGCTTTCGAATCGATCAACAAGACCGACTGTGGACCAGCTGCGCCGATGGCGTGATTTGCTACAGACAAGACGGGCGACTGATCGGTAAAATCAAAATACCTGAGATGGTGGCCAACCTGACCTTTGGCGGTATTCAACGCAATCGACTGTTCATTTGCGGAACCACATCGCTTTACGCGGTCTATCTCAAAGTCAACGGATAAGGGACAACCATGAATCTACGTGTCATTTCTACACCTGCTGAACCCGTTCAGACTGCACCGGTGCTAACGGCCTTAGAAGCCGTTGGCATTGCCAAAAATCTTGCGCCCAAATTTGCGATGCGCGCAGCGCATGCCGAAAAAATTCGCCGCGTCCCTGAAGAATCGATTGAAGAACTCAATGCCAGTGGCTTGCTCCGGCTCATGCAACCCAAGCGCTTTGGTGGCTCTGAATTAGGTCTGGGCGTTTTAATGGATGTGGTACTAGAAATATGCAAGGGCTGTTCGTCCACGGCCTGGGCTTACTCCAATTTAGCATCGCATGCCTGGAACATTGGCCAGTTTGAATTGCAAGCCCAAGAAGATGTGTGGGGCGAAGACCCCTTTGCGCTGGCGGCCACAGGCTTTGCATTTCCTTGCGGCAAAGCGGTGCCTGTTGAGGGCGGCTACAAGGTCACAGGCAAATGGCCATTTGGCAGCGGTGTCGATGCCTCTGCATGGATGTTGGTCGGCGCCATGACGGAGCAAAATGGTGGCGCGCCCCAAAGACGTTTCTTCCTCATTCCTCAGGCCGATTTCAAAAGCCAAGACAACTGGCAAGCTTATGGCTTGGGCGGCACAGGCAGCCATGACGTGCATGCAACCGACGCCTTTGTCCCTGAGCACCGCAGTGTGTCTGCAGAAATTTTTGCAGCAGGTCAAAACTTGCCAGGCGCCAAGCTCTATAGCAACAAGCTGTTTCAAATGCCCACCTTTGCGGCCTTTGCTTATGTTCTTGCGATCGTGCCCCTTGGCACAGCCAAAGCAGCCGTAGAACAATTTACCGTCACCATGCGCAATCGGGCAGGCACCTACACAGGTTCACGCATTGCTGAATTGGCCTCGGTTCAAGCGCGCATTGCCGAAGCCGCCGCCTGTGTTGAGTTTGCCGAAACAGTCATTCGCCGCGATTGGACAGAATTGGAAACCTCGGTAGAGAACAACGATTTTCCAAGCATGGAAACCAAATTGCGCTGGAAACGCAATGCCGCGTTTGCCACCAGCCTGGCTGTGCGCAGCATTGATGCGCTCATGCCTGCAGCAGGCGCTGCGGGTCTTTCACTCCACTTGCCGCTGCAAAGACAATTCAGAGACATCCACGCAGCTTCATCGCACATTGGGCTGACATGGGATGTCCATGCTGCAGCCTATGGGCAAAGTGCCCTGGGTTTGCAGCCTCAGGGCGGTTTGTTACTTTAAGTTAAACAGCTTCTAGACATTGCCTCGAGTGATCAAATCACTGGATGTTCTTTCAATGTTCAATAAGTATGAAATAAGTTGCGCTTATCGGCCAATGGCGGCGTTCACCCTGGGCATCACCTCAGTAGCAAAGAGTTCCATCGAACGCTTGGCCAAAGCTGGGTCCATCCAATCATGTCCGGCATACAACAGATTTCCAAAATCGCCCACGTGTTCGCGGAATGCCAATATTTGATCAACCACTGAATTGACAGTTTCAGCCAACACCAATTTGTTGGTTACAAAGTGTGGCGTGATCAAGGCGTCGTCCATGTTTGGATCGGTTTTGAACAAATTGCTGCGACAACCGTTCAACAATTTGCGCACCAATTGCTTGAAATAAAAATGATAAGGACCGCCCTCTTCCAATGCATACTTTTTAGCTGTGGCTTCATCGTCTGCTACAAAAATACTTTTGGCAATACGCCATTCACTGGGTTGGGCAACAGCACCTGCTTCAGTGCGGCCTTCAACGTATTTAGGCCAATGTGACTTGACCCACTCGGGCATGAGGAAGTTGGCAGAAATAGGCTGCCAACCGCGCTTGGCCATTTCAGTAACACCCTTGGAGAATGGGGCTACAGCAGTTCCCACAATAAGGGGGGCGGTCTTTAAAAGGGCTTCATGATGTAGCCTTGTCCAATTTCTGGAATCATGGTTTTACCCACTGACACTTTGAAAAATTCACCTTCAAGGTCATAGGGTGGGTCAGACTCCCAAATCTTCAAGACCATGTTGATGCCTTCCACAAACATGGCATTGCGATCTTTTCCAAAGTTGCCAAAGACCTCTGCGTCAGACATGAGCCCACCTAGACTAACACCCATGATGAATCTGCCCTGAAGCATGTGGTCCATCATTTTTGAAATCAACACATTGATTGAATTTAGTCGTCTCCAAATGTGTAAATTTTTCATGAGATTTCATAGTCTTACATTTTTTTATCATAGCTGACACCTCCCAAATGTTGTTGAAAATCTTAGCGATACAATTTGATGCCCACCTATAAAAGTGTCTAAATTGAAGGAATGCCAAATTGAATGGTCAAATAAAAAGGGAATACCCTATAACTTTTTGAATGTGTGACATTCAAAATAAAGCAATGTTTGAAGAATCAATTACGCTTTTTAGACAAAAAAGAGTTCATTTTTAAGTGCTTCTAACGCCAATAAGCTGCAAGATCTTTATGTCGAAAATGTCCTAGATTTTGTGTAAACGGATTGATACTTTGATTGTTAGAAATTTCCCAAATATTCTCTATTTTGACTGAGTATTTGCTTTGTTTCCTAGATCGCTTATTTGCATAAATTGCAACCGTATCTTTGTTTTTAGCGAAAGGAATTTTTCGCTTGCTACTATTCTTTTGCAACGCATATTTTGAAGGGAGATACCCAATGACCCTCAGGATGTTGTCTGCAATTGCGTCAGTCTTAGTGGCTGGTTGTGGCGGCGGCACCAGCAGCGGAGTCAGTGCGCCTGACATGTCCCCCACGGGCTTGTCCTCGTTACCTACCCCAGTGGGGCCAGCCATGCCAATTGGCCCTGAACGACATGTCACCGTCTCATTCTGGCAAGACCCCACTTGCAGCGGCGCACCAAATGCCACTTCCGCTTTCCCTCTACATTACAGCGAAGGGCAATGCTTTTCTTCCCCGGGCCGCTCTGGCGAAAACTCGGTAAGCAACTTCTCATGCGGACAAGACAGCTTTAGCTACACACAATGGACAACACTGACTTGTAGCGGGGGCCAAGTTCCGGCCGGCACACGCAAGACGGTCACAGTAGCGGGCTGCACCCAAGGCGTTCCTCCGACCCAGTATGCGCGCATCACGGACTTCAGTGGGTGTGCAAGGTAGCCTCAAGTGCTGACGAAGTCCCGACATGGCTAAAACCTTAAAAGTGTGAGCGCACTGAATTTTATGTAATCGAAGTTAAGGATCACTACTTACAAAGGATTCCGCTATGAAAAATATCAGCCAATTCCTAGAACAAAGCACACGGCCTGTTTATTCTGTCGCTCCAAATGCAACTGTAAGAGAAGCATTAGAGATCATGGCACAGCAAAACATTGGCGCGTTATTGGTTTTAGATGATCATTCACTGGCAGGTATCTTCTCAGAGCGTGACTATGCTCGCAAAGTTGTACTTAAGGGCAAGAGCAGCAGCGATGCCAAGGTGAGTGAAATCATGACTTCTAAAGTCATCACGATCAATACAAAACACACCATAGATCAGTGCATGCAAATTATGACCGACAATCATATTCGGCATCTGCCCATCCTGAACGATCAAGATGTGATGGGATTAATTTCAATTGGCGATGTCGTTCGGGAAATAATGGCTGACCAGAAATCTATGATCGAACGGTTGCAAAGTTATATCGCTGGATAGAAACTTAGAAAGGTAATGCCTCATATCTTGTTGCATTTGGAGTATTCAGAATAGCGTAGCGATCGTTTCATTTAAAAATCTTCCATGAATTTAACCAAGGAGAAAACAGATGTATCAAAATATTATTCTGGCCTATGACGGGTCGCTTGAAAGTCAGCAGGCCTTGCTCAATTGCAAAGATCTCTCGCAGTGGGAGCATGCCAAGGTCCATCTACTATCAGTGGTTCCCTACGCAACAATTTCAATGGGCTATGAAACTTCTTACTACAGCGAGCCTGACAACAAAATCGAAGAAGAAAGGCGCTTAAAAATTCTCAATGAAGGTATTGAGCAACTAAAAACGGCAGGCATCGAGGCTGCTGGAAAATTACTCAAGGGTGACGCCGTTGACAAAATTGTTGAATACGCGCATAGCATTGGCGCAGACTTGATCATGCTCGGCCATAAACATCGTGACAATTGGTTGGAGCGATGGTGGGCTGGCTCAATTCCAAAGGCTCTGATTGAGCACTCGCCTTGTAGTGTTTTAGTGGTCATCATCAAATAAAAATGATGATGATGGATTAACCCTGTCAGTTTGCTGTTTTATCTTTCACAGATGCATCATTTGCAGCCGATGCAGGGTTCTCAGGCTTGTGGTCCCCTATCACTTCTTTCAAAGGACAAAAACCAACTGCAAGACATTTGTTGCAAGTGGCCATTAAGGCAATTGGGCAAAGAGTCATATAACCCCCTTAAGAGTGAGCGGGTTGCTCACGTATCATTAGCATAGTCTCTTTTGTAATCGAAAGCTATTGTGTTTTATCCTCACCAAGACTCTAGCCGATGAGCGGGAAATTAACTTGACGATGTCATACAGAATTGGATATTCGGGAATAGGGGTGGACAGGTTTATGTTTTTGTCAGTTCGTAAACCTTTGCGAATCACCGTACCTGTATTTTATTTATCCGTAAGTTCCAAATTTATTTTTAATTGCGTTTGATAGTGATATCGCTTTTTCACTTGGGCTATTTGAGTTTTTATACAACTCAGCAAGATCCGCACACTCTCGAACAATCAACTGGGCAAACTTTTCGATTTCGTGATGAAAATTATGCCCATCGATGAGATCATTATGAAGATTGAATCCTGCCAATTCAGCAAGTTTTTGGATGTGTTCATTCATTTAATTGCTGCTCCTGACAGTTAAAGGTTAGCAAGTGTGTCATTCATTGCGTCTTCCTTAGGTATTTTTCTTCAAAGCGATGACCGTATGGTTAAAAATCGCGTCGTCAATTTGACCTCATTTCATCAGTCAGGATTCAGCAAATAAAAACACCTTGGCTGATCTGATAAAGCACATAGAGCACAGGACTCCAAAAGAAAAGCCCGACTGAATTTATTCAATCGGGCCGGACCGTCTCACCACAGGAGGCTACTGGCCTTAAAGCCGCGAACAAGATTGCCTGGAATGTTATATGACATTTTGGCGCTGGCGATGGACTGAACAGAGTCACGCACCAGGTTCCTGATCTTAAAGGGCGGGCTTGCAGTGACACCCACAGTCAACCAGTGCTTAAAGAACGAGAGCGCATCCATGATGGGACCACGCATGCCGGAGTACTCAAGACTGGTGATGGCCATCATCACAGCCTTGTCCTCAACGAAGTAAAACCTCTCACGCCCCTCGTCCATGACTGACACCACGTTGCAGCACCCCAGAAAAGGCGCCATTCGCGTGGTCAATCAACCCTTGGTGCTCTCGAGAACTCCAGCGCATGTGCAGAGCACTCAGTCTGAACTGGGAGAGCACAACAAGGCCATCTTGACTGAACTCGGCTTCAGTGTCGATGAAATCGAGAAATTATCAGACCACAAAGTGATTTAAATCCCATTCACCTCTCCACCCATTCAACCTTTGCGCCCCAAGGAGCCACCATGCTGCACGTTGACGGAAGTTGCCACTGTGAAAAGATCAAATTTGAAGCTGAGCTTGATGCGAGCAAAGCGACCATTTGCCACTGCACCGATTGTCAACAATTAACGGGTGCACCCTTTCGCGTGGTGGTCCCAGTTGCCAAGGAACACTTCAAGCTGCTGCAAGGCGAACCCAAGACCTATCTCAAAATCGCTGAAAGCGGCAACCGCCGACTGCAGGCCTTTTGCCCAGACTGCGGCACCTCGATCTACGCCACCAGTGAATTCAACCAAGAGGTCTTTGGACTCCGAGTTGGAACACTCCAGCAAAGAGCACAAATCTCACCACAAAAACACATTTGGCACCGCTCCTCCATGCCGTGGCTAGAGAGCATGGGCACACTCGCCACATTCGACAAGCAGCCCAGTTGAGCGTCTCCCTTCAGGGCGTGGCCCAGTCGTGAAACTCCTTGGGGCCTGCAGGTCCCCATTGAGACTTGAAGGCTTGCTTCTTGGACAAGAGCCCCTCGCCCCCGTGAATGTTCAATCGGTCGCTGTCGGTCCAGTGCTCGTGCACCCTCCCCCAAGGATCGCACCAATAGTCAAAGACCTGCGAGCCCAGAAAATGCCGTCCCACGCCCCACATGGGGCGATAGCCTTGGCTTTTGAGGTGATCGTGTCCAAGCATCACATCATCAATGTCTTGAACTTCAAAGGACACGTGGTTCATGCCTTGTTTCGGTGCATAGCGACAAAAAAAGGCGTGGTGATCGACATAGTCCTCGCCTTGATCGACCCGATTGAATGAACCGATCAAATTCTCAGGATCATCCTCATAGATGTCTTCAGAGCGCACCAAACCGAGCATTTCACGGTACCAAGCCAACGTCTTTTTGACCTCTGGCGTGGAGACCACAAAGTGCGCAATGCGTTTGACGCGTGAGGGACGACGATCAAAGCGTTGCAAGGTTTTTCTCACGAGCGGCTCCCAGGCCAAGTTCATCTGCGCGGGCTCTGTTGGCATGGCCTGGGCTGGTGTGCGATCACAAATGAATTCGACTTTGTAGCCCAAGGGATCGGTCAGCTGCACCCTTTTACCACCTCCAGGCTCGTCCAAGTTCTCAATGCCTGTGGCCCCTGGAACTTGACTCACGCGTTTGAGGTCGTCCACATGATCCACATACCAAGCCGAGGACACGACCCGGGCCTCGCCCAAGTGAACCACCTCAATGAATGGATCGGGATCAGTCCCGCGCATGTAAAGCGCCTTGGGGGTTTTCTCGACCGTGCTCATGCCAAAATCAAGTAAAAATTGCTCGGCTTTTCCCAAATCGGGGGCGTTCATTCTGACAAACGCCATGTCTGACACTTTAACCACTGGCATATCAAGAGCTCCTAAACATTAAAAAAGCATTCATTCAAAACCGAACAACTCGGCTGGGTTGTGGATCAAGATGTCGTTTCTGACGCGTTCATCCGCGACCCAATCGAGCATCAGATCCAGCAAGTCTGCATCATTGGGCATGGGGTTGAAGTAATTGGGATGAGGCCAATCGGTCCCCCAAAGCAGTCGTTTGGGAGATCTTTTGACCAGATCGTGCACATAGGGCAAGACATCTGAAAAGGGCAAAACGCTTTGATTGGTGCACCTGGGTGAGAGTTTCACCCAGCAGCGATCCGTCTCCAAGCACTCCAACACAAAACGATAAGACGCATCGTTGAGTCCCAAGTCCACATTGGGGTAGCCCATGTGCTCAATCACAAACCGGCCCTTGGTTGTCAAGATTTGATCTCTCCACGCCTGGATCTCTTGCTCACCGTGCAAGAGGTAATGGGACTCAATCCCATGTTCGATGCACCTGGCTTGCAACGATGGATTGATTTGGGGAGATGATTTGAATGCATAACGAGCACCGACCACACCCGCTTTTGACAAAATATCCAGCTCACCGTCGGTGATATCGGGCGCAGGAATCATGCACGCCTTGAATCGTTTGGGGTGCAACATCAAGGCGTGAAGCAAGTATTCATAGGAAAATCCATGTTGAAAGGATTGCACAATGAGCCCACGCGTCACACCCAGTGCATCGTGCATCGCCATGAGGTCATCCAAGGTGCAATCCTCCACCTCAAGTCGACGCTTGGGTGCAAGGGGAAACCTCGCTTGCGGTCCAAAAATATGGAAATGGGTATCGCACGCGCCAGCGGGCATCGTCAATCGGGGCGTTCGCGTGTGTCTATCGGGTGGAGGTGACTTGATGTATTCCAAAGAGTTTCTCCTCGTTTGACATGGACTCTAGACATTGACAGTTCGACGGCCGCATCCGGACCATCACTCTTCTGAGATTCCAGCGCTTCGAACCAGCTCTCTCCACTTGAGATGCTCGCTTTCAATGAATGCACCAAATTCTTGGGGGGTTTGAAGTGTGGGCTCAGCGCTGATATTGGTCAACATGGCGCGCAATTCTGGGCTGGCAATCCCCGAGTTGATGGCTGCATTGAGCTTGTTCACAATCGCAACTGGTGTTCCCGCTGGCGCCAATATCCCGGTCCAAAAGCTCGCCGAAAAATCCGGCACCCCGGCCTCCACCATGGTCGCGACCTCAGCGAGCTTGGGATGCCTAGTTTTACCAGTCACCGCCAAAGCGATCAATTTGTTCTCGCGTATATAGGGCAACACAAACGACATGTCGAGAAAGGCCAACTGAGCGTCTTTGGACAAAACGGCAGTGAGCATTTCATTGCCACTTTTGTAGGGAATGTGCTGCAGGCTCGTCTTGGTTCTGGCTTTGAAGAGCTCGGCATTGAGTTGTGTTTGGTTGCCAATCCCAGCCGACGCATAGTTGATCTTGCCCGGATTGGCTCTTGCATAGGCCACCAACTCTGCAATACTCTTGAAGGGTGCGTCGATGGAAGCGACCAAGACCGTATTGCTCTCGGTGACCTTGGCAATGGGCGCAAAGCTCTTGACTGGATCGTAGCCCGCATTTTTTTGAACGGCTGGCAGTGATCCCAGCGTCGCCACCGTGCCCAGCAAAAGTGTCAACCCATTGGGCTCGGATTGAGCAACAAATCGAGTCCCAATGGCGCCACCTGCTCCAGGCTTATTTTCAACGATCACCGTTTGGGTAAAGGTTTTTTGGAGTGCTTGTGAAACGACTCGGGCGATCAAATCGGTGGGGCCACCGGGTGTGAAGGGGACAATGATCTTGATGCTCTTCGTGGGAAACGTCGAGTCTTGTGCGAATAGCAGCGAAGATCCAAGCACGGATCCCAGGCAAAGGAAGATCGACCCTGCCACTTTGCTCCAGACAGAGACTGTATTAACACCTTGCAGCCCATGATACTTTAAGAAAAGAAAATTCATATCCCATCCTATTGAATGCTAAAAAAACCAAGTTGCACAGTCCCCAAACCAGTGTTCTTCATCGTGCTTGGGTCATCAAACCCGTTGAGAGTTGATTGACGGTGGCAATGAGCGCCAAGCGATCTTTGATCAGTAAACCTTTGCATGCGTTTTCCGCCAAAGCTTGCGTGTGTTGGCGAAGTCGCTTTTGAACACGAGCCCCCTCGGGGGTCAACTCCAGTCGAACTTGCCGTTTGTCAATGCGATCGACGTGGGACTTCAACAAATTCATGGCCTTCAAGCCATTGATCAACTTGGCCAATTGGCCCTTGTCCTTGGAAAAATCAACCCTCAACTCCTTGAGCGTGGAGTTCGGGCGATTGGCAAAAAATCTGAGCACTTTGCCCTGCATGGGTGTCAAGCCACTGGCGTTGGGACTGAGGTATTGCTCACTGCGGTAGAGATGCATCAATCGATGAATTGCATCAAAAACATCCTCCGCACAAGGTGTGCTCGTGAGAATTGGGGGTTGATCGTTGATCGTCTTGGCCATAATGGTAGACATTGTCAACCATTTATTTGATCATGAAAATAAGGGTTAGCCTCTAGGCCATAGAGGTCTCGCGCGTTCAGGCGCCCCCCCCAGATGAGACATTGCCATCGCCATGTGCCAAGCCTGGAACGGGGTAAAGCCTCTTGAAGTTGACAACACTGCCAGCATCGCTGCTTGCCAAATCGTGAGAAAATCGCCCCAACGGCAGTGAGCTCCTTCACCCCCCGGACCTGCGCTCTCACCTCCAGCCGCTTCATCGCACAGCCAATCCTCCCACCGTTGAGCCGACCATGCGAACTTTCTCACTGGCCTATTTGACCGTCAACCAATCAAGTGTGTTGGAGTCTTTGACCATCGCTCAAGATTTGGGCTATGCCAGTGTTGGACTCAGACTTCGGCCGAACACGCCGACACCGTCACCCTTTCAGGCGTAAAGTGAGATCTCCCCAGGTAAGAACGCACTCCTTCACTGCACAACCGCCGGATTTACACCACCTCGCTTTGATCACAAGAGCTTCTTGGTTCATTGCCCAGTCGCCCTGCTTGGCAGTGCCTCATATCCGATTCTTGTTCATCGGCTCACAGTTTATGCTCCACGCTTCCTTCCCACACTCGGTCACCCTCATGCAGTTGCGTTTGCGCTTCGCTCGTCGTGATCAACTTGCGACGGGACTTGCACCCGTAGGAGTGCGCCCATGCTGGGCGCACAATAAAAACCCCCTTTTGCATGAGTGC
>Ga0209086_10000741_pt1 | contig 27404 bp, 21 predicted proteins | sample M_130207_XF_Meta_FD_187312 | JGI IMG/M metagenome (GOLD analysis project Ga0209086, IMG submission 187312) | Freshwater microbial communities from Lake Montjoie, Canada to study carbon cycling - M_130207_XF_MetaG (SPAdes) (version 2) | ecosystem: Environmental > Aquatic > Freshwater > Lake... | reverse complement strand
GACCTTTGGGTTGGGATACTTATTCCGCGAAGACGCCCATGGCGCGGAATTTGGCGTAGCGCGCTGCCACGAGTTTCTCGGGGGTGAGTTTCGATAATTCCTGAAGAGAATCGCGCAAGGTCTTGCGGATGTTAGAACCTGTGGCGGCGGGATCTTCCTGGGCGCCACCGAGAGGTTCTTTGACGATACCATCGACGACTCCGAGCTTCACGAGATTGGGGGCGTCGAGGCGCAAGGCTTCTGCGGCCTTGGGTGCATGGGCACGATCCTTGAAGAGGATGGCCGCGCAACCTTCGGGGGAAATGACCGAGTAGTAAGCGTTCTCTAAGATATAAACCCGATTAGATACGGCGATACCCAGCGCGCCGCCGGAGCCCCCTTCGCCGATGACGAAAGTGATGATGGGGACGCCGAATTGACTCATCTCGCGAAGATTCACCGCAATGGCTTCGGCGACGTGGCGTTCTTCCGAGCCGATGCCAGGGAAGGCGCCCGGGGTGTCGACGAGCGTGATGATGGGCAGCCCGAAAGTGTGGGCCATCTTCATCAGACGAAGGGCTTTACGATAGCCTTCGGGATTAGGACAGCCAAAGTTACGGCGGAGACTTTCCTTTGTGTCGCGGCCTTTTTGCTGGCCGAGGACCATGATGGGCCGGCCTTCGAAAAAGGCCGTACCGCCGACGATGGATTCGTCGTCCATGAAGAGACGGTCGCCGTGGAGCTCTTGGAAGTCGTCAAAGAGCATTCCGATATAATCTAAAGAATAGGGGCGGCGGGGGTGGCGGGCCAGTTGGACGCGCTGCCAGGGGCTGAGGTTGCCGTAGACCTCACGGCGGGTCTGCTCCATCTTGGCCTCCAGAGATTTGACTTCCTTGGTGACATCCATGCCGGCGCTCTCAGAGGAGGCTCGGAGGGAGTTGATCTTTTCTTCGAGCTCACGAATGGGCTTTTCGAACTCGAGGGTGAAGCGGGGCTTCGGGGCTGACATAGCGGTAAAGTTGAGCAATCCGAGGGGGCAGGGCAATGGAATTGGGCCGAAGGAGGGCTAGTGATAGGTCTAGAATGAGGGTAAAACAGGGCTTTTAGGGGTAGGGATTGGGGTGGGGGTAGGGTGTTGTTTCGGGTGGCGGGTGGCAGCCTCGGATGGCGGGTGGCCGGATACGCTATTCCCACACCCACCCCCACCACTACCCCAACCCCTGATTCATTTCCCCTTTCCGTTGAACCACTCTCCCGCCAACCTGTCTATAAGACACCCTCACCCCCCTCATGCGTCTCCCTTCCTTACTCATTCTCTTAGCCGCTGCCGGCCTTGTCGCCGCCGAAGGTTATACCGATACCCCAATCATTCCTGGAACTACCTGGCACGTCCATGACTCGGCGCGCCCGCAACCTCCCCGTGCCGATGCTTCAAAACTTAAATGTAACGAGGCTAAGGCTCCGGCTGGAGCCATCGTCTTGGTCAGCGGAAATGACTCTGCCAGCGAGTGGGAGCCGGATGCAGTTCCGAGCGCCAAACTTAAGACGCCGACGACCTGGGTCATCCGGGACGGAGTCATGATTGCTCATAGTAACCAGATTCGCACCAAGCGCTCCTTCGGCGATATCACGCTCCATGCCGAATGGCGTTCCGCCGAAGGTTACGAGAACGATCCCAAGAAGAAGAGCCAAGGCAGCTCGAATAGTGGCATCTTCTTCATGAAGACTTACGAACTCCAGGTCCTTGATTGCTGGAAGAACGAGACTTATGCCGACGGCATGACCTCTGCGATCTACGGCCAGCTGCCCCCGCTCTTCAACGCTTGCCTGCCTTCTCGCTCTTGGAACAGCTACGACGTCGAGTGGACCGCCCCGCGCTTCAACGCCGACGGCACTGTCGCCAGCAAGGCCCGCATCACCGTCGTCATGAACGGAGTCAAGGTGCAGGATAATTCCGAGTATATCGGCCCCAGCAGCCATAAGAAGAATCCCCCTTACGTGAAGCACGACGACAAAATGCCCCTGGCGCTGCAGTTCCATGGCGACGCCGTCGAGTACCGTAATATCTGGGTCGTCGAGAAGAAGTAAGTGGACGGAGCCGGCCCCATGGACTTGAAGAGGAAGCTGATCGCGGTGTTGGTCCTTGGGCTGGGCTTCTACCTCATCGAACGGGTCATGGGCGCACGCCGTCGGCCGGGTTTCTTCCGGCCTGGCATGCTCACTGATGCGACCTATTTTTTCACGGTCGAGCTGTTCAAGCAGGCCTCCCGGTTCCTGCTGATTGGGCCGTTCATCCTCTTGGTCATCGGCGGCGTCACAACGGCTGAGGCCCTTAAATCCGGACCCTACCAAGGCTTCGGCCCGGTGGCCGCGCAACCGCGCTGGCTGCAGGCGATTGAAATCTATCTCCTCGTCGATTTCATGGACTACTGGTTGCACCGGCTCTTTCACACCGGCGCCTGGTGGCCGTTCCATGCAGTGCACCATAGTTCAGAGGACCTCGACTGGCTCTCGGCCGTCCGTGTGCACCCGGTCAATGAGGCCGTTAATAAGATCGCCCCCGCCGTACCCTTGCTCTTCCTGGGCTTCGACCCGACCGTCACTGCTGGCGTCACCGGCTTCCTAACGCTCTACGCCATCTTCCTGCATGCCGATGTCGACTGGGACTTCGGCCCGCTGCGTTCCGTCGTCGCGACGCCGGTCTTCCACCGCTGGCACCACTCAAAGGATCCGGCGGCCATCGACAAGAACTTCGCTGGTCTGCTGCCCCTGTGGGACATCCTCTTCGGGACCTATTATATGCCGCGCGACCGAATGCCCCAGGACTTCGGCGTCCCAGAGAAGGTGCCTACAGGCTTTTTCGAACAGCTGTGGCACCCTTTTGCGGGCTGGTTTCGACGCAAAGACCCGCCTCCGCCCGCAGTCTGAGGTCAAGATGCTTCCCCGTTTGCATTGGGCGTCACGACCTTTAAGTTAGGTCTTTGAACTGATGTATCCACAAGACCTTCGCGAAAACTGGCATGCTGGCCAAGGCCGATGGAAAGATGTGCCCGCCGCCGAGTGGAACGACTGGCATTGGCAGTTACGTAACCGCATCACGACGCTTGCCCAGTTGGAGGACATGCTCGAGCTCACCAAGGAGGAGCGGGAAGGGTGCCTGTTTGCGCCTAACAAGCTCTCGCTCTCGATCACGCCGCATTTCTTCAACCTCATCGACCCCAAGGACCCGAACTGCCCGGTCCGTCGCCAAGTCATCCCCCGCATCGAGGAATCCTATGTCGCCGCCGGCGAATCCGAGGATCCGGTCGGCGAAGAGGGCACCATGCCCGTGCCCGGTATCGTCCATCGCTACCCCGACCGCGTCCTCTTCCTAGTCACGGACCGTTGCGCTTCCTATTGCCGTTATTGCACGCGTAGCCGCTTGGTTTCCAACGCCCAGGCGTACGATTTCCATCCCGAGCTCGAAGCTGGCCTGAAGTATGTCGAGGAGCACACCGAGATCCGCGATGTGTTGCTGTCGGGTGGCGACCCTTTGCTACTCTCCGATGCCAAACTGGACGCGCTCCTCGGGCGTCTCCGCGCGATCAAGCACGTCGAATTCATCCGCATCGGTTCACGTATCCCGGTCTTTCTGCCGCAGCGTATCACGCCCGAGCTCGCCGAAGTCTTCCGCAAGCACGGACCGATTTGGCTGAGTATCCATACGAATCATCCCAAGGAGTGTACGGCGGAATTAGGTGCGGCTTGTGAGCGCCTGTCTTTCGCCGGCGTACCGCTGGGTAATCAGTCCGTGTTGCTGGCCGGCATCAATGACGATGTCGAGGTCATGAAATCTCTCGTCCACCGCCTGTTGATGATGCGCGTCCGCCCCTATTATCTTTACGCCTGCGACTTGATTGAGGGTTCGACCCATTTCCGCGCCCCCATCCAGAAGGGCATCGACATCATTCGGGCGCTTCGCGGACACACGACAGGTTACGCCGTTCCGCAGCTGATCATTGACACCCCGGGCGGCGGCGGGAAGGTCCCGATCAATCCGGAATACGTCCAGGCCATCCATGATGGGATCGTCGAACTCCGTAATTTCGAGGATCGCTCCTTCGTCTACCCTTCGGGCAGTCAGATGCCGGACATGTACAAGGTGTAAGCGTTTAGCGGTTGGGAAGGTAATTCACGCAAAGGGGAACCGGAAACAGGATGATTGGCTGGGGCCTGTCTTTGGGTAGGGCTGACCGCCTCGTTCAGCCGCGGTTAATCAAGGGCGCTTAACCCTGCCTAAAAATAAGTCCGCATCATCCGTTCCGGTCTCCCCTTGGGTCGGGTCTTTACTGTTCGCCCACGGACGCCACGCAGTGGCGCTCCTACCGCTGATTTCCAGCCAAATAAACGAACCGGAAGGTCGTTTCGGTTCGTCTCAAAATGGTGGGCTCGTAGGGATTCGAACCCCAAACGTCTGATCCGTAGTCAGAAATGATATCCATTTCACCACGAGCCCGTCGTGAGGTTTTGAGCAAACGACCCCCGGCCCCTAAGGCAAGAAATTTTTCAGGCCTGCGCCTGATGGAGGGCCACCGTGCCGAAAAGCATCCTTTTATGGCTCACCTTGGCGAATCCGACGGCCTTGAGCTCCGCATCGAGGCCTGCGGCATCGGGGAAACCCGCGATGCTGGTACCAAGATATTTGTAGGCGCCGAAGTCGCCGGTAAGAAGTCCGGCGAGCACCGGAAGAATGCAACGGACGTGGATGAAGTGAAAAGGAACGAACCAGCGATTGGGTTGCGAAAATTCCAAGATTAGCAAGGTGCCCTGGGGGCGGAGAACGCGGCGCAGTTCGCCCAGCCCTTTGGCACGGTCTTCGAAATTGCGCACACCGTAGGCGACCGTGACGACATCAACCGAACGGTCAGGTATCGGGAGTGCCATGCAGTCGCCCTGTTTGAATTCTAAGGTGAGGTTTTCCTTCTTCGCGCGCGCGCGGCCGAGCTCAAGCATCGGTTCGCAAAAATCGTAGCCCGTGATCACGCAATCGGCCGGTAAGGATTGCTTAAGCGCAAAGACCACGTCGCCGCTCCCGGTGGCGACGTCGGCCACGAGCTTAGGTTGGGCCGCCACGACGGAGGTAATGAGGCGGTTGCGCCAACCGACGCAGAGGCCGAGGCTCAGGATGCGGTTCGCAAAATCGTAGCGCGAGGCGATACCGGAAAACATGCGTTGGACTGCGGGACCTTCGGGCATGGATTTACCTTCCGCACTATCGCGGGAAGGTCAAGTGAGTGAGACGGGAGGGGGCACGTTGACAAGGGGGCACGTGGGCAAGGGCCGAAACAGCCGCCCATCTAACTTCAGGGGCTAGTTGCCCTACTGCTCTCTCCCCGTGCCCACGTGTCCCCTTACACAAAAACTCCTCCGCCCATCAGGACGCAGTCATGATAGATCGCGACGACTTGCCCGGGGGCGAGGCCGCGTTGCGTCAGTTTAAAATCAAGCATCACGGTCCCGTCTGGCATAGGCTTAAAGTGGGCGGGCGTGGCCGCATCTCGGTAGCGGACTCGGGCGAGGATGTCCTGCTCATCCGAGATGGGCTGGTTGATCCAGCTGAAGGCATTGGCCCGAGCGTGATCGGTGTAAAGTCCGGCGGTGCCAAGTTTGTCGAAGGCAACGTGCAGGGTGTTGGTCGTAAAATCTTTCTTCACCACCACGAAATATTCATGGTCCGTGTTGGAAGGCAGGCCGATGCCTTTGCGCTGCCCGATGGTGTAGCGATGGAGTCCGCGATGTTTCCCGATGGTTTTGCCAGCGGCATTGATGACGGGTCCGGGCGCATCGGGGATGTGCCGTTCGAGAAAATCTTGCACGGGCACTTGCCCTAAGAAGCAGATGCCTTGGCTGTCTTTGCGTTCGGCGTTGGGTAGGCGAGCTTCGATGGCGAGACGGCGGACTTCAGGTTTAAGCATTTCCCCAATCGGAAAAATGGCTTTCGCGAGCTGATCTTGGCGGAGGAGGGCAAGAAAGTAGGATTGATCTTTGTTAGGGTCGAGGCCCTCGAGTAGATCAAAGCTGCCATCCGTATTTTCGCGACGCCGCGCGTAGTGTCCGGTGGCGATGCAGTCATACCCTTCGGCCAGGGCTCTTCGGAGGAAGACACCAAACTTCATCTCGCGGTTGCAAACGATATCCGGGTTTGGGGTCAGCCCGCGGCGATAGCCGTCGACGAGGTATTCGACGACGGTGCGTTTGTAGTCTTCGATGAGGTCGAGGATCTGGAAGGGTAGGCTCAGATGCTCGGCGACGGCTTGGGCGTTACGGACATCGTCCTCCCAGGGGCATTCGCCGGGGAAGGCCAGGCCTTCCTCGTTCATCCAGGTGCGAAAGTAGGCGGCATGCACCTCATGACCCTGTTGCTTCAGCAAAAGGGCTGCCACGGCGCTATCAACGCCGCCCGAGAGGGCTACGAGGACCTTGGACATACCACGACAAGGTAGGGCGGGGCGGGAGCCGGTGACAGCGTTAAAATATAAACCAACCAGGGGCAGGGTCGGGGTACGGGATTAATTTGGGTTTTAAAGGGGGCGTTCTGACCTGTCCAACGGCTCGTACCCCCAGACTTGGAGCAACTCCTTGCCCTCCCACGCGTGGGGTGTTTTGCTGGGCTCATGCGTTTCAGTCTCGCCCTTCTTTGGGTCGGTTTAACTCCCCTGCTTGCCCAGAACACCCAGCTCGCCGGAATGCAGCAGGATTTGGCGGAGTTACGGACGGAAGTGGAAAAATTAAAGTTAGAGAACTCTGATTTACGCGAAGTGGTCGCCCGGCAAAAAGCGGGACAAGGTCAGTCCGCGTCCAGCGCCGAAACTAACGCTAAGCTTCGCGCCGAAACATTGAATGAAGTTGACCGTCGTTTAAAACAACAGACGGCCGACATCGACCGGGCGCTCGCGGAGCTGACACGTCAGGTGAACGCGGCGCTCGGAAAGACGACGACTGCCGCTCCCGTTCGTGCCGCCACGCCTGCGGTGACGGCCGCCGCGATCAATGCCGCCCCGGCCGCCCCGGATGACGGTTTTCCGGCAGAGATGCCGCGGACGGGCACGAAGGTCCGGGTCAAATCTGGGGACACGGTGACCAAGCTCGCGCGCTTGCACAATTCCAAGGCGGATTGGATTATCACCGCCAATAAACTTTCCAGCGCTGCGGCGCTTCGTGCGGATGTCGAAATCTTCATTCCTCAAGTGGAAGCCGCTCGCTAATCTTACATGGCAACTCCTCCAAAGAAATCTCTGGGCCGCGGTCTCGGCAATCTCATCGGTGGCGGCTTGAACAAGCCAGCGGTTCCGGCCATCGCGCCCGTCGCCGCGGTGCCTGCCGTTCCCGGTTTGACGCTTATCGAACTAGTCGTCGGCACGATCATTCCTAATCCCCGTCAGCCCCGCCGCGATTTCGATGAAGTGGCCGTCAAGGAATTAGCCGAATCCATTCGTTCGGAAGGCCTTTTGCAGCCCATCGTCGTTCGTAAGGTTAAGGACGGATTTGAACTGATCGCCGGCGAGCGCCGTCTGCGTGCCTTTAAGCACCTCGGGCAAAAGACGATACCCGCCCGCGTGATCGAAGCGAGCGATGCAGCCAGCGCTGTCTTGGCCTTGGTTGAAAACTTGCAACGTGCGGATCTGAATCCGGTCGACGAAGCCTTGGGCGTCGCCTCTTTGATGCGCGACTTCAGCCTGACTCAGGAAGCGGTGGCGGATCGGATCGGTAAGCCGCGTGCGACGGTGGCGAATTCGGTGCGCTTGTTGCAGCTGGACCGCGAAATCTTGGGTTATCTGGGCAAAGGTCAACTTTCCTCCGGCCATGCCAAGGCCCTCCTGGGTCTGGAACAAGCCACGCAACGTATTCAGATCGCGCGGCTGATTATCGAGAAAGGGTTGTCCGTCCGGGCGACGGAAGCCGAAGTAAAAACCCTGGCCGCCGGAAAAAAAGGAGATCGCCAGCGAACGGAAAAGACCGTTGTCGCGGATGTGCAAAAGCGACTTGCTTCACACTTTTCTTCGCCAGTCAGCGTCGTCCGCAAGGGCACCAAGGGCAGCATCTCGATTCCTTTCAGCAGTGATGACGACCTCGCCCGTTTGCTTGAAAAAATCGGGATCAAAGTATAGGGGGCACGTGGGCAAGTTGACACGGTGACACGGGGTGATGAGGCGTTATTGCCGCCCACAGAAAGGAAGCTGTCCTCCTCGCTTGGTGAGGTACTCTCCCTTGTCCCCCTGTCACCGTGCCCACGTGTCCCCTACACTTTAAGCACTAAGTTCCGCTGCGCGGAACTTAGTGCTTAAAGTGCCGCATCCCGGTGAAGATCATCGCCATGCCGCGTGCGTCGGCGGCGGCAATGACTTCAGGGTCCTTAACCGAACCGCCTGGCTGGATGGCGCAGGAAGCTCCAGCGTCGGCGGCTGCGATGAGACCGTCAGGAAAGGGGAAGAAGGCATCCGAGCAGACGGCCGCACCGGTAAGATCCAGTTTGGCTTCGCCGGCTTTCCAGATGGCGATCCGTGAAGAGTCGATGCGCGACATCTGGCCGGCGCCCACGCCGAGCGTGCGTTCTTTGCCGGCGTAGACGATGGCGTTGGATTTGACGTGGCGCACGACGCGCCATCCGAAGAGCATCGCCGTCAGTTCATCGGCCGTCGGCTGACGTTTCGTGACGACCTTGAAATCGCGCGTCGTGACGGGTTTCTGGTCGCGGTCTTGGACGAGGACGCCGCCGATGACCGCGCGGACTTCGCGTAAGGTGTCGGCGCGCAGGCCCACTTTGGCGCGCATGAGCCGTAGGTTCTTTTTCTTGCCGAAGACAGCGAGGGCGTCGGCGTCAAATTCCGGAGCGATGATCACTTCGGAGAAAATCTCGGCGATGGCTTCGGCCAGGGCTTTGTCGACGGTGCGATTGGCGACGATGATGCCGCCGAAGGGGGCCTGGCGGTCGGTTTCGAAGGCCTTATGCCAGGCTTCGACCAAGGTGTCGGCGGAGGCCACGCCGCAGGGGTTGGTGTGCTTCAGGATGGAAATCGTCGGGCGCTCGAACTCCCCGATTAGGTAAGTCGCTGCCGTGATATCTAAGATATTGTTATAGCTCAGCTCCTTGCCTTGCAGCTGTTCGAACGCTTCGTGGAACGAGCCGTAGAGCGCCGCTTGTTGGTGGGGGTTTTCGCCGTAGCGAAGGCGTTGGGCGAGCGGGAGAGTCGACGTGAAGCGGGAGGGTAGACCCAGCACGTTGCCCATTCCGGGCTGGGTCTGGGCTTCCAGGTAATTGGCAATCGCCGCATCATAGGCCGAAGTGCGCTGGAAGACCTTTAGAGCGAGTTCGCGGCGAAGTTCGGCGAGGGCCTCAGGGTTTTTCATCGCCGCCAAGACGCGTTCGTAATCGGACGGGTCGGTGACCACGGAAACGGAGGCGTGATTTTTAGCCGCGCTGCGCAGCATGGAGGGGCCGCCGATATCGATATTCTCAATCGCATCTTCGAACGAGCAGTTCGGTTGGGCGACCGTGGTCTCAAAAGGGTAGAGATTGACGACCACGAGATCGATGAGGTCGATACCATGTTTCTTGGCTTCGGCGAGGTGTTCAGAGGAATCGCGTCGGCAGAGCAGGCCACCGTGGACTTTCGGGTGTAAGGTTTTGACGCGGCCTTCCATGATTTCCGGGAAGCCAGTATGTTCGCTGACATCCGTCACCGGCAGTCCGGCGTCGCGTAACATCTTCGAGGTGCCTCCAGTGGAGAGCAGCTTGTAGCCGTGGTCTTTCACGAGGGCTTGGGCGAAGGGCAGGAGGCCTGTTTTGTCGCTGACGGAGAGGAGTGCGATGGGCATGAGAAAGCAAACACTGGGGTAGGGGGATGGAACCGAAGGGTCAAGATAAGGCGATGGTTCGGGGCTTTCCGATTACGCTCTTACCCTTGACCCTTGGCCTGATTTTCCCTCCTTCCATGGAGTATGTCCACTGCTTTGCTTTTTTCTGGTCAGGGTGCCCAGGCCGTCGGCATGGGGAAATCTCTCTACGAAGGTTCGCCCATCGCCAAGGGGCTTTATGATCGGGCGGCGAAGGTCTTGCCCTTTGATTTGAAGCAAATCTGTTTTGAAGGCCCCGTCGAGGTGTTGACGGAAACGCGCGTCTGTCAGCCTGCTCTCTATGTGCAGGGTTATGCGATCGCGCAGATTTTGCGTGAACGAGGAAAACTTAACAATCTTAAGGCCTGCTTAGGGTTATCGCTAGGCGAATTGACCGCTTATGCCTTCGCTGGGGTTTGGGATTTTGAAACCGGACTACAAGTCGTCGCCGAACGCGGCCGACTCATGCAACTCGCCTGCGATCAGACCAAGGGCGGGATGGCCGCGGTCATCGGCGGGACGCGCGAAGATATCGCGAAACTCTGTGCCGCCTTCGATGTCGATGCGGCGAATTTTAATTGTCCCGGACAGGTCGTGATTTCGGGCGATGCGGAAAAGATCACCCAAGCCGTCGCTCGCGCAAAAGAGTTCGGCCCCTTTAAGCTGGTGAAGCCCTTAGTCGTCGCGGGCGCCTATCATAGCCGCTTGATGGAGCCGGCCCGTAAGGCGTTCGAAGCTTACTTGCAGGGTATCGATTTCAACCGTCCTCAGGTCATGGTCTACTCGAATACCACGGGCGGTGCTTTGTCCGAGCCGGCGGCGCTGCGGGAGGCGTTGGTCAAGCAAGTCGTCTCCTCGGTGCTATGGGAAGATGATTGCAAGGCCGCGGCGGCCACGGGGGTGACGCAGTTTTACGAATGTGGCCCGGGCGGCGTCTTGGCGGGGATGATGAAGCGCTCCGCCCCCGAGGCGCCGGTGGCTTCCTTGTCCGAGTTTGCTGATATTCCTGCCTAATCCTCCCTTTGATGGGGCTAACGCTGGACAAGCCCCCCATCCGTAGTCCTATTAAACCCTTTCCCGTCGAATTTCTCTCCTTACCGTGTCCTTAGACCACATCCGCAATTTCTGCATCATTGCTCACGTCGACCACGGCAAGACGACGCTTTCCGACCGCTTGTTGGAGCATACCAAGACCATCGAAAAGCGTCAGATGAAGGAGCAATTACTCGATGCCATGGACCTCGAGCGTGAGAAGGGGATCACAATCAAGTGTCACCCGGTGACCATGAATTTTACGGCTCCGGATGGTAAGCAGTATATTTTAAATCTGATTGATACGCCCGGACACGTGGACTTCGCTTACGAAGTCTCTCGCTCCTTGGCGGCCTGTGAAGGGGCGGTCTTACTGATTGATGCTTCCCAGGGGGTCGAGGCCCAGACGGTCGCCAATGCGACGTTGGCGATGAACCAGGGGCTGGAGATTGTTCCGGTCATTAACAAGGTCGACCTGCCCAGTGCTCGGCCCGAAGAGGCCCGGCGTCAGGTCGAAGATATTTTGACCATCCCAGCTCAAGACGCGGTCTTGGCTTCGGGTAAATCCGGCATCGGTATCGACGAAATCTTCGCGGCGATTATCAAGCGCGTGCCGCCGCCTCGCTGGTCCGAATATCCGCATCATCGCGCGTTGGTCTTCGATTCACTTTTCGATTCTTATAAAGGCGTCATCAGTTACGTCCGCGTTTTCTCCGGCACGTTCAAGGCCGGCCAGACTATCGAGCTCATGTATAACGGGGTGCGTTCGGTCATCAAAGAAGTGGGGATTTTTTCGCCGAAGATGAAGCCGCAGGACGAACTTGGCCCCGGTACGGTGGGCTATATCGTCATCAATATCCGGGAAGTCGCCGACGTGAAAGTCGGCGATACTATCACCTTAGCGGCAGATCCGGCCAAAGAGCCGGTTCCAGGCTTTAAGGAAGTCCGCCCAATGGTTTTTAGCGGTATTTATCCGCTCGATACCGCGGATTATGAAAAACTTAAGACCTCCTTGGCGAAACTGGCGATTAACGATTCCTCGCTAACGTATACCGCGGAAAGCTCGACCGCTTTGGGCTTTGGTTTCCGTTGCGGCTTCTTGGGTCTTTTGCACATGGAAATTGTCCAAGAGCGCCTGCGCCGCGAGTACGACCTCGACATCCTTTCGACCTACCCGTCGGTCGTTTACAAGGTCTTCACCACCGACGGCGTCGAGCACATCTTGGATAACCCCGTGGTCATGCCGGACCCTTCGGCCATCGAGCACATCGAGGAGCCGACCATCCGGGCTCATATTCATATTCCGGGTACCTCCATCGGCGATATGCTAACCTTGGTGCAAGAGAAGCGCGGCGTCTGCGAGCGCACCGAAACAATCGATGGCGAACGCGTCGTCCTCGTCTGCCTTCTGCCGCTCAACGAGATCCTCGTCGATTTCAACGACCGGATGAAGTCTATCACCCGCGGCTATGGTTCGATGGACTACGAACTCGGCGAATACGTCACCTCCGACCTCGTGAAGATGGATATCCGCGTCAACGAAGAGCCGGTCGATGCGTTCTCCTCGATTGTGCACGCTTCCAAGGCCGAAGGTCGCGGTCGCAACCTGTGCGAGAGGCTTAAGGAGCTCCTGCCACGGCAGCTTTTCAAAATCGCCATTCAGGCGGCGGTCGGTTCCAAGGTTATCGCCCGCGAGACCATTGGTTCCGTTGGGAAGGACGTGACCGCCAAGTGTTACGGCGGTGACATCAGCCGTAAACGTAAACTCCTGGATAAGCAGAAAGAGGGCAAGAAGCGGATGAAGCAGATCGGCAAGGTCGACATCCCCCAGGAAGCTTTCATCAAGATCCTTAAGAACGAAGGGTAAGTCTGGATTGGGCTATTTCTGGGCTTTCCCTTGGCGGGGGCATCGCTAACTTGGCCACAGGTCTCTCCTCATGTCCTTCTATTATCGTCGCAAGCTTCGCAAAATCGGCCTCGGGCTGTTGGAATCTTCCGAGAAAATTGTCCTATATCGTCGCGATGTCATCGCGGCCAAGGACTTAAATGAGCAGTTAGAAATGGTCGAGTTGGTTCGGGCGAATATCAAATTACGTCCGCGCGAAGTGGTCGAGACCGAGGCTTTGCTGAATCGTTTTCACGCCGTGCTGGCGCGCAACGGGGGCAAGATTTATCCGGTTTCGACGGGGACGGATTATACTGAAATGGTTATCATGGCCGCCATCGTGGCCGGGGCGATTCGGAGCTTCTTCCTGCAACCGTTCAAGATCCCGACGAATTCGATGTGGCCGACTTATAACGGCATGACGGCCGAGGTGCGCCAGCCTTCCGACGAAATCCCCGGCTATGCAATGCGAGCCCTGCAGCTGTCGCAATGGACGTGGACGCAGGTCGTGGATGCGGAATTTGACGGTGAAATCGCTATTCCCATCATGGAAGTGGAAAGCGATCATGCCGATGGCTCGCGCAAATTCATGCCGCGTTCACCTAATTCAGTGCCCGGGAGCGGAATCCTCGGCAGTGGTTTTTTCCGAAGCAATGAAAACCACTATCAATTGCAGATTGGAGCAGGTGTTCAGACAATCCCGATGCCCGCGGATTTCGGCTTCGATGGCGTCTTACTGCGCACGTTTTTCCCAGCCGAAGCTAAGTTACTCTTGCGCAAGCAAGACGCGGACCGCTGGCAGGAAGTATTCCGCCGGGCCGCCGCGGATAATCGTATTCAACGCGGTCCCTTGGGCCTCATGTTGCTGACTGGGCGTAAGGCCCATGTCGGCGAACCTATCTTTAATTTCGACATCCTGACGGGCGATATGCTCTTCGTGGACCGGGTTTCTTATCACTTCGTCGAGCCTTCGCGGGGCGACACTTTCGTTTTCCGGACCAATCATATTCCTGGCTTAGATGATCAATATGGCCGGCCTTCTCAAAATTATTTCGTGAAGCGCATCGCTGGCGTGCCGGGCCAACGTTTGATGGTGAATCCGCAGGGGCAGCTCTTGATCGACGGGAAAGCTCCGACCTCGCCGGAACCGGTAGCTCTTAATAACCGACAGGCGATGGACCGGGGTTACTTCGGTTATCTGCCGGAGGCCGGAGGATACCGGTATGCCTTACCCCTGAACGCTGAGTATACTGTTACACCTGGGCATTTCTTCGCCATGGGTGATAATTCGGCCAATAGTTATGACTCGCGCGGCTGGGGCGAAGTGCCAGCGGCAGACGTCGTCGGTAAGCCGCTCTTTATCTTGCACCCGTTTACGGCGCATTGGGGTGCGGCTAAGTAGGATAGGGGTAGGGGCACGTGGGCAAGGTGACAAGGGGTACGGCTCAACAGCCTTGCCAGCGTTTCCCCGGTTGTCACCATGCTCCTTCTATAGTTCCCATGGCTTGGACTCTCTATCGCCACACTAAGGGCAACCATTACCTTCGGCTCGGGGTGGCGGCGCATTCCGAAGATCTCTCACCGCTGGTGGTCTACCGCTGTCTCTATGATAACCCCGAAGCACGCACGTGGGTCCGCCCGCAACCGATGTTCGAAGGCGTGATCGAGGACGGCCGCCAACGTTTCACGCCGGTGGGCCGGCTGCGTCTCGTGCAGCCGGAGGACCTACGTACCGTCTTGGCTTTCGGCTACGGCGAATGGAAGCAGGACAAAACCTTTGACGAGTATTGCGCCGGTAAGGACACCGACCGGAATCATTTGCGGGGCACACGATACCTGCTCGAGGACGCCGCGGGGCAGCCCGTGGCCGCGTTGAACGTCCTGCGCTTCCGCGAAAGCCTCATCGGCTTTGCTTCCGTGGCGACCTCTCCGGACCAGCGTGGCAAGGGTTACGGTTCGTTGCTGCTGCGCGCCGTCATGGAGCTTCATCGCTTCGCCCAGCCGGACCTTCGCTTCGTGCTCTTCTCCGAGATCAAACCAGCGATCTACGAACGCCTCGGCTTCCGCGTCTTGCCGCCTGAGTACCAGCACTTCCTACCGACACCGGCCATGGCCACGGGCGACAAGCCGCTTTCCGTAGTCGAAGCCGAGTTCCTGAAAGTTTATTTCTAACTCCGGAACGATTTCTGCCGCCAGGCGGCGTTGGTTTCACGGTCGGTCCGAAATTCGATGACGCGCACGCCCTTGCCGCGGATCTCGAGGTGGCGACGCAGGTCGTTCCAGTCGTTGGCCAGATCGTGACGCACCTTATGGGCGGCGCAGAGCTTGCCGAGGTCGGCGGCCTGCGGCGTACCCCAGAGTTTTTCGAAGTGGGCGGTGTCGTCGGCGACGGCAAGGTGATTGAAGATGCCGCCGCCTTCATTATTAATAACTAAAATCGTGAGATCCCCGGCGTGGCCGTAGGCGGAGAGCAGGGCGTTACTGTCGTGCAGGAAAGTCAGGTCGCCGCAGAGGAGTACGGTGCGCTTACCGTCGAGCGAAGCGCCGAGGGCCGTCGAGACGGTGCCGTCGATGCCGTTGGCCCCGCGGTTGGTAAGGACTTCCGGACCCGGTCCAGGCGGGTGGTAGAACCACTCGACGTCGCGGATTGGCATGCTGCTCCCGACGAACAGGCGGTCGTCTGGTCCGAGGGCTTCATCGAGCAGCGACACGACGCGGCCTTCAAACGGCCAATCGACGTTCACGATACGCGTAAGCTTCTTGGCCGCGGCTTTCTGGGCTGTCTGCCAAGCCTTGGCGTAAGCGGAGGCCTTCGTCGAAATCTTATCGCCCGAAGGCACGAGCTGTCCATCGAGACGGCACCAGCGCGAATGGGTAGGGTCAGTATTCTCACCGACACGACCGAGCTGGAGCGCGGTGATATCTCCGTCCTTGAGCCATGCGCGCAGTACCTTGCTGGTCGGCAGCGGGCCGACGAAGACCGCGGCTTGCGGACGAAGGGCGCGGGCGGCTTTGGCGTCGCGCAGGATGAGATCATAGCCCGAGACCAGTGAAGCATCGCCCGCAAGGTCGCCGCGGAGCGTACCCGCGCCATCAGAGAGAATCGGCCAGCCGGTCAGCTGGGAAAGTTCGCGCAGGGCGGCAGCACTTTCGTCGCGATTTTCAAAAGCATGCGGTCCGACCACGATGACGCCACGATCGGTCTGCGGAAGCAGGCTGGCTACCGTGGCGGGCGTGAGGGTCGGTCGGACGATCGGGTTGGGCGGGAGCTTGGTAAAAGCTTCCAGGTCGAAACCGGCAGGGGTCTTAAAGCCTTTTTCCGACTCCGTGGGCGCCAGAGGGTCGCGGAAAGGGAGATTGAGGTGTACCGGGCCCGCAAGTGGCCCTTGGGAGCATTGCCAAGCGTTGACTAGCGTTTGGCGCCAATGGCGGAGTAGTCCGAGGTCGTTGGCAGGAACGGCGACTTCGGCTGACCAGACAGGATAACTTCCGTAAATACCGTTTTGATTAATGGTTTGTCCGGAGTGGCACTCGCGGAGTTCGGGCGGACGATCGGCGGTGAGGATGATGAGCGGTGTTCCGGATAGGCGGGCTTCGATGACGGCCGGCAGGTAATTCGCCGCCGCGGTGCCCGAGGTGCAGAGCAGGGCAGTAGGGCACCCCGTCGCCTTGGAGAGACCGAGCGCTTGAAAGGCGGCCGAACGCTCGTCGAGTGCCACAATACTGTTCAGCCCAGCGGTCGTAGCGAAAGCGTGGGCCAGCGGCGTTGAGCGCGAGCCAGGAGAGATGATCACATGGGTCAGACCGCAGCGCTGCAAAGTCTTGGCGCCCACGGCTCCCCAAAGAGCGTTTGTATTCAGAAATTTGGGCAGGCGAGCCATGGCGCAATGTAGTCGGTCAAGTTCAAGGGAGACAAGCGTGGGCTTGGTTTTGGGTTTAAGTCCGGTCGATTACCCCTACCTTTTCCAATCAAATGGAGGTCTTCCTGTATCTGCTGCCTCTGTTCTTTGCCTTGGCTCTGGGCGGATTGCTCATCCATGCGATCTTTTGGGGCATGAAGTTCTCGGTCGATGCGGGACATGTCCGCGTGCGCGTCTATGGCTGGACCGTGCGCAAGGTGGCGCTGAGCGATATCGAATGGGCTGCGCAGGATTGGTGCTTCTGGAACGAGCATTATACCAATACCGTGAGCTCCAAGCGATTGGTTTTATTACGTCGGCGCACCGGTCTGGTCAGGAATTTTCTCATCAGTCCGGCTGAGCCTCAGGAATTTCTCAAAGAGCTGGCGGCACGTGGGGTGGTGGTGAGGTAGGGACGCGACGACGTCGCGTCCGTTGGGCTAGGGCAGCACGCGGTGCTGCCCCTACCTCCGGAGGTAGCCCAATAAAAAAACCCTGGTGGCCCGGGGTTTTGTTTAAAAGTTGTAGTGACGATTATTTGCCGTGCGCTTCCTTGAGGTGCTTGGCGAGCGGATCGTAGCCGAAATCTTTCTTGAGGTCGCGCCAGGTGGCGTGCACGTGGTTGGCACCATTCTGGGTGTTGTCTAGTTCGAAGATGAAGTCCGGGCCGACGATGCTATAGTAGTGTCCTTGACCGACTTCGAGTCCGCCGGACCAAGCGAAGAAGATCTGATTTTCATCCACTTGGCTGATGGCCGCCATTTCCTGGAGGGAGAAATCGCTCCGGGCCCGGCCGACGTATTCGCGGATGATGCCCCCAAGAATTTTCTTCTGGTCAGAAGTCAGGGCCGAAACCGCGATGCCTTTATGCTTAATGATGCTATCGGCTTTAGGCTTGTTACTCGTGATCACGTCTTTGGGGACGTCGCCGGTGAGGAAACCACTTTTACGTTGTTCATCGGTGAGGCTTTTGGCCAAGGTGCGTCCGAGGTTGTCTTCTTGGTCGAGAATCTCAAAGCCGACGAGGCCAGGATTATTATCTCCGACGTGAAGGGTGTCGGCCTTAATCTGGCCGGGGTTGGTGCCCATGAAGGAAGGGGTCGCGCCGACGAGTTCACCGTCCACTAAGGTAAAGTTCTGCGAAAGGTGGTGACCTTCCCAGCGCCAGCCCCAGGTACCTTTGGCATCGGGTTTACCGAAGACGGAAACGAAATAGTTTTCGGCATCACGCTTATTGGCACCTTTACCTTCTTCGATGATGGAGAGGAGGTGTTCGCTGGCCATGATTGATTCGGCCTTCATGTGTCCGCGTTGACTGAGGGTGATGGAAAGCAAGGCTTGGGCGAAATGGCGTTGGCCGGGATTCATTTCCTTGAGCGGCAGACCCTTGCGGACGGCGGGAACGAAAATCCAGTGGGTTCGTTCTTCGTTTTCAAAAGCGAAGGTGGCTTTGGCGCGCTGAGCGTCGTCGAGCGAACCGAGGAAGGCGTTGGCGGCCTTGGAGAGTTCTTCGCCAGTACCATGGGCAAATACCGAGGGGAGGGTGAGCGTTAGGGTGAGTAACGCACAGAGGAGACGGGGGAGGGGTCGCATAAGGGTATGAAGTAAGGACAGGGGTCTAAGGGAAGGGTTCCCTGAGAGCCAGAAAGGAATGACGACGAAGTCGTCATTCCGTGCAAAAGTGCATCGGTGCAAAAGTAAGGAAACTGCCCCTTGGTGCGTGTTGGGTAATCCCACTTTTGCACTTTTGCACCGCACATCGCGCGATTTTCACCTTTGCACGCGAAGACCGCAGGCTTCGCGTCGAGCGTTTACGCTCCTTCCGCCTCGCTGAGCTTTTGCGCGGCTTGTTCCCACTGGGCAGTCGTGGCGTGCAAGACGTTGATGGTATCACGAAGTCGGGCGTTCAACTGCTGCACATTGACCCCCTGCGTGTAGGTCGCGGGGTCGGCCAATTCAGCGGTGATCTGCGTCTGCTTGGCTTCAAGTTCCGTCACCGTCTGTTCCAACTTGGCGACTTCGGATTTCAACTTACGGATGTCAGAGGATGAAGGTTTGACGACGGCTTTGGGCTTATCTGCTTTCGGGGTTTCGAGCTGCTTCGGTCGGGCGTCGGTAAAGCCGGCGGTGAGTGCGGCCCGTTCATTCCCGGACTTTGATTTTTCAAGGTAGTAAGCGTAATCGCCGGCGTACTGGGTCAGGCGGCCGGAATGCACATGTAGCACGGTCTTGGCGATCTCGCGGATGAAGTGCACGTCGTGGCTGACGAAATAGAGCGTGCCTTCGTAGGTCTTGAGAGCGGCGATGAGCGCATCAATCGACATGATGTCGAGGTGCGTGGTCGGCTCATCCATCAGCAGGAAGTTTGGCGGGTTGATCATCAGCTTCACGAGGGCGAGACGAGATTTCTCTCCACCCGAAAGGACCGAGACGCGCTTGTTGACGTCGTCCTTACGGAAGAGGAAGGTGCCGAGCATGCCGCGGGCCTGCTGCTCGGTGAGGCCGTTCTCGGTCGTGCGCAGTTCCATGACGTTTTCGAGAACGGTCAGCTTTGGGTTGAGGTTGTCGACGCGGTTCTGGGCGAAGTAGCCCGTGATGACATTGCCGCCGACTTCACGGACGCCGCCGTTGATCGGGATGACGCCGGCGAGGATCTTAAGAAGGGTCGATTTGCCGGCGCCGTTGGGGCCGACGAGCACCGTGCGCTGACCGCGTTCGCATTCGAAGTTGAGGTCTTGGTAGACCACATGCTCGCCATAGGATTGCTCGACGTGGGCCATTTTTATCACTTTCAGGCCAGAGCGCGGAGGCTGCGGGAAGCGGAACTGGATTTTCTTCAGGTCGTCCTCGGGTTCGTCGATAGCGGCTTCTTCGAGGCGGGCGATTTGTTTCTCTTTCGATTTGGCGCGCGAGGCCATCGATGATTTGGCGCCGAAGCGATCGACGAAAGTTTGCAAGTGCGCGATTTCTCGCTGCTGGCTTTTGAAGGCTGCTTGTTGCTGGGATTTGCGGGCTTCGCGCTCGACTAAGAAGTCGTCGTAGTTGCCCGTATATTCATGCAGACGTTGGCCGCGTAGTTCGATCATACCGGTGCAGAGTGCATTGAGGAAAGCGCGGTCGTGCGAGATGACAACCAGGCCACCGGGATAGCGCATCAGGTAATCCTGGAACCAGAGCAAGGCCTCGAGGTCGAGGTGGTTGGTCGGTTCGTCGAGTAAAAGTAAGGTCGGCTCGCTGACGAGCAAGCGGGCCAGGTGTGCACGCATGACCCAGCCGCCCGAAAACGTCTTGGCTAATTTATCGTGGTCGTCTTCGCGAAACCCGAGGCCGGCGAGAATCTTCTTGGCGCGCGGTTCGAGGGTGTAGTCGATATCCCAATCGTCATCGTTCTCGGGCTCGAGTTTGCCGCCGCTGGTTGCGATCTGCAGGATCGACTCATCTCCGACCGGCGCGCTTTCTTGCGGAAGAAAGCCAAAATTCGCGCCGCGTTCCCATTCGATTAGGCCCGCGTCGGGCTGGTCCTTGCTGAGGATGATATTAAAAAGGGTGGATTTGCCAGCGCCGTTGGCGCCGACGAGGCCGAGCCGATCCGTCCGCGCAATGTTCAACGAAACGTCCGCAAACAAGGTGCGGGCGCCGTAGGACTTAGAAACGTTGGCAATGGTCAGCATCGAAAGGGCGATAAAGGCGACTGCGAGGTCGAGGTCAAGGGTCGCTTGGGCGGTCGCTTGAGCTGCCTCGGGTAGGGCTGACCACCCTTGGTCAGCCACGGCTGAGCGCGGGCGCTCAACCCTGCCTATGGCTGCAGGTGGGTTACTTCCCCCGAGACCCCGCGCGCCCGTGCCAGCTTACCCCCTCGTTTACGACCACTTAAGCTTACTCCGCAGGACGTCGAAATGGGTCAATGACTTGGGGCGAAGCAGATTAAGCTGAACTTTGGCGGTCCGAATCACGATGGGCAGCCTTCCCTGGGCTTCAAGGGTTTCGCGGCCATCGACCGATAGCCCGAGTTGGGCGCCATCTTCACTGCGGACTTCTAGTTCGGTTTCACCATCGAAGATCACCGAACGATTGGAAAGCGTATGCGGACAGATCGGCGTCAAAACGATGACGGATGCGGCGGGGTCTACCAGCGGTCCGCCGGCCGCAAGGTTATAAGCGGAGGTACCCGTCGGCGTGGCCAAGATCAGGCCATCGGCCCGGTATTCATTCACCTGCGAACCATCGGCGAAGACGGAGAATCGGCCCATGCGGAAGACGTCGCGGGTTTTGATGACGAGATCGTTGAGCGCGAGGGCGAACGACTGGTCGGCGAAACGGATTTCGAGCAAGGCGCGTTTTTCTAAGCGGAAATCTCCGGCGAGAATCGAATGTAAAGAGGCTCCGACATCTTCGCTGGGGTAGGCGGCTAGGAAGCCAAGCTTGCCGCGATTGATGCCAAAAAGAGGAACGCCTTCCAATGCCGCCGCTTCGGCGACGCCCAGAAACGTCCCATCGCCACCGACGACGCCGCAAGCATCCGCGCCATGCAGGGCTTGGCGGCTCACCGGCCAGCCGTCGGCGATAGTAAGAGCGACTTTGGCTTTCTGGGCTGCTTCTTGCACGGCCTGAACGATGGCCTCGACACCGGGCTTGGTGCGATTGACGACGAGCGTGAGACGGCGAATGGCCATGAATGACGACTAGCCGGCACCGGCGAAAGGGCAAGGACAAGCCGGGGCTGCCGGCCTATAAAACCTCTATTTCGTGGCCTTTTCAGGCTTCGGCGTGACGAAAGCCATCCGGGCGGCAGGGGGTGGGACAGCGGCCGGATGTCCCGGCTGGAGTCGCTCCCCTACCTGTTCTTACACAACGCTGCCCAAGGCTTCGGCGATCTTGGAGACGTCGGTGCCGCCGCCCATCGCGGCGTCGGGCTTGCCGCCACCCTTGCCGCCCAGCTTGCCACAAGCGTCGGTGACAATCTTGCCAGCGGCCTTACCCGCCTTGACGGCGTCTGGACCGCAGTTGGCAATGAGAGAGACCTTGTCGCCGAAGACGGCGGCGAGGACGACGACGGCGGTAGGGCCGACCTTGCCGGCCACCTTCGCACCGAGGTCGCGGAGATCGTTGGGCGTCTCGGCGCTGACCTGGGCGATGACGTACTTCAGGCCCGCTCGGTCTGCGGCCTTGGCTGCCAGAGAGTCGGCCAGAATCGCAGAATCCTTATCGCGATAACTTTTCAATTTCTTTTCGAGGGCCGCGCCATGTTCGATCAAAGCCTCGAAGCGTTTAATCAGGTCCGGAATCGGCGTGCTACTCGAAGTCGACAGGGCCTTGAGTAATTCCGCTTCGGCCCGGGCCCGCTCGTAGGCGGCTAAACCAGCGACGGCTTCGATGCGGCGGACACCTGCGGCGATGGCGTTCTCGCCGACGATGCGGAAGAGGCCAATTTCTCCAAGATGCCGGACGTGCGTGCCCGCGCATAATTCCATCGACCAGCCGTTGAGCAAGGCAGCCTTGCCTCCGACTTGGACGACGCGCACGGATTCGCCGTATTTATCGCCGAAGAACTGCATGATGTCGGGGCGGCCTTTGACGTTGGCGTAGGCGACTTCGCTCCAACTGACGGCGTCATTGGCGAGGATGCGTTCGTTGACTAAGCGTTCGATGTCGATGAGTTGCCCGGGCGTGAGCGCCTGGCCATTGAAGTCGAAGGTAAGCTTCGTCGGGTCGACCGCAGAGCCTTTTTGGGAAGCTTCCTTGGAGACGACTTCGTGCAACGCCCAATGCAGGACGTGCGTCACGGTGTGGTGGCGTTGGATGGCGTCACGACGGGCTTGATCGACGGTAATCTCAATTTCGGCACCGGTTTCCGGAGTCTCTTCGCCTTCGACGAAGTGCAGCCAGGTCTGGCCGGATTTTTGCGTATCCACGACGCGCCATTGGCGTCCGCCTTGGGTGATGATGGCCGCATCCCCGACCTGTCCGCCCATCTCGGCGTAACAGGGAGACTTATCTAAGATCACCGCCGTGCGCTCCTTGATCTTGGCCACCTGGGCGACCTTGGCCTTGGTCTGTAACGACTCGTAGCCGGTGAAGGTGGTCGGGTGTTCCGAGCCGATGTCCGAAAGCGTGATGACTTCTTTTTTCTGCGCGGCGCGGGCGCGGGCGCGCTGCTCTTCCATGAGTTTCTCAAAGCCTCCGCCATCTACGGTGAGGCCGCGTTCGCGGGCCATAAGCTGGGTCAGGTCGAGCGGGAAGCCTTGTTCGTCGTAGAGACGGAAGGCCAAGGCGCCGGAAATGGCGCCTCCGGCTGGGAGTTTGGCGGCCGCTTCTTCGAAAAGGGCGATGCCTTTGTCGAGTGTGCGATTGAAGGATTCCTCTTCGATGCGGATGACATCAGCGACAACGGTGCGTCGGCTCCGGATCTCGGGGAAGACGTCGCCCATGGTTTCCGCGAGCACGTCGACGAGCTTATGGAAGAAGCCGCCCCTGAGACCTAAGGTACGGCCGTAACGCACGGCGCGGCGAAGGATGCGACGCAGGACGTAGTTACGATCGGAGTTGCCCGGCTGGATGCCGTCGGCGATGGCGAACGAAAGCGTGCGGATGTGGTCGGCGATGACGCGGAAGGCGATGTCGGCCTTTTCTTGTTCGCTGAGGAGGGTCGCCCCGATGGCGGGCAGCGTAGAGCCGTATTTCTTGCCCGAAAGCTCTTCCAAGCGGCGGAAAAGCGGCGTGAAGACGTCGCTCTCGTAATTGGAAATGACGCCCGAGAAGTCCTTGAAGTTCTTCGTGCACTGCATGATCCCGGCGACGCGTTCGAAGCCCATGCCCGTGTCGACGTGGCGGGCGGGAAGCGGGGAGAACGTGCCGTCGGGGTTGGCGTTGAATTGGATGAAGACGAGATTCCAGATCTCCATGCAACGCGCATCGCTGCCGTTGACGAGCGTGCCCTTGGTGTCGCCTTCCGGCGTGAGGTCGACGTGCAGTTCGGTGCAGGGTCCGCAGGGTCCGGTCTCGCCCATCATCCAGAAATTATCTTTCTTATTTCCATTCACGATGTGCACGGCGGGGTCGAGACCCGCGGCACGGAATTTCTCGGCCCACTTGTCCCAGGCTTCTTGGTCGAAGTCGGACGGGTCGCCTTTGCTTTTATCCGGTGAGTAGACGGTGGCGTAGAGCCGGTGTTTGGGGAATTTCCAGACTTCGGTGATCAGTTCCCAGGCGAAATCGATGGCTTCGGCTTTAAAGTAATCTCCAAAAGACCAATTACCCAACATTTCGAAGAACGTGTGGTGATAGGTGTCGAGACCGACATCTTCGAGGTCGTTATGCTTACCGCCGGCCCGGATGCATTTCTGGGTGTCGGCGGCCCGGCCGGGGGTGTAAGGGCATTTCGTTTGGCCAAGAAAAATGGGCACGAACTGATTCATCCCGGCGTTCGTGAAGAGCAAATTCGGCGAATCGGGCATCAGGCTCGAAGAGTTAACAATCGTGTGGTGTTTCGATTGGAAGAAATCGAGGAACGATTGGCGGACTTGGGCGGAGGTCATGAACGTTAAAGGTGAGCCTATTTTTAAGCCTCCTTAGGGGTAAAAGGGAAGGGTGGAATTAAGGGGGCACGGGGGCATGGGGTTTCATGCTATTGCCCACGAGTCACCTCGCGGCTTTGCCGCGCTCACTTTCTTACGCGGGCCAAAATCCAACCTTCGAGCTCAGGCTCCGCGTAGGCTTTTTCCCATGAGTTGTGACCGACTCCAGGATAAACGGTAAACTTAACGTCAGCACCGTTCTTTTTGGCCGCTTCGATGGCGGTAATATGACCGCCGATTTTGACGGAGTCATCTTTGTCGCCGTGAAATCCCCAGATGGGCATGCCTTTAAGGGTCACGGTTTGGGCGGGATCGATACCGCCGCAGACGGGGATCACGCCGGCAAATCGTTCAGGGTGCGCGCAAGCCCAGCCCCAGCTGCCGAAACCACCGAGACTGAGTCCGGTGATGATGACGCGATGGTCATCGATGCGATAGCGCTTTAAGGCGTCGCTGAGCATACCGTCAAGGTTCGCGATATTCCACTTCGTGTTCGCCGGGCATTGCGGTGCGATGAGGATATAAGGCGTCGTGCCCCGTTGATCGAGTTGGTGGGGTAGGCCGTTTTTCCGGACGCTATTGATTTCAGTACCGCGTTCGCCAGAGCCGTGCAGGAAGATCACCAGCGGCCACTTCTTGGAAGTTTCTTTTTCGTAAGTTTCCGGAAGGTAAAGAAGGTAGCGGAGGCTTTCGGGAGTGCCGGCTGGCCCGAAGGTTTCCGTCAACGGATGGAATTTGGCTTCAGTAGGTTCAGCGGCCGAGGCGCCGAGCGTGAAGAGGGAGAGGAGAAAGAGGCAGAGGTGTCGCATGCTATCAAGGGAAGTCGATGTGGCCTAGGAGTTATCTTTCAAAGTCAGTTCGGCGTGGAGATTGAGCAAAGTACCGATAGATTCAGCGTAGAATGACGCAATGCGTTGGATAAGTTCATCGTTATGCCATGAGACGACGCCGGCTTTGAAGGTCAGAGTGGCTTCTCCTAAGCCGTCGGGCAGGCGTTTGGAAATCTTCTGATTGAAGTGCAAAGGAAATTTGAAGCTCTTGGCGTAGCGTTCTTGCTCGATCACAAAGGAGGAGATGGCCCCCAGTTCCGTCTGCCCGTTAAAGCTAAGCCAGACCTTGGCTTCGCCTGGAACGTCGCCTTCCCGAGGTTGATAAAAGGCGCGTAACTTAGCCTTGGAATCCTTTACTTTGATGCGGGCGTTGAAGTCATCGACGGTTGTCAGGTACGCTGAAGGGTAGATTATTTTAAGTCGGGCGATAACGGCCTGCCATAGCGCGGGTGTCATGGCCTTACTTTGCCTATCTGGCAGCCGCTGGCAAGCGGCTGTCCTGTCATAAGGCCCGTTGTGAATAAAAATAAAAAGGGCGTGCCACGATGCACGCTCTTGGAGTAAGTGTTTGCCAGAAACTTACTTCTTCTTTTTCGCCGGGGCGTCCTTCTTAGCTTCGGTCAGCGGATGCTCTTTCAGGATTTCTTCCACGGTATACATTGCGTTATTCTTGGCGGCGATGGCGGCCCGGATCTTCTTGACCTGCGCAGGCTGGACGGGGGGTTGGTCGTTTCCGAAGGACTGGCGGACATAAGTGATGACTCCGGCTACTTCGTCATCCTTGAGCAGTTGACCCAGGCCGGTCATGACGGGCTGTCCGCTGGTGATATCGCCGTATTCTTTGCCGTTGAGGCTCATTTTTCCATAAAGGCCATTAAGGACCATCTTGATAACGCGGTCGGGATCGCCTTGGAGCCACGGGCTGATTGGGTAACCGGTTTCGCGAGCGAGAGGAGGGTAGGCGCCGCGGGCGGGCTTTCCTTTTTCGGTTGGCATTTCCGCACCTTTGCCGTCGGCCTGGTGACAGGTGATGCAGTGGGCTTCTCGGAAATAGACTTCCTTGCCTAAATCATAGAGTTTCTTGTCCGCCTTGGAGAGTTTCTTGTCCGTTGGTCCGTAAGAAGTCTCTTTCGGGTCGGAGAATTGCTTGAGGTCGATGCCTTTGCCTTCTGGCAGGGAGGCCAGCTGCTTCATGGTTTCGCGGAGGCAGTAAGAAATCGTGGCATCTTTGTTGCCCTTGAGTGTCATCGCTGCGGCAATCGCTCGGGTGGCATCTTTACCTGCGAAGAAGCTCAGGGTGCGCACGGCTTCCAGTTGGACGCGCGGGTGAGGGTCTTTGATGGCGGCTTCGACGTAGCTGATGGCATCCGGGATGCGGTCTTTCTGGTAGCAGATGACGCGGACGGCTTGGGCTCGTGCTTGATGCGCGGGTGAGGCGAGGACGGTCTTGATCAGGTCAAGGTTGACCGCGTTATGCCATTGATGGACCCAGAGGCCTTCGAGGATGTGGTGGGCGTCTTCGAGTTTCTTGGGGTCAAACTGTTTCAGCCACTTTTGGGTCGCGGCGATGACCTGAGCGCTATCGTGCTTATGCAGTTCGATCTTGGCGCGTTGGCGGACGTTGTCCTCGTGCTCGGTCAGGAGCGCGAGAAGGTTTTCGATGGATTCGCCGTCGATCTTCTTCGGGGTGAGCAAGGGGCGACCGGGGAAGGTGATGCGGTAAAGGCGGCCATGTTGGTGGTCGCGATTTGGGTCACGTAAGTGGTGTTGGAGGTGGCCGATGAGCATCTGGGACCAGTCCATGACGTAGAGTGAGCCATCCGGGGCCACGGCGACGCCGGAAGGGCGGAAGTTCGGGGTCTTGGTGAGGTCGGTGCTGATGAGATTAGGCTCGAGTGTCTCGCCTTTGATGCCGGCGCCTTCTTCCGTGATTTTCGCGCGGAAGATACCCTGGATGGTGATCACGTTCGTGTTCAGGAACGTGCCTTGCCAATCGTCAGGGAAGTGGCCGCTGCTGAGGATCGCGGTGCCAGGGCAGGGGCGGGAGGGGCGTTTCCAGAATTCGGTGTATTTCGGATGAGCTCCCGAATCGAGGTGACCCGAGAAGCCTGGTCCGAAGTAATTCACGTTACCGGTGGCGTCCGTGATGATGTCGTTGCCCCAATAATCAAAGACGCGACCGTGCGGATTGGCGAAGCCGTAAGGAACGTGACGGTAGAATTTGCTGGTCTGAGGCTCGAAACGATAGATGCCGCCGTTGGTGTTGCGAATCGGGCCATTGAAGGTCTCGACTTGGGTGCGGTGGAAAACGCCATCGGAGAAATACATCGCG